>Ga0265314_10002424_pt1 | contig 19125 bp, 13 predicted proteins | sample 4126metaG_FD_203106 | JGI IMG/M metagenome (GOLD analysis project Ga0265314, IMG submission 203106) | Rhizosphere microbial communities from Carex aquatilis grown in University of Washington, Seatle, WA, United States - 4-1-26 metaG | ecosystem: Host-associated > Plants > Roots > Rhizosphere >... | reverse complement strand
CCACGCGCGCGAGCTTGGACAGGCCCACGATGCGCCCGTTCGGCAGATACGCGACATGCGCCTTGCCCATGAACGGCAGCATGTGGTGCTCGCACATGGAGTAGAAGGCGATGTCCTTCAGCACGACCAGTTCGGTGTGGCTTTCGTCGAAGGTGACCTCCAGGTGCTTGGCCGGGTTTGCGGTCATCCCGCAGAGCACTTCTTCGTACATCTTGGCGATGCGTTTGGGCGTGTCGTGCAGGCCTTCGCGATTCGGATCTTCGCCGACGGCGGCGAGAATTTCGCGCACGGCCTTTTCAATGCGGTTGTGGTCCAAAGCGAAGGCTCCTCGAACGGTGTGAAACGCCTGCTTTTAAGGGAGGAATTTGAGTTCGCGAAAGTGGCTGCCTGCCAGCCCCCCGACCGGCACGCGCGGACGAGTCTATCCCGATGGAGGAGACAGGCAAACGACGACCCATTATCACCGCAGCAGGCCCAATGACAGATGGAGCAGCGCGGCACACATACGGTATGCGTAAACCAAGCAGGTGCCGCTGCCAATTTCATGAAACAGGGTGGCCATTTTTTACTCCACATGGCCCGAGTCGGATTTACTTTGATGTGGTACATGAGCTAACCTCTGGCCTCACGCACGCCTGGCGGATAGCATTCCGACAGGAGGGGACATGGCGAACGAGCCCGCGCCAAAACCGGAAGATGCGCCCAAGCCGCCGCCCACATCCCCCGATGCGCCGACGGTGGTGAAGAGCGATCCGCCCGCGCCGGTTCCGACGGTGGCCAAGAGCGGCCCGCCCACGCCGGTGGATCCGACCCTGATCCAAGCGGCGCAAAAGGGCACGCCTGCTCCGGGTAAACCGGCATCCGCCGTCCCCGCCGAGTTCCAGCCCACCATGGTGTATTCGGCTTCGGCACAGCTTTCCGTCGCGACGCAGGACCTGACCAAGGACAACCTGCTCTCGACGGTCGGACGCACGACCTTCGATGGCCGCGCCGTCCCGGTGCTCGGCGGAATTCCCATTCTGGCGAAGCTCGGACAGGGCGGCATGGGCGCGGTGTACTTCGGCATCAAGACCATGCTCAAACAGGAAGTCGCGGTCAAAGTGCTGCCCGTGCATCTGGCGCAGCAGCAGCCGCAACTGGTCGAGCGCTTCTTGCGCGAAGCCCAGATCGCGGCGAAGGTCGAGTCGCCGCATCTGGTGCGCGTGACCGATGTAAACGAGGAAGGCGGCCTCTTTTATCTGGTCATGGAGTACATCAGCGGCATCTCCGCGGGCACGCTCCTGAAGCAGGCCGGACCCGCGGGCCTCGATGAAACCACCGTGCTCGAAATTTGCATCGCGGCGACCGATGGGCTCTCCACGGCGCACGCGCACGGCGTGATTCACCGCGACGTAAAGCCGGACAACATCCTCGTCCCGCGCGGCAAGGACGGCGCGCTGAGCTTCACCAAGGCGCGCCTGGCGGACCTGGGTTTGGCGCGTGCCGACGAAATCGGCGGCTCGTCGCTCACCGGCGCGCAGTCGGCCATGGGGACGCCCGGATTTATGGCGCCGGAGCAGGCCCGCAATGCGCGCAAGGCCGGCAAGAGTGCCGACATCTTTTCGATGGGCGCGACGCTCTACGCCCTGTTGGCGGGACGCGCGCCTTTCAAAGGCGAGACCGCGACCGAGACGCTGCTGGCCTGCATTCAGACGCCGCACGTGCCGATCAAGGAACTGCGCCCCAATCTTTCCGCACCGACCATCGAACTCATCGAACGCTGCCTTGTCAAAAATCCCACGGAGCGTTTTGTCGACGGCGCGGCACTCTTGCAAGCGCTGCGTGTCTGCCGGATGAACCTGGGGACCTCGGGCTCGGGCCAGGATCAGGCGCTGGCGGCGCTGGCCAATCTGCAGCAAGCCGCGGAGACCGGCCAGAAGGTGCCTTCGAGCCCCGACGGCACGCCGATGCCGAATGCGAGCACGCCGGTGCCCGCCGGGACGCCCGTTCCCGGTTCCGGTACGCCGGTGCCGAACGCGGGTACGCCGATTCCGGCGACGGGCCAGCTTACGCCGATGCCGGGTGCGCCGGGAAATTCGGGAACCACGGCCGCAGTGGCTGCGCCGCGGCGCGGAGTCAGCGGACTTGTGGTGGTTGCGGTGCTCTTCCTGGCGCTGGCCGGCGGCGGCATCTGGTACCTGCAGAATCACAACAACCAGTCGGCCGAATCGCGCGAGGCCCGCTTCGCGCAGGCGTTGCGCGAAGGCGAACACGCGCTGGATCGCGGCGACTGGCCGGCCGCCGAGGAGGCCTTCCGCCGCGCGCTGAACGAGAAGCCCAACGACTCGATTGCGTTGCAAGGCTTGCTGGACGCGCAATCGAAAAAGGATTCCGGCGGCGGCGCTGAAGAGACCGACCGGATCAAGCTGGCCTTGCCCTGCAGCCCGGAAAAAATCGAGTGGCTGAAGTGGGCGCTTAAGAAATTCGCCGAGACGCCCGAAGGCAAGGGCGTCGACGTGAGCGTGGTCACGATGAATGCCGAGGAAGGCATGCAGGCGCTTTTGGCCGGCGACGAACGCTTTACGCTCTGGTCGCCCGGCAGCAACCTGTATCGCGATTCGTTTGTCACCGAATGGAAGGCCAAGCGCAAAACTAATCCGATCCTGCGCGAAGAGGACCTCTCGTTTTCGCCGATGGTCTTCGTGATGTTCGAGGACCGCTTCGCGGCCTTCGAGAAAAAGTACGGCAAGCTGTCCTTTGCAACGCTGGCGCAGGCGTATCAGGAAAAGAACGGCTGGGCGGGCATCGCGGCCAAGCCGGAATGGGGGCGCTTTACCTTCGCCTTAACCAACCCGGCCGAATGCAATAGCGGGCTGGCGGTGCTGGCCATGATGTCGGCGGGCTTCCAGAAAGAAGACAACGAAGTCACCGAAGCCGAGATCCGGCGCCCGGAGTTCCAGACTTACGCGCGCCAGTTCGTGAGAGGCTTCAATGTTCCAGGCAGCGCGTCGCAGTGCATGAAAAACATGGTCCTCAAGGGGCCCTCCGCTTTCGACGGAGTTTGCACGTACGAATGCGTGGCGATCGACAATTTAATGAACCTCTCCGGCCGTTGGGGCAAGCTGAAGGTCGTGTATCCGGAATATAATTTCTGGAACGACAATCCCATGTACGTGCTCGACGTGCCGTGGTCGAGCGAAGCGCAGCGCGCCGCGAGCGGCAAGCTGCTCGATTTTTTGATGAGCGAACCGATGCAAGCGGAACTGTTGAAGTATGGCTTTCGCCCCGGCAATCCGAAGATCCCGCTGCTGACTCCCGACAGCCCCTTTGTAAAGTTTGAGAAGGATGGCATTAAAATCGAAGTCGCGCAGGTGGTCGTGCCGCCCATGGCGCCCGTGGTCCGCGCGATGGTCGATAGTGCTTCGCGCTGGGTCAACGGCAAGCCAAACCTGGAACCCCTGAAATAGCGGGTTCACGCGGAATTAATTTAAAAAATTAGACTTAAAATTCGACGCGTTCGAGCGCGCGGGCGCCCAGGCGCATCGGAATATATGCAACCAGCGCCGAGAGCAGCGCGACCGCGCCGAGCACCAGCGCCATCACGTATTTAAAGGTGTCGTGAACATCGCTTTCCGGCAGCAGCGCGTTTTCCTGCACCACATAGTGATAGCAGACGAAGGCTTCCCCCATCACCGTCAGGATCACCATCGTGATTGAGAGAATCAGCGTGAGCGTGCCGCCAAAGCCGGAGACGATTTTGGAGGGGTTGGATTCCTTGAAATTGGGGAAGAGCGCGCCCATGCCCACGGCCAGCCCGGTCAGCGCCACGCAAACCAGGGCGGCGGTGATCACCTGCACCACCAGAATAAAGCCCGTGTTCTTGAGAATATAATTGCTCAGCAACACCAGGGATTCGGTGATCAGAATCGCGCCGATCAGGCTGAACACAAATTTAGCCAGCAGCACACGGCTGCGCGGCACGGGAACCAGGCCCAGCACCCAGAAGCGCTGGCCTTCGAGCGAAATCAGTGGGAAGACGAAGCGGCTGACCATCGTCGAGAGCGTCAGACACGTCGCGCCAAGGTTTAGGAACGAGATCAGGTTCTGGTAAAAGGGGCGCTCCAAGTCATAGGAAAAATTGCGCAGGTTGGCGATGTAGACCGTCAACAGGCCGAAAAAAATCAGCACCTGCGACCACTGTACGGGGTCGCGCAGGAAGGTTTTGATATCCTTCGTCACGAGCACGGTGATCGCCGGAAAGCGCTTCTTGAAAGGCGCCGCAAAGAAATCCACCAGCGAGCGCAGGCGCCGGCGGCGCGAGGGTCCCGAGCCGGTCAGCGCGGAGTAGCTCCCCGCGTAAATCATTCCGGAGACAAACCAGCCCAGCGCCAGGAAAAACGCGGCGCTCGTGTACAGGGCCAGCAGGAACATGCTGGAATTCTTCAATTGCGGCAGCGTGCCTTCGCTGGATTTGAGCAGGCCATAGGTCATCCAGTAATTCGGCGACATCGGGTGCATCACGAAATTCAGCTTGCCGAGAATCTTGCTCACATCGCTGCTGAATTCCCCCAGACCCATGCCCCCGCCACCGCGCCCGTGCCGGGCGTTCATCAAATCGATGCCCAGATAAATGATCGCGCCGAGCACCGCGCAGGCCAGCAGCGCCAGAATCTTCCCGCGGTGGCGCGGCACGATCGCGGTGATCAGCAGGCCCAACAGCGAGCCAACCGCCGCGGGGATTAACACGAAGGGGATAAAGAAGATCAGCACCGCGGGGTAGAAGGCCCAATGCGCTTCAAATTGAATGCCGTAGGCCAGCAGCAGCGGCACGCCCAGCGCGAAAAATGCCCACGAAGAAAAGACCAGCGATTCGAAAAGTTTGTAGAGGTAAATCGTGTCATGCCGCACGGGCGCGGCGAAGAGGAAGGCGGTTTCCGGCGAGCGGAATAGGTTGGAAAACGAGATCAACGCGTTCGAGAACACGAGCATCATGATCAGCACAAGAAAGAACAGGCTGAGCAGGCACGGGATCAATTCATTGAGAAACGGGAACGCATGCGTGTGCAGATAGGCGAAGAATTCGTTGAAGAGGAAGAAGAGCCCGCCCCAAAAAGTCGTGCCGAGCACACTGACGACGGCAATTTTGAGCGTAGATTCGCGCTTGAGGCCGCGCGCCAGGTTCCAAATCGCGCGCATGCGTGTCCGAATGAGCAGACTCAGGATGCGCATGCGTGTGGAACCTTCCAGCTACCATTTTTGGCCCTAACCCGCGCGAGCAGGAATGGAAAGCCACTCTAGCCGCGCGCCGCGCAGGCGTCGAGCAAGGTTGCCTTGCGGAAAAGCCAGCGCGGCCTCTTATTTGAGCAGCTTAAAGGAATCGAGGAACGCGTCGGCATCCGCCGGCAAGGGCTGGCCGTCCGACCTGACGGCCAGGTGATAAAGACGCTCACCCACGAGGAACAGGCGCGCTTTGGCTTCATAAGGCCGTTTGACGCCGGTGAAGGTAAACTCGCGGCCGGGTGCATTGCCAAACGAGTAAGGCTTGGATGAAGACTTCGTGCCGCCAGCGCTGGTGATTTCAGCTTCCATGGCCTCGTCCAAATCTGATTCTTTAATGACTGGCGGAGTTGTTTCCTGGTAGATGACAAAATAATAGACCTTGCCAGTCGTGCCTTTGAAAACGTGGTTTGTGAGGCTCGCAATCTGAATATCCTGGGTGGATGTAGACTCTTCCAATGACACGGGTGACATAACCGAGAAATTACCCGACTCGGATTTCACTTCACGGGTGCCGCTGCCACAAGACACGCTCAGCAGAACCCCGACCACCACGCACAGTTTGATAAGCTTCCACATTTTTCGGCTTCCTTATAACTTTGTCTCTCACATACAGCTAAACTAAGGTACCGATCGCATCGCCAGCGTCAATCCTGTCCGTCGAAGATCGCATTGCGTTGTCCCGGAAGTCCGGGACGGGTGACCGCGATCTGATGTGTTCCCGATCGGCTTGAGCTCATCGGGGTGCCGCTGGTCTCGCCGTTTAGCCTGCTTCAGCAGGCTTCATGCTGTTGTTTGCCACCACCTTTAGGTGGTGGGGGAAGGGCCGTTAATAAAATAAATCCTTCCGCCGTGGCCGTCGGGCAAGTGCGGCGAAGCCGCGCACTCCGTTGCCATTCAAATCCCAAGGGCCAAACGCCGCGCCGGAGCGGCAACGTTGCCCGGCACAGTCCCTTGAATCTTTGGCAGGGCAACGCGCGTTTTGCGGCGCACGGAGGGACGATACAGCGAAGTTCCTCCGGGGCTCCACGGATCGCAAGTTTTTTCAGCGTCCGCCCGGACCACCCACGCACCCCATTGGTGTCCCTGAGTCAGCGACTAGGCGATTGCCCCAAAAATTCCCACCAGAATTCCTTGACACGCCCACGCTGGTGTGGTATATTATGTACCGTTGGTTGGATGCCAGAGTGTGCATCCGTGGAATCGCGGATTGGAGCTTATAGGCCGTGCGCCAAAAGGGTGTGCGGACGTCTGTATGCAGAAGACGCGCTTTTACTTCGCTGGTCACGCCTTCATCAATACCCTTGTAAAACTGAAATCAACGCACCTCGTGCACACTTTTTACGAATTCTCCCATAGGGGAAATGACCTCAAATTCAGGTCATTCGGCCTCCAAATGAAGTCAACCACCTCGACTGGTATATTTTCTCGAAATGCCGGACTTGCCATGCCAACGAAGGATATTTTGTGCGTTCTGTGTACCACCATATCGAGGCCCGCCAAACCGGGCCGGGCGGGTAAGCGGCCTTGTCCTGGACGTTCGGCGCGCGCGACCGATAATCCGCGCGGCGCGAACGCACGGCAGGCTTCGCACGATTCCATTTCTGGCGGGTGCAGAACGTGAACGCCGTACCGTTGCTCGACCTCAAACGCCTGGACGCCGAGCTGCGCGCGCGGATCGAAGAAGCATTCCAGCGCGTCCTCAAGAGCGGGCATTTCATTCTGGGGCCCGAGACCGAGGTTTTCGAGCGCGAAGTCGCCGCGTATCTTGGCGTGCCGCATGCCGTCAGCATCTCTTCCGGCACCGACGCGCTGCTGATCGCGCTAATGGCGCTGGAGATCAAGCCCGGCGCTGAAGTGATCGTGCCGGCGTACACTTTTTTCGCAACGGGCGGCTGCGTGTCGCGGCTTGGCGCGAAGCCCGTCTTCGTCGACTGCGATCCCCTGACCTTCAACGTCGAAGCGCGGCACATTGAACGCGCCCTGACGCCGCGCACCAAAGCGGTGCTGCCGGTGCATCTCTTCGGACAATGCGCGGACTTGGGCCCGATTGAAGAACTGTGCGCGCAGCGCGGTCTGGCTCTGGTCGAAGATGCCGCGCAGGCGATCGGCGCACAATATCGCGGCAAGAGCGCGGGGAATTTTGGGCAGATCGGCTGCTACAGTTTTTATCCGACCAAAAATCTGGGCGCGCTGGGCGACGGCGGCTTGGTGGTGACGAAGGACGCGGCGCTTGCCGACAAACTGAAGATCCTGCGCGGACATGGCATGCGCCCGAAGTACTACCACGCGCTGGTGGGCGGGAATTTCAGGCTCGACGAAATGCAGTGCGCGTTTTTGCGGGCCAAGTTGCCGTACCTGGAACGCTGGAACGAAGCGCGCCGCAAAAACGCCGCGCAATACCGTGTGGAGCTGAAAGCCGCAGGCTTGCTCGATGGGCGCCTGACCGCGCCGGCCGAACTGCCCAACGTCCGGCACATCTATAATCAGTTCGTCGTGCGCGTGGCGGGCGGCAAGCGCGACGCGTTGCGCGCGTTTCTGGCCGAACGAAAAATCGGGACGGAGATTTACTACCCCGTGCCGCTGCATCTACAGGAGTGCTTCGCGAATCTCGGCGGAAAGGCCGGGCAGTTGCCGGAGTCCGAGAAGGCCGCGGCGGAAACGGTTGCGCTGCCCATGTTCCCGGAATTATCCGCTGAGGAGTTGAGCGCGGTCGTCGCGGCGCTAAAAGCATTCTTTCAATAGCCGGTGCGACTCTAAAAAATGAATCATAACGGACCGCTGGTATATTTCCACAAAAGGGTCGCGGGTGTCGCCATTTTCTCCTGCTTATATTCCAGCATTAATCGCTCGTGATTCAGTTGGTGCACTCACCAATGTTGGCGGCTGGATTAATGTTGACTGCGCCTCTGCGCCCAATAGTCTTCAGTGCAATTGAGATATCTTAAAAGCTCTCGAAATAACATAGGAGGGAACTTATCAATGCGATCAATCCGCGCCTCCGCCGCATTTACAGCTCGGCCTAACACGGCGATGAAGAACCACAAACCGTCCCGCAAGTTTCAGTCTTCGGCGTTTTCCAACACGCCGCACATCCCCCATCCGAATGCCTAGGGAAAGACTCCCGCGGCCATTTCGAACCGAAGGATCCCAGCATGTACTCTTTGTTCCGCGGCTCTTGCACCTGCCTCTCGTTTCTGCTTGGCCTCCTGGTTTGCAGTGCCCTGATTGGAGAAGACACGACGGATGCGGAAGTTGCCCGGCAGATTTGCCAAATGGCCAAAGCGGATGTTGTTTTTAGAGGCTCCCGGACCGCAGAGGCCGTCGATACTGACTTTAAAAGCCCTTACATTCTAGGGGCCAATGCGCTCAATCCGCTGGGCTATGCGGCGGTGCCCGAATTAAAGAAAATGCTTACGGATGCCGATCCACGAGCGGTCATTGTGGCGGCTGACATGCTTCTCAGCATCGGTGATTCATCCCTGTTTGGAGAAGCGGCTCAGGCGTTAGAGCGAATTCGCTCGAACCTCCACGGTGAAGACCTGGGAACTGCACTTTATTTGCTGATCCGGCTGACGAATCGGCTGCCCTGCGACCTCGATCCGGACAAAGTGGGCCGCGATGCATACGTCCAGGCAATGCTTTGGCTGAAATGGCATCCAATGGCCGATGCGGAAAAATTCGCGCTCGCAGGATTGGAAAGCCAGGATCGCGGCGTGCGCATGGCCGGCGCCGCGTTTCTGGGTGAAAAGGCAAGCCCGGAGGCTTCTGCAATTTGCCTGAAGAAATTGGCCAACCCTGAAGGTGAGGTTCTTTTCGTACTGGCGAATTGCTTCCGCGCCGCTGCCCAACATGCCCGAGCTGAACAACTCCAAAATCCGGTTGCCTGGGCCCTTGATCAAAGCGAACCGTCGCTGGCTCTGCCTGCTGTCAACATTGCGCTGGATTTTAAGATTGAGGCGCTGCTTCCAAAGATCGAGAAGGCGTATCAATTCTTCAGCCAGGATTCGCACAAATTTGCAAGCCTGCTGATTCTAACTCATATTTTTGACAAGCTTGTTTCAATGAACAGCGCCGGTTCGCAAGCGCTCTTGTTAAAGCTTTGCAAAGACAAAAACGATGGAGCACGAGAAATGTGTATTTCGGCCCTTGGAAAATGGGAAAACGCCGAGGCTGTGAGCGTGCTTAAGGATGCCACTGACGACGAAAAGCCTTTTATTCGTGCCGCGGCAATAAAGTCGCTGGCGAAATTAAGCGCGAAATTCCCTGAAGCGGCAAAGTGCCTTGAAGATTTCGCACAACGAAAGGTCCGCGATGAAACAGACGATTGCAGTATTCTTGTCTCCTACCTGAACGCTGGGAAAATTGAGCGCGCTGACGCCTACTTTCAATCGGTCAAGAATGACGACTCGTCTCAATTGATCATGGAGTGCTCGGCTGATCCGGACCTCAAGCAGAATGCAGACCGCAAGATTTGCGAATTCTTCGCGCGGACGCTTGGCACAGTTTCCAACGTGCGCATCCGCCGAGGAGCGTTGGACAATGTCCTTCAAACCCTCTGCAATCGACCATATACCGCTCTCGAACCTTTAATCTTGATGCACGGTCAAACCCGAACCTGGGAAGTGGACAAGAATCTAGACCACCCTCTACCGGAGCGCGTATATGACGCGGCAAAGAACCTGCCTGACGATGAAGGCGCCTTGATTAAGCTGCTCGATAGCCCAAACCTTGTTCATCGAATAGGAGCTGTATGGAAGCTCTGGCATTCGGGCACCAAAGCCGCTTTACCCGCGCTGGAGAAAGCCGCCAAAGACCCCTCCTTCAGTGACGGCACGTTTAATGGATTGGTAAATTTGACCTGTCTTTGGACAAATCGGTTGCCTGCGGATGCCTATATCGTCCGGCAGCAGGCCTTCGCCGCGCTTGAGGCGGTAAAGAGCCGAAAATGACCGCAATAAAACTGCTCGCGCTGTCCCTGCTGCCGTGCCTTTGCGCCGCTGCACTTGCTCAAGAGCCGGCTCCACCGCCGACAGACAGCGCGCGCCGCATCGCAGTCCTTTACTTTCGGGATACAACGAACATTGACGTACCGAATTCCAAGCAAACCTATCTGCCGCCCGCGCTGGCTACCATGCTCAGCACCGACCTTTCCAACATGGCCGGTGTGGACCTTGTCGAACGCGAAACCGTCGATGCATTGCTTTTTGAGAACAAACTCGGGGAGGCGGCACTAACCGACGAAGCTTCTGCGCAAAAGCTGGGCAAGACGCTGGCCGCCGACGTAGTCCTTATGGGCACACTTCGCACGGCCAAAGGCTTTGTTCGAATTCTACCGGTGCTCTTTTACGTGGCCGAAGGCCGGCGTGAGAAATTGCCGCCGGTAGAATGCGTCCAAAGCGATCTAATCGTAGCGGAAGCTCAGGTGCTGAAAGAGGCCGTTGATGCGCTAAAGCTCAAGCCTGCGCCAGTTCCAGATGTCTCCGCGCGTATTATCGGGAAGACGGCGATCAATCTGGCCGTCCTCGATCTGAGCAACAATGCACCGCCCGGGTCGGGAGAAAACCTATGTGGAAGCATGGCCGATTTGCTTTCCAGTGCGCTAAGCGATTCCCCCCGTTTCAAACTGGTAGACCGGGCACAAATCCACAAAGTTCTCGAGGAACAGCGCCTGAATCTAAGCGGTCTTACCCGGGAAAATTCGACGCAAGTAAATAAACTTCTCGGCGCCCAGCTCTTCCTGATTGCAAGCTACACGCGGAGCAAGGACGTCTTACGCGTGGACGTCCGCATTATCCATCCAGAAAGTTCGCGTGTTTTGGGGGCCTTTAAAGCGCAGGGTCTCGAAAGTTCGGCAGCGCAGATTTCAAAAAATTTGGCCTCAACCATTTCAAAAATGGGTTTTCCCGACATGGAAAGCCTTGCGAAAGCAGCGCAGGCTTCCCCTCGAATCGAGGAACGAGTTAGCGATGAAGACCTAGAGGAACAATTCTCCAAGGTCTCCGAGGAATTCCGCTGGGCATTGATTCGCGCATTTAGTTTCCAACCGGGTGAAATGAACTCATTTTACCTTGAGGACCAAGTTTGGGCTTCAGAAATAAAGGCAGGCCTGGATGACTTTGCGCGCCGCTTCAGACGGTTTGCATATTTGCGGCCGCGCAACGGGAAATACCGCATTGAATGTGGACTTTGCCTTTTTGAAATTGGCCAGTATGCGGCTGCCCGAGAAGAATTTGATGCGGGAGAACAAATAGGCGTTGATGCGTCCTTTATGCGGCTTATGCACGGCAATTGTCTTTTTCGTGAAGGGAAATTCCAGGCCGCGGCTGAATTCTTTCAAAAGCTGGGAGAGGACTTTCCAAAGAAAAGTGGGCATGCTTTTCTTCTGGCGGCAGAGGCTTGGGGAAGGCTCGGCGAGGTGGCGAAGAAGCGCGAACTCCTTAAACGCGCGTTGGAGGCCTTTCCACAATTGTCCGAATCCGAATTCTCTTTTGCCCGAGAGATGGATGTTGGGTATGTGACTTCCCAGCCGCAATGTCGTACCGTTCACGAAGGATACTTTTTGGCGTTGGAATCCGATCCCACTAATTTCAAGGCATTCTGCAACTACATTGGACATGGCATTCGCTTCGACAAGGAACTGGATAGCTACGTTCAATCAAAAAAGGCTGTAGAAAACCTGAATGAAATGTCCGAACGCGCCGGAACCAGTTATCTTTATATACTACCACCGCACCAAGTCTCGGAATGGAAAGCCGGAGAACAAGGTGGATTTAGACATAAATCTCGGCTTATCGATGGAGATCGCGATTTTCGCATCGATTACAAGCCGGGCAAAGGCATCGATCCCAAGAACGATTTGTGTCTTCAAATCGGCGAAGGCGGATACGTCATTTATAAATTCAAGTTTCCGGGCGCAAAGCGGGCTTTATTAAACGTGGAGGGCTCGGACCTTGTCTCCGCTTCTCGCGATGGCATCAATTGGATTGTCGTCCAGAAGGAAGAGGTGCCTTTTAAGGATGGTGTCGGTGATGAGCGTTTCCGCAACCCGCACTATTTTAATCCATTCGACATTTCGAAAGCACTCGACCCCAATGGAACTGTGTTCGTGAAATTTGAGGTTAATCCAGGACACCTTTCCGGAATCAGTAAGATCCTGGGGATCGGGCTGCCTAAATAAAAGGAGCGCCTAATGTTTAGAATTCTCTTTGTTTGCATTGCAATGGCATTGCCGGTTTCTGCGTTTGCGATGACCACTGACGACATTTCGCCTGGGAAAACCCTTTCCGGTCCCAATCTCACGCTTCGAGATTTGAAAGGTAAAGTAGTTGTAGTGTCGTATTTTGGGGTCAACTGTCCCGCCTGCCTGCTCGAAATGCCTCAACTTGAAGACTTGTACAAGAAGTACCAGGACCAAGGCGTACAGGTTATGGGATTCGAGATGCAGGGCTCTACTGCCGCCGCCACGACGGCGTTTATTAAAGATAAGAGGATCACTTTTCAGATCAGCGCGGATGGAAAAGTAAGGAGTGCATCTGCGCAGACAATCCCATATATTTTCCTCTTCGGCTCGGATGGCAAACTTGCCGCGGAACATGTACTCATTGCGGATTTAGAAGCCAAACTCAAGGAATTGGCTCACGAAGACTTCACAGCGATGGCCGGTCCTGGACCTTACGTAAAATTGGCGCCATTGATGGCGCAAGTGAAGGCCGGTCAGCTTGGCGAAGTTCTCAAATCATTACGCGAGAAAAAAGGCAGCAAAGATGCGGCGGAGGCTCGCGAAGCCAATTCAATGCTAAATGCATTCAGCGCTATGGCAAAATCGCGCTTCGACAAGGCGGCTACGTTTAAGACAACGGATCCGGTGCGTGCCATGTATCAATATCAATACATTGCTCAATTATTTGCAGGAGATGAGCTTGGTGACAAAGCCACCAAAGAAGCTGAAGCATTAAAAGCCAGCGCCAATTCCGCCAGTGAGGCTGAAGCTGATGCCGCCTGGAAGCAGATTGAAACCCTTCTGGAATCTGTCCGTCCAGTAAACGGCGACAAGAGCTTGAAGAATCCGGCCGTGGCTGCGGCCAATGTTGCACTTGTTCAAAAGCTTGCTGTAAGTTGCTTGGGAATCAACCAGCGCTTCCCAAATTCAAAGGCCGCCAAAAAGGCCAATGATTTAATGTTTAGCATGCAATAAGCGCTCCAAGCCATCATACATTTGGTTCGACTCGTAAATTGGAAATTGCCGTCAGAAGAATTGCTGTCCAATGCGCTTCCGGCGGCACTTCACGTGCAGCCTAACCGTTTGCATGGACAGAGTTCATGTCCTAATGGATTCAGATTGACTCAGCTCAACCTGCAAATAGTATTAAGGACAATTGGATTTTAAATCGTGGAGCGATTAAGGGGGCTATAGTGAAGATTCTAAATTTTATTCTTTTGAGTGCAATCTTGGTGAATGGACAAGCACTCGCAGCGGAGACGCCTGAACCAGTCGCGCACAAAATCGCAGTGGCTGTTACTGCATTCTCTGTCCAGGCCGACAAGCCGGACCTTGTAAAAGCCAGCGATGAAATCCGCCAGTTGTTCGAAGCGAAGCTCGGTGAACAAGACTTGGTCGTCGTCGAGCGCGCAAAACTTGATGAAGCGTTACACGAAGCCAAACTCAGTCAGGCCGGCATTGTGGATCCCAATTCTGCAAAGGACGTAGGTAAGGTTATCGGCGCCGATTTCATCGTTACCGGGCGCATCAGCGAGATTGGCGGAACGATGGTTGTTTCGGGGCGCGCCATCGATACGGAGACAAGCGCAATAATTCCAGTAAGCATTGAAGTTGCGGACAAAGGTCAAATCGTTGCGAGCATTGGAAAGGCCGCCGCCACGCTGTCGGAAAAGATGCAGGTGGCGAAAAAGGCCAAGGCCACCGAAGTCAACGCTGTAGCGGTCGACAAGTCGCTCCCGGCAGGGCCGCGGCCCAAGGTGCTGGTGCTGTTCAACGAAATTCACATTGGACGACCGGTGATCGATCCGGCATCCGAGACTGCACTGGTTCGATATCTTCTCGCCAACGATTTCAAAGTTGTTGATCCTGCTTTCGCCAAGGGCCTGCGCGGTGACGAAGAAAAGTGGCGTCCTCTACAGAACGCGGGCGAAGGTGCGGTTGCTTTGCTTGCTAAACTCGGCAAAGAGCAGAACGCCGACGTGGTGATTTACGGCGAAGCCTTTAGCGAACGCGGCGAAAGCGTGGAAGGCATGCTCACTTGCCGCGGGCGCATTGAAGCAAAGGCCGTGCTCGTGAAGGACGGCTCGGTGCTCGCATACGATTCTGAGCACGCCGGTGCGTCTGACCTGGCCGAGCACGTCGCGGGTAAGAAGGCCATCGAAGCCGCCGCCCAGAAGGTCGCTCCGCGCCTGGCCACCCTGGTCCTCAAGAAGTGGGCCAATCCAAAGGCTGAGAAGTAACGCCCCTCGAAATGCTGGAGCTTAATGTGCCATCACATCTGCGCGGTTCTCTCCGCCGCATTATCCCCATCTTTAGTCTCTTGACGCTGTTGAACGTTGCTTTGCAAGCCGAAGACGCAATGGATGCGGAAGTTGCGAAGGTGATTCGGCAGATGGCCAAGGCGGAAGTTTTCCGCGGTTCCCGCTTGGGCGATTCAAACAACACAGATTACGCCAGTCCCTATGTGCAAGGCGCCAATGCGCTCAACCCGTATGGCTTTGCGGCACTCCCAGGACTGAAAAAATTGCTTACGGATGCGGATCCTGCCGTGGTCATCGCCGCCGCGGACATGATCTTGTCGCTGGGAGACGCCTCCGCCTATCTCGAAGCTGCTGCTGCGCTCGAACGCCTTCGTCCAAATTTGCACGAAGACAATCTTGGCGTCGCGATTTACCTGCTGACCAGACTCACGGGCAAGCTGCCATGCGAACTTGATCCGGCAAAGTTGGGTAAGAACGCATTTTACCGGGTGTTGGCCTGGCTCAGGTGGTACCCCAATGCTGATGCGGAAAAATTTGCGCTCGAAAACTTGGGCAACAAGGACTGGGAATTGCGCCAGGTCAGCGTGTGGTATCTGGAACCGCGCTGCGGACCTGAAGCCTCCAACGCCTGCTTAAAGCTGCTCTATACTGACAGCGTCGAACATACCAACGTGATGGTAGGTCAATTCATGGTTGCGGCCAAACATTGCAAGCCCCAAGCGCTCAAACCTTTGATTGAAGGCTATTTGCGAAGTGGCGATCTGAACCTGCTCTATCCAGGCATCGGCGCCGCACTGGACTTGAAGATGGAAGAGCTGCTGCCGCAGGTTGAGCTTGCGCTTAAATTCTTCAGAGCCAAACCCGAAGAATATGCAAGCCATCTACTCCAATCGAAAGTGCTGGAACGTCTCATCGCTATGAATACCGCGAGTTCGCATGCCTTGCTGTTGAAACTATGCAACGATCCGCTGGACAATGGGCGGGAAATGGCCGTGCGTGCGCTGGGCCAGTGGGAAGATGTTCAGGCCGTTAGCACCTTGAAGGAGGCCGCCGATGATGAAAACCCGCAAGTGCGTGCTGCCGCCGTAAAAAGCTTGGCCGCACTTAGTTTTAAATTTCCGGACGCCGAGAAAGCCCTTGTGGAGTTCTCTGCGCGAAAGGTTCGCGACCATATCGACAACCGTGCGGTCATCATAGCGTGGCTTACCACTGGAAAACTTGAGCGAGCCGAGGCCTTCTTTGCTGCGCTGCCAAAGGACAAGCTGATCTCCCAGATGCTGATGGAATGTGCTGGTGACAAGGATATGCAAAAGCACCTTGATAAAAAGATCGCCACATTCTTTGCCACGGCCCTGAGCACTCAACCAGACGAGCGTGTCCGCCGTATTGACCTCAACAACATCCTGCAATCTTTCAGCAAACAGCCGTACACACTGCTGGAACCGCTCCTGGAACTCAGCGCTCACACCCGGAGTTGGGATGTGGACTCTGCTTCAGGATTGCCATTCCCGCTGCGCTATTTTGAAGCAATGAAGAAGTTGCCACCCGGCGAGGCCGAATTGATAAAGTTAGTGCAAAGCCCAAACGTCGCTGAACGTGCGGCCGCGGTCTGTAGCCTCGGCCAAATGGGCACTGCGGCAGCATTGCCCGCGTTAACAAAGGCAGCCCAGGATCCTTCCTTTAGCGACGGCTCAATGCTGAATCTCTCTATGTCGTGCCTTCTTTGGAACAATAAATTGCCGGCGGAGGCTTACCTTATCAGGCCGCATGCGCTGGCAGCAATCGATGCTATAAAGGGGCGAAAATGAAAATTAAATTTATCGGCTTCAGCCTGCTTGCCATGGTTTGTGTCTCAGCACTTGCGTTGGAATCGTCCGCCTCATCCAAACCTGCGAAATCGGCCCAAACGCAACGCCGAATTGCGGTGCTTTACTTCCGAGACACCACCAGCATCGACGCACTCAGTTCAAGGCAAAGCTATCTATCGCCAGCACTAGGCACAATGCTGAGCACCGATCTTTCCGGCATGGCCGGCGTCGAAATGGTCGAACGCGAGAGCGTCGACGCCTTGCTTATGGAAAACAAACTAGGCGAAGCCGCTCTAACCGATGAAACATCCGCACAAAAATTGGGCCAAACCGTCAGCGCCGATGTCATTTTGATGGGCACGCTCCGTACGGGCAATGGATTTGTGCGAATTTTGCCCGCGCTTTTTTATGTGGCGGAGTCAAAACGTGAAAAGCTGGCCCCTATCGAAATTGATCAGACCGACCTCTTCGGGGCGGAGGCCAAAGTTCTCGCGGAAGTAACTGAAGCCTTAAAATTAAAGCCGGCGCCGGAGCCAGCCGCTGTTGCAACTGACAAAGCAGGCGCGAATCTGGCGGTGCTGGACTTAGTTGACAATTCACCGCCGGCATCAGGGGACACATTAAGCGCAAGCGTGGCCGATTTATTATCCAATGCTTTGAGCGATTCGCCGCGCTTCAAGCTCGTAGATCGCACACAAATTCATAAAGTGATTGAAGAGCAGAAACTGAATTTGGGCGGCCTAACTCGTGATAAAGCGCTTCAAACGGGCAAGGTGTTGGGCGCGCAGCTATTTGTTTTGGCAAGCTACACACGCAGCAAAGGCGATCTGCGCATTGATGTCCGTCTTGTGCATCCTGAAAGTTCGCGTGTGCTGGCCACTTTAAAAGAACAAGGTCCAGAACGGTCTGCCGCTTTGATTGCAAAGAAATTGGGGCTGCGAATATTGAAATTCCCGATGTCGAATTTGGCCGAATTGCCGAAACCTGCTTCTCAGGCAACGCCTACACAAGTTCCACAGAGAACGTCAACTTCAACCGATGTAGCGCCGCCGGCCGAACAGATTAGCGATGAAAATTTGGAAGCCCAATTCACCAAAACCGACCAGGAGTTTAAACAAGTCCTGATGAATGCCTTCAGTCGACAACCCTATCATTTATTTTCATTCTATCCCGAAGATCAGATATGGACGCCTGAGATCAAAGCCAAACTCGAAGATTTTGCGAGGCAATACAAGCGGTTCGCATACCTGCGGCCTAAAAATGCAAAATACCGGTCGTTCTGTGGGGAATGCTTGTTCGAAATCGGTCAATATGCGGCAGCCCGAGAAGAATTTGACGCTGCGGAGAAGGTTGGTGCTGATCCCATGTACACGAAGTTAAACCACGGCGAATGCCTCATTCGCGAGAAAAAGTATCAAGAGGCTGCAGAGTATTACGAGAAATTCGCAGAGGACTTACCTCAATTTAGGAGTCACGGGCTTTCCTTGGCAGCCAAAGCCTGGGGTCTGCAGGGCAACATCGTCAAAAAGCGCGAATTAATCAAACAGGCATTGACCGTAGAAGGCCTCGCGGAATGGGAGTTCAGACTCGGGCGTGGGCTAGACGTGGGAGCGATTACATCGCAAAAAGAGCGTCGCCTAGTACGCGAGCAGTTCTTAAATGCACTTAATCTGGACCCGACTTATTTTAGGGCATTCGTCGATTACGTAGGGCAAGGCGACCGATTTAGCATGGAACTCGATAGTTACGTACAAGCGAAAAAAACAATCGAGAATCTCAAGGAGCCTGCAGAACGCGCCGGCGTAACTTACATTTATTTTCTCCCGCCACGGCAAATTGCAGAATGGAACGCCGAGGAGCAATGTGGCTTCCGAAATAAACCGCAGCCCATCGATGGCGACCGTGACTATCGAGTGGACTACAAAGCGGGAAAAGGCGTGGATCCCAAAGACGAATTCTTTCTGGAGATTGGCGAAGGCGGATACGTTACGTACAAATTCAAAATGCCCGGTGCCAAACGCGCGCGGCTAAATGTGGAAGGTTCCGACATCATCTCAATTTCCCCCGATGGTGTAACTTGGACCAAAATCCAGGAAAATCTGGTGCCCATGAAACCTGCGGAAGGCGATGAACGCTTCCTCAATCCGCATTATTACATGCCCATAGAAATCGGTGGCGGGCTGGCGGCAGACGGAACCATCTTTGTGAAATTCGAAACGCATCCCGGTCGCATTAGCAAAATTGCCAAAGTTACAGCCATTGGAATGCCCAAATAGAAGATAGTTCTCTGTACGCCAGGTTTGATAAAATTGATCGACAGCGATCCGCATCTGGCCACTCAGCAGCGGACGGCGGCGTGATAATTGAACCCCGTACAGATCAGCGCCCACAAATAAGCGGCCTGAACTATTTGCAGAATTTTCCATTTTCAAAAAACATTTATTTAGCGTTTGCTTAAAACTTAACTGTCGCGACGGGGCGGATGTTCGCGCCGCCCGTGGCTTCCGGCAGCAGCACGAACGGGATGATCTGCGGTTCGCGCACCTGGCCGTTTTCCGGCTTGAAGACCACGACCACG
>Ga0265314_10002423_pt1 | contig 19127 bp, 22 predicted proteins | sample 4126metaG_FD_203106 | JGI IMG/M metagenome (GOLD analysis project Ga0265314, IMG submission 203106) | Rhizosphere microbial communities from Carex aquatilis grown in University of Washington, Seatle, WA, United States - 4-1-26 metaG | ecosystem: Host-associated > Plants > Roots > Rhizosphere >... | reverse complement strand
GGGCGCGAGCTAGGGCTCGGAGCTCGCCCCCATGCTCATTTACCTCGCTAATAACGTCACTGATTGACCAAGAATTTCACTATCTTAAATCACCCTCAAAACTGTCTCGACAATGGGGAGCACCTCACTGACCTTATTACCTCACGATCGCCGGGATGAATCATGTGTGATTGAGCCTATTCAGAGACGAAGCCGTGACCGCAAGCCTCTCTCTTCTTCTCGTCGAGGACAACCCGACGAGTTTAAACGATGCAACAGGGAATCAACGCATCCTCGTGGTAGAAATAGACCGCACACAAGCGATGATATCCGTCGGCGATAATAACAGTGCCATTTGCCGAGTCTCTGACCAAAAGCAAGGGGGATAATGCTCGGCCCGACTTGATTTTCTGCTTGTCCTTCTTGACGTGGGAATTGCTGACCCCGAGCAAAGATAAACGAGATGCCCTGAAAATATCCTGCGGTTTGAATTTGGACAAGGATGCGCGCTTCAGTTTATCCACCTGGGCCATCGCTTTCCCTGGCTTGTAAACCAGGGACAAGTACGAGAGAGCCGCTGCGTAATCTTGCTTATCTGCTTTTCTCAGCCACGTGATTTTGGTTTTCTTTGGCATCGATTACCTCGTCTTTCTGATTACCTTATTTGTCTTGGGAGTGTCCCGTTTGTTCGATTCCTCCGGTTTGCAGGTCTCCGTTCTCTCGGCCACCTTCTTCACCTTGTCTTCAATCGTCAGCTCTCCGTCGATCCGCGTGGCCAATTTGATAGTGGTGCTAATCCTAGCTGTCCCCAGGTCGTTGACAGCTTGGTGACAACGATCGATCGCGGCAAATACGTCGTCCCACGCCCCTTCGATAATTGTTCCGTCCGCGTGCAGAGTCGTCTTCAATCCTGCATCCCCTAGAACCCTTTTGCAGGCCGTAAGGTACTCAGACAACGATATGTTCGTGCCGATGGGAACGAGGGAAAAATCGACAATCACGTTCATGGGTTAACCTGAGACCAGGACGGCCTTGTTGCTCAGTAGATACCTTTGCAGGTCCAGCTTTGACGTCAGCGTGTTCTGGATTCCCCTTGTCTGCTTTTTGTACCGTTTGTAGTGCACCAGGTTCTTTCCCACGATGGTCACGGCTAAGTTCAAGTCCCCGATCTTCCATAGTTGGCCTTTCAGGAAAGGTGCTAAGGTGTCAAGTGGCAGTGCTGCTGAGTTCTTCATCAGCTCATCCTACGGTACCCCAGAAGGTTACGCAAGATTAAGCAGTGGGAATCTGATCGAGTTGCGGCAATAATAGGCAAACTGGAGCTTCTGCAATCGAATAAGGGACGACTGTCAGTGCGGGGGGCTTGAGCCGAGGTGAGGGGAAGGGCCAAGTAATAAGAAGTTCACCGGCTACCCATCAAACCGAACGGTTCATCAACTCCTTCTGTTTTTCAACCACGTCCCCAGCGAGTAGTCTCTGCACGGCATCCTTGAGTACCAGCAGATGGGCAGGGCGTACGATCACGAGATCCACGCAAGACTGATCGGCAGGTGATGCGCCCGTGTACATGATCACCGGAGTGGAAGGAGAACGCATTTTGATGACGTGGGACATTTCGGCACCGGTCATTCCGGGCATGGAATGGTCGGTAACAACAAGGTCGTGCGTTCCTGGATCGAACAAATGAAGTGCCTCTTCTGCACTCCCGGCGGAGTCGACCTTGTATCCTAGGTTACCCAGAAGCCATTTGGTGGTGACCCTGCAGACATCGCTATCATCGACCAGGAGGATCGTTCGTAAGGCTGGGAGAGAAGCGCTAGCCATGAGTTACTTATGTTGCGTAACGAGATACGGTGATCGCATTACATTCATACCAATGGTAGGCGTTCAAATCAGTCCACAGCTCCGCTAGCCCAATTGCTCGCAGAAGAGGGTCTCAAATCTTTCCGAGGCATGGCTATATTGAGGCGGATATTGCGGTATTTGCTGCGCCCCGTCTATCGGGGAAATCCCCGATGTTCTTCGACTTTGCCGGCCGTAGAATCGGGGCTCAGGGCGAGCAGTGTTTTCCTTGTTGGGTGTGAACTTAAATGTGCAGGTCCAGCTCCACGCCTGGGGCGCCAGCTTCACCTGAACATAAAGATCGCGACCGAGCGCAATGCGCTCAATTGATCCCCACGAGAAATAACGTTTGCGCGTGGGCGTTGCTTTTGTTTTCATTCCCGCCATGTGGGCGGAACTAAAGCGTTCGCCGGCGCGTTTTTAAATTTCCTGTGAGATGGCTGCGAAATGAAACGAATCATGCAAACAAGAACACTGATTCTGGCGGCGGCTCTCTGCGGCGGCCAGTTATTAGTTACTAACCAGTCGTTGGCACAAACGTGGTCGGGTTGTGGCGCGCCGACAGACGTGGAGTGGCTTGCTGTAGCCTCGTCTGCGGACGGAACAAAATTGGCGGCGGCGGCCAATTATCCTAATTGGGCGATCTATATCTCCGCCAATTCGGGCGCCAGTTGGACTCGAGGCAGCAACATTGCTGCCAATTGCATAGCTTCTTCTGCTGATGGAACAAAACTGGCCGCAGGCAACAACAACGCTATTTTTACCTCGTCGGATTCGGGAGCCAGTTGGACCCAAACAAGCGCGCCAAAAGGTTCTTGGCTTGGCATCACCTCGTCGTCGGATGGAACGAAGCTGGCGGCGTGGGGGCAGCAGACTCAACCTCCGGGGCTTGGGATTTATAGCTCCATGGATTCTGGAAACACCTGGACCTTGACTAGCGCGCCGGCGACAAACTGGAATGGACTGGCCGCTTCCGCAGATGGGACCATGCTGGTGGCGTCGGTTGGTGGCAACGGATATTTCTACACCTCGACGGATTCAGGCACAAATTGGACAGCCCGTACTAATGTGCCGCCAATTTGGTGGGGCGCGCTTGCCTCGTCGGCTGATGGAGCGAAATTGACTGCGGTGACTGTCGGCGACGGCATTTACACTTCTTCTGACGGCGGCACCAATTGGACCAAGACCACTGCACCCAATGAAGATTGGATAGCTATCGCGTCTTCGGCGGATGGAACGAGAATAGCGGCCGCTGTAAGAAGCGGCTTTGGCGCGGGCGCGCCAGGTCCGCTTTACACTTCGATGGATTCAGGCGCGACTTGGACATCGAGCAATTTACCCGATGAGTATTGGAATTCCATTGCCGCTTCGGCAGACGGGAAATTCGTGGCATGTTCGGCTTCCATCGTCTCAACGAGCGCTGGCGGCTCCATGGTTTCGGATCAAATCGTCACTTCGACACCGCATCCGTGGCTACGCATGGAGGCTTCCCACACCAACGTGACCGTTATCTGGCCGTGGCCCATGGATGGCTATATATTGCAGCAGAAACTGGGTTTGGACGCGAGTTGGGTGTCGATGCAAAACGCCCCGATCGTCACAAACTATCAGAATGAGGTGACCCTGCCGCTGTTGGACAAGGGTTTCTACCAGCTCGTAAAATAATCACGGCCGTCCCCTTGCAAGATTGATTTGATTTCCGCCCCTTGCTTTTTAAGAGAACTGGCGAGTCCGCTGGAAATGGAGTTTAAAGAAAATCCCCACCACCAGTAGTCCAAGGGGGAACAACTGACTGCAGGGTTTCTTTTCGGAGCCAATATTCGGCGTGCCGATGATGAACTGCCTGGTTACTTGACGTCCTCCAGCCGAAATCTACCGTCTGGCGATCGAATTACAGGCTGCTCGTAAGGGACCACCAAGGAGCCAGGTGCATGAATTGATTGGATATACACGAATGGCTTGTCATAGTCATCGTTGTGAACGTGGGCCAGTGAAATATCAGCAGTCTTGCCCTTGAGTGTTTCAGGATCGAAATACCTGTTCTTTTTCAAGAACTCCACTCCAAGCCAAGCATTAAGATCATTAACCAACGGGGTGCCAGCTTTAATGGGCAATTCGTATTTTCGCTTGGCCAAATACTGCACGTTGTCGTCGTCATCGATATTTACTTCAAAGACGAGCAGCAAGAAATCGGTAGCTTTGCCATTCTTATTTTCGGTGGTAACCCGCGCATCCAGACAGGTGGCCGTATGATTGCCCTCTGGTAAATTCCAGCAAGGCGTTTTTGGCAGTTGTAATCTCATGGAATATTCCTCCTCAAATCTTTTCAATCGTCCAAGGCACTCATTGCAGTTCACCTCGGCAGACAAGCTTTGATCAAAAAGAGCCGCGGCTCAGTTTTGATGAGGATTACTCCAATGAGGCCTTGCGACCTCGACTAGTATCGTCGCAAAAACATCCGAAATGTACAAGAACAATCTCCCTGAACCGAGGAACGCCGGAGCATGACCATCATCGCCTGCATCGATGAACCGGCAAATCCTTTCGATTAACGCTCTCAGCCGGTGGAGGATTACATTGGAGCCATGAAAACAAACCCATCGGCGCGGCGTATTCGAAAATTCCGGGGCGTTCTGGGCTGCCTGGCCATTGCCGCCATCGTAGGAGTTGAGTTGTGGCTCGGTCAATCTGTAGTATCTCGAATCGCCCACACCACGGGACGCCAAACTGACAGCCCTGCGGTTCCGAACGTAAACATTTCCGATTTGATCGCTTCGGCTCGCTAGTGGTATAGGATGCTCCAGATTCGGCGATCTACGAGCCTCATCATGCGATCTTTTCTAAAGCGACTCTGGCGCTCACGGCCCTTCAAACTGGGGCTACTCCTCCTCGCGATTGGCTCGGGACCTCTACTGATGGTGATCGCCCTGGCCAGCCTGGGCTTTACCAAGGATCCGAATCCAAATCCGGTCATGCTGGGCATCCTCGCATTTCTCACCTTCTGGCCGAGTGTGATTCTGATGCTGGTAGGTGTGGCAAGCGCCTTCGACCGCAAGGCCTGAGCGCTCCACTCGGACCTTGCACCTAGCGGGCTGAGTAGCGACTGAAGTCGCCGAGGTTTAATCGCCGAAGTATTCGGCTAAGAAAGCCTCACGAAAATGCACCGGACCGTCGAACTCGCTCAAGACGCCGTGGGTCATTCAACCCTGGTCACCCTCACTCGGAAAAACAGGTTGTTTGTTAGCGTGGTGTAAGTGCCTACCCAAGGCGGTATTTCTGGATTTTGAGTCCTTCCGCCATTTTATGGAGCCATTATCTGCACCCACCCCACAGCCTTGACATTTAATAAAGGCCTCACCAGACTGCCAGTGTGAGCAAGCCAGCGTCCAAGAGCTCGCCGTTGATTGGGAAGTGGCGCCTCGTCGCGACGGAGTCATGGACCCAGAAGTTTATTGATTTGATCGAACCCGGTTTCATCGAATTAAAGGCAAATGGTCGTGGGACGATGGTATTTGGCACCGCGAACTTGGCGTTAGACTGGAAGACGGGTGAGGATGACAAACTGGAGTTCACCTTCGAAGTACTTGATGGGATCGATGGCGTAAGCGGTAAAGGTTGCGTGCTGGTCAGTGACGAGCAGATGTTTGGAGAAATCAAAACGCACCTAGGGAACAGGTATGCGTTGCGGGCCCAGAGGTGGGTGGAAATGAGGAAAGCCAACAAAGGACGTTCAGGGCAATGATGTAGCCGTCGGTAATTTAGAACGACGGGTAGTGCCGTTGGTTAATTCTTGGAAAATGGTTCAAGAGAGAAAAAGCGAACAACAGGGCCGAATAGATTCACTCGACCACGGGTGGAATTGTTCCCTGCCCTGGGGTATTTTCTCTCAAGGACGAACCAACGCAGTGAGTATCAAGACTCAAGGAAGCAATGAACCACCCAGCCAACCCAAGGCCCGCCATCCCATCGTGCCTCGGTTTAGGATTGTCGTTTCATCATCTATGCGGACAGTCCTGGATTTTGCCCTACAACGAGCCATAGCTCCGCCATGTCGGTGGATTTGACTCAAACTAGCTGCTCAAGTGGGTCCACGTGTGACCACATGGGGCCACTCCAGGCAGGCAGGGGAGCGTGATATGGCCCTTTGGTCGCCCACTCAGGACACCCGGCGCGGATCACAACGCGCTGTAGACGGTCCTGGAAGATCGGCTAGTTCATGGCCAGGCAGGCTACATTTCCACGAGGTATTGGAGCCTTCGCCTGGATTGGTTTCTTAATTTCAGAAAGGAGGGTCCGCGCCAAATATTCCCCACTACAATGGGCATCCCCACCCGCTTAGTCCCGGTTTCAAGGGAACGTACCGAGGAATATGCGGATGGCTAAGTCCGCTGCCACTCTCGACCCAAACGATTCTGCTGGCAGAATGTCCCAAGCTAATCTACCGTCCTTTCAGCTTACTCAAACACATGGGCCATATGCCGAGCTCGCGCTTAAACAAATAATGCCCGCATCTGGGAAAGTCATTGCCTCCTCTTTGGTTTGTTTGCCTGGGATCGTCAACTGGCAAATCGCAGCGAGCGTACCCGAACTTGCTCGAGCGTTTGGACCAGCCTTGCTGACACCAGTTCCGCCAGTAACCTCTGGCAGGTCATGAAACTGATAATCGCAGCGATCTACGGGTTGGTGGCTTTTTTCACCCTGCTGTGCGGATGGTCCTATCCAGTTGTCATCCAGTGGTCGTATCTTGCCGTCGGCGCGTGTGGCCTTTACGGTGTACTTTCGCTCACCGTCGCCGAACGTTCTATGCCTTCCACGCGCAAAAGTGCGGCATGGTGCTTGCATGGTGTCGCTGGGCTGGCAACCCTAGGATTGTTGTTAATTTTCACTCTGAGGCAGGAGGGCGGTTGGTTCCTGGCCGCTGGTGTCATTACGGGTTTCACGGCCATGGTCACGTTAATATCTGCTGTCGTGCTGAAGGCTGAGACTTCGACCGCTACGCAGCGAATTCCTTGACCATCGCTCAAGAGACCTGCATGAAACAATTACAGCTCGGTTAAATGAGGCTGGCAGGCTGCTGAATTTAATTGCCCGATATATCCTCTGGAATCTGGTGAGTATTTCTTTAGGAGCGTTTGGCGAGACGTTTAATCACTTCGAGTCGGCAGCTTTGAGTACACTGCGCTTGCGCCAGGATGGGTTGAGGAGCGTTTTGATTCCAGGAGCGGTAAAGTTGCCCGGGTAAAACCACAGGAATTGTTGAGGGTCATCGTCGTGCAGAATTCATTGCCAGCCTATTGATTGGAATTACCGACGCTTGGGCGGTATTCTTTTCGAGCAATTCACATTCGCAATTGTTGGTGCACTATTTTTGTGGCGCTCGGAATATTGCAGAATAACAAGCGCAGTGCTGAAGCGGATGTAATTGCTGTGTGTCCGCTCCCGTTAATACTCCAGAGACCGGCCTCAGGAGCATTTTAGGACCGTTGGCTGTGAATGGTAAGCTGGATACGCGGTATGGAGCTGACCATGGACAGAAAGCGACAGTAAAGCGCCAAGCGCTGGATCACTGTGGTGACAGGGACAATTCTCAGCGTCGCTCGTGATTTCTAGAAGCGAGTTATTTATTTACATCAATCGGTGTGGTTGGCCTGCAACGAACGCTGTGGCTTTCTGAAATATTGGGGGTATCCCCAATAGCAAAGATGTCTGGGGTACTGCAAGTTGGCTCGTGGCATTGGTGACCATCTCGGCGAAACTGGGTTGTTAAACCCTGGCGGGGTAGTGTGCCGAAGTTAAAGAACCACGCAAGAAAGTATTAAATATGAATTCCAAGTCCAACAAAGCGCTTCTGGGAGCAGGTGTCGCAATCGTAATGGCGCTCTCAGCCTGGCTACCATGCACGGCTACCGCGGATGAGCCGATGAAACCCATGAAAGGCGGCGAGCATTCGCTCATGCTCAACGCCATCACAACGAAGCAGGATGTTGATGCACTCAAAACCGGCGACTCCATTGCAATGGTCTGCGCGAAGTGTAAAACCGTGTGGGTCTCCCGAGTGAAGCAGGGAACCAAAGGGGCACAGGTTCTAATGGAAGGCGGGCAAACCAAAGAAGTGATCGGCACGCATGGATGTGCCGCTTGCAATTCCACGTTGACGGTGACCGGTCACACGAAAGGTGACCTCACTGAGCTCAAACACAGTTGCGGAGCATGCGGTGACGATTCGGCGTTCTGCTGCGCGACGAAATCTGGCAGCGGAATGACCAAAGGAATGGAAAAGGAAAAGAAGTAATTGTCTTCGCTGGGTTAGTATTGATTGCTGCGGATGCTCGAAGGTGACGCCGCAACGGTTTATCAAATGTGGATGCTCTCACGTGATGTGAGCATTTTACCTGGGCGCCATCATCTTTGCTCTCACCTTGCCCATAGATGGTCGGCGCCGTGGCAAAATAGAACTGCATTGTTGTGCTGTTCAGCATAGGTGTAATTCTTTGTGGCGGGGCTTTACAATCGTGGATTGATGTTCGCCCAAAAGATGGCACCTTTTCTTCATGGGCGTATGCACGTTAGTGGCCAGTGGTGTGAATTTCGACGTGGATGAATATCTGCGCGAGAGTCCGTTCGAGGTGCTCAATGTTTTTCACAGGGGCGAAGCAGTCCCACCTTTGGAAAACCCGAAGGCGCGCCCACTGTCCGATTCAGGATTTGTGGCAGTGGTCAGCCACGATGAACTGCCTCACTTGTTGGATCAAGCCGCAGAAGCGTTGGATTTCCTAGAAACGCACGAGGAAGAGTTGCGGCGCTTGAAGGGGTTCGGCGTAGATGCGATGGTTTTAGATTTTCGCATACCTCAGGGAATGTCGACTCATCCCACCCATTTTCTGCCACCTGAATTGATCGAGGCTATGGGGCGTTTGAAAATGGGGTTACTCTTTTCTCTTGTCGATATCATGCGCAATTAATTTTGCCACCATGAGCATTCGGCGATTTATTTCGTCGAATTCAGCGCTGGGAGCGGCACAACCAATCATCCAGGGCGATTTTGACCGCATCGAATCCCACGGGAACACTTTCGCAGGGAACCCCACCATTGCCCCAGGATCGATTATAGGATTGTTTGATGGGTCAGGTGTACGTTGGGAGAGGCGATAACTGGATTCTTGAGAGGGATCCGAGGAAATTGAGCTTTACGGTGGAGAAGGATCGCGAGCGATAAGATCAATTTTCAAGTGATCGCAGGTTTGAGGCAACTTTTGAATTGCAGTTCCCGTGCTTGAAGCGTAAGAACAGCACCGAGCAACGTTCGTTGTATTTAGTTTGTGTTATGAAAGCAAAACTGTACCGATCGGTTATCGGACTGGCATTCTTGGTCAATGTTCACTATGCAGCGGCACAGGACACCCGGTTTTTCCGGATTGTCGGCCCGACTGCAACTACGATCGCCTCGTTCCGATCTGATGGCACGCTGGTCTGGAGCAATGCGCAGCCGGGAGTGACCTATACCATCCAGACCGCAGCCTCGTTAACCCGGGGAGCCAAATGGATGGACTATGTCCAGGTTCCCACCAGTAACAGCGTCAACACCAACCTGATCGTAGCTTTCCAACAGCGCTCTCACATGGTGCTTCTTCCTGCGGGCACCTTTGTGATGGGCAGTCCGGTTAGCGAGGCGGAGCGCGGTCCGGGTGATGAAACCCAGCATACGGTCACGTTCAGCAAGGCATTCTACATGGGTAAGTACTTGGTGACGCAGGCGGATTATCTAACGGTCATGGGGAACAACCCGAGTTTCTTCACGGCACAGGACTGGAATAGCAACCCGATCCCCTTGGATCTGAACCGCCCGGTGGAGCAGGTGAGTTGGGATGACGCGACAAACTATTGCGGTCAACTTACCGCTCAGGAGCAGGCGGCGGGTCGTTTGAACGCGGGCTGGGTTTATCGGCTACCAACCGAATCGGAGTGGGAGTATGCGTGCCGAGCAGGGACTACAACGGCGTTTTATTCAGGGAACAGCTTACACTCTGGAGAGGCGAACTTCGATGGGCAAACCGAATACGATGCGTCAGCGGGAGATATTTCCAACCAGAAAGGGATTTCTCTCGCATATACGACGGCGGTGGGAAGCTACCAACCCAATCCGTGGGGATTATACGATATGGACGGTAATGTGTGGGAGTGGTGTTTGGACTGGTATGGCAATTATCCTGTGGGCACGGTGACCGATCCGACCGGACCACCGACTGGCCAGAACCGTGTGGCCCGGGGTGGCGATTGGGGCTATTCCGGCAGGCGCTGCAGGTCAGCGTATCGGATCCTCGGCAACTCTTCGGCGGGCCAACGCAGCAGCTTCGGATTCCGAGTCGTGTTGGCCGCAGATTAAAAGCTCTCGTTCGGGGAGTAAAAGCCTTGGGGTAAGGTTTACGGGTAGTTTGGTGGCATCAAGGAATCAAAGTTGAGTGGATTTGGGGCGGGTGGTATTGAGCCTGGTGAACTTGAGGCCGGATCGCTAAGCGGATGGGTCACATTACGTGAGCGCGATCGAAGTTTGACTTCGAGGTTGAGGGATTGCTGAAGTGAAGCGTCCCGATTTTGCGACCTTCGCGGGCTCCAGATTGAGGGTTCTGCTTTCAAATGTAAATCGGGTTGAACCTCAACCTTGACCACCGTCTGCCGAACTTGGCGGGCCAGACCGCAACTCCACCTCGACGTAAGATTCCCCATCTCTCCCTCCACCACATTGGAAACACACGGAAACTACTCGGTATCTTCTTTCCAGGGGTGGCGGCGTGCTAACGAAATCGCCAATGCGAGGCAGGCCAGGAAGATGAGCCGAACGAAACCGTTGCTCAGCGTCGTCGAGGTACCGAAACTCGACCATAATAGAGTTATCCATGGATGTCCATTCACGACCAAGCCCTGAATCAACGATCAAAGAAAGGCGAGGTAGGATAAGTATTCCCCCCGTTATACATTCGGCAACTGTGCGTTTGGGTGCACAGCGTTTTGGTTATTACCTTCCCCATTGAACACGCCCGATCTCACGCGGTACAAAGCCCTCTCCACCAGATGAAACCGACTATCGGTCCAAGTGGATCCTCCAGTGATGAGGCTGGTCATGAATTTCCACGGAATTACGAGACAGCTGGAAGGTGTTGCTAAACCCTGCCACACAGCAGGATAAGAGACTAAGGTGCAACACCATTCCAGCCGTGTGGCAAAATGAATCTATCGCGCCAGATTTGCAACTTCATTCCAGGGTTTGCGGTTCTCCAGTGGTAGCCCTGCGAATTCCTTTCGGCGGTTATCGACGGTTTTATTTCGAGAGGAGATTATTCATCCAGCGATGCACCGGCACACGTGCTCCAAGCGAATTAGGAAAAGGCTGGAAGGTGTTGCCTAATCCTGCCACACGGCAGGGTTAAAGATCAATCAGCAACACCGTTCCAGCCAATTCGAAAATGAACTCATCGCGGCGGGTTTGCAAATATATTCCCCAGCGTTCAGCTCCCCACATGATAATGTGGCCGAGTTTGTTTCGATATTATCCCGAGTTCTAATGGCTGGCTGGTATACTCCGCCAGAAATGAACGCTAAATGCAACCACGACATACTGGCTTTTGGGATAAACAATCCGGTGGCAAGGGTCACGGTGGAAGGAACGTGCTTTATTATGACCCGCGTGCCGAGAATGCCTGATAAATGCGCCCCATGAGTAAATGGGCGAGATCGGCTTGTGAATTAAATCGGCAGATTTAATCCCAAGGCCACTGGGAGTATTTAGTCCTGATTCCTTTCCAACGTATCTAACCCGTCACTCACCCAGGTTCAGGATACCATATCTTTGCGCTAGGATCGGTTATAGGGCCCTTTGATGGGCTAACTGCAGGAGGGGAAGGTGGCGAGAACTGAGGTTTCTCCGTCGACTCGCGCAGTAAATGGATTGCAATGTGGAGCGGCAACGCGCAATATACAAGGAAATCGCCGATCGGCTAATTCTTCGGTCGCATTGCAAACTGACAATTCGCGAACCACGACGTAAAAGCACAAGACAATTACTATGAGCGACTCATCAACTCGGAAAAGACCCGGAGAAGAATCGACTACGGCGTCTCTACCCTACGAGATTAAGGTCACTTGCGACTTCAGCAAAACCAACCCGGTGGTTACAGTTGATCCCGAGGAAGCCAAGCCCGCCGCAAATCAGAAAATCAGGTTCATCTGTGCCGATGCTACCCTGGTTATCGTTACCCAACATCATTCAAGGGGCATCAAGGAATCCGACCATAGCCCGTTCGCAAACGATGTGCCCACTTTGACGGTGCCCAAGCGGTCGCCCAAGCCCTTCCATGTGACCGTGAAAGGGGATGAAGCGATCGATCCAGGTCCTCCCGATCCTGAGATTCGTCATCCCGGCTACAAATACACGATCGTTGCCGTCTCGGACGACGGCAAGATTGCGGTGGTGGATCCCACTATTATCATCCGGTAGACCCTCCAATGACTCGCGCGGTCAGATGTATTCCATCGTCATTTCCATTTTGCCTCCCTGCCGACGCTAAAGCTGAATACGCCGTATGAAGCTGAAACGGCAGGCACACGCTCAGGAATTCTTTTTGTTTCAAGTATATTCAAAGTGCCTCCCAATTCCACTGCCCATCCAGCGTGGTAGTGCCTACCGCGCTCAATGGGAAGTGTAATTGATCAGCACGAATTAAATCGGCCTCCACTATCGACGCCCGCATTTGTCCTTCCTGCATTTGCGCTGCTTTAAGGCACGGAGTAGTTTTTACAGCGCCTCCGTGGCGTTGGTTAATGGTGCTGGATTTAAATCCTGCCGCCCTGCACACCCTATGCCAAGGAATCGTGCAATTAATCGGGTATTTCTATTTTCTCGTTCGTTCTTCCACGGAGAATATTCCTTTGCTCGTCGCTCCAAAATCAGGAGTACCTGTTCTTGGGTCGCAATTGGCTCAAGGCGATGCCGCGCGAGGTTGAGGGGTGTCGTCGTACCAGATGTAGAGGCTGAATATTCCTTGAGCGTTTTAGTTCCTACCGGAGGATTAATCCGAGTATTCCTGGCATTTGAAGTCAGAAATACTCGGAATTAATTCGGTTGTTCACGAGGCAAGCCATTAGTGGCCCTTTAGCAATTGTCTCCTCCGGATATTCCGGTGCCTGCCCAGTATCCAGTGGTTGCAGCAAGTGTGGTAAACCTCAACGGCTAGATCTAGTTTCGTGCTGGGTTTGAGGCTGGCGATAATACCACCCTGGCTTCACCGCCAGGATCGTGGCTAGATTCACCACCCAGAGGTCTAATGCCAGGTGGCCTTGGTGGTGAAGCCGGACAGGAAGGAAACCTAGACCCAGGATTACCGGTCAGAGGCTCAATTCCTCCAGAAATGCGGACCTCGCAGACATTGTGGACTGAATTCCTCGTACGCACCGGGATACCCCCTCCCCCCGCGGATTGATTTTCTGGTCCGCAAGGTCCACAAGGTCCGCATTGTTGATCCCCTGGATGGCATGGAGGCGATTTTCTGGTGGCTGAGGTTGTTCACCAGTTGGCACGTTGGTGTCAATTGTCACGCCGCGACCAGATGGATAATTGAAACTACTTGCCGTGTCCAGGTTCTCCTGCTTCCCTTCATGGGTGTGATCTTCCTTCTCCCACCCATAAGATGATCCTCTGGCTGTTACTACTGCCCCTTAAGGGGGGCAGTCAGTAGTAACAACCCGAGGAGGGTCATCATCTTCCTGGGGGGTTAATACGGTTGTTCCTACTGGCCCTTTCTGGCACGTAGTAACAGCCGGTATAACCCAAATCACCTCGCTGATCAGTTTACGGTCACAGTTGACCCCACTGCTCGCAGATGATCCATGGCAGGTGGTGAAGGCGGACCTGATGAAGATTCAGCCGATCTAGTTTCGGTTTCTGGTGCCGTATGTTACTGCTCGGGTTGACGGGAACAGCACGAGGTGATAAGAAACCTTCGATCCTATGAGCAGAATACCCAAGCCCGTGCGTCGGCGTTCCCTGGTGGTGCTTGGGTCGCTGTTACTCATCGCTGCAGTTGTCGCTATTGTCTGGGCCTGGGATTCGGGACCGCCCCGATTGAGTATCGTTGGGCACTCGGTAGAGCAGGGAAAACAAATTGTCTTCTTCAGAGTGGAGGGGATTGGTCGGCGAATAACCATCGTCCAGGTGAGAAGGGTCATCGGCAGCTCGGAGGAGGATTCGAGGGAGGGTGATGGTCTCAGTAAACCCGGTTTCTGGGCACCATCCGAACCGATGCCGTACCCGACTTATGGCGTCCGGAACCCTCACAAAGTGTTCGGGGTCACGGCGCCAACAAACACCCCTGTTTGGCGTCTTAGACTGCTGGTCTTCGTGGACAGACCATTCATGGCACGGGTCAGAGAAATGCCACGAGGGTGGAAATTCTACCGCGTTCAGCGCAGGGACCCATGGTACCGGGCGGTCTGGAGGGCTTGGAACGTCTATGAATCGAGGGACAGGAGCGAACTCCAGAGTGATCTAATCACTAACGAGGTTGTCCGACCGTGAAGTGCGGAGGCGTGCTTGCCGATGCATCAGCTGCAGGCCGTGAACTGTGGCCTGGGGGAAGTGGAATTACAAATGCCTACGCTGTCATTTCTCCATTTTCATCTTCGATCGTTGGCGGAAGGGTGGTTACTCGTCCAATCGCGGACAGGACAACGGTAACGGATTAATTGGCGGAGGTTGATGCGGGGGCTTCCTCCTATGGCCGAAGATCCTCGTCCTTTTCTTCTGGGTCCGGGCTGAGAATAAACCAGTGCCCTATCCAAGGAAGAAATGCCAGGTGCAGTCGCGCATCCTGCAACCCTAGGTCGAATCCTTTTTGTAAGGGGAGTCCTTCGATCATCGTGTGGTATGAAATCTTCCTCGAAAGCCAATAGAGCCCGGCGAAAAAAGCGAGGAAGCCAACGCGTATTGTCCACGCAAGAATATCGTGCTGAGCGTGACGGTCGAGGTAATTTGCCAGCAAGTATATTGGCACCCAAAGAAGGCTCGTGAGCACAAGCCACAATAACCACAAAAGGTTTGTGAAGAAAAAGTGGCCGAGATGGTACATAAAGATACCGACTCGTGCAGCCTACCATCGCCAGCAATGTGGAGCAACCAAATTATTGGCAAGTGACCAGACGCGTTTATGACGGTTTGCCCCATGTTGTCCGCAGCGATGCGATAACTGAGCTGAATGCCCGGTATGAAGCTGATGCTGCAGACACAAACACAGGAATACTTTCTATTCGAGTATTTTCAAAGGGCCTCCCAATTCCACTGCTCATCGAGCGGGGTAGTGGCTATTGCGCTGAATGCAAAATGTGGAAACTGCAATTGGGAAGCACGATTTAAAGCGGCCTCCAGTATCAACGTCGTCATTTTGCCTTCCTGCATTTGCACCGATGGGATCTTGGAATAGTATTTGTGACGGCTTTATGGCCTTGATTATTTCCGCTCATTTAAATCCTGCCGCCGTGAACACCGCATCATGAAGAATCCTGTGATTAATCTCGTATTTCTGCTTCGTTAGTTCCATTTCCGCTCTCAATATCTTTCTGCCCGTTCCTCCAAAAGCAGGAGTACCTATTCTTGGAGCGCATTTGGGTCCCGGCGCCATCGAGCGAGGTTGAAGGGTGTGGTCGTACCGGACGTAGAGGCTGAATATTCCTGGGGCATTCTAGAGGGGTAGAAGGATTTATTCCGAGTATTTCTGCCCTTCAGGGAGCAGAAATACTCGGCGCCGAGCAAATTGGATCACTCAACCACTGTTTGTTCCTCGGACTCAATTGGGTCATCAGGATATTCTGGCGGCTGGCTCTGCAAGGTGCGTAGATACTCAGCCTGTTCTTCCCAGTCCTCCCTTTCTATTCCGATAAAGACTTTTGCCCTTGGATTAAGAGTTCCCTTCGAGTACATGCGAAAGCGCTTCTTGCGAACATCGAAGATGCCGGCTGCAAACTCTCTGGCTTCTGAGTTGAGTTCCCAGGCCCGAGCGCGATTATTGTCCTCGGCCACGGGCCAAGCCGCGTCGTATCTTGGCGCGATGTTGATGGGCTTGTAAAGATACCGCACACGATCTAATAAAGAGCGCTCGCTATTGATTGGGCGGACATCGATATCAGGCATCAGTTCCAGAGGTTCCTTCTCTTCACGATGCCGTGTAGTCAGGGTTTGGTTTAATTGATCGATTTGCTCTTCGCCAAAGGTATCGGCATCAACTATTGCGTGAATATGCGGCATGACGCGCAAGGGCAGGAATGACAATATGGCTATTTCCTCGGTCCAGTGGGCTCCCTTCACCAGTTTGGAATCCACCGATTGCTCCAGTGCTGCTTTGCAGGCATCCCAATAGTCGAGGGAGATAGAGGCGTTAGCGCTGTCGAATGCCAGGTGCCCTCGAAACGAAATAGTCAGGAAGTGCCAGTTGCCGTTGTGGTATGCGGGCACGTAGGTGTTTACAGCTTGCTCCCGAAATAAATAATTGCAGTAGGGACAGAATCGATGATCCTTGCAAGCTCCGCTAGGATTCCGTTCGTTGGGCACACAGCAGAAGGCATAGCGCTTCGCTGCTGGGTAGTTGGAGGCGACCAGTAGCGTGGAATTGCCCAGGTAGTGTGGATCAAAAAAGCGTTCAGGATGGAACTCTGGCTTTCGACGCACCAGTTCGAGCAGCCTTCTGTGACCCGCGCCCAATAATTCCTGGTTGTCCAAGAGCTCCTGCATATCTGTTCGATTGAGAATGGATGGGTGGTTGATTTGCCCTGGGTGGACAGGCTGCATGGGCGTGATGACGCACTGGAACCTGGAGTTGTGGTTAGTTGAGATCGGGGTGGACTGAATTGCTGCTAGGATCATTGGAGACTCCCTCCTATATTTTGATTCGATCACTGCCTCTGATTGGCAGCGCATGTTATGAGACAAACAGAATCAGAACCGCGAGGCCTGATTAAACATGGGGTAATGGACAGGCGAGCAACGTGACAAAGGTCTGAGGAAATGCGATCTAGTATCTTCGTACTGTTCTGGCTTTGAATAAATACCCCTCTTAGCTTTTCGAGTCTGCCGGCATCGATGTCGAATAAACCATCAGCCTCGCCCAGCTCGGTGTGGCTATGGGCATGCGGCGCTACGCGCGACATGCCAATAGCAAGCACTGCCTGCTCAGCGAAATCTGCTCCGATCCTCCAGTGCCAATTCAAAATACTAAATCCGGGACATGGGGTAATGGACAGGTCAACAATGTGATGAATAGTTGGAAAAGATATGGGGAATATCATTAGGACGAGATCAGGATGAATAAATACCTCATCTGTCTTCAAGGCTTTCAAAAGTGCAGCAGAAGAACACTGGAAAGCAAAGACTCTCACAGTGGCGCTATGGGCATGAGGGCCGCAGGCCGTGATGCGAGTAGACCTCACGAAGAGAAAACCGTAGGAAGAATTAAATTCAATACATGAGGTAATGGACCAGGCAGGAAAACAACAGGAGGCAAATACGACCAAGGATAGTAAAGGGGGCTTCAGATCGGTATGGGCATCGAAGCCGTAGGCCGTTATGGTAATACTCATCCACATGCTCGTGTCTTTGGACATCGCCAAGAGAGGTTGAGAGCTCTTGATAATCTCTAACAAGGCAGCAAAGATGCCAAAGTGAAGCGCAAATGACTGACTTTCTGAGTTTTGCAACTGAAAGTAACCGTCAATCTCGTTCATTTCACGTTCCGTCAATCCTTGGCTATGGGCATGAAGGCCGCAGGACCGGATGGAAATAGTTAATAAAGAGTTATTGGAGAACATATTAGAGAGAAGAGGATGATGATTATTAGTGAAGAAGAGAGGATGAGTTCTGTATACCTATATAGGTGATGTCGGATTGAGGACTGGTTAGCTGGCTCAATTCTAGGCAACACGCCTGCACCCGGTAACTGGTAGGTCAAGGTGGCAGTATTGCCCTTGTCGCCACTCTCTTTGGGCGAATTGGGACACATGGCCGTAATGGTCATTTCTTCAATCAATCGCCGATCTACGAGCAGGGCAACAAAGCATGGCTCGTAATCCATCTCCGGCTTGCCCGAAGTGGCTTCAAATTCATTTAATTTCATGTGCTGCGTTTCTATTCCGTCACGACTGGTACCAACCCGTGCTAAAGGGATCGGTTTATTATTCACAAAAGGGAAGCACCCTAATGAGGATGCCTCCCATGCGAAGTTTTATTCGAATCAATGCTCCACGGGTGTAGCAGTGGTTCGATTCAGATACATGAAACAGCCATCATCAACTTCCAGCCATTCACCTACATCGCTGGGCAGGATCTCCTGAATCACACGCTTGCGTTTACCATTCCACGAAAGAGGCATTTCACTGCCGATTACGACTTTACATTCTTTTCCTAGCATCTCCATGCAGTTTGAGATGTCGAAGGTCCCATGCGACTGATGCTTTCGATCGAGGAAGATACTAGCAAGGCGCTCAACGCAATCGTCACAAGACCGATCTAAATCTAGAGATTTGTTAATTGTGGCAACAATGTTGCCGTTTGGCGCGTACACGTAAAACGTAATGCCTAGATTGAAAAGGATTATTTCCCGATCAATCAAACGGACACTGGGCCGAACCCCACAAACGCGAGCATCGTATATTGCCTCAATCCATTCTGGCTCTGGTTCAATAGTAGCGTGGAGAACCTGGCAACGTGCAGAAGGTGCAGGCTCGACGCTCTTTGGACCACAAGTGGCCGTCGAACTGAGGTTATCGCAATGAGGCGGTTGGTAAACTGCGCCGGCATTGCTTTTGGTAGTGTCATTAATTTGAATTTGCGTTTTCATACTCTAATTGTCCACTCTAGCCCATTTAGTAGGCTGTATTGTTTCGCCGTGGATATTCCACGTCGTTTTCCTCGACCTTATGGCGAGGGCTATTATTACATGGCACCAAGCCGTTCGGCTCGGTGCACTCAGGTGGTTGGCTATTTCTTTTTTCATGTTCTCTCGGTAAGATCTAATGAGACCTCAAATGAAGGCAGCCACTTACTGGGTGGCTGCAACCAGCAAGGTGCACACATATCTTTTCCCTCCGGAGTTAATGATCAGGATATCGCCATTTTCTATTCCTGCGGCCGACTCCTTCACCTGAGTGTTGCCGGCGGCGCGAAACTGGAGGAAAAGCGCCGGTTTGAAAATTCGGCTGCGGCGGTGCGAAGCTCCATGTCGCTTGGAGAGGCTCAGGGTTCGATTTGATCCTTCATTCTGTAACTAGCG
>Ga0265314_10002422_pt1 | contig 19127 bp, 18 predicted proteins | sample 4126metaG_FD_203106 | JGI IMG/M metagenome (GOLD analysis project Ga0265314, IMG submission 203106) | Rhizosphere microbial communities from Carex aquatilis grown in University of Washington, Seatle, WA, United States - 4-1-26 metaG | ecosystem: Host-associated > Plants > Roots > Rhizosphere >... | reverse complement strand
ACAAAACTGACCAGGATCGAAATCAGCTTGGCGCCGATGACGGGCAGCACGAAGGACAGCGCGAACAGCGTCGCGGTGCTCGCCACCATGCCGGCCACACCCGAGGCGATGAAGGTTCCATAGTCACGCCAGCGCAGCGCGTGGCCCGATTCCGGACCGAAGGTCGTGAAGGAATTCATCACGTAGGAAAACGACACCGCCACCAGCCAGGCCAGCACATTGGCCGGCACCAGCGGCCACTGCAGGTAGGTCGCCGCGGTCCAGAACACACTGAAATCGATGACGGTGTTGATGATGCCGACAAAGGCGAAACTGATCGCCTTGAGCGCGATGGCGCGCTCGTGCCAGGCCACGGTGAGACGGTCCATGATATTTTTAACGGGCGTCGGAATCATCGTCGGTTCATAGCATCTTGTGGCCGCAGAATCGTACCTCAAAATCCGCGCTGAGACGGGCGCGACAGCGCCGCGCCGGTACGGTATAGAACGGGCCGAAACGAATTACGACGGATTGACCAGAATGGCGACGAAACCGGCCAAATCCCGCGCCGCGGCGCGGTCCAAATCCAGCGGGGCCGAGGCCGGCTTGCCGGCCGGCCTGTCGGTCGTCGTTCCCATGTTCAACGAGGCCAAGGGTCTGCCCCGCCTGCACGAGCGCATCGCCGAGGTCGCGCGATTCCTCAAGGTCAAGCACGCCCTGGCGATGGAGGTCATCTATGTCGACGATGGCAGCCGCGACAACAGCAGCCAGGTGGCGCTGTCGCTGCCAGCCATGCCGCTCGACGTCCAGGTCGTGACGCTGTCGCGCAATTTCGGCAAGGAGGCGGCGCTGCTCGCCGGCCTCGAGCACGCCCGCTTCGGCGCCGTGCTGTTCATGGACGCCGACGGCCAGCATTCGCCGGATCTGATCGAGACCTTGGTGTCGCGCTGGCTGGATGACGGCTACGACGTCGTCTACACCGCCAAGGCGCATCGCGAGAACGAGTCGTTTCTGCGGCGTCTCGGCGTGCACACTTTCTACACGCTGCTGAATTGGCGCGCGCGCCACAAAATCCCGGAGGACGCCGGCGACTTCCGGCTGTTGTCGCCACGCGCCGCGGCGGCGCTGCGCGCCATGCCGGAGCGCAACCGCTTTTTTAAAGGCCTGTCGAGCTGGATCGGCTTCAAGCAATGCCGCGTCGATTACGAACCGGCCGAACGCGAGCACGGCGCGACGACCTGGAACGTGTGGACGCTGATCGGGCTGTCGATCGAAGGGCTGACGTCGTTCTCGGTGGCGCCGTTGCGGGTGGCGAGTCTGCTCGGCCTGCTTTTGGCGGCGACCGCGCTGTTTTTCGGCGGTTGGATCTTGCTGGAGACCATTCTGTTCGGCAAGGACGTGCCCGGCTATCCGTCGCTGGTGGTCAGCGTCATGGTGATCGGCGGCGCCCAACTGCTGATGATCGGCGTGCTCGGCGAATATATCGGCAAACTCTTGTCCGAGATCAAAGGCCGGCCGGTCTATTTCGTCGCCGAACATAGCTTGAAGAGCGCCGAAGCCGACACGGCCAAAGACGATCCTAAATCGCGCGCGGCGGAGTAACGCCTTGCAGGACAACCGCTCTGTTTCGCGCACCATCTGGCTGTGCGCGGACGATTACGGCATCTCGCCCGCCGTCAATGCCGGCATTCGCGAATTGATCGCGGGCGGACGGCTCAACGCGACGTCGGCGATGGTGGCGGCGCCTTATCTTGGGGCCGACGAAGCGCAGGCGCTGGTGCATCTCAATGCCCATGAGAAGCGCGCCGCCATCGGCCTGCACGTGACGCTGACGGGACCGTTCAAGCCGATGAGCGCCGGCTTTACGCCGACGCGCGACGGCGCTTTTCTGCCGCTCGCCGAGATGATGCGCATGGCGGTGGCGCGGCGCCTGCGCGTCGACATGCTGGCGGTCGAGATTGCGCGGCAATTGGAAGCCTTCGAGAAGATTTTCGGCCGCCTGCCGGACTTCGTCGACGGCCACCAGCACGTCCATTTGTTCCCGCAGGTGCGCGATGCCTTTCTCAAGACCGTCGCCGAGATCGCCCCCAACGCTTGGGTGCGGCAATGCGGCCGCGCCAATTCACTGCGCCGCCTGCACGACCGCAAGGCGCTGGTTCTCGATATTCTGAGCATGGCATTTCGTCGCAGGGCCGAGCGCCAGGGCCTCGTCGTCAATCCGGCCTTTGCCGGCGCCTATAATTTCTCGCCGAAGGCCAAATTCGCCAAGATTTTCCCTCGGTTCCTCAGTGGTCTGCCCGATGGCGGGCTGATCATGTGTCATCCGGGCTTCGTCGACGCCGAGTTAAAAAGCCTCGATTCGTTGACCACGCTACGCGAGCATGAATTCGCCTATTTCAATTCCGATGCTTTTCCCAAGGCGCTGGCCGAGCACGGCGTGGCGCTGGCGCAGCCCTCTGGTAATGACGGCGCCGCTGCCTAGATGTTCTGACGTGGTTTTGCCACCCGGGAGGAGACAAAATGACTCCGCAAGAACGTCAATTGGTCGATGAACTGTTCGACAGACTCGCGCGGCTAGAAAACACGCCGCGCGATCCGGACGCCGAGCGCGCGATCGCCGACGGTCTGTCACGGGCGCCGCACGCGGTCTACGCTTTGGTGCAAACCGCGCTGGTCCAGGACGAAGCGCTCAAGCGCGCCGACGCCAAGATTCGCGAATTAAGCGGTGAAGACGAAGCGCCGCGCCAGGGCGGCGGTTTTCTCGACAGCATGCGCAACGCCCTGACGGGCGGTTCGTCGCGTGGCTCGGTGCCGAGCGTGCGGCCGGCCGCCACGGGCGGACCCGATCCGCGCTGGAATTCGGGCGGCGTTTTGAGTGCGGCGCCCCAGCCCGGTTATCCGACACCATCCTATGGCGGCGGCGGGTCGTTCCTCGGCACCGCGGCGGCGTCGGCCGCCGGCGTGATCGGCGGCGCGTTGCTGCTCAATTCGATCAGTTCGATGTTCGGTCATCACGGCAACGCGTTCGGCGGCGGCAATGCCTTCGGCGACACCGCGGCCTCGCCGTGGGCGCCTGGCGCGGCGGACAGCGATCTGGCGCGCGACGCGGGCTTAAACGATGTCGGCAGCGACCGCAGCGCCGGCCTTTTCGACGTCAGTAACGACTCGGCGGATGTGGCGGACGGCGGTGGCGATTTCGGCGGCGACTTCGGCGGCGGCGACAGCGCCTAGCCGCGCTACATCACAAAGACTTTGCTGCCGACTTTGACGCGCGCATAGAGGTCGATGATGTCGACGTTGCGCATACGGATGCAGCCCGACGACACGTTCTGCCCGATGGTCCAGGGCTCGTTAGAGCCGTGGATGCGGTAGAGCGTGGAGCCTAGATACATCGCGCGGGCGCCGAGCGGATTGCCCGGACCGCCGGGCATGAAGTGCGGCAGATAGGGCTGGCGTTGCAGCATCTCCGGCGGCGGCACCCAATCGGGCCATTCCTTTTTCGCCGAAACGGTGTGCATGCCCGACCAGGTGAAGCCCGGCCGGCCGACGCCGATGCCGTAGCGCAATGCGGTCCCGTTCGGCTGAACCAGATATAGAAAATGCCGCGGCGTATCGATGACAACGGTGCCCGGCTCTTCCTTGCCTTGATAGTCGACTTCCTGACGCTCGAATTGCGGATCGATCGGGTAGCCCTGCGGCTCCAGCATCGGATCGACGCTCGGGCTGGCATTGGCATAGACCGCCTGCGGGGCCGGCGCATATTGATAGCTGCTGGCCGGCGGCGCGACGTATTGGGATTGCGGCATAGGCTGCCGCGGCGCCGCATCGCCGAACAGGAATTCGACAAAGCCGCCGCCGAGACTGCCGCGCGTTTCCTGCGCCTGCACCATCACGACCATAGGGGGCGTCGACGGCGACATCTGCGCGCGGGCGGGCGCCGAAGCGGCCGCACCGACGAGCAAGCCCAGAATTGAAACTGAAAAAACCCGCATGGCGCCGATTACACGGGCAAACCGACACCGATTGGTAAAGCCGGCGCGCCGGAGGCCGCATTACGTCCGCGGCGCTGCGGGCTTCGTCGCGGCACGGTTTATTTTGGGTAAAGCGGCGCATCATGGTTAACGCGCGCTTCCGCATCGTCGCAACTGCGCGTTAATGCCCGTTGAGGTAAAAGCAAGGCGGCAGTGAGGGATAAGCCGTGCAGCGTAAAGTGTTCCGCGTCGAGCAGATGTTCGCAGCCGGCCACGCGGCCGAGGCCATACCGTTTGCCCATGTCGACGAACTCAAGGCGCTGCATAAACTCGCCGAGCGACGCGACGTGGCCGCCGCCGAGACCGTGCAGGGCCTCACCGGCGAGCTGACGCAAATTCGCGAAACGCTCGCCCGCACCAAGCGCGAACTCGCAGCCATGATGGGCGACGGCAACGAGCGCCGCATGGCGCGCGCCGCCGACGAATTGCGTGCCTCGGTCGACGGCATGGATATAGCGACGCAGAAAATTCTCAAATCGGTCGAGGTCATCGAGGACAGCGCCAGGGCGCTCTCCGGCGCGCAAAAGAGCGACTACGAAACCGGGCTGACCCAGGAAATTCAGGATCAGGTCGTGGCGATCTACGAGGCCTGCAATTTCCAGGATCTTGCTGGCCAGCGCATCAGCAGTGTGATCGGCACCATGACGATGGTGGAAGATCAAATCGCGGCCATGCTCGATCGCTGCAACGGCGTTGCCGGCATCGAGCGGCCCGCCGCCGCGCCGCGGCCTCACGCCGCGCTGCTCAACGGCCCCAAGCTCGACGGCGACCCCGGCCATGCCAGCCAGAGCGACATCGACCAGATGTTCGACTGATCACGACGCCGGCGCTTTTCTGATCGCGATAAAGCAGCCGAGCGCCACAGCGGCAAAACTCGCAGCCAACGCCAGCGCCGTCGGATCGGACGTGTGCTCGATGACGAAAGCCATCACCAAAGGCGCCGCCGCTTGCATCAACAGAAACGGCGCGGCGAGACGTCCCATCAGCCGGCCGTAACCGGAGGCGCCGAAGAGCGCCAGCGGCACCGCGCCGCGGGTGATCGTGACGAGGCCGTTGGCGCCGCCGAACAGCAGGGCGAAAGCCGCCGCCACCGGCACCGAAAACCCAAGCACCGCCAGCATCGTGAAGGCGCAGAGCAGAACGCCGAGCGCGAATCGCACCACCCACAGTGGATGCAGATCGCGGCCGAACGAGAACTCGATCAACCGCGCGCCGACCTGCGCCGGACCAAACAGCGCGCCGATCCACACCACCGTGCCGGCATCGATGCCGGAGCGCTGGAAGATCGCGAGCAGATGCGCGGACAGGCCCGATGGAATGAAGGCATAGGCGGCGAAAGCCGAGGCCACCAGAATGAACGGCAGGCCGTGCGGCGGCAGCACTTTGTCCGGTGCCTTGACGTCACCGGGCGCAAGCGGCGCCGCCTCGAAACGGCGGCGCGGCAAGACAAAGGCGTGCAACGGCGCGGAGACGCAGGCGAGCAGCAAGGCGTAGATCAGATAGGTGCCGCGCCAACCGACTTGTTCCAGCAGTACATGCGTCGCCGGCCAACTCACGGTCGAGGCAAAGCCGCCGGCCAGCGTCAGCGCGGTGATTGGCCGCCGCGCGCCGGCGCCGAAGATGCGGCCGAGCGAGGCGAAAGCCGAGTCATACAGATTCATCGACATGGCGGCGCCGAGCACCATCCACACCGCGTAATAGGCCATGCCGCTCTCGGCATAGCCGATCAGCGCCAGCCCGAGCGCGCCGGTCAGCGAGCCGAAGGTCATGACGACCTGCCCGCCGAAGCGGTCGATGGACCGGCCGACGTAGGGCGCGATCAATCCGGCGACGAGCAACGCCACGGAAAAGCCGCCCATCGCAAAAGCCATCGACCAACCGTGCTCCTGGGCGATGAGCTGTACGATCAGAACCGGCGTGTAGAAGATCGTGCCCCACGACAGAATCTGCGTGACGCCGAGCACCGGCACGGCACGCCAGGGGCCGAACAGAAAGTCGCGGGGAGGAATCATGCGGCAATGCTAGCACCGCTCTGCTCCCTCTCCCCGCGTAGGCGAGCGTATGCTCGCCGTTCGGCGAGCTATCCGGGCAGAGGTGAAGCGATCACCTTGCCGGGGGGGCGCTCTGGACCGGGGGCTGCACCGGCTTCGGCTTCGCCGCGGCTTTCGGCCGGGGTTTGGATGCCGCTCTCGGCTTCGGACGCTTTTCGCCCTCGGGGCCGCAGCGGACATAGACCATGGTGCCGTAACGGCCCTGCACTTCCGGATCCATCCAGCGCAGCGCCAGGACGCGGCCGTCGAACCCGACCACCTCGCGGTCAGCCTGGCCGCCCGGCGGGTCCTCGGCGGGACCGATATAGGTCTTGCCGCCAGGCGCGCCCTTGAGGCGCAGCTCGGTCGGCGTCGATTGGTCGGCCAGATGCATCATGACGCCGCCGGTGGGGCCGAGCGTAATGATGTAGGGCTGTTTGCATTGATTGGCGGCGGCCGCTTCGGTGCGGGCCCGGTCCTCGTCCTTGTGATAGGCGGCCAGGCCATAGCGCCCGACAATGTCCTGCGGCGGGAAGGCCGGCGGCAAGGTCGGCGTGACTTCGGGCGGCGGCGGTGGCGCCTCGGCGGTCGAAAAAGGGTTGTTGATGCCGGAGCAGCCGGCAAGGCCCAAAGCGAGCAGCGCCAAGACCAGAGAGGTTGGCAGGCGGGGTCGGGTGGCAAGGCTCATGCGGGCTCCTACGCGTTACGACGGGACTTTGGGAGGACGAGGCGCACCGCGCAAGCGGCCGGCCTGCCCCCCGACTGGCATTTACCGGCATCATAGCAAACGCGGGTTAACGCTCCCGGCACGCGACGGTTCACCCGCTTCGCGTCCTTGACACCCAATCCGGGAGGCCATATGTCGGGGGCGCAATTTGGCACTCTCGTCGACTGAGTGCTAACATATTGCGAATGAATGAGTTTCAGTCACGCCGACGAGGAAAAACAATGGCCAAGACCAAGTTTCGCCCGCTGCACGACCGTCTGGTCGTGCGCCGCATCACCGCCCTGGAGAAGACCAAAGGCGGCATCATCATTCCCGACAGCGCCCAGGAAAAGCCGTCGGAAGGCGAAGTCATCGCCGTCGGCCCCGGCGGCCGCGACGAAGCGGGCAAGCTGATCCCGATCGACATCAAGATCGGCGACCGCGTCCTGTTCGGCAAATGGTCGGGCACCGAGGTCAAGCTCGATGGTGAGGACCTCATCATCATGAAGGAATCCGACGTCATGGGCGTGATCGCCTAAGGCGTACCAAAAACCAACGGGAGTAATTTCAAATGGCTGCCAAGGACGTAAAATTTTCCGTCGACGCGCGCGACCGCATGCTGCGCGGCGTCGATATTCTCGCCAACGCGGTGAAGGTCACGCTCGGTCCCAAGGGCCGCAACGTCGTGCTCGACAAGAGCTTCGGCTCGCCGCGCATCACCAAGGACGGCGTCACCGTCGCCAAGGAGATCGAGCTCGAGGACAAGTTCGAGAACATGGGCGCGCAGATGGTGCGTGAAGTCGCCCAGAAGACCAACGATCTCGCCGGTGACGGCACCACCACCGCGACCGTGCTGGCCCAGGCCATCGTGCGCGAAGGCGCCAAGTCGGTTGCCGCCGGCATGAACCCGATGGACCTCAAGCGCGGCATCGACATCGCCGTCGCCGCCGTCGTCAAGGACATCGAAAAACGCGCCAAGCCGGTGAGTTCGTCGGCCGAAGTCGCCCAGGTCGGCACCATTTCCGCCAACGGCGATGCGCAGATCGGCGCCATGATCGCCAAGGCGATGCAGAAGGTCGGCAACGAAGGCGTCATCACCGTCGAAGAAGCCAAGGCGATGGAGACCGAGGTCGAGATCGTCGAAGGCATGCAGTTCGACCGCGGCTACATCTCGCCCTACTTCGTCACCAACGCCGAGAAGATGGTGGCGGAACTCGACGACGCCTACATCCTTCTCCACGAAAAGAAGCTGTCGGGCCTGCAGTCGATGCTGCCGTTGCTCGAGGCCGTGGTGCAGACCGGCAAGCCGCTGGTCATCATCGCGGAAGACGTCGAAGGCGAGGCCATCGCCACGCTCGTGGTCAATAAGCTGCGCGGCGGCCTGAAGGTCGCGGCCGTCAAGGCGCCGGGCTTCGGTGACCGGCGCAAGGCCATGATGGAAGATATCGCCATCCTGACCGGCGGCCAGTTGATCTCGGAAGATCTCGGCATCAAGCTTGAGAACGTGACCGTGCAGATGCTCGGCCGCGCCAAGAAGGTGATCATCGAGAAAGAAAAGACCACGGTCGTCAACGGCGTCGGCAAGAAGGCCGACATCGAAGCCCGCGTCAATCAGATCAAGGCGCAGATCGAAGAGACCACCTCCGACTACGACAAGGAAAAGCTGCAGGAACGTCTGGCCAAGTTGGCCGGCGGCGTTGCCGTGATCCGCGTCGGCGGCGCTTCCGAAATGGAAGTGAAAGAGAAGAAGGATCGCGTCGATGACGCGCTCAACGCCACCCGCGCCGCGGTGCAGGAAGGCGTGGTTCCGGGCGGCGGCGTGGCGCTGCTGCGCGCCAAGAAGGCGGTCGGCAAACTCACCAACGACAACGCCGATGTCCAGGCCGGCATCAACATCGTGTTGAAGGCGCTGGAAGCTCCGATCCGCCAGATCGCCGAGAACGCCGGCGTCGAAGGCTCGATCGTGGTCGGCAAGATCCTCGATGAGAAGTCGGAGACCTACGGCTTCGACGCGCAGAACGAAGAATACGTCGACATGATCGCCAAGGGCATCATCGACCCGGCCAAGGTGGTGCGCACCGCGCTTCAGGACGCCGGCTCGGTCGCGGGCCTGTTGGTGACGACCGAAGCCATGGTCGCCGAACTGCCGAAGGACGCGGCGCCGGCAATGCCGGGCGGCGGCGGCATGGGTGGCATGGGCGGCGGCATGGGCTTCTAAGCCCTCACGTCACTCGAACGATCGAAGACGAAAAGGCCGCCGCGAGGCGGCCTTTTTGCTGGGCGCGCCCACAATGAAACCGGTTCCGTCCTGGCGCGTTGCCGTTCCATGGCACGCGGCGCCTCCTCCTCCATACTCGTCGTCTATGCGGCGCTCGTCGGCAACCTGCTGGTGGCGCTGACGAAATTCATTGCTGCGTGGTGGACCGGATCGTCGGCCATGCTCAGCGAGGCGATCCATTCGCTGGTGGATACGGTCAACCAGTTGCTGCTGCTTTACGGCATGAATCGCGCCGCGCAGCCACCCGACGAGCTGCACCCGCTCGGCTTCGGCCGCGAGTTATATTTCTGGAGCTTCATCGTTGCGCTGCTGATGTTCACCATCGGCGCGGGGGTGACGTTGCTCGAAGGCATCTCGCACATCCGCAATCCGGGCGAGATCGTCGATCCGACGGTGAACTACGTCGTGCTCGCCGCCTCGATGCTGTTCGAAGGCGCGACGCTCGCCATCGCGTTGCGGGAATTTTACAAGGCCAAGGGCGAGACCGGCTTTTTCGAGGCGGTGCGCCGCAGCAAGGACCCGCCCTCCTTCATCGTGCTGTTCGAGGACAGCGCGGCGCTGATCGGGCTGGTCATCGCCTTTGCCGGCACGTATTTCGCCGAACGGCTGGCGATGCCGGTGCTGGACGGCGTGGCCTCGATCGGCATCAGTCTTTTATTGGCCGTGACGGCGCTGGCGCTGGCGCGCGAGAGCAAGGAATTGCTGATCGGCGAGCCGGCCAGCCCGCGGGTGCGCGACTCGATCGTAGCCATCGCCAAAGCGCAACCGAACATCGAGCGCGCCAATGTGATTTTCACCGTGCATCTTTCGCCGGAGGAAATAGTCGCGACGCTCAGCCTCGAATTCGCCGACAAGCTCAACACCACGCAGATCGAGGAAACCGTGCTGGCGCTGGAAAAAGCCATCCACGACGAGCACCCCGCCATCACCGCCGTGTTCGTCAAGCCGCAGACTGCGCATACCTTTCAGGCGCGGCGTCACGCCCGCCGCGTTCGCACGCGCGCCTCGGGCAAAAGCGTGCCGGCGGCTTAGAGCAAAACGCGCTAGTTGCTCGGCGCGCTGAACTTGAGCCGTTCCCCGCCGATCAAGACCAGTGAACCGCCCTCGCGCTGCCAGGCGGTCACCTGCGCGAATTTGTCGAGAAGCGTGTTGTCGGCTTCCATCCGTTGCGGGGTGCATTGGCCGCTGCCCTGCATTTGCGGCAGTTCATCGGGCAAAGGCGCCGTCTCGATCTTCATCCCGGTGTCGGAAAATTCGACGTGCGCCGGCACGCTCTTGCACCACAGGTCGATGATGGCGTTGCCATTGGCCTCGACGGTGATGCCGGGCATGCGCTTGCCCGGGCGCATCGGCGGGGTGTTGAGCAGCAACGGCTGATCGTACGGGAACTCACCGGAAGGCTGCGCCATGGCGTCGGGGGCAACAGAGGTGGCCAGCAATACGCCGCAAACAAAGAAAAGCCAGCCCGAACGCGGGCGAATGCAAACCATCATAGTCTCCGCGAGTTCGTCGGGGCTCTCGCGCTCCAGATGACGGCTGAAAACGGTCCCGTCAAGCGACGACGCGGGCATCCACCCAGTTATGGGGAATAGCCTGCGGCAATTGTGACGGAATACGGCAGCCGTCGGCAATGTTATCATCGGTAGACCTTCGGGGAGGACACCATGGCGCCACGCGTCGATCAGAAGATCATCGATCTCTACGACACCTTCACCCACGGCGGCATGAACCGCCGCCAGTTTCTCGACCGGCTCACCGAGATCGCCGGTTCCAGCGCCGCCGCGGTAGCGCTGCTGCCGCTGTTGCAGAATGATTATGCCCAGGCGGCGATCGTGCCACCCGATGACGCACGGCTCGCCATCGAAGCGGTCGCCTACGACGCCAACGGCACGCAGGTGAGCGGCTATCTGGCGCGGCTGACATCGAAGGGCAAACGCCCGGCCGTCATCGTCATTCACGAGAACCGCGGCCTCAATCCGCACATCCAGGACGTGACCCGCCGCATCGCGCTGGATGGTTTCCTCGCCTATGGCGTCGACATGCTGTCGCCGCTCGGCGGTACGCCGGCCGACGAAGACAAAGGCCGCGACATGATCGGTACGCTCAACCCGGATGAGACCGCAAAGCGCATCGCCGCGGCGGTGCCGTTTTTGGCGAAGCACGCGGAGTCGACCGGCAGCGTCGGCGCGGTCGGCTTCTGCTGGGGCGGCGGCATGGTCAACCGCCTCGCGGTGCTGGCGCCGGCCGACTTCAAGGCCGGCGTCGCCTATTACGGCGCGCAGCCGCCGGCCGACCAGGTGGCGTCGATCAAGGCACCTCTGCTTTTGCAATATGGCGGGCTCGACCAGCGCATCAACGCCGGCATTCCAGCCTATGAGGCGGCGCTGAAGGCGCAAGGCAAACGTTTCGAGATTCACGTCTACCCGAACGCCAATCACGCCTTCAACAACGACACCGGCGACCGCTACGACAAGGCGGCGGCCGATCTGGCCTGGAGCCGCACGATCGCTTTCTTCAAGGACAATCTCGGCGCGCCGCCGAAGGCGTGAGGCTCAGCCGAAGGCCGCGACCAACCAGGCGGCGTGGCGCAAAAGGCGCGCGTCATCGTTGCTGGCGCCGACGAGTTGAACGCCGAGCGGCATGCCGTCGTGCTTCAGCAAGGGCAGCGACACGGTCGGCAGCCCGGTCAGCGACCACAGGCTGTTGAACACCGGGTTGCCTGTGCTTTCGAGCCCCTTCGGCGCGATGCCCGGCGCCGCCGGCGTGATCAGCACGGAAAACTGCGTCTTGAACAGCTCGTCGAGTGCGGCGCGTAATCCGCGCGCCAGCGCTTGCGCGTCCAGATATTGCGTGGCGTTGAAGCCGCGTCCCTGCGCCATCAGCTTGCGGAACACGTCGCTCACCGCGTCGCCGCCGCGATCGGCATAGGCGCCGAGGTTATGCGCCATGTCGGCTGCCATGATGATGCGCAGCGCATCCCAGGCCTCGGCAAAGGAATCCGTCAGGTCGAAGGTGACGCAATCATCGCCGAGCGATTTCGCCAGCGCCTCGAACGCGTCGCGCGTGTAGCCTTCCGCCTGGTCCCAGACCGGCGTGCGCACGAACGCAAAGCGCGGCGCCTGGCGTGCTTCGGCGGTGGCGATCTCCCGGAAATTGCGCACCGCCAGCGGGCGGCTGTCGGCATCGCCCGCGTCGAAACCGGCGATGACGTCGAGAACCAGCGCCAGATCCTCCAGCGAGCGTGCGTAAGGCCCGACATGGTCGAGATTGTGCGACAGCGGCAGCACGCCCGTGCGCGGCACCAGGCCGTGGGTCGGCTTGATGCCGAACACGCCGCAAAACGACGCGGGACGGATGATCGAGCCGTTGGTCTGGGTGCCGAGCGCGAGCGGCACCATGCCGGCCGCGACCGCCGCCGCCGAGCCGGACGACGAGCCGCCCGGCGTGTGCTCGCCGTTATGCGGATTGCGCGTCTTGCCGGGGCTGAAATAGGCGAACTCGGTGGTCACGGTCTTGCCGACAATAATGGCGCCGGCGTCGCGCAAGCGCGATACCACCGTGGCGTCCGCCACCGGACGGCGGCCCACGAGAAGCGCCGAACCGCATTCGGTCGGATAGTCCGCGGTGTCGATGATGTCCTTGATCGCGACGGGAATGCCGTGCAGCGGGCCGAGCGGTTTGCCGCTGCGCCGTCCTTCGTCCGCGGCGCGGGCCTGGGCCAGCGCATGCTCCGGATCGAGATGCGCGAAGGCGCCGATATCGGGTTCGACAGCCGCGATACGCTCCAGGCAGGCACGCATATAGCCTTCCGCCGAGATCGCGCCTTGCGCGATTTGTGACGCCGCTTCGGCGGCGGTCAATTCGATCAGAGTAGTCAAGGTTTGGACTTCCGTGTCGGGGCGATAAACGCCGTCAGGCCGGCGAGCCTTCCGGCTCCCAATTCTCGGCACTGGCGCCTGCCAGCGCCCTTACCCGTTCTTCATCCTTGGCGAACTCCGCGGCGCCGCCCGAGTACACCACTTCGCCATTATCCAGGACATAGGCGCGGTCGGCAATCTCGACAGCGGCGCGCACGTTCTGCTCGACCAGCAGCACCGATATGCCTTCCTGCCGCGCCGAGGTGACAACCTTGAAGACTTCCTGCACGATCAAGGGCGCGAGGCCCTGGCTCGGCTCGTCCAGCAGCAGCAGTTTCGGGTTCAGCAGCAGCGCCCGCGAGATCGCCAGCATTTCCTGCTCGCCGCCGGAAAGCTGGCGGCCCTTGTTCGCCTTGCGCTGCGCCAGCCGCGGAAACAAGTCGTAGATGCGGGCGATGGTCCACGGGCCCGGCCGCACCATCGGCACCTTGAGATTTTCCTCGACCGTGAGGTTGGCGAAAATGCGCCGGCCTTCGGGAACGTAGCCCACGCCCAGGGCCGCGATGCGATAAGGCTGCCAATCGGTGGTGGCGTGGCCGAAAATGCGCACCGCGCCCTCGCGGGCATGCGTCAGGCCCATCAGGCTGCGCAGCGTCGTCGACTTGCCGGCGCCGTTGCGCCCCAACAGCGCGACGATTTCGCCCTCGCGCACCTCCAGCCCGACGCCATGCAGGATGTGGCTCTTGCCGTAAAAAGTGTGAAGACCTTCGGCCTCGAGCGCGTTGCCGGTCATGCCGCTGCCTTCCCGAGGTACGCCGCCTGCACCGCTTCGTTGGCGGCGATCTCTTTCGGCGTCCCTTCCGCCAGCAATTTGCCTTCCGCCAGCACCATGATGCGATCGGCGAGATGAAAGACGACGCGCATGTCGTGCTCGATCAGGACGATGGTCAGCTTCTGATTGCGGTGCAGCTTCCGGATCAATTGCGTGATGTCGTAGGTTTCCTGGTCGCCCATGCCCGCGGTCGGCTCGTCGAGCAGCAACAGCCGGGGTTTCAGCGCCAGCGCCATCATGATCTCGGTGGCGCGCTGGTCGCCGTGCGACAGTTCGCCGACCAGCCGGTCGGCCTTGTCGGCCAGGCCGCTCATGTCCATCAATTCGGTGACGCGGGCCCGCATTTCGCCGTCGCCGTCCTGCGACAGCCAAGGGCGCAGCCGGTAACCCGCGGCGACCTCGACCGGCACCCGCAGATTCTCGCGCACCGTGAGTTCGGGGAACACTTCGGTGATCTGGAACGTGCGCGCGATGCCCTTCCAGACCCGTTGCGCCGGCTCCAGCGCGGTGATGTCCTCGTTGTCGAAGACGATGCGGCCGGAAGTCGGGTTCAAAAAGCCGCTGATCAGGTTGAAGAACGTTGTCTTGCCGGCGCCGTTCGGCCCAATGACGGCGCGCAACTCGCCCGGCTCGACATTCATCGACACGTTATCGACGGCGACCAGGCTGCCGAATTGCTTGGAGGCGTTCTCGACGCGGAGCAGGCTCATGACGCCAGCCTCCGGCGAATGATGCCGAGCACGCCGCGCGGGAAGAACAGCACGACCAGAACGAAGAACAGCCCGACGAAAGACATCCAGTTCTGGGTCTGGCTCGACAGGTAATCCTGCAGCACCACGAAAATCGCGGCGCCGATCAACGGCCCCCAGAACGACCGCATGCCGCCCAGCACCGCCATGATGACGAAGTCCCCGGACTGGGTCCAATACAGTGCCCTCGGATCGACGAAGTTGTTGAGCAGCGCATAGAGCGCGCCGGCGACGCTGACGCAGCAGCACGATATGGTCCACGCGATCCAGATGTGCTGATCGACCGGAATGCCGAGGAAGCGCGCGCGGCGTTCGTTCTCGCGGATGGCGATCAGCGTGCGGCCGAAGGGCGAACGCAGCAGCCAGGCCATGACGCCGGTCGCGATGGCGAAGACCACCAGGACGAAATAATAGAAGGCGCGGGCGTCGTGCTGGATGTCGACGGTGGTGAAGCCGAGATTGATGGGCATGCGCGACCAGCCGGTCAGGCCGTCGTCGCCGCCGGTGACCGAATGCCAGCGGAAGGCGATGAAAAAGAACACCTGGCCGAAGGCGATGGTCACCATGGCGAAATAAACGCCGCGCAAGCGCACGATCATCGGGCCGATGATGGCGCCGGCGATGGTGCCGATCAGGGTGCCGACAATGACGCCGACGCCGGTGCTCGGCACCAGATAGCGGATCGTCAGGCCGACGCCATAGGCGCCGAGACCGAAATAAGCGGCGTGGCCGAACGACAACACGCCGGTGTAGCCGAGCAGGAAATTCAGCGACATGGCGGCAAGGCCGAGCACGACGACGCGGGTGCCGAGTTCGCTGTAACCGCCGATGGCGTTCAGCCAGAACGGCATCGTCAACAGCCAAAGCCAGACGACGGCCGTGGCGGTGTATTTGTTGTAATCGATCCCGTTCATCAGAAGCGGCCCTCCTCGCCGAGAAGACCGTGCGGACGCACCAGCAGGACTGCCGCCATCATCACGTACATCACCGCCTCGGTCGCCGAGGGAAAGAATACCGTGGTGATGCCCGAAGCGACGCCGATCAGGAGCCCGCCGAGCAGCGTGCCCGGCAAGCTGCCGAGGCCGCCGACGATGATGGCGACAAAGCTCGGCATGATCAGCGAGGAGCCGATGGTCGGCTGCAAGCCCAGCATACCGGCGGCGAGCACGCCGGCGAGCCCCGCCAGATAAATGCCGAGGCCGAAGTTCAAATTGCGCAAGATGCGCACATTGACACCCAGCACCGAGACGGTTTCGAGATCGAGCGTGCCGGCGCGGATGCGGATACCGAGCCGGGTGCGGCCGAGAATAAGAAAGAGCCCGACGACCGCAACGGCGACGATCAGCACCATGAACAAGCGATAGCCGGTGAGGAAAAAGAATTCGCTGCTCAGCGGCGACAACAGCCAGGCCGGCACCTGATACGGGAGGCTTTGCGCGCCCCAGATAAAGCGGGTGCCGTCCTCGAACATGAACGCAAGACCAAAAGTCAGCAGCAAGCTGTAGAGCGGGTCGCGGCCGTAGAGGCGGCGGATCAGCACGCGCTCGACGATGAGGCCGATAACGGCTGTGAGAAGCGGCGCCACGATGAGCCCGCCCCAAAAGCCGATATAGGGAATGAGGCTGTAAGCGAGATAGGCGCCGACCGCCAGAAAACCGCCATGCGCGAAATTGATCACGCCGGACAGATTCATGATCAAGGACAGGCCGAGTGCCATCAGCGCGTAGAACGCGCCGACGATCAGGCCATTGAATACGTTGAACAGAATAAGCTGCGTCATTGCGAAGCCGACATCATGAAATTTCGCCTCATCGCGCCACGAAGACACCGTCCGCGCGATCGCGGCGCTCTGGGCTGGAGATTACGGATTGGTCCTGCCGCCGAACCCGGACGCCGCGTCGAACGCGGCGCCCGGTAATTCGGACGATCAGGCCGGCCAGGTCATCTTGCAGCCGCTCTCTTCGACCGTTCCGGCGACGTCGTTGCCCTTGACCACTTGGGTGACCTTGAACAGATCGTCCGGTCCGGCGCTGCCCGAGCCTTGCGCGTTGCCGACGTAAAGATTCGGAATGAGCTGGTTCTGGCCTTCGCGGTAATAGGCGCCGTCCGGCATCAGCGCGATTTCGGGCGGCAGCTTGAGACCCTGCAGGGCCTTGGCCATCTTGACCGCCTCGAGCGACTTGGCGGTGTTGGCCGCCAAGGCACAGCTCCAGGTCGAGGCAAAGCCGAACCAGGTGCGCGCGGTGGGCACGCGGCCGGTCTTCTTCTTGATCGCCTCGACGAACTCCGCGACGTGCGGCACGCCCGGCTGGTTCCAGTACCACTCGAATACCCAGGTGCCGATACGCGCTTCCGGCGGCAGACCTTCGAGCGGCTCGAGTTCCTGTTGGGCGCCGGCCAGATGAATCTTCTTGTCGAGGCCGAACTGCACCGCCTGCTTGAGCGCGTTGACCATGTCGTCGCCCTGCACCAGGAAGATGATGACGTCGGGATTGGCCGACTGCGCCTTGATCAAATAGGACGAGAAGTCGGTGGTGCCGAGCGGGGTGAGGTCGCCGCCGACCTTGGTGCCGCCGAGCTTGGTCGCCGCCTTTTCGAGGCCCGCTTGCAGCGTGTGTCCGAACGCGTAGTCCGGCGTGATGTAGTACCACTTCTTGCCGAAGTCCTTGATCAGCGTACCGGCCACGGCATTGGCTTCCATCTGCGTGGTGTTGCAGACACGAAATACGTTCCAGTGGCACGTGGCGCCGGTGATGGCGTCGGTATGACCGCCCGGGACGATGTGGAGGATGCCCTTTTCGGAGGCGACGCCGGCCATCGCCAAAGCGAGTGCCGAGTTGACGTTGCCGAGCAGGAAATCGATCTTGTCGCGGTCGATCAGCTTGCGTGCTTTTTGCACGGCGGTCGCCGCGTCGCCGCTGGTCGAATCTTCCACCAACAATTCAGCTTTGCGGCCGAGAATGCCGCCCTTGGCGTTGATCTGCTCGATGGCCAGTTGGCAGCCGGTCAGTTCGTTCTTGCCGACCGCGGCATACGTGCCAGTGAGCGGGTTATCGAGACCGATTTTGACTTCGTCGGCGGCCCAAGCGCGAACCACGAAAGGCGAGGCTACTTGCAATACGCCGGCGGCAGCCGCCGTCTTGATCACCGTGCGCCGGTCGAGCGTGGTCGATGTGATTCCGGTTTTCATCGTCATCCTCCCTGGATTTATTTATGGGCGGCCCAATTTTTTGGGTCCGCTACCTGAATGCTGCGCTAGAGATTCAATGTGGGCTCCTGAGCTATCTCGCTGTCCTATGCAGGATGGACGCAAGACCGCCGCGATTCAACTGTAAAAGCAACCGCGCGTTCATTACGAGATGTTCATGAAATCCATGGGCGAAGCATCGCTTTCGACTTTCGTTGCAGTGGCCCGGCGACCATCGAATAAAGCGCGATGAAACGTTTGCCGGGGTGAATTTAGCGGCGCAAGATCAAAGCATTAGACGCCGAATGTCGGCTTGTTAGGCAACCGGATGATTCCCCTCCACGTCCGCTTGGCCGGATCTTTGCCCATCCCTACGTGCTTATCGGCGCCGGCGCCCCTGGTGCCGGCCATAACAGGAGACCGCCCGTGACAGGCTTTTTCTCGACCCTCGCCACCGTGTGGCGGATCGCCAGCCCTTATTTCCGGTCGGAGGACCGCTGGGCGGCGCGGCTTCTGCTGGCGTCGGTGATCGCCATCGAGCTGGCGATCGTCGGCATCACGGTGCTGCTGAACGCCTGGAACGCCAACTTCTACAACGCCCTGCAGGACAAGAACTGGGACGCCTTCGTCTACCAGCTCGGTTATTTCTGCGTGCTGGCGGCGGCCTTCATCGCGCTCGCGGTTTATCAACTCTATCTCAACCAGTGGCTCCAGATCCGCTGGCGGCGCTGGCTGACGCAACGCTACATCGACAACTGGCTGCTCGGCGCCAACCACTACCGCATGCAATTGCTCGGCGACGCCGCCGACAACCCCGACCAGCGCATCGCCGAAGACATCCGATTCTTCATCGACGGCAGCAACACCGGCGCCGCCACCGGCATCCTGACGCTCGGCCTCGGCCTGCTCAATTCGGTCGTGACGCTCGGCTCCTTCGTCGTCATTTTGTGGTCGCTGTCGGCGACCGCGCCGCTGCATATGTTCGGCAGCGTCTGGAATATCCCGGGCTACCTGGTTTGGGCCGCCCTGCTCTATGCCATCCTTGGCACCGTGCTGACGCATCTGATCGGGCGGCCGCTGGTCGCGCTGAATTTCCAGCAGCAGCATTTCGAAGCCGACTTCCGCTTCAACCTGGTGCGGGTGCGCGAGAACTCCGAGCAGATCGCGCTGCTCGAAGGCGAGTCCGCGGAGGACACGCGGTTGCGCAACAGCTTCGGCCGGGTCGCCGCCAATTGGATGCTGATCATGACACGCACCAAGCGGCTGACGTTTCTGACCGCAGGCTACGGCCAGGTGTCGACCGTGTTTCCCTTCATCGTCGGCGCGCCGGCTTATTTCGCCGGCGCCATCCAGCTCGGCGGGTTGATGCAGACGGCGTCGGCTTTCGGTAGCGTGCAAAACGCACTGTCCTTCTTCATCAATGTCTACCGCGGGCTGGCCGAATGGCGCGCCGTGATCGCGCGATTGGACGGCTTCGA
>Ga0265314_10002421_pt1 | contig 19129 bp, 17 predicted proteins | sample 4126metaG_FD_203106 | JGI IMG/M metagenome (GOLD analysis project Ga0265314, IMG submission 203106) | Rhizosphere microbial communities from Carex aquatilis grown in University of Washington, Seatle, WA, United States - 4-1-26 metaG | ecosystem: Host-associated > Plants > Roots > Rhizosphere >... | reverse complement strand
TTCCGCACGCTGGCGCACGGTCGCACGACCATCATCGTGTCGCACCGCTTCTCGACCATCAGCATGGCCAGCCGCATCCTGGTGATGGACAAGGGCCAGATCGTCGAAGCCGGGACGCACGCCGAGCTGCTCGAGCGCGCCGGCCGCTATGCGATGCTGTACGACCTGCACGCCCGCACCCGGCTGCGCGTCGCCAGCTAGTGTCCCGAGTCTGAAGTTGGCCGCTTGTGTCGGTGGCTATCGGCGATCCTGGCTAGGCGCCCCGACGCAGGAATATCGGGAATATTCCGAGGAGGGGCAACGTCGCCAGGGACGCCAAGAGCAAGCGAGATAAGTGGCGAACTTCAGACTGGGGACATTAGTGTCCTGCAGGCAGCGTTCTGTCCGTGACAAGCGGCGCCAGAATCGATAGGGCCACGGCGTGAGCGGGCTGCTCTTCAGCTTCGCCGTCGGCGCAGCGTTCGTGTGGCTGTCGGTGTTCGGCTATCTGGCCTTTCTCGCCGCCGTGGCGCAGCGGCGGCGACCCGGCGCCGCGACGCCGGTGGAGCTGCCACCGATCGCCTTGCTGATGGCCACGCTGAACGAGGAGGCGCGCATGGAGGCCAAGTTGGCCGACCTGGCGCGCACCGATTACCCGCGCGATCGGCTGCGTATCGTCATCATCGACGGCGGCTCGACCGACGCGACGCTGGCGCATATCGAAGCGGCGCGGCGCGCCGGCACGCCGATCGAGCTCATCCGCGCGCCGCATGCCGGCTCCAAGCTCGAACAGTTGCGCTGCGGTCTGGAAGCGGTCGGTGAAGATATCGTCGTCACCACCGACGCCGACGCCGATCTCGATCCGGCGTGCGCGCGCAAGCTGGTCGAGGTGCTGCTGCGCGATCCGTCGACGGCGGTCGTCGGGGCGCGCATCCGCCCCGACACCGAACTGTTGGAGGAGCGCATCTACTGGTGGTTCCTCAACACGCTGTGGTGGCTGGAAGGCGAAGCGCTGTCCGCCGCGGTGGTGTCCGGGGTCTGCTACGCCGTGCGCCGCCGCATCGCGCTGGCGGCGCCGCGCGCCGCCGGAGCCGACGACGTGCTGTTCGCGCTCGCCGCCGGTGCGTACGGCCACGGCGTGCGCTTGTGTCGCGCCGCCTGGGCGGTCGAGACGCGCGTGCCGCACAGCCCCGGCGAGTTCATCATCTTCCGCCGCCGCCGCGGCGCCGGTTACATGGGCGCCTTGCGCGCCTCGCTGCCGGCCTCTGGCATCAGCGGCTGGCGGCTGGCGCGCGCCATCAGGCTGTTCCACTTCGTCGTCACGCCGGCGCTGCTCAGCGCCCTGGCGCTGATGGGGCTGGTGTTGTGCTTCACCCCGCATTGGCCTTGGCCGTTGGCGGCGACGGCGCTGTTCGCCGCCCCGATGCTGGCGGCGCTGTTCGCCTCGACGACCTTGGCGGCGCTCAGCACACGCCGTTGGCGTCTCGGCGTATCCGCGGTGCGCTTGGCCGGCCTCATCTGGGCGGCGCTACTGACGCCGGCGCCGCGCCCGCTGCCCGTCCCGGCACGCGGCGAGGTTACCGCCGACGCACCGGTTCCCGGCATCGACTGATCGAAGCAGCCGGCCCCCACGCCACCGCGCTGCGCCTGCTACGTGGCGGCGGGCGTCCCGCCCGCACACCCGCTAGGCGGATCGCTGGCGGCCGGCGCCGGGCATGGGCAATTCGAGTCAGCGCATCGCTGGGCGGCGCGATCGTTGCCGCGCAACCGCAGCTCGCAGCTGAGCAGATTCTACCGGACGTGTTTTCTGGGCGTGTAAGAACGTTGCGCGCGGCGGTACAGCGTCGCGGCCTCCGACGAAAGCCCCGGTGCGGCGTCGCTGGCGCGAAATATGCGTGGAGCGCAACTCATGTGCCGCACCCGCCGACTACTCGCAACGCCCCTGGCGTTCGCTATCTTTATGATGGCGATGGGCGTGGCGCATGCGGCCGAGAAGCCAGCCGAAGGCTGTCCGCGCCGTTTCGATCAGATGACGACCGGCTTGCCGACGGCCTGTCTGTTCGTCGGCCGGTTCAACGCCAACTGCGGGGGCGACGCGGTAGCCCTCTTCGCCGGCGATGGTACGGCTTTGGTCGTCAGCCTGTCGCTCGGTCCGCCGGCGCCGCCGCTCTTCATTCCGGCGCACGTGGTTTCGCCGACCGAAGGCATGCTGGTGCGCTGGCGCAACGATCTGGATCTCGGGCGCGATCTGACCAACGGCAGCGTCTCGCTCGCCGCCGACGGGGCAAGCTTGCGTATCAAGCTCGCCGACGCGGCGCTCGCGGCCGGAAACTGTCGCTTCGATGCGTTCGTCGGACGCTTTGTCGGCATGGTCTCGGCGGGCGCCGGTGTACGCAGCGCCGCGGCGCAGGACGATTCGACTGGCAGCCCGCATGTGCTGTCAGTCTCGGCGCCAGCCGGTGCCGCCAGCCGCTGACGACGCCAGCTGATTTCGCCCGCGGCGCCGCTGCGCTACGCTCCGCGCCGTGAGCTGGTGGCACGACAAGCGTGTGCTGGTGAGCGGCGGCGCCGGGTTTCTCGGCACGCATGTGGTGGCGGCCCTGCACGCGCGCGGCGCGCGCCAGATCATCGCTCCGCCGAGCAACGCCTACGACCTGCGCGACGTCGACCAGATCCGCCGCCTGCTGACCGACTGCGCGGCGCCGGGCCCGCCCGATCTGGTGCTGCATCTGGCCGCGCGCGTCGGCGGCATCGGCGCCAACCGCGAGCATCCGGCCGAGTTCTTCTACGACAACTTGTTGATGGGCACGCAGCTGCTGCACGAGGCCTGGCGCGCAGGGATCGGCAAATTCGTCTCGCTGGGCACCGTGTGCAACTACCCCAAGCTGGCGCCCGTGCCGTTTCGCGAGGAGTCGCTGTGGGACGGCTACCCGGAAGAGACGAACGCGCCGTACGGGCTGGCGAAGAAGATGCTGCTGGTCCAGTCGCAAGCCTATCGCGCGCAATACGGCTTCAACGCCATCTTCCTCATGCCGGTAAACCTCTACGGTCCCGGCGACGATTTCGATCCGCGCAGCTCGCACGTCATTCCGGCGTTGATCCGCAAGGCCACCGCCGCGCGACAGGCGGCGGCGCGCGGCACGCCGCCGGTCATCCAGGTCTGGGGCAGCGGCGCGGCGACGCGCGAGTTTCTCTACGTCGAGGACGCCGCCGAGGCGATTCTGTTGGCCGCCGAGCACTATGACGACAGCGAGCCGGTCAATCTCGGCTCCGGGACGGAGGTCTCGATTCGCCAGCTAGTGAACCAGATCGCCGCGCTGGTCGGCGTCGAGGCGGAGATCGTCTGGGACCCCAGCCAGCCGGATGGCCAGCCGCGCCGCTGCCTCGACGTCAGCCGCGCCGAGCGCCAGTTTGGCTTTCGCGCCCGCACCTCGCTCAGCGACGGCCTGCGCCGCACCATCGACTGGTGGGAGCAACACGGCGCTGACGCGTAGCGTCCGCGCACGCGTCTGCAGCGCGCAGGCGTGACGACGCGACGGAAGCATTCGCAGCAGGAAGCTCCGCGCCCTTCCGAAGAGTCACATCTCGTCCGCCACTCTCGAACTTCCTCCCGCCGCGCGGCGGCCGCCTCGGAGCTCGAGGCGAAGGTGCGAAGAGGCGACTACGGCAAGCGCAGCGTGCGCAAATCGAGCACGCGAACATCGCCGTAGCGAAAGACTGCTTGGTCGCTGAGATGCGGCAGCAGGAACGCGTCCGGCGATCGATCGCGCGTCAGCGCGACAATCTGGGCATCGAACGGATGAAAGTACGAGGGCGGCCGCGCGGCGAAGTCGCGCGCGTCAAAGATCAGATGCGTGACGCCGTAGCGGTCGCGCAAGGCGCGCAGCGGCGCCGCGTCGGTGGCCAAATATGCGGCGATCAGCGCTTCGGTGCGCGCCCGCATCATCAGGGTGTAATCGACGTGGAAAGCGTTGGAATTCTCCTGCGTGACCAGGGCGCGCCGGCGCGTCAGCAGCGGCACGCTGTCCATCGCCGGCGGCCAGCCGGCGAGCAGCGTATCGGGCGGCAGCGCGGCGAGGAACTCGAGCAGCGGCGTGCGCGTCGTCGAGGTGTTCAGACCTGCGTCTGGGTTGCCGTGCGGTCCCCACACCAGCCACACGCCGAGCCCAGCCGCAGCAACGGCGCCGCCTAGCCATGGCGGGCGCAGGCGCCGCAACAGCAATGCCGGTGCGGCGACCAGGGCGAGCACGGCCGCCACCCACAGCGGATAGCGTATGTAGCGCTCCGGCAGGTACAGCCATGGCGCACAGCGCGCCGCGACCAGGTAGCTGACGAGCGCGCACAGCGCGAAGGCGAGCAGGCGCGGCACGGCCGGCTCGCCGCGCCCGCCCGCGAGCAGAGCGATCACCAGCAGCGCGGCGCCGCCGAAGAGGCGGATCGACAGCCATTGCGGATCGATCGGGGCGCCATACTCGCGCATCACCGTGGTGAGCAGCGCCTCGCGCAGCGGCGGAAACGGCATCGCATCCTCGCGGCTATCGCGCCCGCCGATGCCGGCCTCGGGGAACTCGCCGACATCGGCGGGCCGAATCGACGCCCCGTACGGCCGCGTCGCGATCAGCGTCGGCAACTGCACCAGCAGCGACAGCGCCGCCGTCGACGCCACCAGGAGTATCCGGCGCGTCGGCGACCAGCCGCGCACATCGCCGCGCCATGTCGGCGGGAACACCACCGCCACCAGGGCGAGCGGCACGCCGAGCATCGGCGACACCGGCGCATACGATGCGGCGCCGAGCACCGTGATCGCCGCCAGCCAGCGCAGTCTCCCGTGCACCAGCGCCGCGACCCCACACGCCAGCAGTGGAAAGGCGAAGCCGCGCGCCAGCCCGCCGGCCATGCGCGACAGAAAGATCGGCCACGCCAGGCTCAACGCCAGCGCTGCCAGCGCCGCCAACACGCCGCCGAAGCGCGCGGCTGCGAGCCCCATGCCGACCAGGAACACCGCCAGGAACGCGTACGGCACGACGCGGCAGACGAGCAGCGGATCGAACGGCGCGCGGTAGAGAAGCTGCATGACCGGCGGCGTCAGCGCGAGCTGATACGCCTGCAGCACGTCTTCGCGGAACGGCGTGCCCGGCGGATCGAGGAAGGGCGAGATCCACTGCCGCGAGTCGTCGTTGATGATGCCGTCGACGACGCCGTGGCGCACGTGCGCCACCAGCGTCGGGCCGTAGCACGCCGCCAGCGCGAGTATGCCGAGCGCGAGCAGCAGCGCGTCGCGCCGTCGCCGTGGCGTTGAGCCGGGGTCGCGCACCATCACGCCGTCTCCTAGCATCGACGCACCGCCGGATCAGAAGGCGCACGAGGCGGCCGATCCCGATTTACCCCAGAAGGCCGTCAGCGAGCAGCCTTCGGCGTTCAGCAGCGACGGCTGACGCCATTGCTCGGGCAACGCAGATCCTTACTCCGCGGCGCGCCGCGCCAGAGCCTCGCGCAGGCGCGCGGCGCGCACGACCAGTGTCGCGAAGCGATCGTCGCCGAAGCGCGCGGCGCTGCCGTCGTCGAACGCCGCCGCAGGGATGCGCTGTGCGAGCTGCGGCACATAGGCTTTCTGGCCGCGTTCGAAGTTGGTGATGACGACCCAATCGGCGCGCGCCAGCAGTGCCGCGAGCGCCGGCTGCTCTGGAAAGTCGATGCACTTGCGATCGGCATACCAGGAGATCTGCGGCGGATTGGGCCCGACGACCAACGCCTCGGCGGAGCTGTGCTGGCGCACGAAGGCCATGGCGTCGAGAAAGGACGGATACCCGAGCGTGCGGTCGTAGGCGAAGGTGGGACGCGTCGCGCCGAAGTTGGACACCGCGATGGCGCCCGTCAGCACCGCCACCGCCGCGCCTGGCGCGCGGCCGAACAGCCCGCGCGTCACGCCGAGCGCCGCCAATACCGCCGCCGCCGGCAGCAGCGACGAGATCAAGCGCGGCTCTTTGTACCGGTAGGCGCTGAACCAGATCAGCACGCCCGCCGCGACGACGACGCAATGCAGGGCGAAGCGATCGTCGCGCCGCAGCGCCCACCAGGCGCCGGCGACCGCCAAGCCGAGCGTCGGCCATGACAGCATGACCGGCAGGCCGACGAGGTACTGCCACCACGGCATCGAGATGTTCGGCTGGTAGACCTGCAGCTGCGTCGACGCCTGGCGGACACCGACCAACGGATCGCCGAACAGCAACGTCTGGCGCACCAGCCACGGCGCGACCACCAATGCGCCGAGCAACGGCGCCAGCGCGCAGGCAGGCGAGCGGACGCGCCGCCACACCGCGGCGCCGTCGTGACGCAGCTCGACCAGCAGCAGCAACAGCGCCAGCGGACCGAACAGCAATGCCGTGTAACGCACCAGAAATGCGCCGCCGAGACACAACCAACTGGCCGGAAACCAGCGCGCGTCGCGCGTCAGCCCGCAACTCCAGGCGAACAGCGCCGCGGCGAACAGGGTCAGGAAGAGAATCTCGCTGAGCAGATGCGGCGTCGCCGTCCAGAACCACGGCATGCTGGCCAGCAGTGCGCTCGCCGCCAGCCCGGTGGAGCGATCGTAGACGCGCGCCACGGCGGCGTAGAGCGATGCCAGCGCCAGCAAGGCCAATCCTATCGCCGCGCTGCGAATCGCGGCATCGTTGGCGCCGCCGTACGACCAGAGGACCGTGGCCGCGGCCAACGGCAGCAACGGCGGGCGCAATGCCTCGGGGGCGCCGGCGACGCTGTAACCGGTGCCGCGCACCAGGGCCCGGGCCAGCGAGGCGTATTCCGCCTCGTCCCACATCAGCATGCCGTAGACGTCGCGCGTCGACGCGTAGACTGCGCCGGCGATGATCAGCAGCGCGACGATTCCCCAGTGCCGCCGCAGGCGCAGGAGCCGACTGGCGCCGCACATGGCTACGCCGAGCGGGCGAATCGACGGCCGATGAGCAGCTCGCGCAGCAGGAAGGCGCCGATGCGCAGGCCGAGCGTCCAGGTGCCGGCGCTCGCCTTGCGCACGCCGCCCAGGCGCGGCAGCTCGCGCGTCGCGAACTCCTTGATGCGCATGTGCAGCTTGGCGGCGCGAATGGTGCTCTGCAGCTCGATCTCGTGCAGCGGCGCGTCGAGCCGCATGCGGCGCATGGCGTCGACGCGCAGGGCCCGGTAGCCGTTGATCGAGTCCCATACACCGGAGCGCCAGCACAAGCGCACGATCAGGCTGTAGACGATGTTGCCGAGCTTGCGAATCAACAGGGGGTCGTCGCTGTCGTCGCTGCCGGCGCCGCGCAAGATGAAACGCCCGGCGATCACCAGATCATAGCCCTCGTCGAGATAGCGCAGCATGTGCGGCAGATCGGCCGGATCCTCGTTGCCGTCGGCGCTGAGGAAGACGATGCGGTCGGTGCCGGCGATGTCTTGCGCAAGCTGAAACGCGTGGCCGCGGCCGCGCGCCGTCTGCAGGTACACGGCAATGCCGCGCGCGCGATAGAGCTCGAGCGTGCCGTCGGTCGAGCCCGGGTCGATGGCGAGGACGCGATCGAACCCTTCGAGCGGGATCATCGGCAGCAGGCGCTCGAGCGCCTCGCGCTCGTCGAACGACAGCAGGACCAGCGCCGTACTCTCAGCCATCGCGCGCTCCTAGCGCTCGCCTGGCGCCGAGGGAAGGGGGGCAACCAGCGAGCCGCGGCTTGGTTTCAACCTCGTTGTGACAGACGAATTCACCACGCAGGCACAGAGCGCACGCAGGGCAGACAGAAGTGAGCGATGAAAGTCTTTCCTAAGCCCATCAGTTGATCCGGTAGGAAAGCCGTCGGGCAGCCCAGCAAGTTCATCTGCTCTGTGCACTCTGGGCATCTGTGGTGAAGCTTGTCCGGCCCGGTACGCCGACAAAGTTGTCTTGACCGCTGCGCCGGTGACCGTTATGGCGACGCGCGTGTTGTCGACGCAGCCGAACCGCCCCTGCATGCGCTGTTGCTGTACCTGCGGAGTCGTCGGTCGGCCGCGTCACAGCGCGCCGCGAGCGTAGCATGCACCTCGCTGCCTCGGCGGCGACGTGACCCGCCGCCGCCGGCTCCGTCATGAGGCGTCCGCCCGCTTTGGCGAACAGGCGGCGGACTCGCAGTGCCGCGGCACGCCGACCCGACAACGGACAGGAATCGCGTGTTGTTCTCGATCCGCCAACCGCACGGAGGCGGGCGCTACGCAGGAGAGATCACCGTGTCGATATCGATTCAGTCCGTTCGTCTTCGTGGTTCGCGGCAGGCCGCTGGAGCCGCGCGGCGCGGCCGCCGGCGCGCGCTGCTGGTGCTCGGTTTGCTCGCCGGCACTATCGGCAGCGCGGCAAATGCCGCCGAGCTCAAGCTGCTCAACGCCTCGTACGACGTCTCGCGCGAATTCTATCGCGACCTGAACGAGAGCTTCAGCGCGGCGTACAAGGCGCAGACCGGTGACCAGATCTTCATCGAGCAGACCCACAACGGCTCCAGCAAGCAGGCGCGGGCGGTCATCGACGGCCTCGCCGCCGATGTCGTGACGCTCAACCAAGTCGCCGACATCGACGCGCTGGTGAACGCCAAGCTGGTATCGCCCAACTGGCGAGCGCAGTTTCCGTACGACAGCTCGGCCTACCGATCGGTGACCGCCTTCATCGTCCGCAAAGGCAACCCCAAGCACATCAAAGACTGGAGCGATCTCGTCCGCGACGACGTCAAGGTGGCCCTGGTGAATCCGAAAACCGGCGGCAACGGTCGCTACACATTCCTCGCCGCCTACGGCTACGCGCTGCAGGCGCTCGGCGACGAGACGAAAGCCAAGGCCTTCGTCGCCAAGCTCTACAAGAACGTGCCGGTGCTCGACACCGGCGGGCGCGCCGCGACGACCACCTTCGCGCAGCGCGGCATCGGCGACGTGCTGGTGACGTTCGAGTCGGAGGTCTATCTGATCAAGCGCGAGTTCGGCGCCAGCGACTACGAAGCGATCGTGCCGTCGATCAGCGTGCTGGCCGACTTCCCATTCGCCCTGGTCAATCCGATCGTCGACAAGCACGGCACGCGGCAGGCGGCGACGGCGTATCTCAACTACCTGGTCTCCGACGCCGGGCAGGAGATCGCAGCGAAGAACTTCTATCGCCCCAACTCGGCGGCGGTGGCGGCCAAGTATGCCGACCAATTTCCGCCGACCAAGCTGATCGACGTCGAGGCGCAATTCGGCGGTTGGGCGAAGGCGCAGCAGACGTTCTTCGACGACGGCGGCGTCTTCGACCAGATCTACACGCTGGGCAAGTGATCCGGCTCGCATCCATCCGCGGGCGTGCCGCGCCGCCGCGCCGCACGCCCGCACGGTCCGCTGACGGTTGCGGCGCCGCGGTTCGGTGGGGCACCGGCTGATGGGCGCGCCGCACAAGACCCGCCTGCTGCCCGGCTTCGGTCTCAGCCTCGGCTGCACGCTCTTCTACCTGAGCGCGATGATCTTGATTCCGTTCGCCGCCTTGTTCCTCAAAGCAGCGTCGACCAGCCCCAGCGGATTGTGGGCGGCCATCAGCGGTCCGCGCGCGCTGGCGTCGTACCGCGTCACGCTGCTCAGCGCGACGCTTGGTGCGACGATCAACGCTGGCGGCGGCTTCGTGCTCGCTTGGATCCTCGTGCGCTATCGATTTCCGGGGCGGCGGCTGGTCGACGCGTTGGTCGATCTGCCGTTCGCGCTGCCGGCTGCTGTCGGCGGCATCGCACTGGCGGCGGTGTTCGGCCCGAATGGGTGGGTCGGGCGTCTGACGTATCCGCTCGGCATTCCCACCGCCTACTCGCCGATCGGCCTGACCCTCGCCGTCACCTTCGTCGGCCTGCCGTACGTGGTGCGCTCGGTGCAACCGGTGCTGGAAGACCTGGATCCGGAAGTCGAGGAGGCGGCGTACAGCTTCGGCGCGACGCCGTGGCAGATCTTCACACGGGCCATCGCGCCGATCGTGCGCCCGGCGTTGTTGAGCGGCTTCACGCTGGCGCTGGCGCGCGGCATCGGCGAGTACGGCGCCGTCATCTTCATCAGCGGCAACACTCCGCTGTCGACCGAAGTCACCTCGCTGGTCATCGTCGGCAAACTCGACCAATACGACTACGCCGGCGCCGCCGCGGTCGCGACCGCGATGCTGGCGCTGTCGTTTGCGCTGCTGCTCATCACCAACCTGTTGCAGAGTCGGAGCCGTGCGTATCAAGCCGGCTGACCAGCGCTGCCGGCGCGACGACGACGATCCGCGCGCCGGCAGCCTCTGGCTGCGCGGCGGGCTGATCGCGCTCGGCGTGTCGTTCATCGCCTTCGTCGTATTGCTGCCGCTGCTGGCGATCTTCGCCGAGGCGTTCAGCAAGGGCTGGAACACCTACTGGACGGCGATCTCCAGCCGCGAGGCGCGCAGTGCCATCGGCCTGACCTTGCTCGCCGCGGGCATCGCGGTGCCGCTGAACGTCGTCTTTGGCGTCTTGGCTGCGTGGGCCATCACCAAGTTCGAGTTTCGCGGCAAACAGCTGCTGGGCACGCTGATCGATCTGCCGGTCTCGATCTCGCCGGTCGTCGGCGGGCTGCTGTTCGTGCTGCTGTACGGCGCGCACGGCTGGTTGGGCCCCTGGCTGGAGCGGCACAACCTGCAGATCATCTTCGCCGCGCCCGGCGTGGTCTTGGCGACGATCTTCGTCACCCTGCCGTTCGTCGTGCGCGAGCTCGTTCCACTGATGCAGCTGCAGGGCACCGACGACGAAGAGGCGGCGTACTCGCTCGGCGCCACCGGCTGGCAAATGTTCCGCCGCGTCACGTTGCCGAACGTGCGCTGGGCGTGGCTCTACGGCGTCATCCTCTGCAATGCGCGCGCGATGGGCGAGTTCGGCGCCGCCTCGGTGGTGTCCGGCTCGATCCGCGGCAAGACCGTCACGCTGCCGCTGCACATCGAGATCCTGTTCAACGACTACAACGCCGCCGGCGCCTTTGCCTGCGCCACGCTGCTCACGCTGACCGCCGGCATCACGCTGGCGCTGAAGGCGTGGGCCGAGTCGCGCGGCGCCGCCGCGGGCAACGGTCGGCGCAGCGGCGGGTTGATACGCAACGCCGGCGGTGGCGCGGCGGTGCGTCGATGAGCGTCGTCCTCGAGCGCGTCTCCAAGCGCTTCGGCGATGTGCCGGCGCTGCACGAGATCGAGCTGCAGGTCGCCGACAACGAATCGGTCGCACTGCTCGGCCCGTCGGGCTCGGCAAGACGACGCTGCTGCGCATTCTCGCCGGCTTGGAGTTTCCCGATCGCGACGGCGGGCGCGTGCTGTTCGACGGCATCGACGTCACCCGCGCGACGCCGGCGCAGCGCCGCATCGGCCTCGTCTTCCAGCACTACGCGCTGTTCAAACATCTCACGGTCCTCGACAACATCGCCTTCGGCTTGACGTTGCGCCGCGGCGCGGCGCGAGTCGACGCCGGCGCCAGCCGCGCGAAGGCCTCCCAGTTGCTGCAGCTCGTGCAGCTCGACGGTCTCGGCGAGCGCTATCCCGGGCAACTCTCAGGCGGCCAGCGCCAGCGCGTCGGGCTGGCGCGCGCGCTGGCGATCGAGCCGCGCGTCCTGCTGCTCGACGAGCCCTTCGGCGCGCTGGACGCGCAGGTGCGCAATGACCTGCGCCGCCTGCAGCGCGAGCTGCGCGTCACCACGTTGTTCGTCACGCACGATCAGGAAGAAGCGCTCGAGCTCGCCGACCGCGTCGCGGTGATCCATCGCGGTCGCCTTCAACAAGTCGGCCGACCCGACGACGTCTACGAGCATCCGAGCAATCCGTTCGTCTGCGAGTTTCTCGGCAACTCGAATCGCTTTGCCGCCCGTGCCGACGGCGGCGTGCTGCATCTCGCAGGGACCGCGTTGCCGCTGGCCGACGGTCGAGCCAGCGGGGCCGTGCTCGCGTATGTGCGCCCGCACGACGTCGAGTTGCTGCGCGGGGTCGACGGCGAGGGGCTGCTGCCGGTGACCGTCGACGAGATCCACGTCGTCGGTTCGCTGGTGCACGTGCTGGCGCGCCTCAAGGAGGGCCACGACGCGCCGTTCGAGGTGCACGTGTCGCGCGGCCAGTTCGGCGCACTGGCGCTGCAACGCGGCGATCAGCTGTATGCCCGGCTGAGCAATCTCAAGCTGTTTCCGGCCACAGCGCTCGGCCCCGAACCTTGATCAGACAAAAACGCTTCGCCACAGAGCGAGAGGCCTGCAGGTTGAGAGGCTGCTGCGGGGGTTCAAAGCGCATCGTCATCGTCTTTGGAAACAACGCCGATCGCCGCGCTTTCCTCCCGCGCTGTGCCAACGCGCCGCGCGACTTGCGACAGCCAGAAGTGCTCGAAGAACGCCGCCGCGAGATCGGCGGTCGGGAAACACTGCTCGCACAGCCTTGCCGGCGGCGTGCCGAGGTCTGCGTCGCGATCGGCGCTCTTCCACGAGTGAAAGCGCCAGCCGCGCGCATCGTTCACCAGCGTCAGCGACACATTGGTGGCCACGCGAGTCGCAAGCACGTGCATCGGGCACCCCACCGACCGGCGGACGCCGGCCATTCTGCAGCGGGATCGGTCTCGGTGTCCCTACATACGAATGATCGGCGCGTCCGGTTTACCCAGCGCCCAGATGGGCATCCCGGCAGGGACTTGTGGAAGTGCGATCGGCACCCGCGCGCGTTGGAACGATGACGGGCTCGCCCGGCGCATCTGTCGGCCGGCGTCGGGAGCCTTTTTCGTCCGGGCGGCGCGTCGGGGACCGCTGCGCGGACGTCAGGCGCGCAAGAGGGGCTGGCTGCAGCCGACGCAAAAATTCGCCTTGGGTCTTTCACTTTTCCGCCGAGTTGGCAGGGTGGGAACATGCCGGGCTCGGTTGCCGCGCCGCTGTCGCCACCCGCCGCGGCGCCGGCGGTCGACCGCTTGGTCGAGACCAACCAGCGCTTCTTCGACGGGCTGTGGAGCGGCGCGCGTCTGATCGAAGCGCCGCGCTTCAATACCTGGCCCTTGCTTCAGGCCTTGGCGGACAAGGCGCCGCGGCGCTTGGAGGTCGGGCCCGGACTGCGCCTGCGGCTACCGATCGCCGGGACGCAATTCATCGACCTGAGCCGGGCGGCCGTGCATGCGCTGCACCGGCGCGGCGTGTCCGTGACGCGCGGCTGCATCACCGCCCTGCCGTTTGCCGACGCGGCGTTCGACCTGGTGTGCGCGCTCGACATCGTCGAGCACGTCGCCGACGACGAGCGCGCGCTGGCCGAGCTGACGCGCGTCACCGCGCCCAGCGGCACGATCGTCCTGTCGCTGCCGCTGCATCCGACGCACTGGACGCGCTTCGACGCCTACGTCGGTCATCATCGGCGGTACGAGCCGGCGCAGTTGCTGGCGACGCTGGCGCGGCATGGGCTGCGCGTCGAGCGCAGCGCCGGTTTCGGCATGCAGCCGCGCTCGTCGCGTTGGCTCGACTTCGGCATGTACTTCCTCGAACGGCAGCGCGCGCGCGCCATGTGGTGGTACAACCGCGTCATCATGCCGATCGCCTTGCGCACGCAAGGCACGCTGGCGCTGCACGATGGCATGGTCCCGGCGGCGGACGTGGAAGAAGTGCTGTTGGTCTGTCGCAGCCTGCGCTGAGCGCGCCCGCCAAGGTGCGCCGTGCGCTGTGGCGAAGCACTGTCCCGCGGCGTCGCCGCCGCATGCACGCCGCCCCATATGCGTCACGAGATGTTCGGCTGGCCGCCCGGTTGGACGACAGCCGCCTCGGCGGCAACCCCTAGTTGACACCTGACAGAAATTCCTGACAGTCGTCAGGTCGTGGCATTGACCGCGATTCAAACCTGGCAGCCGCCGCAGTCGGGCGGACGCGACCGCAAAGGCGAGCGCACGCGCTCGCTGCTGTTCGACGCGGCGCTGGCCGAGTTCCGCCGCGTCGGCTTCGCGGCGGCGAGCGTCGGCCGCATCGCCACGCGCGCCGGCACCTCGCGCGCCAACTTCTACGTCTACTACCCGTGCAAGGAGGCCGTGCTGTTGGAGCTGCAGTGGCAAATGGAGCTCGACATGGTCGAGCGCATTCGCCGCTGCCGCACGCTGCGCACCGCCCTGGCGGAGGTGATGGACGGCTTGATCGCGGCCGAGACGCGGCTGGAGCAGACGGATCTGCTGAAAGACATGCTCAGCGTCTATATCCGCCGCCCCGCCGGTCTCGACTTGATGGCGCAGCCGTTCCCGCTGCGCGCCGAGATCACGCGGCGCTTCACCGCCAGCCGCGGCGAGTTGCGCAGCGGACTGAATCCGGACACGGCGAGCGCGCTGTTCCTGTCCAGCTTGTTCGGCCTGCTGCTCGGTCTGCGCGGCCCGCTGGCCGGCCGGCGCGCCGAAGCGCTGCAACTGGCGAGCTTGTTCCTGCACGACCCCACACGCACCGCGCGGCGGGCGTAACGACGCGGAGACTTCCCATGGAACGATATTGCCGTTTTCTCGTCCGCCGCGCCTGGTTCGTCTTGCTCGCCGTCGGGCTCGCCACCGTCGCCGTGGGCGCCGGGATCGGCAAGCTGCGCAGCGAGTTCAACGTCGAGGCCAGCCTGCCGCAGAACCATCCGCTGGTAGCCATCGACCGCACCATTCGCAATCAGTTCGGCGGCCGCAACACGGTCATCGCGTTGCTGGTGCCGCGCGACGGCGACGTCTGGCGCACCGACGTGTTGCAGATCGTCCAAGACACCACGCTGGCAGCGCTGCGGCTCGACGGCGTCATCGCGCAAAACGTCGTCAGCCTGGCGGCGCCGGGGGTGCGCTACGTCGAGGACGTCGACGGCCGCATCCAAGCCGACCCGCTGATGAAGGACGTGCCGCAGACGCCCGACGCCATCGCGGCCTTGCGCGCCAAGGTCGAGAACGATCCGCAACTGCGCGGCATGGTCGTCACCCCCGATCAGCGCGGCGCCGTGCTGGTGCTCGATTTCTGGCAAAGCGGCAGCGGCGACGAGTTGGTGCAGCGGGTGTTGAAGCTGGGCGAGGGGCTGCACGACCGCGGCGTCGATCTGTTCCTCGCCGGCGAGCCGGTGATCCGCCTGACCGACATCGAGCAGTCACGCGAAGTCGGCGTGCGACTACCGCTCACATTCTTGATCGTCGCCATCATGCTGCTGCTCTCGTTCCGCAACCTGCAGGGCATGATGATCCCCATGATGACCGCGGCGCTGAGCACCGTGTGGGGCTTGGGGCTCATGGGGCACACGGGCTTGGTGATCGACTCATGGAACGTCGCGACGCCGATCCTGCTGGTCGCCATCGCCGCCGGCCATTCGGCGCAGATGCTCAAGCGCTACATCGAAGAGGTCGAGCGCCTGGGGGACAACCGCGCCGCGGTGATCGCCTCGACCGTGGCGGTCGGTCCGGTGATGATCGCTGCCGGCGGCGTCGCCGCGCTTGGCTTCGCCGCGCTGGCGCTCACCGGCATTCCGGCGATCGCCGGCTTCGGCCTGGCCTGCGCCTACGGCATCGGCAGCGCCGTGGTGCTGGAGATGACCTTCGTGCCGGCGCTGCGCTCGCTGCTGCCGGCGCCGAAAGCGAAGATGCGAAAGGGCGGCATCACGCAGTGGATACTGGCGGCGTTGGAGCGCGGCATCCTGGACCATCGCGGACGGCCGGTGATCATCGCCACCGGCGTCCTGCTGCTGCTCTCCATCGCCGGCGCGGCACAGATCCGCACCTACGGCTCGACGCGCGAGTATATGGCGGCCGGCAGTCTGCCGCGCGTCCACCTCGAGGAGATCGAGCGCCATTTGCCGGCGACCGTGACGATGACCATCCTGTACGACGGGCCGCCGGGCAGCGCCAAATCGCTGGAGGTGCTGCGCCACATGGAAGGATTGCGCGCCGAGCTGGAGAAAGACCCGCTCGTCTGGCGCACCGCCGCGCTCGGCGACTTGATCAAGGTGCTGCATCGCACCTTCAACAGCGACGATCCCAACCCGTATCGGCTGCCCGATACGCAGGAACTGGCCTCGCAGCTGGTCTACTTCGGCAGCTCGCCGGCCTTTGAGCGCTTTACCGATCGCCAGTACGCCAAGTCGCTGCTGATCGCCTACCTGCGCGACAACGACTCATCGCGCGTCGGCCCGCTGATCGAGCACGCCCGCGCCTGGGTCGCCGCCCACCCGGCGCCGGACGGCGTCACGGTCCTCATCGCGGGCGGTGCCGGTCCGACCGTGCTGGCGATCAACGAGCACACCACCCACACCAAGGTGATCAACATCGTGCTGGTGCTGGCCGTCATCTACCTGATCTCGTCGCTCGTGCTGCGCTCGCCGCTCGGCGGCCTGTACGTCATCACGCCGCTGGCAGCCAGCGTGCTGCTGCTCTTCGGCGTGCTCGGCTGGGCGCACCTGCGCCTCGACATGGGCTCGTCCTCGATCCTCGCCATCGCTGCCGGCGTCGGCGCCGACTACGCCATCTACTTCCTCTATCGCCTGCGCGAAGAGCGCGCGCGCGTCGCCGACGACGCCGCCGCGCTGCACACGGCGCTGCAGACCTCCGGCCGCGCCATCATCTTCGTCGCCGCCAGCATCGGCGCCGGCTTCGCCGCGATGGGCCTTGGCTCCCGCTTTCTCGGCTTGTGGCTGTTCGGCACCTTGATGCCGATCGCCATGGCCATCTCTTGCCTGGCAGCCTTGTCGCTGATGCCGGTGCTGGTGTTGCGCACGCGCCCGGCATTCATCTTTGGCCGCAGCCACAGACCGGTCGCCGACAACGCGGTCGCAGCACCGGCGCGGTGAGCCGGTAACCCGCTCAGCGTCCGCCGTCAGCGTCAGCAATCGGCCTGCAGCTTGGCAGCCCAACGGACACAAGGGATCTGTGCACCGGCTGCACAACTGACGACCGACCGCATCTGACAGGCAAAGCCTATCAAGCGGTTCGCGTGGAGCGCCGCCAGCGCGCCAGCCACCAGCTGCCGGCCGCAGCACAAACGGCGATGCCGGCGACCATCGGGGCGACGTGCCAGATCAGCAAGTGCGCTGGATCGTCGGCCGGGCAGAACACGCGCATCAGCACGTAGCTGCTGAGGAAGGCGGCGCCGCCGGCCCAGGCGGCGGCGCGGCGCGGCGCCAGCGGTGCGCCGCGGTGCACGGCCCACAGCAATACGAGGCTGGGGAGAATCGCCAGCGCGACGGTGTGCTCTGCGCACGGCAGGCCGCGTTGAATGAACGCGTGCAGTGGCCACTCGGCTTGGCTCGCCGGGCGGTCGAGCCAGAAGGCGATAGGGAGAAGCGCCAGCACCGTGGCGCCGATGGGAGCCCAGCGCGGCGTGCCGAACCCCGGGACCGCGGCGTGCAGCGCCAGCGCCGCCCACAGCAGCGCTGCGGCTGCGGCGCAGGCGAGCTCCCAGGCGAGCCACGCGGCGCGCGCGGTGCCGCCGAGCGGCCAGCCGATCGCGCCGCACATGACCGCCAACATGACTGCGAACAGCAGCGCCCACAGGCCGAGTCGGGCGCCGGGAGACCACAGGCGGTGCACCGGTGCGGCGTCGGCGACCAGTCGGTCGATCAGCGCGCGCTGCGCCTCGGGGCCGGTCATCGCATCAACTCCGCAGCATCGCCTTGAGCGTCTGATAGGCGCGGTGAGCACGTACCTTCAACGCGCCGGGAGAGATCCCGGCGCGCGCCGCGCCGGCCTCGACCGACAAGCCTTCGAGCTTGAGCAGCTCGAACGCTTCGCGCTGGCCGTCGGGCAGTCCGGCGAGTGCGCGTTCGAGATCGTGCCGCGCCTCGCCGTCGTGCGCTGCGGCGACGTCGGGTAGGCGCTCGACGGCAACCTCATGCGCCAGGCGTGCGGCACGCCGGCGCAGATGGTCGGCCGCGACGTGTCGCGCGATGGCGAACAGCCAGGGTTCGAGCGGGCGACGCGGATCAAAGGTGTGACGGGCGCGATGCACGGCGATCAACGTCTCCTGAACCACATCGTCGAGCTCCGGCGAATCGCGCGTCCAGCGCCGCACAAAGCGCTCGAGCAATGGACCGAGATCGAGCAACAGCTCGCGATACATTTCTTGGTTGCCGGCTTGCGCGCCACGCATGAGCTCGGCGCGCCGCTGCCGGCGATCGGACGTGGTGGGTTCATCCTTCCGATTCATTAGATGCCGCCGCGCCGGAAGGTTACACGCCGGCCAAGCGCCTGCCAGCACAGCGGCGCACGGACCGTTTCTCGATGCCGCCGCGGCCAAGAGAGCCGGCTCGGCGGTGGCGCGCCTTCCGACATTCTCGCCGCGCCAAAGCGGCTCGCCAACTAACGAAACATGCGGCCGTAACTTTCGCCGTGGTCGCCGCGTACCTGTCGTGAACCCCCGAACAGGAGACGGTGAATGCAGACGATCGCGAGCGAGGCGGGCTTCGAAGCCCTGGTACGGAGATACGGGCCGCGCATGCTGGCAGTCGCCCGGCGCATCCTGCACACCGACGAGACCGAAGCGCAGGACGTCGTGCAGGATGCCTGGCTGGCCGCGACGCGCGGTTTGGGTGAATTTCGCGGCGAAGCGGAGCTGTCAACGTGGTTGCACCGCATCGTGGTCAACGCGGCGCTGATGCGCCTGCGCGCCGGCCGGCACCGGCGCGCCACCGACGCCGGCGAGCTCGGTCGTTCCATCGAAGAGGCGCGCCAGCCCTCGAGTGGCGGCTGGTGCGCCGACGCGCTGCTGGAGGCCAAGCGGACGCGGCAAACGGTGCGGGAGGCGATCGCCGACCTGTCGCCGCCGCATCGCACCGTCATCCTGCTGCGCGACATCGAGGAACGCAGTACGCGCGAGACAGCCGCGCTTCTCGGCATCTCGCCATGCGCGGTCAAGCTGCGGCTGCTGCGGGCTCGCCGGGCCTTGCGCGCGCGCCTCGAGCTGCTGAGCGGCGGAGCCATACCGCCGCGAGGCCGCACCGCGCGCCCGCGCGGCGCGGCCGAGCTCGCCGCGGCACGTGCGGCCTGACGAGGCATTGTGCTCCGATTGCCCGCCGCCTCGCCCACTCACAGTCGACCGATGCGTACAAACGGCGCGACTCGCCGCCCCAACCGCAGGCGCGGCTCCGATCTCGTCACCGAGAGCGGAGCCGCGCGGATGAACGCGAGGGCCGGCTGACCAGTCGACCGCGCCAATCGCAGTC
>Ga0265314_10002419_pt1 | contig 19144 bp, 14 predicted proteins | sample 4126metaG_FD_203106 | JGI IMG/M metagenome (GOLD analysis project Ga0265314, IMG submission 203106) | Rhizosphere microbial communities from Carex aquatilis grown in University of Washington, Seatle, WA, United States - 4-1-26 metaG | ecosystem: Host-associated > Plants > Roots > Rhizosphere >... | reverse complement strand
GGCCGCTCGCGCGACATGGGCGGAACTGGACTGGGCCTTTCCATCGTCAAGCACCTAGTCGAGGCGATGGGTGGCGAGGTCAGTGTGGAAAGTCTGCCTGGCAGGGGCTCGACCTTCGCGTTCACGCTGTCTCGACCCGAATAGTCCGGGGGTTGTCACACAACTGTCACATAGGCGAGGCCCCACTGCCACGTTCGTCTGACAGTGTTTGTGGCGCATGAACGGCAACAACATCGAGCCGGTCCGGCTACCCAATGATCGAGCGCCACGTCCCGCGCCCGGTTCATCACCGAGCAGGCTGGACACTGCTCTGACCAGCAGCGTCTCGGCCGAAGGTTCTGTGACTATGCCATCCAAAAAACCGCGCAGGCTGGAAAGCCGCAGGCCACCGCTCGCCGAGCGGATGACCGAGCTGGCAATCCGCGTGCTGGCCTACTCCGCCGTGGCTGCCATGATTCTGATCCTGATCTTCATCGCCAAGGAAGCGTGGCCACTGCTCACCAGCGCGGCCATTCACCGCGAGGTGACCCTGGCCAAAATGTGGTTCATCCAGCAATGGCCTGGCTACGACGCTCCTGAACACATCTGGCAGCCGGTATCGGAGATCCCCAAATACGGTGTTTGGCCACTTATCGTTGGCACCATCAAGGTGACCCTCATCGCCATGGTCGTCGCGGTGCCCTTGGCCGTCAGTGCGGCCGTGTTCGTTTCGCAATACGCCGGCCGGCGCACGCGCGAAATCGTGAAACCGGCCATTGAATTCTTGGCCGGCATTCCGTCGGTCGTGCTGGGCTTCTTTGCCTTGATGGTGATGGCGTCCTGGTTCCAGGATACTTTCGGATTCGACTCGCGCCTCAATGCCTTGGTGGCCGGGGTGGCGCTTTCCTTCGCGGTCATTCCCGTCGTGTTCACGGTTTGCGAGGAGGCGCTGGGCGCGGTTCCACGCAGCTATGTCGAAGCCTCGGCCGCCCTGGGCGCGGCTCGCTGGCAAACCATCACGCGCGTCGTCCTTCCCGCGGCGGCGCCCGGCATCGCGGCCAGCATCGCGCTTGGACTTGGCCGCGCTTTCGGCGAAACCATGATCGTGCTTATGGCCTCGGGCAATGCCGCGATTCTGTCAGCCAATCCCGCTGAATCCGTGCGCACCCTTTCCGCCACCATCGCCGCCGAGCTGGCGGAAGTTGTCTTCGGCGGGCCGCACTACACGGTGCTTTTCGCGCTCGCGGTCCTGCTCTTTGTCGTCACTTTCGGCATCAATTCCATCGGAGACTTTGCCATCGCCCGCATGAAGCGTCGCATGGGGGTGGCGTCGTGAGTCGGTCTTCGTTGCGGCCGTCGCGATGGCCCCACGTGGGCGATATCGTGCTCTGGCTGGCCACCGGGCTTGCCACGCTGCTGGTGCTGGTGATCTTGGCCGTCATCCTGATCGACGTCGTCAAGAACGGCGTGCCACGACTGACTCTCGGGTTTCTCACCAAGTCGCCTTCCGATGGCATGACCGCCGGGGGCATCTTCCCCGCCATCTTCGGCACCGTGGCCCTGGTCATCCTGATGACTATCGCAGCCCTGCCCGCCGGCGTTGCGACGGCCATCTACTTGCACGAATACGCCCGACCAACGGCGTTTGCCACGCGCATCGTTCGCATCGCTGTGAACAACCTAGCCGGCGTTCCGTCCATCGTCTTCGGGCTCTTCGGTCTGGGATTTTTCGTCCAGTTCGTCGGCGGCGGCATGGACAAACTCTTCTACGGCGGCGACAAGGTCTTCGGGCAACCGGCCTTGATCTGGGCCGCGCTGACCATGGCGGTGCTGACCCTTCCAGTCGTCATCGTGGCCACCGAGGAAGCCCTGTCCAATGTCTCGCCCGACGTGCGCCTGGCCTCCGCGGCGTTGGGCGCCACCAAGTTCCAGACCATTGCGCGCGTGGTTCTGCCACAGGCGGTGCCTGGCATCATGACCGGCGCCATCCTGGCCATCAGCCGCGGCGCGGGCGAAGTCGCACCCATTCTTTTCACCGGCGCCGCCTACTTCCTGCCCACCCTGCCCCATACCTTGCACGATCAATTCATGCAGCTTGGCTACCATGTCTACGTCCTCGCCACGCAATCGCCCGACGTGGACGCCACGCGACCGCTCCTCTACGCCACGGTGCTGGTGCTGCTGGTGCTGACCTTCGCGCTCAATGCCTCGGCCATCGTGGTTCGCTCACGCATGCGCAGGCACCTCTCCCGCTCTCACGGATGATCATGCAAATGGCAACGCTCCTCGACGAATCCGGTAGCCTCGCAGTCAGACAACTCTCGGTCTACTACGGCGAGAAGAAAGCCATGGGACCGGTCACCATGACCATTCCCGGCCGGCAAGTCACCGCGCTCATTGGCCCCTCGGGCTGTGGCAAGTCGACCTTCTTGCGCTCGCTCAATCGCATGAACGAGCTGATCCCCGACTGCCGGGTCGAGGGCGAGGTCAAGCTGGACAACGAATCCATCTACGGTGCCGGCGTCGACGCCGTGGCCGTGCGCCGGCGCATCGGCATGGTCTTTCAAAAGTCGAATCCCTTTCCCAAATCGATCTACGACAACGTAGCCTACGGTCTGCGGCTTGATGGCATGAAGGATCGCAGCGAACTCGGCGGCAGGGTCGAGCGAGCGCTCAAGCATGCGGCGTTGTGGGAAGAGGTAAAAGATCGCCTGCACGAAAGCGCGCTTGGTTTGTCGGGCGGCCAGCAGCAACGACTTTGCATCGCGCGCGCGCTGGCCGTCGAGCCCGACGTGATCCTGATGGACGAACCGGCGTCAGCCCTGGATCCCATCGCGACGGCCCATATCGAAGAGCTGATTCACGAACTGGCGCGCGAATACACCGTGGTCATCGTGACCCACAACATGCAGCAGGCGGCGCGCGTTTCGCACAACACCGCCTTTTTTTATATGGGCGATCTCATTGAATTCGATACCACGCAGGTCATCTTTACCAAACCCACTCAATCCCGCACCGAAGACTACATTACCGGCCGCTTCGGATAGCGGCAAGGACAAGCAATATGTTTGGACGCGAACACACCGATAGGGAATACGAGCACGAGTTGCGGCAGCTACGCGAGCAATTGCTGGTCATGGGCAGCCATGTCGAAAGCATCATCGGCGACAGCATCCAGGCCCTGCTCGAACGCGACAGCAAGCTGGCCGAGCGGACCATCGCAGCGGACAAGATCGTGAACCGCATGGAGGTCGAACTGGATGGCCTGTGCTTGCAGATCTTGGCCCGGCGGCAACCCGTGGCCTCCGACCTGCGCTTCATTACGCTCGTGCTCAAGGTCGTGACCGACCTCGAACGCATTGCCGATCTCGGCGTCAACATCTGCGAGCGCGTGCTCGAACTCAACTCCGAGCCGCAACTCAAACCCTACGTCGACATTCCCCACATGGGCCGAGAGGCGCAGTCCATGCTGCGCGAGGTGCTCGACGCTTTCGTGGCCAAGGACGCCGAGCGCGCGCGCAAAGTGATCGATCGCGACCAAGTGGTCGACGCACTCTACGCGCAGGTCTTTCGCGAGCTACTCACCTTCATGATGGAAAGCGCGCACAACGTGTACCGGGCCACGCGCCTTCAGTCCATCGCCAAATACCTCGAACGCATGGCCGACCACACCACCAACCTGGCCGAGATGGTCATCTTCATGGTCGACGGGCAAGACGTGCGCCACCTTACCAGCCGCGAAGATCCCAACGACCCCAACCCACGGCGGGATCACAATTAGGATAATCGCCGCTTGCGAAGGCGGGCGGCAATCAACAGTCCCGCCAAGGCCAAGGCAAAGTAGCCGCCCGAGGTGGAGCCCGTCGCCACGGAGCAGCCGCTGCTGATGGTGGAAGGCGCGGGGGCTGGCGCCGCGTCCTTGCCGCCTGCTAGCACAGGTGGCGTGTCGTGCTTCGTTCCCGCATCTGGGATCGAATAGGTTCCAGTGTCCGCGCTGAGGTGAACGTCGGCGACACGCGCGTCGGCAATGCGAGCGTCGGCAACCAGAGCGCCGGAATCGGCGATGACTCCCGCATCGGGATTGGGGACGGGCTGGGCATCGAATCGCGCGACTGGAGGCGCCCCGGCGTCGGCGGCGACGCCAAAATCGACGACGGTCACTGCGTCGGGCGCGGACTGCGGCTGCAGCACATCGAATGAAGCTGCATCGTTCTTCGAACCGGCAGAGAACGCGTCGATGGGAGAAACCACTCCCGCGTCCGAGCACTGGACGTACTGGTAGCTGTATTGAATCTCCTGGTAGTCACTGGCGGTGATCAAAGCCAGTCCGACGTCCGGATCGGTCGATCCGTAGGTGAACGTCAAGGTCAGCTTGGTCAGCCGGTCGCCCAGCTGGGCCAGACCCGCCAGCGAGGAAATATCGCCCGCGGTCACCGCTCCGGAATAGCCAAGGACGCGATTGCCGTTCGCTCCGCTTGAAAAGCCCAGTTGCTGGTCGCCCGGGGTGATGCCAAAAATGCGCCAGGAAAACGCATTCGCGTAGGATCCTGTCGGCGCGGCGGCGGCACTGGCCATGCGTGAGGGGACAACAGGCTCGGGGGTGGCGAACGATAGTTTGACCGGACCCAGGGCACTGCAAATCGTCGCGCTCCCGGCGTCCACAACGGCCCTGCTGATCTTGAAGGCCACGAAATACCAGCCCTGCTGCACGTAGTAGGAAAACACGCTGGAGGCCGACGGGGAGTAGGGATATCCGTTGGCGGTCAGCCAATCCGTAAACGACGCTTCGGTATCGGCCTTGAGCTGAGAATACTCCAGGAAACCCACTCGGCCGCTCGACACCACGGTGGTGCCGGCATCCACGGCGGGCTTCGCCGTTCCGCTGCCTGCCGCCCCACCATAGCCAGTGCTCTGTCCGGCACAGGAGGTGACGGTGACGATCTTGGGCCGTGACATAGAATCGACGGTGGTAAAGGCTTGCTGGTCGGACAAAATCGGAATCGCCGTGAGAGTTGCGGGGACGGGAAGGATCAATCCGAAGTTACTGGCCGTGCCGCAGAAGGTGGGCTGGAAGACGTAGGTTTCGACGCCGTTCTTGTAAGCCACGATAATGTCCTGTTGCGGATTGACCGAGATCCCGGTGCCAAACGGCGCGCCACAGGGAAACGCTCTGGGCGCGGCAAAAAGACCGACCGAAGCGATTGCGATTGCGATGTGCTTCTTCATGGCTCTTCTCCTTTCCGCCGCCTACTTCGCGCCTGCGGGATAGACACAACGGAACCCCACATTGGGTGCCCACAAACCGGGCAACTCGGCTTTGCGGCAGGTGGTGCGCAGGGAATTTTCCCCGCTCAGCCAACAACCACCGCGCATGACTTTCAAGGTGCCCGTTTCGGGGCCGACGGGATCCCGGCTGGGACTGCGACTGTAATAGCCCGCATCGTACCAGTCCGCCGTCCATTCCCAGACGTTTCCCGCCATGTCGAAGGCGCCATATGGGCTCTGGCCTGCCGCTCGGCGGCCCACGCGATCCGTGTCGCCCACGCAGCCGGCGAAATTGGCTTTCGAGCAATCGGGCGGGCTCGCTCCCCACGGATAGGTGCGCGGGCCATCGCTCCCGGTCGCCGCGCGCTCCCATTCCGCTTCCGTGGGCAGCCGGCCGCCCGCGAATGCGCAGAACTGGGCGGCTTGCTTCCAAGACACGTGAATCACGGGATAGTCCGCGAAAGCAGGATTGCCGAAGTATTGCGGCCGCGCATTGGAACTCCACAGCGATGGCGCGACACACGCACCGGCGTTCACGCAAGCCTGATAGCGGACATTCGTGACCTCGTAGCGATCCATGACGAACGCCGAGCCGTCCACCCGGTGCACCGGCTTCTCGTCCGCGGCCCCGGATTCGCTTCCCATCAGGAATGCGCCCGCGGGCACACGGACGGGGCTCGCATCCAGGGCCGGTGCCGCGCAACCCGGCCCATCATCGACGATGCCGTTGCAGTCATCGTCCTTGAAGTTGCAGATCTCGACCGCGCCCGGGTGCATGGCCGGATCATGATCGTTGCAGTCCGGCCCGGCCGCACACCCGACGCCATAGCCATCGCCGTCTTCGTCCGTGCAGGCCGCTGAGGCTACCGCGTGAAGAGGACCAGCCTTGGCCCCGGAGCGTGCGAACATCACGACTCCGGCAGCACCTACGAACACCGAAACCCCAAGCAAAACCACCGATGCATTCTTCATGGTCCGTTACCCCTTGCAAATGTCTCGCCAACGCAAGAGCGACCTGAACGTGGGCTCTTGCCATTGGCGAGGCGACATGACCGAGGCAATGATGTCAGCCCCTCGGGCACAGTATTCAGGTATTGTGCACCCGCTATTCGTGCAAACGCAACCACAAGACCGGTCGGGCCGGCACGACGATCTTCACTATTGGCCAGCAGGACGTGCGCCACTTCACCGGCCAAGGTGATCTCGGCCCGAGTCTGACCGTCAGGACACAAGCACGGGCGGCGGCGTTCGGCCGGGTAACGGCGCCGGCTCGGGCGACTTGGCGCGAACCGGGTGCGTGAGCAGGAAGACGGTTCCGCCCGATGGCGTGTCGTCTTGCGCCCGCGGAGTCGCGACTTCCTGCGCGCGTTTGCGCGCGAACGCGATGAAGCGCTCTTGGCTACGCACGCGCTGGGCTTCTTTGTCGGGAACCACGCGCTGGTAGGTGCCGTCGGGAAGCAACAGGCGCGCCCGCACGTTGTCGTCTAGTTGCGTGGCCAGGATTTCCTTCAAAATTCTCCCGCGCAGGGTTTCGTCGTCGATGGGGAACATCACCTCGATCCGGCGCACGAAATTGCGCGGCATCCAGTCCGCCGACGAAAGGTAGATTTCATGCTTGCCGCCCGCCTCGAAGTAGAAGATGCGCGCGTGTTCGAGAAAACGGTCCACGGTGCTGGTCACGCGGATGTTCTCGCTTTGCCCGGGAATGCCGGGCTGAAGGCAGCAAATGCCACGCACGAGCAGATCGATGCGCACGCTCGCCTGCGAGGCCTGATAGAGCGCGCGAATGACGTCGGGATCGACCAAGGAATTCATCTTGGCGATGATGTGTCCCTTGCTGCCAAAGCTGCTTTCGCGCGCGATGAGATCGAGAATGCGCTCTTTGAGCCCGAGCGGCGCCACGGCGAAACGCTTCCATGACGGCGGCGCGGAATATCCGGTGATCAAATTGAACAAGGCCCCGGCGTCGTCGGCGAAATCCTCGCGTGCGGTGAGATAGGAAATGTCGCCATATGTGCGCGCGGTCGCCGGATTGTAGTTGCCGGTGGAAAGGTGGACGTAGCGACGGATGATGCCCTTCTCGCGGCGAACCACCAGCGCGACCTTGCAATGGGTCTTGAACCCGACCAGGCCATAGACCACGTGCACGCCCGACTCTTCCAGCACCCGCGCCCAGGCGATGTTGCGGCCTTCGTCGAAGCGCGCCTTGATCTCCACCACGGCGGTGACCTGTTTGCCGTTCTCGGCCGCTCGAATGAGCGCGCTGATGACCGGTGAATCCGCGCTGGTCCGGTACAGCGTCTGCTTGATGGCCAGCACGTCGGGGTCGTCGGCTGCCTCGCTGACGAAATCCACTACGTGGTCGAAGGACTCGTACGGGTGGTGAAGAAGGATGTCGCGCTCGGCGAGCGTCTTGAAAATCTCGCCCTCGTGCAACTGCGGAACCAGCACGGGCGCGAAGGGCTCGTCGTGAAAGTCGCGCAGCTGCGGATGGTTGCCGAGGGGAGCCAGATCGCCCATGCGCAGCGGCCCATCCACCCGGTACACGTCCGAGGGTTCGAGGCGCAAGGCCCCGCGCAAGAAGGTTTCCACATCCGCGGGCGCATCGCTGGCGACTTCCAGACGCACCGCCTGCCCGCGCTCGCGCTTGCGCAACTCGCGCTGAATGGTCTTGAGCAGGTCGTCGGCCTCGTCTTCGTCGATGGAAAGATCGAAATTGCGCGTGACCCGGAAGGGGCTGCAACCCACCACGCGAAAGCCGGGGAAAAGCCCGCCCACGTGCATGGCGATCAGATCTTCCAACAGGATGAATGCGGCCTGGCCGGCGGGCGCGGGCTCGACCTCGACCAGCCGGGCAAGCACGCCGGGAACTTGCACCACGGCAAAGATGGTCTGCCGCCGGGCCACGCGCTGGCGCTCTTTGTGCAGCAGAATGGCCAGGTTCAGACTGCGGTTGCGCAGGGCCGGAAAGGGATGCCCCTGATCCACCGCCAGCGGCGTGAGCACGGGCCACACGTCGCGGGCAAAGCGAATTTGCAGGGCAGCACGCTGTTCTTGCGTGAGTTCGTTCGGGCGGACCAATACGATTCCAGCCTTGCTGGCTAGTTTCGGCGCAATATCGCCCCGCCAATTCTGGTAAAGCGAGCGCACCATATCGTGCGTGCGAGCGCTGATGCGGGCGAGTTGCTCGACAGGCGGCATGCCGTCGGCGTTCACGTCTACCACGCCACCCGCCACCAATTGCTTGAGCCCCGCGACGCGGACCATGAAGAATTCGTCGAGATTGCTCGCCACGATGGCCTGGAATTTCAGCCGCTCGGCAAGCTGAACGGTGGTGTCGCACGCCTCCTCCAGGACGCGAGCGTTGAACTCTAGCCAGGACAGCTCGCGGTTAAAGAACGTCCCCGGCTGGTTGTCGGAGGGATCAGCAGCTACTTGCGGTTTGTCTTTGCTGGACGTGCGTGGAGTCACGGCGCGCTATTATGGAGCGCGATTCACACGATGTCATGTGACAATTCTGCGACGATTTGGGGCTCCCTTGGCATGCCTTAACGCGGCCGTGGTCACAATCAGCTTCGCCGCGAAAACCCGCTGGAAAAGCCGAGCTTCGTGCCCAACGTCCCACAGTTCCAGGTCCGCTGGCCCTTGGGTGAACAGGCGCAACGTGACCTTTCCGCCAACCATCTCGGCACGCATATTGCCGATCGGTTGTGCGTGGCTGCGATCCAAGGCGTCCGCGACGCGCAGTAGGGTCGCCAGTTTGCGCACAATGCGTGCCTCGCCCGGCGACAGTCCCTCCATGCCAGGATGGTGCAAATCCGGAGGACTGCGACGATGGAAACGAGCGATGCGCGCCACGATGTCGCGTTCGCGATCCGCAAGGCCGGGAATGTCGCCGTTGCGGACGAGGTACTCGGTGTGGCGGTGATGCTTCTGGTAGCTCACCGAATGGCCGATATCATGCAAGACCGCCGCGACTTCCAGGTAGGGCCGCACGGCCATGGGCAAGCGATGGAGCCCCGCCAGCTGATCGAACATCGCCATCGCGAGTTTCGCCACCTGCATGGCGTGCGCCTCGTCGAAGAAAAAACGCTGGCCCATAGTCCGCGCAGCGTCGATGAGCGACGAATCGTCCACATCGCGAAAGCGCCTGCGCACCAAATCCACGAGCACGCCGTGGCGCAGACCGCGGTCGACCGCGGTGACCGCGTGAAGCGAAAGATGGTGGGCCAGTGCCTCCAGGATCACCGCGCCCGCCACGATGACATCGGCGCGTCTGGTATCAAAACGCTTGTGCCGTTCGTCGGGATCCATGCGCGCCAGTTTCTCCACCGCGTGCGAGATCTGTTCGGCCGTGGCGTGCGCGGTGCCCTCGGCCGCGGCGCTGGCGATGATGGCCCGGATCGATCCCGAACTGCCCAGCGCCACGCGCGGAAAACCACGGATCCCTGGCGGCAGAGAGTCTTCCACAGCTTCGCGCGCGAATTCGCGCAACAAGCGGAGCTGCTTGGGCGACACCTCCCGATGGCTCTTGAAGATCTCGGTCAGCCGAACCGAACCAATGGCCACGCTCCATAGTTTCGAAGGCTGATCGCCGATGGCGCCGGCCACCTCGGTCGAACCGCCGCCGATATCGAGACAGAGCGAGCGCGCCTTCGGTGGCCGCGCGGAAAGGACGCCCAAACACATAAGGCGTGCTTCCTCTTTGCCCGAGATGGCTTCCAGCTCCAGACCGGCCTCGCGTTTGACCCGACGGATGATGTCGTCGCGGTTCTTGGCCTCGCGCAAGGCGCTGGTGCCCACGGCGCGCACGCGCGCCTGGTGCCGCTTGCAGATGATGGCGTAGCGGCGCAAGACGCCGACGAGGCGATCCACGACAGCCACGGGAATGACGCCGGTCTGAAACAGCCCCTCGCTGGGGCGAATGGGATCGCGCTCTTGGTGCACCGATTCGATGCTTCCGTCGGAAAACCCGCGCGCGATTTCCAGGCGGACGGCGTTGGCGCCGACATCGATGGCGGCAATCAGGGTTTCGGTTGTCTTGGGTTTGGTTCTAGGCACTTGAAACTACCCGCCCGCCAACTTGCGGCGAAGCTTTTGCAGCACCAATTGGCGTTGCTTGGAAACCTCGGGATACTTCAAATCGAGCCCGGCCATGCGCTGGGTGATGATTTCCGCCACTGCGACGCGGGTGTACCACTTGTTGTCGGCGGGCACGGCGTACCACGGGGCATGCTCGGTGCTCGTGCTTTGGAGGACGCTCTCATAGGCTTTCATGTAGTCGTCCCAAAGCGCACGCTCGGCGATGTCCGACTCGGCGAATTTCCAGTTCTTGTTCGGCTTGTCCAGGCGCTTGAGCAGGCGTTTGAGCTGCGCTTCCTTGGAGACGTTGAGGAAGATCTTGATGGGGATCACCCCGTTGTGGACCAAATATCGCTCCACCGCGTTGATGTCCTCGAAGCGCCGCTCCCACACGTCCTTCTTGCACGGATCCGGGAGACTCTGTTTTTCCAGCAGCTGAGGATGAACCCGCACGACGAGCACCTCTTCGTAATAGGACCGGTTGAAAATCCCGATGCGCCCCCGTTCGGGGAGGCTCTTCATGTAGCGCCACATGTAGTCGTGGTCGAGCTCCTCGCGTGATGGCTCCTTGAAGCTGACCACCTGGCACCCCTGCGGATTTACGCCCGACATGACGAACTTGATCGTGCTGTCCTTGCCGGCCGCATCCATCGCTTGCAGCACGACCAGGATGGCCCATTTGTCCTGGGCGTAGAGCTTGTCCTGCATCTCGGCGAGATCGCTCCGGCATTTCTCCAGCATGGAGACACCTTCTTCTTCGTCGCGCACGCCCTCCGTGCTATCCGCCGCCAGTTTGCGCAGACGGAAGTTCTTGCCCTGGCTAGGAACCAGAAAACGCCGAATGTTCATCGGCGCAGTCTAGCGCAGGTCGTGCCAATGGAGACGATGTTCTTGATCTGCTACGGACTCGGTGACAAGTCGCTGCTGATATGGGTGCCTACAGACACTTGCCACCCATTTTGAAGACGCTGAGGTACGCAGAGCAGGTGGTGGCGTTGTTGGTCGAAACCAGGGCGTTGCAGGTGGTTTTGTCGCTGCCAGAAAGCGTGGTACAGCACGCGGCGAGCGTGGTGCAATCTCCACCTCCGAGATCGGGTAAGGAGAAGCTCACGTCCGGCAACGAGAAGCTCGCGTCCGGCAACGAGAAGCTCGCGTCCTTGTTCCCGCCAGTGCCGGCGTCGGGCGTAGCCGTGCTCGCCGCGGTCTTGGTCAGCGCGATCCACATGGCGTACGTGCCTGGAAGAGCGTGCAAGGTGTAGGCGCCCGCGCTGCTCACGTCCAGGTTGCCGACGAAGGTCTTGTCGGCCACGGTGGCGGTGACCAGGCTGCGCGAGTTGAAATTGAGGCGGGCGTTAGGGATGACCGCCCCGCGAGCATCCTTGACCGTGCCGGTGACCGTGACCTGTGCGCCCAAATCAGGCACGGTGATGTTGCGGGTGATGTCCGCAGTCAGCGTGACGGCGTCGGGGGACTTGGGAATCGGATCATCCATGTACGCGTACGTGTTTTCGCCGGCCAGGGTTGGCGTGGCGCCTTTCGCACCCATGGCGATGGCGTAGTTCGCGTAGGTCACGCAGGTGATTCCCTTGCGCACGTAGAAGGCGTGGCTGGTGCTTGCCGAGAAGAAGCTGGACGTGCTCCCCTCCGGATAGAAGAAGATCGGATCCGGGTAAGTTCCCGTATCCAGGCTGGTGCATTGGTAGTAGCTAATCCCCGAGGTGCCAGTCCCGCCGATGCTCACCATGGGCGTGAGATTCTGGTACGGATCGGAAACGCTGCCCGAGATCTTGACCGTCGCGGGCAGGGCCAGCGAGAAGTCTCCCGTCGGGGTGACAGGATCCAACTTGAACTGATTGACCGAGCCGCTGGCGTAGGGAGCAAATTCGACCGGGCTCATCTGCACCATGATGAAGGGCGTGATGGTTTCCTTGGGAAGCCATATAGTGATGGGGATGGATGCGCCACTGGTGATGCTCATGCCAGTGACCATCAACGTGTTGTTGCTATTGGTGAAGATGACCTCAATGTAACGCCCAAAGGCGCTGCCATTCGAAGGCAGGGCATCGGTCCCGGTCAGGGTCACGGTGTAAGCCGCGAGAGCGATGGAAGGTAGCGTGACGTCATGCTTGAGGCTGCCGCTGATTGTGAGGTGTTCCTGCCCGATGCGGCTGGCTACGCTCGGGATCCCCGCTCCGATCTTTACGGCGATGTTGTACATCAAGTCGTAGCTGCCGGCGGGCAAGCCGATGCTGTAGCGGAAGTGCGAGTCGTCCACAGCCGTGATGTCGGCCGCGTAGCTGACAGTGTCGGTGACCTTGTTATTGGCGTCGCGAGTGATCTTGAACGCATTCACCTGTCCATTGCCGAACACGGCGCCGGTGGGCAAGGGGCTGTCCAGGGTCACGGTTCCGGAAAGCCGGAAGCAGTCGGGCATGACGATGTCGTAGCTCTGGTCGGCCGAGAGCGTGCGATCCCCGAGCACGACGGTCGAACAAACTGTCGGATCCGTGGTGTTGTCGGGCGTGCTGGTGGAAGTGACGACGGTGCTACCATCGGCGACAGACGCCGCATCCGGGCTCGCCACGAATGCATCGGCGCCAGGTGGCATATCGGCCGGCGCGGCCACGTCGCTGGCTTGAATGACATCGCTGGCAGTCAAGACGTCGGGAATCGAAAGCGAATCCGCCTGCACGACCGTCGTTCCGTCGCTCGCGGGGACGGCATCGCCCGTGCCTGGCACGAAGGTGTCCGGCGCCGCGGCAGCGTCGGGAGTCGTTCCAGCTGGTAGATCCGCGGCATGGTTGCTGTCTGCCGCGTTCACATCCGGTGAAGTCACCGGCGCGTCAGGCGTCGCATTGTTCTTAGGCGACGAGGACGAAGAACTGCATCCCAAGAGTCCGAGGGTCAAAAGCACGCCGACAAGCAGATTCGTTTTCATACCGTCCTCCAAAAGATTCAAGCGCTCGCACCGTTGCGCGAGAATCTTTCTTCGGATGGATCGCGGATGGAGTTGAGTCGGCCGACCCCTTGCGGCAAGATGTCCTGCCCTTCGCCGCTGCCGGCTCCGTTCGGAGCGCTGCTACGGGTACAGGCCGTCGACGATGCCGTTGATGTACTTCTCGATGTTGGTGTAGCCGGTCTTGTCGAAGTCGCCGGTGGCATCGGAGGGGTCGTTGGGATTCAGGCCGTACTTGGTCTCCCAGGCGTCCGGCATGCCGTCCTTGTCGGTGTCGACGGGCGCGGTTCCGCCCGCAAGTGTTCCGTAGCCACTGTTGGTGAGGCCCGTCGCGGTTTGGTCCGTCCACAGCTGGCCGGACTTCCCCAATGATTTCGTATCGGCGACCACGAGGGAATCCACCTGATCGCGGTGCAGCGATGCGCCGGCGCCGGCCACAACGGTGGCATACGTGTCCGCCGCGCTGGTGGTCGGCATGGTTGCGGTATCGGTGGAGTTCGCCGCGTTCGCTTTGGTCGTGCCGCCCGGAGAGCCTGCGTCCGTGCCGTTGAGCGTGCCGTCTTTGTCGCTGTCGAGAAGATTCCCTTTGACGTAGACAGTTTGCCCGCTGTTCATCTGGTACCAATCGTCACCGGCGCTGGTCGTCGATGGGCCCGCAATGAAGTAGTTATTGATGACGTCATGCCAGAAAACGCCACTGGTGTCCCCGGCACAATAGGCGTACCCGTAGTTGTAGACCACATTGTTGACGAACTGGGTGTTGGACTTGGCCAGGGGCTGCCGACCGTGGGCGTTCGCCCAGAGGTTGCCGTACCAACTGAAGAAACCCCCGGTCATTTCGGTGTGCGCCCCGAACTGTTGCCCCGTCGGATCCGCGACGATGGAGTTCATGACCGTGATGTTGGTCGCACCCACCGCGTCGATGCTGTCGTACTGGGCGAACTCGATGGAGACGTGGTCGAAGATCAGGTTGCTACCGTCGAGCAAGTTGATCCCGCTCTTCTTGGCGCCGGCGGCACCGGTATCGAGCATGCCCTGGCGGAAGCGCACGTGGCGCACAATCACGTTCGAAGCGGCATTGAATGAGACCTCTTTTGCCATGAAGCCGATGCCGTCGCCGGGAGCGGTCTGTCCCGCAATCGTCAGGTCGCTCTTCACCGACACTGCCGTTTGCAGAACGACATAGCCGCCCACGTCGAAGACCACGATGCGATTCCCCGCGCTGACGGCGTCGCGGAACGAGCCGGTGCCGGTGTCGCTCAAATTGGTGACGTGGTACACGGCATAGCCGCGCCCGCCGGTCGCTTTCTTGCCAAACCCCACCGCGCCGGGAAATGCCAGGGCCGGTCCCGAAGGAAGGGTCGAACCGCCCGCGCCCGTCCGACCACCCGTGCCTGCGATTCCACCAGCGCCGGTGCCTCCGCCTGTGGCAGCAATTCCACCGCTGCCGGTGGCGCCGCCCGTGGTCCCGGTCACGCCGCCTTTGGCGCCCGTCGTGCCGCCGGTGCCGATCGCGCCGCCTACCGCGCCACCTGTGCTCGCTGTTCCGCCGGCGCCGATCACGCCACCCGAAGCCGCGATACCGCCCGTTCCGATTGAGGTCGCGGTGCCGCCGGTTCGGGCCGCGCCGCCAGTGAGAACGACGCCGCCACTGCTGGCGCTGCCGCCGCTTCTCGCCACGCCGCCGTTTCCGGAACTTCCGGCAAGCCCGCCGCCCGAGATAGCGCTACCTCCGCTGCCTGGCGCGCCCCCGGCGACAGTCGCGCCGCCCGAGGCTGTGCCGCCCAACGCGCCGACACCCGTTCCGCCTTGGCCGCTGATCGCACCTCCACCACTTGACGAGCAAGCGCCCGCGAAACCCGTGCCGAGGATCATGATGCCAACGAGGCAGTGCCTGTTTGTCATGGTGCGATCTTTCTGGATGCCGTCGCGCATCCGCCAACATAAACATCATGGATTTCGGCGAGCCCAAATGCAATCGCCGCGGGATAGGAAGAACTGGGAGAATAGGAAGAATCTAGACAGGCGCCCCCGATCTGCGCACGTCCAAAGAATCGTCGCGTCATGACCTAGGACCTTCAGGATTCGGTAGAAGCTCCCGACGGCACCTTTACGTTGGTACTGATGTAAGACCGCAAGCGATAAGACCAAGGAGAAATCGTGAAGAAATACCTGTTGCTCCCCACCATTCTGGGCCTAGCCCTCGGCGCATGTTCCTCTTCAGCACCTGGCGTCAGCACTGGCGAGGGAGGCAGCGTGGCCAGTGGCGGCGCGGGAGGCACCCAGACAGCAACCAATTCCGGAGGCATGATCGCCACCGGTACTGGCGGCGCGTCAGGACTGGGCGGCTCCGTTGCAAGCGGCACTGGTGGAGGACGGGCAGGCGCACCAGCTTCTGGTGGAACCAGCAGCGCGGGCGGCGGGATTGGCTCGGGTGGAGCGTCCGGTAAGGATGCTGGCACGACAACCAACGGCGGAGCATCCGAAAATGGCGGAGCCAAGAATTTTGGTGGCACCTCGGCCGTGGGCGGCAGCACGGCCGCAGGTGGCACCACGGCTGCTGGCGGCATCACCGCCAGCGGCGGGGCGACCAAGACAGACGGCTCCGTGGGCGCCGGCGGGACTGCGGCCACAGGCGGCACGGCGGCTGTCGGAGGAGCGACCAAGACGGGCGGAACCGTGGGCACGGGCGGAGTCAGCGCAGCCGGTGGTAGCACGCCGACCGGCGGCGACGTGACAGTTCCCGGTTGCAGCTCGCCTGCGCCGGCCGGCTCTCCGGTAGCCCTGCATGGTCAGCTCAAAGTCGTGGGCGGCAAGGTCCAGGATCAATCGGGCAATCCCGTCCAGCTCAAGGGCGTCAGCGCCTTCTGGCTCAATTGGGAGAATCCCAAATACGCCGAAAGCAAGGCCGCCATGCAGTACATGCGCGACAACTGGAAGATGATGGCCCTTCGGGCCCCCATGGGTACCGGCGCATCCGGCGGATACACCACCAGCGACGCCAACAAGACTGCCTTGCAGGCACGGATGGACACCATCATGCAAAACGCCCAGGCGCTGGGTGTGTACGTCATCCTGGACTGGCACTCGGGAAGCGCGTACCAGGAACCGGAAGCGACCTCGGCGGTCACGTTCTTCACCGGAATGGCCACGAAATACGGAGCCTGCCCCAACGTGCTCTACGAGGACTTCAACGAGCCCGTCAACGTCCAGTGGGCCACCATCAAGCCCTACCACGAGAGAATCGTGACCGCGATTCGAGCGGTTGACCCGGACAACCTCATCATCATGGGTACGCCCAATTGGTCCCAGGATGTCGACAAAGCGGCCGCCGATCCCGTCACCGGCACGAACCTGCTCTACACGCTCCACTTCTACTCGTGCTCACACGCGGCATCGCTGCGCGCCAAGGGCGACACGGCCATTTCCAAGGGGGCCGCGCTCTTCATCACCGAGTTTGGGGCGACGCCTGCGGATGGCGGAGTTTCCCCCAACAACAAGGTCTGCGAAGCCGAGGCGAACAACTGGTTTAGCTGGATGGCCACCAACGACATCAGCGGGACCGCGTGGAAGCTCGCCGCGGGCAAGGATTCGAGCAACTACTTCACGACCGCGCCGCCCGTCGATGGCCCCTTCCCCGACAGTGTGCTCAGCCAAACCAACGGCGCCTCACCGGGGCACGGCCAGTTCATCGTCAACTGGATGCGTCAGTAGCCCGCACCATCCGCCGCCGTTGACGGCGCAATAAAACAGTATCAGATTGCATCCTTGGCGCGTCGGCAGGCTGGCTGCCCGCCGTAACCCGGTCAGGGAGGCACCATGAAGAAGACCACGGTTGGCAAGACTTCAATGGGGATCTTGGTATGTCTCTCTGTCGGCGCCTTGATCGTGAACTGCAACCGATCCGATCCACCCGTCGGCGGTAGCGGCGGAACTAGCGCCAACGGCGGGGACGGGGGCGGCGGAAGCACCGGAAGTGGAACCGGCGGTGTTGTCATCAGCATCAGCCTGGGCGGGGCGGCTGGGAGCGGCTCGGGAGGCGCTGACCCAGGCGCGGCCGACGCGGCGCCGGTCGAGACATGGCCGCCAGCGGGCTTCGTGAATGTCACGCATTCGACCGTTGGAGACTACGGGGTCAGTCCCGATCCTCTCGTCCCCGCCACTGACGCTGGGTCCACGGGCGGCTCTGGGGGAAGTACAAGTTCGCCCACGCAGTGTTCTGGGATTCTCTACGGCGTGGTTCGGGATTTCAAGATGGGCAATCAACCGGGCGGGCACCCCGATTTCGAGACGGCGCCGGTCGGGGTCGAAACGGGAATTGTGCAGACGACACTGGGCGCGGACGGCAAGCCGGTCTACGCGCACCCCGGAGGCACGACAAAATCGACCACGGGCGAGGCCAACTTCAACCAGTGGTACAACGACGTTCCAGGTGTCAATGAGGCACACTTGTTGGCGTTACATATGGAGGTCGTCAATGGGACTGCCACGTTCTCGGCCACCCTACCCAATATGTTTTACCCGCTCGACAATCTGGGCTTTGGCAACCAGGGCCAGCCGCACAACTACTCCTTCACCACAGAGATTCACACGTCCTTCATCTACAATGGCGGCGAGACGTTTTCCTTCAGCGGCGACGACGACATCTGGGTATTCATCAACAACCAGTTGGTCATCGATTTGGGCGGACGCCACGCACAGACCACGGGAAAGGTGAATGTCGATTCACTTGGACTAACGGTCGGCAATACCTACGACATTGCGGTCTTCAATGCCGAACGCCACACCAACCAGTCCAACTTCCAGATTCAAACCACGCTGTCCTTCACCAACTGCGGGTACGTGGAAGGAACTATCTTCTAACCCGAAAAGCAAGTCGCCGGCAGGTGCTTGGTGACTATCCGCTGACGAGCTTCTTGGCGGCCATGCGAACCTGCGAACGATAGGGCGACATCTGTGCAATCTGTTTCAACTCGGCTTTGGGCGTGGCCCGCAGCACGCGGTCGAGCTGTGGGCCAGACACGCGCGGATTGCCGAGCAGAGCCCGCCGCACCTCCCCGCTGGACAGCCAGCCGCCGTTGGCCACGATCATCGCCACGAGTGGCTGCGGTAACGTACCCTTCTTGGCAATCTGTGCCACCTCGGGGACGGTCAGCGACGAATTCTGCAAAAGCCCCTCCCACACGCTACCGCCGAAAGTGCGTTCGAGCGCCACCCGTTCGGTAAGCAGTCCCTGCCGCGCCACCTTCTGCCGTTCGGTGAAGCTGAGTTGGCGGATCCGTGCGTAGATGCTGCGCGCACCAAGCTCGCTTCTCGCCGCAGGACCGCCCTCGCCGGACGGAGCTTCCGCGGCCTGGGCGTCCTTGGCCTGACGAACGAATGCCTCCAGGTCGGCTAGGGCGCCTGCATCTAGGCCCACCAAGTCGAGGCCAATCCCGGCGCCGGGCTCCTCGGCCTTGCTATGAACCACCTCGGCCTCGACGGCAAAACCACCGGCCCGCGGATGGACGATGAGCAGGCAACATCGCTCGCGCTCGCGGAGCGAATATTTTCCGGCGACGAACGCGCGGCGAAGACGCCATTCGCTTTCGAAAAGCCTTCGCAAGCTCTCGGCGTCTTCTAGCGCGAGGGTGACCTCGGTTGGGCTGGTTGCGGACGTCACAGCGCAAGTCAAAGACTAGCACCTCTTGGCCGTCGACCGCCCATCCTTTGCGAGCCGGGCCGGAAGAGCCATCAGCGCAGTTGCGGGAAAAATTCCCAAGCCCGTATACTGCCAAGAAATGCCGAAGAGCGAGAACCGCCTATGCGGGCACCATGGTTGGGCGGTTTTGCTCGGGCTGACCGTCATGTTCGTCGGCTTTT
>Ga0265314_10002418_pt1 | contig 19156 bp, 10 predicted proteins | sample 4126metaG_FD_203106 | JGI IMG/M metagenome (GOLD analysis project Ga0265314, IMG submission 203106) | Rhizosphere microbial communities from Carex aquatilis grown in University of Washington, Seatle, WA, United States - 4-1-26 metaG | ecosystem: Host-associated > Plants > Roots > Rhizosphere >... | reverse complement strand
GTTGCGAACTCATCACGTCCGGCACCGGCGCGTGGATCACGCGATAGAGCGTTTTGTTCTGCACAAAATAGCCGATCAGCGCCATTCCGCCGAGCGGCTTGAAATCGCCGACGCGCAGTCCGGTGAATTCCTCGCCATCGGCTTTTCCGGCCGGAGGCGCCGCGGGTTTGGGCGCCGAATCGTCCTGCGGCTTGAGCATCACCGAATTGTCGCGCCCGTCGCCGGCGTTGAAGGTGATCGCGCGTTCGGGGCCGCTCTCAAAGGTGCGGACGAACATCAGGCGCTGCTGGCGCGTTGTGGGATCGTAATCGCCGATGAACTTGGCGCGGATTTCAGTGACTCCGGCGGGTTCCTGCGTGAGTGCCAGGCGGATGTCGTCGCCCATGATGTCCAGGCAGCCCGAGGCTTTCTCGAACATGACGCGGCGGCGTTCTCCGACCGACCATTGAGTGACGACTTCGCGCACGGCCATGATGGTGAAGCCGGCGAGGATCACAAAAATCACCATCGTGATCATCACTTCGATCAGCGTCAGGCCGCGTGCGGACACGACGCGGCGAGCGCGCCAAAGTGAGCGCGGATTCGAGGGGCGGGGGAGTTCAGCGCCGTTCAACTTCATCCAATCGCCTCATGATCAGCGGAGTGTGATACGTTGCGCGCATTTTTTCGATCGTGAACGTGCGTTTCCAATCGTTGTTGGGGATGAACGCGCCCTTCAGGTACTGCCAGTAGACGCGCATCTCGAGCTGCTCGGCCTGCACTCCGCCTTTCGCGCCTTTGATGAACGTTTTGCCTTCTTTGAAGCGGTATTCGTAAAGGCCGCCCTCGCGATTGACCGGTTCAGTCGACCAGAGCGGGTTGCCGTCGAAGCGAATGAGCACGCGCGGACGCACGCGCGCCGGCGCAGCGGGAATTTCATCCGTGCCGGTGATTTTCATGTCGATGCTGTCCCAGATCGCATCCGATGCGGCATAGCCGGCCTGGATGTACGCGAGTCCGTCGCCGTCGTACTGTTTTCCTTCGCGATCCCAATAGCGGAACGGCAGCACGCGCACGATGGCGTCTTGCTCGTGTTCGCCCTCGGCGGTGCCGAAACAACCGCGGAAATAGCGGCAGCCAGTGAACGTGCTGCCCTGCAGTTTCATGTACGAAACGACTTCGTTTTCGATCCAGGCGTATCCTTCGTCGGGGAAACCGCGGGCCTGTGGATCGGCGATGGTAAAGGTGTCCGCGCCATGAAACAGTGAGCCGCGCAACAGGCTGACGCCCATGCCATCAAGCAGCATCACTTGCGCGCCGACGGGATGGTCGGCGGCTTTGGTGCCGAGAACACCGCGGATCACGCCGGTCAAGCGCGTGCCGGTCTTATTCTTGATATTGAGATGCAGTTCGTGGTCTTTCGTGCAGGGGTTGACCCAGCGACGGTCGGCTTTGTTCTGTTCCGGCGGCTTGTTGTCCAGGTGAGGCCATGTGTCGGCGTAGTATTGGAATCCGCCCTGTCCAAGCGCCTTGTAAAAGATTAATTCGTCTTCGATGCGCACAAGTCCGCCGGTTGTCGGCCAATTCAAATTGGCGCTTCCGCCATTTCCGTTCGAAGGCCAAGCGTCGGCGTTTTCGACGAGGATTTCTTCGTCCGAGGCCTGGATGCCGGTGGCCTGCGTCGTCATTGCGATGCGCGCGGCGAGCGTATCGAACGTGTTGACTTTGACTTCGTCAACATGGCCGTGCAGCTTGCCTTCGCCATTGCGATCCGCGCCGACGATGCGCTTGGCGCCGACGGCATCGGGCAATTCGCCGGAGGGCCATTTCAGCATGCGCGAGGTATTTCCCGGATACCGGCGCGAGACGAAATCGTTCAGGCCGACGTAATACTCGAGGCCCCAGCTATCGAACACCGCCGGACAGCTTCCGTTCGGCCCGGTGTAATGCCAGTTCGCGTACTGATTGTTGTAGGCCTGCTTGACGTAGCGCAGATCCGCGTTGGTCGTGCCGCGCTCGATGACACTGACCTCGCTGACGCCGTCTTCTCCATAAGGAGAGAGTTGGTCGCCGCAGTGCGGGCCGTTCATGCGCGTGACGGGAATGACTTTCGCCTTTTTGTCGTGAGAACTTTCGCGTTGAGCAAGCGTCTGCGTCGGAATGCCGAATTTGTTGCGGAAATCGGAGACGCCGATGCTGTTGCCGTTCTTCTGGACCGGCGGATTGCCAACCTGAATGTATTGGCCGCCGGAGGCCAGGTTCGCGGTGAGATAATGATGCCCGTTCATCGCCTGTCTGTCGGCATAAGCGATCCATTCGACGATCTTGTCGTTGCTGTCGTCGTCGATCTGCACGATGCCCGGGGCGTCGTACTGCGCCGTGTCGGTGATTTCGATGCTCGCCAATTGCACGCCTGAGCCATTGCCGAGGTTGCGCGCGGGAGCTCCGGTATTCCCGCTGCGCTGGGCGCGCTGCAGCGTGAGGAACGCAGTGGCGGTGCGCTTGGCGTAATAAATAAGTTCGCCGCCGACCGTGATAAAACCGGACGGCGGGAAGTCACTGCAATCGTTGACTGGAATTTTTTGTAATTCTGAATCGAGAACAAACGGGATTTTTGACGTGGGCGGCATTTCAATGCGGCAGTTGCGCTGCACACTCGGCTTTTCGATGCGTTCGCTGACCGTTGCACCGCCGACCGGCAGATCATAACCCAGCGGATTGGAATAGCCGTAAGGCATCACGAACTCGCCGCCTTCGTGCTTGGCCTGGGCGCTCGTGCGAGCTCCACGGCGCAGTTGCGTGAAGCTGCTGCCGTTGCGCTTGAGGTACTCGATGATTTCTTCGCCGATTTGGATCGCGCCGCCGTTTTTGGGGAAGAGCTCGTCGAGCTTTCCGTCTTCGGTTTCCACTTCGAGCGACTGGTCGTCGTCGAGCCCGAGACCTCCTGAGAGCCGCGCACCCGGGCGGAAAATCAGTTTCTCGTTGTGCGGTTCGGGCTGCGCGTCGATGCGGATGTCCTGGCCGTTCATGCGGCCGTTCTTCCAGGAGGATGCGACGTGATACCATTCGCCGCCGTCAAAGGTGATCGGGAAGATGCATTCGACCGGCGGGCGCTTCAGGTGATTCCAGCCGTTGGTCTGGGCGTCCTGGCATTCGAGTCCCGCGTCATAAATCTTCAGCACCACGCCGGGCTTGGGCTGCGCAGAGGGTTCGTACGACAGCGTGACGCGGTTGCGGTCTTCTTCCAGGCTCTCGTCATAGAAGACGCACTGAGAAGGGCGGATCGGCCGGTACCACAATTCAACGGCGGTCGGCTGCGAAGCTGTCTGGTTTTGGCGCGGAGGCAGGTTCGCATTCTGGTACTGCTGCTGGTTGTTCTGATTGTTTCTCGCGCCCAACATGATGGTCGGGTTGCCGTTGGCTCCGCGCGGAAGATTTCCGCCTTGAGGAACACCGCCGTTGTTTCCGACCAGCGGAATCGTGAACGGACCGCGCTTGGCCATGTCGTAGCCGTCCTGGCGGTAACCCGGATCTTTTTCGTCGATGCAGTGATCGAGGAATTCGTTGGGCAGGCGGTGCGGGCCGCTCTCGCCAACATCCAGCCGCACGCCGCCGGAAGTAAAGGAGGGCAGCTTGATCGCGGCGTTCTTTTTGAATTTCTCCGTGCCCATCGGAATCGGGAACGTGACCACGCGCTTGCCAAGGCCCTGATCGAGCAGGTTCTCGAAACCGGCCTGATACTCGACGTGGAATCGCCCAGGCCAGGGCGTGGGCAGCGTGACCAGCTGGCGTGTCGTGTTGCGGGCGTACTGAATTCCGTTGTCCGAATTGACGACGCCGGTGCCTTCGATCGTGTATGAGCCGAACGAGAAATAAACGAACGGCACCGTCGATGTTTTCAGCTTCGGGCTGCCGGGCTCCGTGGCGTTGATGAACGCCGCATCGCGCTCCGGCGCGGTCAGAATGCCTTTCGTGTGCGCGGCGTCGAGCGCTTTCTTCAAGCCGATTTCGTCGATGTACGTGGCGCCGTTGGCCAGAATATCGTAGGCCAGTTCTTGCGCCTTGGCGTAAGGGATGGCGTCCTTGCTTTGCTGCGTGCATAGGCCCGTGAACACCGCGGTCAGAACTTCAGGCGAAGCGGTGTTGATGTTGATCGGATGACGGATTTCCGGTTCGATGTAAAAGTCGTTCACGTTCGACGATTTTTCGGGCAGAGAAATCGGATTGTCGAGTTCGATGTACGCGCCGCCATCGTTGCGCAGCACTGCGCGGCGCACGCGCTCAAAATTCGTGGGAACGCCGTTATCGACCACGCGAATCAGCGCGCCGGGCGTGAAGCCGTCGCCGCGTTCGACATTGAATCCGCCGGCCAGGCCGGTGCCCGCGGTCGTTCGCTCAGCGTGGCCCCAGCGCGGGCCGTCGAGGCCCGACTGCACGGTCAGGTGGCGCTCGATACGCGCGAACTCGTCGGGTTGCAGGCCGTCCTGGGCGCTCAGCGCCATCTTGATTTCATAGACCGAACGGTACGGAACAAAGCTGTTTCCGCCTTTTTTGAATTTGTAATCGCAGATCTGGCGCGCGCGGCCGTCAAAGACCAGTTCGCCTTCGCCGTGATGCATGAACGTGCCTTCGGAGAGCACGATCACATTGCCTTGAATGCCGACGTAATGCAATGAGTTGGGTTCGCCGTTCATGCAAATCATTCCCGTCGGCGCGAAACGGCGCGCGTCATCGACGATCAGTTGCGTCGTGCCTTTTTCCGCCGGCTGGGAAAGTAATCCCGAGCCCATCAGGTTACCGAGCAGAGCCGGCGGGCAGGTTCCGACGTTGATCTTGGCCTGTTCGTCTTCGATCTTGGCCGACCACATGATTCCCGTGGGATCCTGGACATTCAGCTGGCGCTTGTCGAATTCTTTCGGCGCCGCGGGAAATTCCATCGGCACTTTCAAATCTTTCAGCGTGGTGATTTCCGGTTCGCCGGCTTCGAGATTGAAGCGCAGCGTGTTCTTGTGAAGCTGCGCCAGCGCTTTGGCGGTTGCCGCGTCGGCGCCGGCCCGCGCCTGCAGCGCGTGTAGATCGGCTCGCGCAGATCGGCCGTGCAGGATCATGGAGAGCACAAACGGCGCGGCGAGGGCCATCAATCCGGCCAGGATCGCGAGTACCATCAGGATGGCGACGCCGCGAGGGCGCATCAGACGGATATGTGCAGTCGCTTGTCTCATTGTTTCCGGTCCTTCGGTTTTTCCAGACCGCGTTCAGCCTTTTCCTTCACACGATCTTCGTCGGGAATGATCGGCTTGCCTTTGTCGTCGTAAAGCGTGAGACCTTTGGGCGGCGGAGGTTTCGCCGTCGTGCTGTCGGCGACGTCCGAGCCTCCCGAACCGCTGCCGGTCTTTTCCATTTCGGCGCGCGTGATCTGGCCGAGCATCGAGACATCGACCGATCGCGCGCGGTGGTCCTGCGTCAACGTCACGCGGATCGGGCCGGCGTGGTAGCGCATGTCGAGGCTTCCGTCGGCGGCGAAATAAATGGCGCTCCACGGCGCGGCGTTGTGCGTGATTTCGTAGAACTTTGAGAGCTGCAGCGTGTTCCCGGCCGAGGCGCTCAGGACGCGGACTTCGTCGATCAGGCCTTCCATGCTCGCCGTGTCGTGCCCGATCAGCAGCGGATTATTGGTGATCGGCGGCTTCGAGCCGGGGCCGACCGCGATGATGCCGTCGTCGACCAGGATGCGCGTCGATTGGCGGTCCCAGGCGAACGCAACTTTCGTCCAGCGCCCGGGAACGACGTGGTAGGTCTCTGCCTTCAGCGTTTTATTACCGGCGTTGCCCATCAGCACGCCGCGCAGGCCGATGCGCAGCGAATACGAATTCTTTTTGAAGAAGATGTAATTGTCGCCGTTGAAATCCAGCGTCTTGGGCCGCACGTAAGCTTCGAGATAGCCGCCGTCTTCGAGATCGAAATCGGGATCGCTGCCGGCGTCGACGTGCGCGCCGTCGTGGATCAGAGCACACTTGCCGACTTTGCCGTCCGGAAATAAATCCGCTCCGCGCATCGTCGCCATGTGATACGGTCCGCTGGTCATGCCGAGGCTGCTGCGGTTTTCAAAATGCCAGAATCCGACAGTCTTGTAGACCCACGGAACGATGCGCTTGTTTTCGACGTCCAGTTCGACAAACGCCGGCGCGTTGGCCGTCACCGCTGAATTGCGCACCTGCCGCAGCGCCACATCGAGATCGGCCGCCGCGCCTTGTTCTTTGAATGCGCGCGACATGCGCCAGTAAACGGCGCCGCTGAAACCGAGCATCATCAGGACGATCATGATCACGGCGAGCAGTTCGATCATCGTCAGGCCGTGCGCGGGCCGGCGAAGATGAAGAGCGGGGGAGAGAGGGACAGCTTTCAGCATGGCCGGGCTCGACTCTTTCGCGCACTCACCCATTTCGAAACGAAAAACGAATAGCGGCGCTTATTCCGGCCGCATCTTGTTCCAGTTCACGATGTCGTCGTTGTCGCGCTCTTCCAGCTCGAACTTTCCGTTGGCTCCGCCGGAAATCAGGCGGAAGGTTCGCTTGTTGGGCGCCTTGTTCGCATAATCCCGGTGATGGATATAGAGGATCGGATGGTTGAAGGCGTCGGCGATCTCCAACTGGCCGTTGTGGTCCGAATCGCAGGTCTGAACATCCTTGCTGGTGATGTACGGGCCTTCCTTTTTCTCGGTGCGCAGGTACTTCCAGAGATTCTCCGAGCCGCGCATGCCCATCGCGTCGCCGTCGCTGGGCGGGTAGTCGTTAAAGTCGCTTTCGTAGCGCGTCAGCGCCGCTTCGAGCTGCTTGATGATCGCGGCCGTGGCGTTTTCGCGCGAGGTCCGGCGCGCGATGCTGATCGCGGCCAGCACCATTCCGCCCAGGATCGTGATGATGCTGATCACGATCAGCATCTCGATCAGCGTGAAGCCGCGGTGCCGCGAAACGCGGGACATGGACAGAAGATGGCTCATGGCTTGGGCGCGTCCTTTTCCGGAGGCTTTTTGTTTTCTTCGGGTGCGGGTTTCTTATCGTCGGGAGCCGGCTTCTTTTCGTCTTCCTTGTTCAATTGCAGCGCATCGCCTTCTTTTTCAATCACCGCCGGTCCGCGCGTGACCAAGACGATGTTGTCGACGGTCGCGTTCACATCTTCTTTCGCCGGAGCCTGGACGAAGGCGCCGACAATGACTTTGCCCGGCTTCTGCAGGACCATGTTCAACGAGCCGGTCTTTTTACCGTTGATCCACAGATTCACTTTGCCGGTCTTCAGGTCTTCGGTGTCGAAGCCCAGGCGCACGCGGCCTTCGGTTGGCCATTCCGTTTTGACCGACTGCCACTGCGGCGCCCCGCCGCTGAAGTCGCGGTAGCGCACTTTGATCTCGTTCGTTTCGTCTTTGGCGAATTCCATCTCGAACGAAATCGTGGCGTTGGTCGCCGAAGCGATGTGCAGGCCGCAGGAGACCTGGCTGGTCGGCGCGATATCGAGATCGGCTTCGAATCGAACGAAATCGTCGGCCTTGATTTCCTTGTAGACTTCGACCTTGTTTCCGGTGCCGCTGCCTTGCACGCCGGCGAAGAGCACCTGGCCGTTGACGATATTCGCTTTCACCGAACCGCCGCCGCGCAGGCGCCAGCCAAACGGAACTTTGTCGTCGGCGAGGCCGAATGTGACGTACTCAAGATTCATGTTTTCCTGCGCAAAGATTTTGCGCAGCGCGTCGGCGGCGAAATCGCAGCTTCCATCGGCGGCGAGCGCCTGCTGGAAAAACTCGACGGCCGATTCCTTGTTCTTCTCACCGTTGGCGATGTAGCCCAGTCCGCACAGCGCCATGACGTTGCGCCGGTCGATCTCCCGCGCCTGTTTCAGCGCGGCGGACGCTTCCTCAAACTGTTTCACTTTCAGCCAGGAGAGGCCTTTGCCGGCGTAGTAATCGGCGGATTCTCTCGAGGTGCCGTCAAGCTTGATCGCCTGCGTGTAGGCCTCTTTCGCTTTCTCCCATTTGCTCAGCCGCAGACTCACGGCGCCCACCGCGCCGAAACCGGGCGCATAATTGGGGGCGAGCTTCGTCACGCGGAGGAACGCTTTCTCGGCTCCCGAGTAATCGCCGCTGCGGAATTTGCGTTCGCCGATGAAGTATTGCAGGTAAGCGTCCGGCGGGTCCGAATTCAAAATGTCGGTGTATTTCGTGTTCGCTTCAGTGCGCTTGGCCTGCGCGTCTTTGAATGCTTCGGGCGTGCCGGCGGCTTCGATGGCTTTTGCGTCGCGTTCGAGCGCCACGGCCGCGGCGAGCTGCAGGCGCGGCTGGTTGACTTTCTCGTCGGTCGCAAATTTCATCGCGACGTTGAAATCTTTCATCGCATCGCTCGTGCCCGTCAGCAGCTTCGCATAGGCTTGCAGCGCGAACGCGTCGCCGGGCCTGTTGTCCAGATTGAGCGACGACTTGGCTTCGGCGTAGGCTTCGTCGTACTGCTTCAACATTATTTTTGTGGCGGCCAGGCCCAGCTTGGCATTTTTCTGCTTCGAATCGAATTCGAGCGCGGCCGTGAAACTCTGTTCGGCTTCTGGAAACTGTCCCTGCCGCAGGAGCACCATGCCTTTGCCGACCAGCGCGGGAATGTTATTGGGCTTGGCTTTCAGCGCGCCGTCGAACATCTCTTTCGCGTCGTCCGGCTTTCCCGAACTGAGCAGGTACTCGGCGCGTTCGATGATGACGTCCTGGTCTTCCGGCGAGAGCTTGAACGCTTGTTCAAAATCCTTACCCGCGATATCGAACTTTTCCAGAGCCTGATAGGCCTTGCCGCGAAGCACGTAGGATCGCCCCGCATTCGGTGCGACGGTCACCAGCGTCTCGGCATGTTTCAACGCCGGGTTCGGCTGGCCGGTCATCAGGTATAGAGTGACCAGCAGGCCCAACACGTCGGCGTTTTTGCTCCCGGCTTCTTTTTCCAGGATCGGAATCAATTTCGGCCAGAAGGAGCTGTCGAAGCGGTCCACGGCGTATTTGCAAACGGCGGAATAAATCTTGTCGGGGCGTCCCGCGTATTTCTGCGCCAGGCGGAGCAATTCGGTATCCTGCGTCGCGCGGCGGCGGACTTCCTTAACGTCGGAAACATTGAACACCCGAACTACCTGCGTTCGGACGTCGCGAATTTTCTTTTCTTCTTCTTTGTCGGTGTCGATCAGAACGCCGCGCGCGACCGAACCGTCACGAAAGTAAACTTCGTCGTACTGCCGCAGCTCCCAATCTCCGTCCGACGCCGACCAAGCGCGCGAGCAACCAATCACTAGGAGTGCGACGATGGCGAACGATCGAATGCGCAGCATTGGGTTCATCCTGTTTAGACGAGGTGCAAGTCTTGATTGCTGCAATATTTAGCCCTTTCGGCTCACTCCGGCAAACCCCCGTCTCTTAAGGTTTTGCAGGAGCAGGTGTTTTGGGCGCTGTTGGGGGCGTGGTCGACTTGGCGTCACCGACGGCACCGGGCGTGGCATTGACGGCCTTCGGCTTCGCATCGCCGAGGGCGCCGGATGCGGCGTTGGAGGCCTTCGGCTTGGGGAATTCATCGCCCCAGCGCGGCAGTTTCTCCGAACCTTCCAGCGAGGGCCCGGGTTCCGGCAGCAGCTGCGCGGGTCGCTTGACGCCCGGCGTGGGAATATCGAGTTCGATCGGCTGAAAAATGACGACCTGCTTTTCGGGCTCGAAGACGCATCGGTTGCTGGCCGTCAGCGGCGAATCGGCGACGAAATAGGACTCCTTGCTGAGTTCCGCCAGTGCGGCCTTGTTGAGTTCGACCACCACTTCGCGCTTGGTGTCCGGCATGGCTTCGACGCTGGCAGAAGGATTCATGCTGATCGCGCCGATGGTCAGCACGAGCGCGATGCCCAGCAGTATGCGGCCCAATTGATCGTTGAGAAAATACATCGTTGTCTGGCTCCCAAATCCTTAGTAGCGGTTCAGATCCACTTTCGGACCACTGCCACTGCCACCGCCGTGACGCGAATCGTCCTCTTTCACCTGAATATTGAGATCGCGCACCGTCTTTTCGTTCAGCAGCGCCGTAAAACCGAGCACCGCTTCGACCGTGCCCGAGCCGGCCTGGCGCACAGCGATGTGGAATCCGCGCAGGCACAGGTAAGACGTTCCGTGCGCGCGGTCGGTCGGCTTCTGCAGTTCGTAGAGAAGTTTATTGATCGCCGGCTCGCCGGCCATGATTTGTACCTTTACCGGGAACTGCACGAGCCGGTCGGAGCGTTCGGCCGGCGCCGCGTCTTTGTCGTTTTTGCCTTTCGCCGGCTTTTTTTCGGTCTCCGAATCGTCCGCGGCCGATTCATCGCCGAAGGCCATCAACTTGGGCGCGAAGTATTGAATCTTCGTAACGCGGCCGACCTTCGAGCGATTGCACGCGCCGAAAAAGTTGTCGATGATGGCGATGCGCAGCAGGTTCAACGCGACCGGCTCTTCGGCGATTTTGTCGGTGAGCCCCAGTTCGGACGAGCAGAGCACGTTCAGCGTCTTTGCGTGATTGTAGACAGTGGTGCGCTTGGTCATGACGAAGTTCTTGCGGTCGCCGGCGCCGGCGGCACCTTCGCTGAACGGCTGCAGCGATTCTTTCGATCCGAATTCAACCTGCTGCAACGTGGCGAAGCCGGTCTTCAGGTTTCGATTGTTCTCTTCGAGCGCCTTTTCGGCGTCAACCTTGGCGATCTTGTTGTCGCCGGCCTTGAAATTCTTTTCCCATTCGGCGCGCGACTTATCCGCTTCGTCGAGTTTGGCGGCGGCCGCAGCCCAGTTGTCCTGCACCCACATGAAATGGACCGCAAGAAACACAGCGGCGACCGCCAGAGTGCCCAGGAGCAAAAACTTGTTCTGTTTGATAAACATCGCTTAAGGTTTCGCTCCTTTTTTCGGCGGCGTCTTCACCGTCGGCGCCGACAGGGTTTCGAGCGGAACCACTTTGGGCGGCTCTTTGTCGTCCTGCAGGAAAATCTTGGCCTGGAAAACTTTGGTGCCCGGCTTCAGCGTCGCATCCTCTTCGAGCACCGGTTCGACTTCCGCGCCCGTCACGCCGGGAATTTCGAGCAGTTTGCGGCGCAATTGCTCCCACGCTTCGTTGAATGCGACGTCCGGGTATTTCTCGGCTTCGTAGTGGCCGCGGATCACGTATTGGCGCACCGCTTCGTCAATCTGCCAGTTGCCCATGCCGATTCCGCCCTGCTGGCGGTCGGCGGTGTCGCCGGGCGGCCCGAAATACGTCAGCAGAATGTCCGAAGGCACCTCGGCGCGAATGGTTCCGAACAACTGCAGATACACCCGGCCCAAGCGCGTCTGCCGCGCGTAGTAATCGGTCTTTTGGGCGAGCCGTTTGTTCTCCGCGCGCTTGACCTCGAACTCTTTCTTCTTGTCCTTCGCCTTGCCGCGCTGTTCTTCGAAGAATTCCAGGCGTTCGTTCGCCGTGGCGACGGCTTTGTTCGAATTCTGAATCGGTGGAATCAATCCGATCATCATCACGACTGCCGCAGCGATGCCGAAGACGGTTTTCCGCAGGAAGACCTGCTTGCGAATGATTTTTTCGGGCACCAGCGAGAAATTGAGGCTAGATGGATCGGCATCGATGATCGCCAGTCCCAGCGCCACGGCCATGTCGGGAATTTCGCCTTCAAAGCAGCGGGCGCTGGCGGCGTCGAGTTTGCGCATGTCGAGATTTCCGCGCAGATCGAGTACCTGCACTGGCCGCGCGATTTTCTTCTCGAGGTATTCGCGCAGTCCGTTCAATCGCGCGCCGCCGCCGGAGAGAACGACCTTGGTGTAATCGAGCTTCGGCATTTTCGCCTGCGTGCGGCAGAACATGATCGACGAGCGGATCGCGCCCGCGATGTTCTCCGCGCCTTCTTTCAGCGCGGACTGGAACATCAATTCCTGCTTGCTGGGAATCTGCGCGCCTTCGGGATAAAGCTTTGCGCGATCGTGTTTGAATTCGGCGCACTTCTCCGGTCCGAGTTTCAGCACCTTATCGAGCGCCGTCGTGAATTTTTTGCCGCCGCCGGGAGCGCTGCGCGCGAAGAACAGATTCTTGCCTTCGAGAATGGCAATTTCGAGCAACTCGTGGCCGACGTCGACCAGCACCACGGTCTCGTCGTCCTTCACCGTTTGCGTGCGCAGGTAGGCGTTGACGAGTCCGAAGCACGACGGCGTGATGCGGTTGGCGCCGAGTTTCGCCGCTTTCAGTCCGTCAAACACGCTGAAGAGATATTCGTTTTTGCAGACGCCGGCCATGATCACCAGATCGCCGCGCATGCCGGTGGGAATGTTGAGCAGGCGGTAATCGTAGGTCACGCCCGGGCCGTCGTCTTTGTTGGCCATATTGGTGAGTTTGCCGCCGACTTCCATGTCGACCGCCATGCGCAGTTTTTCCGGCGGCATCGGCGGCATGGCGACGTATTTTAAAATCACTTCGCGGCCGGAGACGCCGAGCGTGCCGGTGCGGCTGAGTCCCGCGCGTTTCAGTTCGTCGCCCAGCGTTTCGGGAATCAGAAAACTGGTCAGCCCTTCTTGTTGATCAGGCGGAAGGTCGGGAAGATCGAGAGCCGGCGCACTTTTGCGCGGGATCTTCAAGGCGCCAGTAATCGTCACCGAGCCACCGGAAACCTTGGCCTGTACGACTTTTATATATTCGGCCCCGATATCGATGCCTAGCCCTGTTCCCATGCCTCTCCTATCCTGCTGGCTATCCAAGAATGTGACGTGTCACCCTAATTTGACGTAAATTGCACATTCTGTCCTGCTCATTTTTGTCAAAGACTTTAACGGCGAAATGTTACCCGTATTTTCACGGCGCGGCAAGGAAAGGGGCGAAGTGTTTTCGGGTCAATAGAGACGTCAATATTTGCCGAGTTGTTCGTCGGCGACGCTGGCGATGGCGGAGGTCAGCATTTCCGGTTCGACCGGCTTGGCGATGTGACTCTGGTATCCCGACGCGAGCGCCCGGCGGCTGTCCTCGTTTTTGGCGTAAGCGGTCAGAGCAATTGCGGGAATCTGGCCGCCGCGTTCGGGCGGCAGCGAGCGGATCTTTTCAATCAGCGCGTAACCGTCTTCGCCGGGCATGCCGATGTCGCTGAGCAGCAGATTCGGTTTGAAGCGGTCGAGCTCTTCGAGTGCTTCGGAGACGGATCCTGCAGTGCTGACCGTCGCGCCGGCGTTGCGCAGCACCGTTGCCACCATGTCGCGCGAGTCCTCGTCATCTTCTACAACCAGGATGCGCAGGTCGTTGAGTTCCGCCGGACCGACGGGCTCGTTGGGTTTGAACGGGCGCGGCGAGGGCGGAATTGTTTTTCGCACCGCGGCCAGCGGCAGACGCACAACGAATCTCGAGCCTTGGTCTTTGCCTTCGCTGAACGCCTCAACGGTGCCGCCGTGAAGTTCAGTCAGATGTTTCACAATCGCCAGGCCAATGCCCAGGCCGCCGAATTGCCGCCCGCTGGAATGATCGGCCTGCAGGAATTTTCCGAAGAGCGACGGCAAAAACTCATGACTCATGCCAATCCCGCTGTCGGTTACGGAGATCTCAATATGAGTCCGCACACGCGCCAGCGAAATCAAGATCGTGCCGCCGGGCGGCGTGAACTTCACTGCATTATTGAGCAGGTTGTAGACGATCTGCTGCAAACGGTCGTGATCGCCCCAGACCAGGTTTTCGCCGGTGATGCGCCGCTGAATCTGGATGTTCTTTGCCGTCGCCGCCGGGCGCATGGCCAGGAACGCGGCGTCGATAACCGGCCCGAGATCGACAAGCTGCGACTTGAGCACCAACTTGCCGGTAATGGCGCGCGAAATATCCAGCAGGTCTTCGACCAGCCGCGCCTGAAGGCGCGCGTTGCGTTCGATCACTTCGACGGCGTGGCGCTGGTCTTCCTGGTCGGCGCGTTTGTCCTGCAAAATGCGGATCCAGCCCAGCACAGCGGTCAGCGGCGTGCGCAGTTCGTGCGAAACCGTGGCCAGGAATTCGTCCTTCGCGCGGCTGGTGATTTCGGATTGCAAGCGTTCTTCGCGTACGCGCTGCAGCGTGTCGCGCTGTTCTTCGGCCAATTTATGCAGAGTCAAATCGCGAGTGATCTTGGCAAAGCCTCGCAGATGGCCGCTGGCATCGCGCAAGGCTGTCGTGAGCGCGCTGGCCCAGAAGCGCGAGCCGTCTTTCCGCACGCGCCAGCCCTCTTCTGAATGAGCGCCGTTTTCTGCCGCGGCGTGCAAGGTGTGAGTCGGCTTGTCGGCAGCGAGGTCTTCGGCCGGAAAGAAAGTCGAGTAGTGCCGCCCGACAATCTCTTCTTTGCGATAACCCATGATCAGTTCAGCGCCCGCGTTCCACGTCTGCACGCGGCCTTCGGGATCGAGAATGATCATGGCGTAGTCTTTAACGCCTTCGACCAGGCGGCGGTAGATCTCGTCGCTCTCGGCCAGCTTTTGCGCGGTGACCAGCAGGCGTTGCTGGCGGCGGTGCATAACATGTGCCGCGATGACGATGGCCAGACTCGACCCAGTAAACACGCAAAGTTGAAGAATGTGGGCAAAGCCGAATTCGGGCGACGACCACGACGCAGCGGCGATGGTCGTACAGAGGATCGTTGCGAGGATTCCAGGTCCCAATCCGGCGAGCAGCGCGGAAAGAACAATGACCGGGAAATAGAGTACGAGCTGGAGCTGCGATGCACCTAATGGCGCCAGCAACCAGCACGCAAGTGTTCCCAGCATTGAAAAAAGTACCGCCAACCCGTAGCGAGTGGGTCGAAGATGATTCATGTCGTTCCTCGCCAAGCTCACAAATGAGTTGCAAACAACGCACCAGCAAAGCACGAAGATGGAATGAAGTTTTTAATAGGTGAATCCAATCTTGGGCGCCGATTGGTGTGAAATTCTTGCGTATTAACTTCGCACGTTGCCGAAAAGGGAACGGGATTTTTATCATCAAACGGGGCACAGTCGGATTTCCAACTAAGTATTTATCGCCTGATTCGTCAAGGTTTTGGAAAACGATTTGATAAACCGTGTGTTTGAGGTTGTAAGATCGTATGGATTCAAGTCTTAAACTCGTTCTTGCGGTCGTCTTTCACATCGGCTGTTCTGGTGCGATTTTCGCCTCGGAGTCGGGTACTTCCAAGACCGAAGACGTTGCTCGACGCCTGCAGCGCGGACATTTCATGTTGGGGCTCGCCAGTGCGCCTAACGACAGCTGGCTGGATGAAACGCGCAAACAGGGCGCAGTCTGGGACCTTCGTTACCAATACATCTGCGGCGGTGCGAACACGCCGAGCAACTGGAAGACGTGGAACCAGCCGACCGGCGCGTTCGTTTCCATATATCTGAATGAGTCGGCGAAACTCGGCATTGTGCCGGTGCTGAGCTGGTACCAGATGCTGCAGTCTTTACCCGGAGCGGGGAAGGGCGGCGAAGACGTTTGCAACAAGATCAATCTCGAAAACGCACAGACGATGAACGCCTATTTCGAGGACTTCAAGCTGCTGATGAAAAAATGCGGCGAGTTCGGCAAGCCCGTGATCGTTCATCACGAACCGGATCTGTGGGGCTACATGCGCGTCTCGCCGGTGTTTAAGCCTAACAATCCGGACACGATCAAAGCGATGGTGAAATCGAGCGGCTTTTCGGAAGCCGCGGAATTCCCCGACACGGCCGCCGGTTTCGGACTCGCGCTGGTTGCGCTGCGCGACAAATACGCGCCCAACGTGCTGCTGGCGTGGCACGCCTCGAAGTGGGGCAATCCCGATCCGAAACAGATGTCGGAATTCTGCCAGAAAAGCGGCAAATGGGATCTGCTGTTTACCGACATGAGCGATCGCGATTCAGGCTGGAAGCTCGCGCACAACTACATGGCTGGCGGCGCGTGGTGGAAGGACGACGATTTCTCCAGCTTCCGGGAATGGTGCGGCCAACTGCACGCGATGACGGGCCTGCCGCTGATGGCCTGGCAGGTTCCCTGCGGAAACACGATCTATGCGAGCTGCAACAACACTGAAAATCATTTCACGGACAACCGGCCGGAATATTTCCTCGAAGAATATCCCAAGAACACGCATATCGCTGAATGGGTGCAGCGCGGCTTCATCGGAATGATGTTCGGCGGCGGAGCGGGCGGTTGCACCGGACGCGGCGACGGTGCGAAAGACGGCATCACCAATCCCGAGCCGATCAAAGGCAACAAGGGCGAGAAAGCGCTCTACGCCGACGACGACGGCGGATTTCTGCGGCTGCGCGGCGCGAATTATTACACCAAAGGCCCGTACCCGATCGTCGGACCGCCACCGTCTGCGAAGAAAGAATCGCCGAAGCCGGCGCCCGTGGCCGCGGCGGCGAAACTTGACGACAAAGTCCTCGCCGATTGGCAGAGCAAATTGATTCAGCGCGTGAATGTCGTGGTGAAGTCCGGAAAAAAGCCGGAAGCGTTTGTACGTATCGCCGGAAAGGCTGAAAAACACGGGCTCGCCGGCGCGGACGAAAAAAATCTCGCGGTCGAAATCCAGGGCAACGCGATGCCGGTGAACTGGAAGACGCTCAACATGAGCGACCGCGTGTCTGTCGCCAAAGCCGTCTGCAGCGACGACGACGCCGAGAGCCTGCTCGCCGTCGCGATTTTTCTCTACGCCGACGGCGATCCGCAGAAAGCCGACGATTATCTGGCGAAGGCGGCACTGAAAGATTCGAAGCTCGCTGAAATGGTTAAGGCGTCGCTCGCTGCGAAGTAAATGTCCGTGATCCGTTGTCGTTAAGCTGCCGGCCGAGGATAACCGCACGGTTTGCTTCCCTCCTTTAGATGAAGTACAATAGCCCTGCGCGGGGCGCCTGGCAGCCGCGGCGAACAAGCTCGGTCGCAGCCTTCGGACTGCGATCACTGCCTTCGCCGAGGAAAGTCCGGCCTCCACAGGACAGGGCCATGGGTAACGCCCATCGGAGGATTACAAAGGCAGACAGAAATGTCTGCCCCACGTGAGAACTTCAGGGAAAGTGCCACAGAAAATAAACCGCCTGAACGGCAGGGGTTTGTGGTTTGTGGTGAGTGTTTAGAAGGCATGCGGTTCTAACCACACATCACCAACCACCAATCCCTGCCGTTAAGGTAAGGGTGAAATGGTGGGGTAAGAGCCCACCGCTTTGGCAGCAATGTCGAAGGCATGGTAAACCCGGCCCGGAGCAAACCCGAATAGGCGGAGAGGTGCGGTTCGCGCCTATGAATCCGCGGGTAGGGTGCTTGAGGCCGCCGGCAACGGCGGTCCTAGAGAAATGGCTGCCCGGCGCCGCAAGGCGTCGAACAAAAGCCGGCTTACGGGCGCCCCGCGCAATAAATCCGGGTTGAAGGTCATAGGTTGAAAGTTTAAGGTTTAAGGCTTGACGATTCGTTAAATTTTGAGCTGAAACCTATCCGGTGTTTTTATGCCTGAAAAAATTCCGCATTGTCCTAAATGCAATGGTGAGATGGAAGATGGCTTCGTCGCCGACAGAATTGACAGCGGGCAAGTTCAGCAGAAGTGGGTTGAAGGCCAACCGCAGCAATCATTTTGGACCGGCTTGAAAATTTCTGACAAAAGGCGATTCAAAGTCGTAAGTTATCGTTGCACGCAATGCGGCTTTATTGAGTCTTACGCACGAGAAAGGGCAATCGATTAATCAATGTCCTACAAGAATCCCCAATCTCCCAAATGCCACGGTCCGCGCGTTCTCTGCGGCTACGAACTGTACGGTTCGGAGATCATTGTTCTCGAGAATGAACTGCTGCGTGTCGTGGTCAACGTCGGGCGCGGCGCGATGATTCCGGAATTTCAGTACAAGCCGGCGGACCTGGATGTGCTCTACAAAAATCCCACGGGCTTGCGCCCGCTCGGAACGTTCGCGGTAAGCAGCTACGAAAGCCGCGCGGTGATGGATCATCATCCGGGCGGCTGGTACGAGTGTTTTCCCAACGGCGGCGAGGGTACAAAAAGCGGCGGCGCGACGCTCGGTTTTCACGGCGAGATCTGGGGCCTGCCGTTCGAGCTGAACTCCGTGCACGAAGACGCCGAGAGCGCTTCGGCCACCATGACGGCGCTCACGATCCGCACGCCGTGGAAGCTCGTGAAAAAATTCTCGCTGCGCAAGAACGATCCAACACTTTATATCGAAGAGACCGCGACGAATCTCGGTGCGAGCGACCAGTCTGCGCTCTGGGGTCAGCACCCGATGTTCGGCGCGCCGTTCCTCGATGAAAAATGCCGCATCGAAATGCCGGCGACGGGACTTTTCGACAGCAAAGACAACCCGATGGTGCGGCTGCGCTGGCCGAACACGAATGACGGCGTCGACATCTCGGCCGTGCGCGGAGCGGCGTCGCACGCAGGCAAGATGGTTTACGCGACGGATTTTTCAGAAGGCAAATACCGCCTCGTCAGTCCCACGTGGAAACTCGCGTTCGAACTCTGCTGGGACGCCGAGAAATTTCCATACTGCTGGATTTACGAAAACGCGGGGCAGCTCGACGCGCCCTGGTTCGGCCGCGGCTACACGCTGGCGCTCGAACCGTTCACCGGACTGCCGAAAGCGCTCGAAGAAGGACACGGCGTGATGAACGTCGCGGCCGGGCAGAGCGAGACGGTGAAGTTTGAGGCGAGGATTGTGACGGCGTAGGTTTTGATTCTGGTTGTTAAACGTGGTATAAGATACAGATCTAGAATCGTGAGAGATGAATTATGGAGGGAGAAGATCCGTTTCTTGGGCACGATGTGTCTATTAAAGATAAGGACAGAATTGAGAAAGAGTGGCGAGAAGAGGCAAGACGTTTGCGTCTCCTAGGAGATGCGAAGGGGGCCAAGAAGTTGAATAGACGAGCAGACGAAGTCTCCCGTCGCAAATCGAAGAAGGCCCATCAAGGAACAGACTAATGGAATTCAAGTGCGTTCCAAATCAGTCGTTAAGGCACGAATATCAGCGGCTTCTTACGTTGGAGTGGGGCGACCATACGATAATTGGTACGCTACATTTATTAAATTCATTGCTTAAGCCGCGTGTGATGTTTCCTTGGGAAATTCGGACCACAACTCTTAACAAAGAATCTCAGCGTTTTAATGTTCCTAATCATTATTCGGCTCATTTGAAAACGTATTTGGAGAGATTTTA
>Ga0265314_10002417_pt1 | contig 19161 bp, 13 predicted proteins | sample 4126metaG_FD_203106 | JGI IMG/M metagenome (GOLD analysis project Ga0265314, IMG submission 203106) | Rhizosphere microbial communities from Carex aquatilis grown in University of Washington, Seatle, WA, United States - 4-1-26 metaG | ecosystem: Host-associated > Plants > Roots > Rhizosphere >... | reverse complement strand
AGCACGTCGTTGGTTGCCGAGCCCGCAATCACCGGATCGGGATCGTGCAGGATCAACGCGTAGCTCATGGTTCCGGCGGGACCAGCGGTCCAACTGATCGCGGGGGAAGGAACTCCCTGGCCGGCAGCGCATGTATTCGCGGCGGGAATTCTGCCACCGTCGGCGAAACCTGCGATGGTCATCTTGACCATGGGAGGAAGGTTGGGGCCACCCTTACCCTTTCCGCCACCTTTGCCGCCGCCACCCTTGCCACCCTTGTCCTGGGCGATCATGGCACCCGCGCCGGCCGCAACGATCAGCGCCAGAGCCATCATAAACCGTGTCACTCGCATCGTATGTGTGATCTCCTGGTTGTTTACTCTAAACAATTCACCAATTCTAGCTACTTTTGACCGCCGCCCGGGTGATGTCTTTGATCGCCGGAGTTCCGCACTGTTGCATGGTCCGCTGCAATTCGGCGCGCAGAATATCCAGGACCCGCTCCACGCCTTCCTGGCCGAAGGCGGTCAACCCGTAGATGTACGGGCGTCCGATACCGACCGCCCGCGCGCCCAGGGCCAGCGCTTTGTAGATATCGGTTCCGCGCCGGAAGCCACCGTCCACCAGCACCGGAAGCCGGCTGCCCACAGCATCCACCACCTCCGCCAGGCTCTCGATCGTGCTCCGCAAGGTTTCCGTAGCGCGGCCGCCGTGATTCGACACCAGCACTGCATCCGCGCCATGTTCGAGGCACAAGCGCGCATCCTCGGCGGTATCGATGCCTTTGATGATCAGCTTCATCTTGGTCATTTTGCGCAGCCGGTCCATGTACGTCCAGTCCGCCGCCGCCGGGTTGATTCCGCCCTCGATGCCGTCAAGCATCGGCCGTCCTTTGAGCGATCCAACTCCATTGGTGTGGCACGACAGGCAGTTCCGCGTATCGGTGCGACGCAGCCGTTCGGCGGTCTCGGTGTTGCGGCCGCCCAGCAGATCGACGGTCCATACCAGCACCGGACATCCCGCCGCTTCCGCCCGGCGAACCATCTTCTCGGTGCCTTCCCAGTTCACGGGCATGTAGAGCTGATACCAGGGCGGGCCGCCCAACGCCCGCGCGACATCTTCCACCGGTGACGATGAAACGGTCGATAGAATCTGGATGGCTTTCTTGGCCTTGGCCGCTCGTGCGACGGCGACTTCGCCTTCGGCGTTGAACATCTTCTGCCCGCCCACAGGGCACAGGAAGATGGGAGTTTCCCAGGGAACGCCGAACACCTCGGTCCGCAAATCCGGTTTGGAAACGTCCACCAGCCGCCGTGCGCGAAGCTGGAAGTGCTGAAACCCCTCGCGATTGAGTTTGAGCGTGGCGTCGTCATCCACGCCGCTGATCAGGTAGCCGAGATGTGCGGGCGGCAGCATGCCGCGGGTGAGAGCCTCGAAATCACTCACACTCAAGGTGTCGGCCGCGCGAGAAACGGCCGTCGAAGTCTGCTGCGCCCAGGTCTTGTTTCCCAAAGCGGCCGCCAGCGGACTGGCCGCGAGAAAACGCAAAAACTCACGCCGTTTCGGAGATGTTTGGGGGGCCATCGCCGCTGATTTTAACACTGTGGTAAGATTCCGTACATTGTGTCAAACGGGGTTAACTCAGCAACGGAAATTTCGTCCCAGACCGGACGCACTGTCCTGAACCTGCGCGAGATGCTTTTGCGCGGCGATTTTCAGCCGGGAGAGCGCCTGTCAGAACTTCCCCTGGTCGCGCGTTTGGGTGTTTCGCGCACCCCCATCCGGCTGGCCCTCGACCGGCTGGCGAACGAGGGTCTCCTCGATATTGTTCCGACGGGCGGCTTTGCGGTGCGCGCCTTTACTTTGACGGATGTGAGCGATGCCATCGAGATGCGTGGCCTGCTGGAAGGCGCCGCAGCCCGGCTTGCGTCGGAACGGCTCCAGGATCCCGGCGAGCTTTCCGCGCTTCGCGCTCTTCAGGATGAACTCGACAGGGTGATGCCGCTGGATCCGCAGCTTTATCCCGACATCGATTCGTTTGCCCACTATCTGGATTTGAACGAAGCCTTCCACTCGGCTTTGGTCGACCTGGCGAAGAGTCCCATTTTAAGAAGGACCTTCGATCGCATGCTATCGCTGCCGTTCGCCTCGCCCAGCGCGACGGTGTTCGCGCGGCTCAAGCTGCCTAAAGCCAAAGAGCTGTTAACGGTCGCTCACGACCATCACAACGCCATCATCGATGCGATTATGAACCGCGAAGGGAGCCGTGCGGAGGGTCTGACGCGTGAACACGCGGCTCTTGCGCATCGGAATCTGGACTCCGTTCTGGCAGCCGACAAGCGAATGCTGAACTCCGTTCCAGGCGCGTCGCTCATTCTCGTGCCGGATGTGGCCTGAAAATGTTTGGCAGGCGAAACCGCCTGCCCCACCGCTAGTGCGTCAAAGCGTACATCACGTAGTTGACCCCGATATTGATAGCCAGATGTGAGTAGCGCTCCGGATAGCCGGGATCGTCCGCGAATTCCCACGCGTCGCCCAAATCCGAGTTCGGCGTGATGGCGGCCTCGATCCGGCCTTTATCGTCGTAAATGGCCCGCCAGTAGGGAGTGTCGCCGCCAGTTCGCCCTCCGCCATACAGACCCCACGAGCCTACAATCTGGAAGCGGTTGTTCAAGTCGTAGAGGATGTGAAATGCCGTGTCGTCTTCCGGAATATCCACGGGAGTCTTCCCAGGCAGGACGCGACCCATGCTTTGCATGAACACATCCCACTCGAAAGGCCCCCAAAAATCATCGCACCAGAAGAAACCCCCACGAGCCAGGTAATCGCGCATCTTGACGGCCTGCTTATCGGTCAGGTCCCACTCACCCGGCCGCACCGCATACAGCATGGGCCAATTGTAAACGTCGTCTTCGTCGTCCAGATTCACTGGCTGTTCCACGGGACGCGCATCGATGCGCGTGAGCCGCATAATCGCGGCCAGAAAATGACGATCCGCGCGGGGGTAATCCTGCGTCCAGCTGGACATGCCATTCGCCCAACCCCGGCGGCCCGAACGGTCGAAACGCGCGGTGGGCGCCGGCGGATACATCAGCCTGGCGAACACCCACTCGGACGGCCGTTGATAACCGTCCGGCAGCGGGAAATTGTTGTACTCAATGGCCGGGTACTCGCGAAATTCGCGCTGCCACGCACACAGGGATCCGACCAAGATCGTACCGCCCGCCAGCAGGAACAGAATTTTTCGACGGCTCATGGCCTGACCGATTCATCCAGAGGATAGCACCACCCTCGGCCGGCCATGCAGGGTTGGCTCGCGCTAGGATGAATGAACGAGGAGCCTCCTGTGATGCCAGAAAATGCCGCCGCGAAATCCCCTTCCCATCTGACGCTGGTCACATCCACGGAAGGCGACGCCACGATTGTGCGTTGTACCGGTAAGCTGGTCACCGGCTCGACGGGAATCCTTGTGGCCGAGGTGCGGGGTCTGCTCCCTGGCGCGAAGCGAATCGTGCTGGACTTGACCGACCTCGGCTATATGGACAGCAGCGGGCTCGGATCGATCATCGGACTGTACGTTTCGGTCAAAAGCGCGGGCGGGACCCTGGAGGTGATCAACCTAAGCGCGCGTGTCAGGCAACTGTTCAGCATCACCAATGTGCTGAGCCTGTTCGAGGTGTGCGGCGAGCAGAGTAACCGTATCGTGTAGCCGCCCAAGTTAGATCGCGAAGATCTGATCTACCGATACGGTTTTCTCGAACAATGAAACCGGAATAACATCTCCGGCACTGTAGGTCTTCATGCCTGCGGCGTCCGTCACCTGCACCGTGCGTTTCTCCGGATCGACCACCCAGAATTCCAGCGTTCCCGCCGACATTGCGACGATTCGCTGGCGGCTGATCTTGGCCGGAGTGTTCGATGGCGATAGCGCTTCGACCATCAACGCGGGCGCATAGACCGGGTAATCATTGGGAGGCATCGCGTCCCAATCGGCTCGCGGAATGTAGGCGACATCCGCGAACCAGTACTGGAGATTAGAAGCCGGACGATAAGGAAATTCAATAGTCACAACGCCACGCTCACCGGCGAGGCTTTCCAGCAGTTGCTCGATCCGCTTCTGCAGTTTGATGTGGAGAGGGCGTGCCGGAGGCACTAGCACGACCTCGCCATCGTGCAATTCATGTCGTTTTCCTGTTTCGGGGCGCTCAGGCAGCCGCAGGAAATCGGTCCAGGTGACCGGAGAATGTGCGTGGCTGCTCATTAGGCTCCTATCATCATCTTAGTTCACGATCCGCCACGGCAGGTGACACGATCACCTGCGCCACCACCGATATTCTGCGTGCAATCGTTTCTTGCCCGGTGATGGGGCTTCGTGCTAACTATAAGCCTTGATCCTGAGGCTAGGAGCGCTAGCGTGGCTGTGTGCGGTCACGGTTCTCGCACCCGCCTTTGCACAGGATCAGCGCCTCCCGCGCCAGACTCCCGCGCAGACCGCGGCGCTCCAGGGAATCCTTCGGGATTCCTCGGGACTCGGACTCGGTGGCGCCGTCGTGACGCTGCGAAATTTCGAAAATTCGCAGACAGTTTCCACGACGACCTCGGGCGACGGTGTGTTCCGTTTCCTGAATCTGCCCCCGGGTCGCTACGCGCTTCAAGCCGCGCTGGATGGCTTCCAGCGGGTCGAGCAAACTGTCGTCGTGCTCAACGTCGACACGTTGGCCGTGGAATTGACCATGACACCGGTTCCAGTGGCTCCGCGTCCTGCTCCAACAGAGCCGCCGCAGCCGCCGTATCGAACACTTCCGCAACCGCCTCCGGAAGGGCTGCCCGAAGTTCTTCCTCCGCAGGATATTCCGCCGCGAGACCGCGTGTTCACGCCTCTGCCCAACCGGTGGAAGTTCGACTGGCCGGATTACCAGCGTTACGGGCCGGTAGATGGAAAAGCCGAGGCGCCTTACGTGAAGGGCCATTGGTATGATCCCTTCAATCGCAACAAGCTGAAGGGCGATACTCCGATCTTCGGGCAGAGCACGTTCTTGAACATCAACCTGGTGAGCGACACCGCGGTCACAGGCCGCAAGTTGCCGGTCCCGAGCGGCTTGGGCACGTACGATCCCGACAGCGGAGAGTTCTTCGGTCGCATGGGGCAGTTCGCCTTCAGCCAGAATTTCTCCTTCTCGGCGACTCTGTTTCACGGCGATACGGCGTACCGTCCCGTGGATTGGCAGATCAAGTTCACCCCGGAAGTGAACGTCAACTATCTCAAGGTTCAGGAGAACGGGATCGTCAGTCCCGACGTGCGGGCGGGGACGACGCGTCTGGACGCGCACCTCGGGCTGCAGGAAGCATTCGTCGAAGCGAAGATCGCGGATCTAAGCTCATCTTTCGATTTCCTTTCGGCTCGCGCGGGTATCCAGACCTTCAACAGCGATTTCCGCGGCTTCGTGTTCTTCGATCAGGAGCCGGGCCTGCGCCTGTTCGGCACGCTCGATTCCAACCGCTATCAGTTCAACGCGGCGTATTTTTCCATGCTCGAAAAGGACAGCAATAGCGGGTTGAACAGCATGGCTTACCGCAACCAGCAGGTGCTGGTGGGGAATCTCTACCGGCAGGATTTTCTGAAGCCAGGCTACAACATCCAGGTGAGCTTTCATTACGACAAGGACGACGCGGCGCTGCAATACGACACCAACGGTTTCCTGGTGCGGCCGGCCGCGGTCGGACTGGCCCAACCTCACAAAGTGCGGGCGTATTATTACGGCTTGACCGGCGACGGGCACATCGGACGGCTGAATTTGACGCACGCGTTCTACCAGGTCTTGGGGAACGACTCGCAGAATCCGATTGCAGGCAGGCGCACGGATATCAACGCGCAGATGGCGGCGGCCGAGCTTTCCTGGGACCGCGACTGGATTCGTTTCCGCGCCTCGATGTTCTGGTCGTCGGGCGACGACAACCCGCGCGATGGCACGGCTCGCGGCTTCGATGCCATCCTCGACAATTCAAATTTCGCGGGCGGTTTCTTCAGCTTCTGGAATCGGGAAGGCATCGCGCTGACCGGGTCGAACGTAAGCTTGGTGTCTCCGGGGAGTTTAATCCCATCCTTGCGATCGAGCAAGATCGAGGGGCAGGTGAACTTCGTGAATCCCGGAATTTTCATTTACAACGCGGGCGCCGACGTTGAGATCACCCCGAAACTGCGCGGCGTGCTGAACGTGAACGTGATTCGGTTTCAGGACACCGAGCCGCTGGAGCTGATTTTGTTTCAAGACCCTATTCACCATGGCGTGGGGACGGATTCGGGTTTCGGGCTGGTATATCGTCCGCCGCTCAGCGAAAACATGACGATTACGGGCGCATTCAATGTCTTTTCCCCAATGCAGGGGTTCCGCGATATCTTTACTGACAAGACTTTATTTTCGGTCGCTGCTAATGTCCGTTTCCGTTTCTAGGCGAGTCTCGATTGCTGTTGTCGCGGGCGCACTGAGCCTGTTCGCGGCTTTGGAGCTCATGCCGGGACAGTCTCCAGGGCAATCACAAGACGAGACGGCCGCAAAAAGCACCGGATGCATTTCCTGTCACGGTCTAACCGAAGCTGCCAGCATGCACACGACGGGCACGGTCCAACTCGCGTGCGTCGATTGCCACGGTGGCAACGGCGATGTGATGCGGCCGTCCGGACAAAGCTTAGTGGCCGATATGCGTGCATACGAGCGCGCCAAGCATGAGGCGCATCCGAAACCGGTCAATCCCGCATATGCCGATTTGTCGGCGAATCCGGTGCGAGCATACACGGACTGGCTTAGAGAAGACAAGGAATATATTCGCTTCATTAATCCTGGCGATCTGCGAGTCGTGGATGAAACCTGCGGCAATTGCCACGCCCGCGAGGCGCGTGCCGTTCAGACCAGCATGATGACGCATGGCGGCATGCTCTGGCAGGCGGCGCTCTACAACAACGGCGGATATCCGTACAAGAACGCGCGCTTCGGCGAAAGTTATTCGCCAGATGGCCAACCCCAGCGGATCATGATGCCGGACGCGCCGAGCCCGGAGCTAACCAGGACCAAGGGAGTCCTGCCTTACCTGGATCCGCTGAATCGTTGGGAGCTATCGCAGCCTGGGAACATCCTCCGAGTCTTCGAGCGCGGCGGTGAGGCACGCGCGGAGACCGGCAATCCGAATGGCGAGAATCGTCCCGGGCTACCGGATGAGAAGTTGAGCGATCGCGGTCTGGGCACGCTGTTGCGCACTGACCCCGTGTTTCTTGGCTTGCAGAAAACACGCTTGCTCGATCCTCTGCTGTCCTTGCCGGGAACCAACGATCATCCCGGGGATTATCGCCACAGCGGCTGCACCGCTTGCCACGTGATTTACGCGAACGATCGAAATCCGGCGCATTCCGGGCCGTATGCCGCCTATGGCAATCAGGGACGCAGCGCGCAGATGGACCCGACGATTCCGAAGAATGAATCGGGTCACCCTATCAAGCACGAACTGACGCGGGCGATCCCGACCAGTCAGTGCATCGTGTGCCATATTCACCCCGGCACGAACATGGTCGCATCGTATCTCGGCTACATCTGGTGGGACTCGGAAACCGACGGAGCGAAGATGTATCCGGACAAGCAGCACGATCCGACCGATTCGGAGCGGCTGGAATCCTGGATGAAGAATCCACAGAACGCGGCGGCGCGCGGCCTGTGGGGCGATTTAGATTTTCTTGAAAAGACCGGCACACCGGAATTCAACGCGCAGCTCCAGAACACGCAGTTCGCCGATTTCCATGGGCACGGTTGGGTATTTCGCGCGGTGTACAAGCGCGATCGCAAGGGGAACCTGCTGGATGCCGAAGATCGCGTCGTTCCGCCGGACGACAAAACTAAGTTCCAGGACGCCGTGCACCTCAAGGACATCCATCTCGAGAAAGGGATGCATTGCACCGATTGCCACTTCGAGCGCGATAGCCACGGTAACGGGAATCTGTATGGCGAAACACGCAACGCGGTGGAGATCGATTGCGTGGATTGCCACGGGACGGTCAAGTCCAAGGCGAATCTACGGACATCCGCTGCGGCCGCACCCGCGGGAGGAACGGATTTATCGCTTTTGCGGACCGCGTCGGGACAACGGCGGTTCTATCAGCAAGACGGCAAAATCTATCAGCGATCCAATATAGATCCCGCCAAGTCTTGGGAAGTGGTGCAGGTGGTCGATAGCATTACTCCGGGGAATCCGCACTACAGCGAGGCGTCGCGGCTGGCCAAGACGTTGCTGAAGGATGGGACGACCTGGGGATCGGCTCCTAGTGACGAGAAACAGCTCGCGCACGGGAATGATCGGATGACGTGCTACGCGTGCCACTCCTCCTGGACCACGAGCTGTTTCGGCTGTCATCTGCCGATGCGCGCGAATGCGAAATCAGCAACCCTGCACAACGAGGGGACGGAAACGCGCAACTATACCTCGTATAATTTCGAGGTCCTGCGCGACGATATTTACATGCTGGGCGTGGACGGTACCGTCACCGGCAACCGCATCGCGCCGACGCGTTCCACGTGCGCCGTGGTGGTCAGCTCGCAGAACGCCAATCGCGATTGGCTGTATTATCAGCAGCAGACGATTTCCGCGGAAGGCTTCAGCGGGTTCGGCTTCAGCTCCTACTATCCGCACACGGTGCGCGCCAAGGAGACCAAGACCTGCACCAGCTGCCACATCTCGCGCGAAGGCGATAACAACGCTTGGATGGCCCAGCTTCTCATGCAGGGGACGAATCTGGTGAACATGATTGGTCGCTACGCCTACGTCGCGGAGGGCGGCAAGGGTTTTGACGCGGTAACCGTCGCTGAGCATGATGACCCTCCGGCCGTATTCGGCAGTGATCTTCAGAAAATCGCGTACCCGGCGGATTTTGCCAAGGTCGAAAAACACGACCACGAGATTGAAGAAGCGGATCACCACGCGGGTAACGTGCTCGACCTGCAGTTGCGAGGAGAATATCTGTACGCCGCGCTGGGCAAGGGTGGATTCCGCATTTACGACGTCGCCAACATCGACAACAAGAACCTTTCCGAGAAGATGACCACCGCGCCTGTTTCGCCGCTGGGCCAGCAATTCTACCTGAAGACGAAGTATGCAACTGCCGTGGCCTCGCCATCGACGCTGGCTGTAGATCCTTTGCGCACGCACATTCCCGAGAACGAAGAGCAGCCGGCTGCGTTGATGTACGGATTCCTGTATGTGGCGGATCGCGAAGAGGGTCTAATCGTGGTCGGCGATCCGGATCTGAAGAGTCGTAGCCCGGGCGTCCTGACGCTGCTCGACGGGAATCCGCGGAACAATTTCCTGAAGCGGGCGGCGACGTTTAATCCGGGTGGTGTCCTCAGCGGTGCCCGGCGAATCACCATCGCCGGAACGTTCGCTTACATCCTGACGGATCGTGGGCTGGTCGTGGTCGACATTGCGAATCCGCTGCAGCCGAAGGTGACGGCGCAGATCGGCGCGCCGGATTTGGTCGATCCGCGTGGTGTGGCCGTGCAGTTCCGATACGCGTTTGTCGTGGATCGCGAGGGGCTGAAGGTGCTGGATGTGACGTCGCTCGGAAGCCCGCGTGTTGTGCGGGGAGCGCAGCTCCCGTTACGTGACGCCCGCAATCTCTACGTCGCGCGGACGTATGCTTATGTTGCTGGCGGCACTCAGGGCCTGGTGATCGTCGACGTTGAAAAGCCGGAGAAGCCTGCAGTCGATCAAGTGTTCAATGCGGGTGGGATGATTCACGACACTAACGATGTGAAGCTCGGCATGACCGCGGCGAGCGCCTTTGCTTACTTAGCCGACGGCTCCGGCGGGATGCGGATCGTGCAGCTTTTCGCGCCCAGCGACAATCCGAATTACCTCGGGTTCAGTCCGCGGCCGACGCCGAAGCTCATCGCAACGTATCGTACGCGCGGGCCGGCGTTGGCTATTTCGAAGGGCGTCGATCGCGACCGGGCCGTCGATGAGAGCGGAAACCAAGTGGCGGTGTTCAATCGACGAGGATCGAGGCCCTTAAACAAGCAGGAAGCCGAGCGGCTGTTCCTGCGCAACGGGCAAGTTTATACGGTTACCGACGCGCCGCCGGGCCCACCGCGCTAACGAGAAAAATCCAAGATCGTATGCACGCTGTCCGCGGGCTTGGCCTTCGACCAGTCGTGATAATCGTGGCACTCCGAGCAGCGGGAATCCGCGGCAGTGCGACCGCCGCTGTGGCATTTCTGGCAGGTCGCGATGCCGGGGAGTAATACATCGGCGGTGTAGTTGCTGGTCTTGGCTTGAGCGTGACACTCGGTACAGGTCACCAGTTGGTGGGCGTTGTGATCGAACTTGGCGTGCGTCATCCATCGGACCGAGATCGCGGATTTCGGAATTTCAGGACGCGCGTCTGGAGCGGGATAAGTGAGCGTGTGGCACTCTTTACAAGTCTTCTGCCATAACAGCCTCTCGGCTTCCTCGACGGTCTGCGCGAGATTTCCTTGATTGCGAACTACAAAATCGTGAATAGTTTTGGTGTCCTGATGCGGCGCAGGTTCGGTGAAGCGGCTGTCGAACAACAGAGGATGACAACTGGCGCAGTGCTGCGCATAGGTGACCGGAGCCACAGGCGCGTTGGGTGCGTGCGAAGCCGGCTGGTGGCAATCCACACATTGAAGCTGCTGCACGGTCCCGTTGGGACCCTTGAGATCCCGCTTCATGTGTACCTGGTGACTGAGCTTGATGGTTCCAGGATCAGGCGAGTGTCCCGGCCGCACTGCGGCGAATTCCGGATGCCCACTGTTGAATGAGGAAATACTGGCAGCAAAAGCGGTCTTTCCGTCGGTGGTTTTGAGGCTGCTGTGGCACTGTGTGCACGATGCCTCGCTGGTAGCGGCCAATCGAAAGGTTCCCTGATGTTCGACGTGGCAGGACGTGCAGGCCGGAGTGAATATCTGCTTGGCCTGATGCGCCGGCGCATTGTGGCATGCCAGGCAAGCGGTCTCGACGACTTTTGTTCCGAAGCTGCCAGCGGGCACGTGACACGACGAACAGTTGTTCGTCAGAATGGTGTGGCCTTTTGCCAAGGGACCTGCGTTGAACGCGCTCTGCTTGCCAGTCAGTCCGGCCCAACCCAGCCACGCAACGCCGACTCCGGCGGCAGCAATGCTCAAGATGCGTCTCCAGCGCGGGATCGGATACGCGCGCTTGAAATAGTTCAGGTCGATGCGCTGCGCGAGCTTCTTGGTCGTTCTGGTTCGTCCCGCCATGCGCTAGTACCTCAACGCCATCACGGCGTGGATCGCGCCCAGAACCAACAAGGCGATCGACAGCGGAACATGTACCAGCAACCAGGCGTGAAGCCAGTGATAAAGACGGCGCTGGCGCCTAAGCTGGCGTTCTTCTTCGCAAATGTTCTCCAGATCCTCTAGAGCCGGATGAAACGGCCCCGGAGTCGCCCTTCGTAGCGATGTAAAGAGCGGGGATGCTGCCGTCTCGGGGGATTCGAGATAGGGACGGATGGTACTCACATAGAGTTCGCGAAATCGGACCTTGTCATCGTGTTCCGCTTCGACCGCGAGCGTTCCCACTAACTGTTCGGCTTCCTCGCGAAGCTGTTCGCGCACGTGCGGGATCTCTTCGTAGATGGTCTCCATGGGCACGCGCGTGGTGATCATGCGCGGAAGATAGTGTTGCAGAATCGCGCCCAGAATCCCGGTTACCACGACGATCACCAGAAGCACCATCAGTGAGGCAGTAAGCGCGCCGCGGAAGGCGAAGCCGGCGTGAAACAAAATCAGGGGCAGCGTCAGGACGCCCAGCCACAGATGCCCGCGCATCCACGTTGACGCGCGTCCTAATCGCCAGACGGGGACTTTCTTGCGCGCGCCCAGCAATCCCTCAAACAGCATCACCGCGTAGCCGGCGATACCGAACCCCAAGCCGATGGCAGTCCCCCCGCGCGGCCCGCCGGGGGTTTGTAAAGCGTACGCCACGTACACGATCACCGCCGCGAGGAACGTTACGACGGTCCCCACCAGCCACGGCCGATGTGTGCGGTCAATGCGCATCGTTTTGCCCGGAAATTACATACCGGAAGAACTGATTCGGATCCACGCGATGGGCCGCGTCGTGCGGGCAGGCGTACACGCAGCTGGGCTCGGCATGATCCGTGCAGAGATCGCACGAAGTTGCCTTCTGCTTGGTCACCACGGCTCGTTTACCGGGCGCGTCGGGATTATCGATGTTCACCTCGAACGGATGCAGTGTGATATTGCCATAGGGACAGTTCTTCGCACACAGTCCACAGCCAATGCACCAGTCTTCGATGATGACCTCGAGGGACTGTCGACGCCGGATCGAACCCACCGGACATCCGACCATGCACAGAGGGTCGCGGCACTGGCGGCAGGAAGTCGCGACCAGGTAGTTCTCGAACCGCAAGCCTTCGCGGATCAGGCGTGTGACGCCATCATGTGCATCGGCGCAGGCGCGCACGCACGAATCGCACCGGGTACATTTTTCGAGATCCAGAACCAATAGGCTCTGCGCCTCCATGAGCCCCTGCGCCAAAAAACGATCGAGCGGAATATCGGTCGATTGCTTCAAGCGCTGGCGATTCTGTTCCAGATGTTTCGCCGCGACCGCTTCCAGACTGCGGCGGATTTCTGGGAACGAATTCACCATGCGTTGGAAATCCTCAGCTCCGATGCGGACCACTTCCACGTGATCGAGCGCCGAGCAGGTGGCCGTGCGTCTGCCGCCGCCCCCTGCGCCCATCCCCAACAGGCCGATTTCGCCGAAATATCCGCCGCGACCCAGATAGTTAAGCACCAGCTCGCCCTGCGGATGGTCTTCGGCCACCTTGACGAAGCCGATGCGGATCAGATAGAAGCTGTCGGCGACGTCGCCCTGGCGGCAGATCACGTCGCCTTTGCCGAAGCGCACGAGCTCCACGCGATCGCGTAGCGAATCGATGAACTCAGGAGTCAGGGAAGCGAATAGCGGAACGTTCTTGAGGTGATCCTCCAGTGCACGCCGCTTGTAGTTCTCATCCAGACGGCCTTTGATGTTCTTGTTGCGCTGCATGATGTCGAGCACGTTCCGCAACATCTCGTACATGGTGCAGTCCGTCGCTGCGCGAACCGTCGCCGAGCGCGGATAGAGACTCATGCAGGTCATCTCGCCGAACAGATCGCCGGGACCGAGATTCGCAACGGGATTATCGTACGGAAGGTCAACTGACGCATCAATGGGTATCGTGCGACGATTCACTTCGCCCTCGCGGCGATCTTGTTTGCGGCCGAGCAGTTTGCTGCCCAGACGCTGGAAGAATCCGGACGCTACGCCTTCGGTATGAACGTGCGCGATCGGCGTCGAGAGAAACACTTGGGCGGTGCCTTCCAGAATGTAGAACGCCGTCGACCCGTACTCGCCTTCGCGACAGATGATATCGCCCGCGCGAAAAGTTCGCTTCACCACTGCGTTCCGATTCAACTCGAGGAACGTGCCCGAAACTTTCTGGAAGTAGGGGAGCTTCAGCAGATCCTCGACCTCGGCCGGTTCACCGCCGAGCTCTGTCTGCACCACGAACTTGTTGGTGAGCGCGCCGGTGGGGCAGGAGACCACGCATTCGCCGCAGGAAACACAGGTCGAGTTGCCCATGGGCTTGTTCAGATCGAAGGCGATCCCGGCATTGAAACCCTTTCCACGCCGGCCCAGCACGAAGTTGTTGCGGATCTCGCCGCAGCCGCGAATGCAGCGGTCGCACAGGATGCAAGCCTCGTGATCCACGGCGATGGCCAGCGACGAATCGTCCTGGCCTCGCGGCGAGAGGCGCTTCGAGAATCGCGATCCGCTGAGGCCTTCCTGACGAGCTAGCGTTTCGAGCTCGCAATCGCCCGACTGGCTCTGGCGAGCGCACGGCGAAGGATGATCGGCCATCAGCAGTTCGAGCAGCGTGCGTCGCACTCCACGCACCTTGTCGGAGTTGGTGGCCACCGTCATGCCCTCTTCCGCGGGTCGAATGCAGGAGGCGCTCAGGACGCGTCCGCTCGCTTCGACCACGCACAGACGGCAGACACCGACGGGAGTTTCATTCTGTTGATGGCATAGCGTCGGTATCGCGATGCCCTGGAGTCGCGCGGCGTCGAACACAGTCGTGCCGGTCGGAACGGTGACGGCCTGCCCGTCTATGGTTAAGCGAAGGTCACCCATAAACAAGGATCATGCGACCTCTCGCATGGGGCACACGCCCTCAGGACAGCGATGCTCCAGAATGTGCGCTTCCACTTCCGGCCGGAAATGTTTGATCACCGACGTGATGGGCGAGTGCGCGAACTGCCCCAGGCCGCAGATAGAGGCCAGTTTCATCGCTTCCGACAGCTCGTCAAGCAAGGCCATGTCGGCGGCGGTTCCCTTACCCTGGGTCCAGCCCATGAGGATGTCGGTCATTTTCTGCGAGCCGTTACGGCACGGAACACACTTTCCGCAGGATTCGTTACGAAAGAAGCGAACCGCGTTCAACGCCATATCGAGCATGCAGCGGCCTTCGGCGCACACTACGATGGCGGCCGATCCCATCATGGAGCCCGCCGCAGCCAGCGATTTGAAATCGATGCGGACGTCGACCATCGATGCAGGCAGATAGCCCGACGACGGACCGGACGGAGCGAACGCCTTGAGACGCTTGCCACCGTCGTTACCACTGAGGATGCCACCGCCATGCTGGAAGATCACCTCTTCCATCGGCGTTCCCATGGGGATCAGATAGACGCCCGGTTTCTGGACATCGCCGCTCACGCCGACGAATTTGAGCCCGGCGCAGCCATTCACGCCCTGCGACTTGTACCAGTCGATTCCATTCACCAGGATCTGCGGCACATTGGCAAACGTCTCGACGTTGTTCAGCGCGGTGGGCTTCCCCCACAAGCCTTCGTATACCGGGAATGGCGGTTTATTGCGCGGCTCGGCGCGCTTGCCTTCGATGGCTTCCATCAGCGCGGTTTCTTCGCCGCAGATATATCCGCCGGGGCTGACAAACAGCTCTAGATCAAAAGCCAGATCCGATCCGCACACGTGTGGGCCGAGCAGGCCGTTCTCGTAACATTGGCGAATCTCTTCCGCGATGAGATGTTCCTGCGGTTCGTATTCGTGGCGGATGTAGAGAATCCCCTTGCGCGCGCCGGTGACCAGGCCGGCGAGGATCATGCCCTCGATCACCAGGTGCGTCAAGTGTCCCAGGATAAAGCGATCTTTGATGGTGCCGGGCTCGCTTTCATCGGCATTGCAGACGACGTATTTTTCAGTTGCGGGCGTTTTGCGAACCGCTTCCCATTTCACGCCAGTGGGGAATCCCGCGCCGCCCAGACCCGACAAGCCGGCGGCCTTGAGCTGCGCGATCACGCCGTCGAAATCGCGCGTCTCGGCGAGTTTCCGCAGCGCTCCGTAGGGTTCGGTGTTGCTGTATGGATCGGCCGCCAATCCTGTCTTCCGCGGTTCTGGCGAAACCGCCGGAGGCGGGCTGCCGCCCAGCGCGCTGATCGCGATCGCTTCAGCCTGTGGAGCGTTTACGTGCCGAAAGGAGTGGTCGTTGATGCGCACCGCCGGCGCGCCATCGCATTGGCCCAGGCAGGAGACATCGGTGATGGCGATGTCGCGGTCGCTCATCACACTGAAACGCCGCGACAAGTCCCGGCGGAGTTCGTCGGCGCCGCGGAGATGGCACGACATATCCGCGCACACTTGAACGGTCACGCGGGGAGGAGGCGACAGATGAAAGTGCGGAAAGAAATCGGCGACGCCGTGGATGTGCGGCAACGGAATCTGCGAACGGCGCGAGAGAGCCTCCAGTTGATCGGCACGCAGATAGCCGTACTGGCGCTGAATCTCCCTCAGGTCGTCGAAGATCAAACCGTAATTATATCGGCTGAACCCCCCGATCATTGTACTGAGGGCCAGCCATCGAGTATCGTGAGAGGAAACATGCGTCTAGCTGTCTGGCTGATGCTCGGGTCCGGGTTGCTGCCCGCGCAGAATGTGGAGCCGCCCAAATATACCGGGCCCGGCTCGTGCGCTTCGCCCAGCTGCCACGGCGGGGTGCAGGTTCGAACCACCACGTCCGTGCAGCAGAACGAGTACAGCACTTGGGTTGTCAAAGACAAGCATGCGCACGCATTCGCGGTGCTCACGAATCCCGTGGCGACGCGCATGGCCAAGATTCTGGGGCCCGAGAAATTGGGATCAGTCAAGGCGGATACCGCGCCAAAGTGCCTCGCGTGCCACGCGCTGAGCGTACCCGAGGCGGACCGGGCCAGGACGTTCGATTCCACCGACGGCGTGAGTTGCGAATCCTGCCACGGACCCGCGTCGAACTGGCTGGGTCCACACACCACTAAAGGCTGGACGCACGAACGTTCCGTCACGGCGGGCATGCGCGACCTGCGGGATCCCGTGCATCGCGCCGAGAATTGCCTGACGTGCCATTTGGGCACCGCGGAGAAAGCGGTAGACCATGAAATGATCGCCTCCGGGCATCCGGATTTGTACTTCGAGCTGGCATCATTTACCGCTGCGATGCCGCGACATTGGAATGAACACGCCGCGGACGATCGCACGAAGGACGATCCGTTCGCGGATGTTCGCATGCTGGCCGCCGGGCAGGCCGTCCAGCTGCGTGAGCAGTTGCAGCGCATCGCCCGCGATGCCCAAAGCAAAGCCCAGGGAAGCGCCTGGCCCGAATTCTCCGATCTGGATTGCTTCGCTTGCCACCATAGCCTGACCAATGCCGAGAATAGCTGGCGCCAGGAACTGGGTTACGCCGGACGCAAGGCCGGCAATCCGCCGTGGAACTTGTCGCGATACGCGGTGCTCCGCCAGATTGCGAATGAGATCGATCGCGAGAGCGGCCACCGGTTGGAGACGGAGGTCGACAAACTTTACGCGATCATGAGCTCGGGGAACCCGGATCGCAATCAAGCCGTGGCACAGGCGCGGGCCACGGCCGACGTCGCCAGCCGCATCGCTCAGCAAATGTCGACAGCGTCGGTCGATCGGTCGCGTACCCAGCGCTTACTCCAAGCCGTTGCTGGCGACGGCGACTACATTTCGCGCCAGGGTGAGCGCACGGCGGAGCAAGCGACCATGACGCTTCAGTCGCTGTATCTGGCGTTCGCTTCTCAAGCGCATCCGAACAATGACGCGCAGATTCGCGCGGCCATCAAGGCACTGTTCCAAGAGGTCGAGAATCCGTCGGCCTACAATGCTCCCAAGTTCGCAGAACAGATGCGCGCGCTCAGCAAGGTGCTCCCGTGAAACACTTGCTATTAACGCTGCTGGTCGCGTGTGCAACCTTCGGCCAGGAACTAACTGCCGATGAAGTTCGTTCCGTCGCGCAACATGCGGCTTCTTCAGTGGGCTCGCCGGGAATGGCCATCGCGGTCACCAATCGCCGGGGCGATATACTGGGGCTGTTCCGAACTCCGGGTGCGCCCGATACCGCGACCGGTAATTTCGGCGCGAGTGTCGACACCAACGAATTGGCAGTCGCGCTGGCGCGGACGGCGTCCTTCTTCAGTAACAATCAGGCGCCCCTCTCCAGTCGCACTGTCCGCTTCATCAGCGGCGTGCACTTTCCGCCCGGCATTCGTTTCACGCCAAACGCCGCGCTGTACGGGATCGAAAACACCAATCGCGGATGCGGGTTCAATACCACATTCGTTATTGGCAAGGAAGTTTCGCCCGCGCGCTCCATTGATGGGACGCAGCCCGGTCTCGGAATCCAGACTGGCAAGGCGGATCTGACCGACAGCAATCCCGACGCCGTGAATCCCGGCGGCGTTCCGCTGTTCCGGAACGGTATGGTGGTCGGCGGTGTCGGTCTCGCTGGTTCGTCGGCGGCGGTGAGTGAGTTTGCGGCGTTCAGCGGAGCCATCGGTGCAGGATTCATTCCGACTCCGACGGCGCCCGGCGTCATCTTCATCGATGGAATCGCGCTGCCTTTCGTGAATCAAACGACCGCACCTGATGGCGTCACTTCGGGCGATGCTCAGGGCGACTTCCTGATCGGCCCATTCGACAGTCCTGGGACCGCGCCCGAAGGGGATCTCGTCGCGCCGCTCGACGGTTCGGCGTTATCCGCGGCGGACGTCCGGCAAATCCTGGATCGAGCGATCGCCACCGCCAACCAAACCCGAGCGATGATTCGCTTGCCTATCGGCTCTCGCACCCGCATGGTGATCGCGGTGACGGATATCGATGGAACCGTGCTGGGCTTGCATCGCATGCCGGACGCGACCTTCTTCAGCATCGACGTGGCAGTGGCCAAGGCTCGCAATATGGTCTACTTCAGTGGTCCCGGAGGTTCTAGCGATCTACCTGGAATTCCTGACCGCACGGCCGTCACGAATCGGACGATTGGTTTCGGGGCGCAGCCGTTCTTTCCCCCTGGGATCGACGGTTCGGATCATGGACCATTTTTCGACTTGTACGTGAAGGACACCAACAACCCGTGCACCCAGGGATCGCAGCCGGCTAATCCCAATCAGAACGGGATCGTGTTTTTCCCGGGCGCTTTGCCGCTGTATAGAAACGGTGTCCTGGTGGGCGGACTCGGCGTCAGCGGCGACGGCGTGGATCAGGACGATTACGTGACTTCGGGCGCCGCTGTGGGCTTCGAAGCTCCTGCGAATTCTCGGGCCGACCGCGTCTTCATCGACGGCGTGCGGATGCCGTACCTAAAGTTCCCGCGCAATCCGACGCAATAGTCACAGCAGGATCACTAACCCCTCTCGGGCGGCGCAGGCTTCGTCGAACTCCGCCGCAGCCAGCCGTTCGGATTCCGCCACTCGGGCGTCCGTATGCGCCGGATCGAAGTGGAACAGGAACAGCTTCCCGACATCAGCGTCTCGTGCCACACGCGTGGCTTCGAGCCAGGTGCTGTGCCCCCATCCGCGATGCGAGGCGTATTCTTCGTCGTTGTACTGTGCGTCGTAAATCAACACATCAGCACCTGACGCGTAATCGCGCAAGATCCGGTCGAGCTCGGTGTCTCCATGCTCCAGATCCGTCGCATAGACGATGCTCTTGCCATCGGCCTCAATGCGGTATCCGTAAGCTCCCTGAGGATGATTCAGCGGAAAAGATTCCACCGAGACGTCGCCGATCTTGACCCGC
>Ga0265314_10002415_pt1 | contig 19169 bp, 13 predicted proteins | sample 4126metaG_FD_203106 | JGI IMG/M metagenome (GOLD analysis project Ga0265314, IMG submission 203106) | Rhizosphere microbial communities from Carex aquatilis grown in University of Washington, Seatle, WA, United States - 4-1-26 metaG | ecosystem: Host-associated > Plants > Roots > Rhizosphere >... | reverse complement strand
ACCCACTCGCCGTTGTTGCAGAGGAAGGTCGTGCCGGACTGACAGATCGCCGAGCTGCTCGCGACGCTCGATCCGCCGTAGGTGCATGAGCTTCCCGAAGGCGTCAGCTGGTACGGCGTGCTGGCCACCGTGCAGGTTTTGTCCAGGCTGCTCCAGCGACCGTTGTCGCAGCGGTACTGGACGCCCCCGTTGCAGCTCGAGGAGCCGCTGGCGAACGCCACGCCGCTGAACTGGCAACTGCCGGCCGGCAGCGACTCGGCGAGCTGCGGAGCGGACGCCGTGCAGGAGCGTCGGCTGGCGATCCAGTCGCCATTGTCACATTGGTACGAGCGGCCATACTGACAAGCGGCGCTGCGATCCGGATACATGACGCGCTCGGCGAAACAGGGGTGGCCGGCGGTGCTACAGCCGCCGAGGACCAAGAGTGCCGGGACGGCAAGCAACCGACAGGTGCGCAGGACATTCATAAAAGTAACCTCCTGCGGCTCACTACCCACGATTGATGCCAAGCGCTGCTGCCGCTGTTCTACAGATCAACGGCTCCGGGGAGGCGGTTACGCATGAAATCTTTGCAGTGCCCATCTTTGACGGCACTGCTTCTCGTTGGAGAAAAGAAATCTCCGACCGAATTCCCCCCCCGCTCCGCACACTCGCGCTTCCGTGCCCAGCCTTGGACGAAACATCCTGAACGCGAAGACGCGAAGAGAGACCGCGCCGAAGGCATCAGGTGCTCGAATCCGTACACGCGCTGCCAAGTGAGTGTCCGGCATCGCCTGCGACAGACGCATAGCGGTCAGCCTTCGCGTCGCGCCTTCGCGTTCGGTTTGTATTCTCGCATCGAGGTTAGCCTTGATCGGACAAAACTTTTCACCACAGAGGCACAGAGTGCACAGAGAAGGCCTGCATTTGCGGACATGCCCTGATGGTTTTCCAACCGCATGGCTGAAGGGGTTTGGAAACACGTCCGAATCGCCGGCGGTCCTCTGCTCTCTGTGTGCTCCGTGCCTCTGTGGTGAATTCTTTTGTCTCATCAAGGTTAGATTGATTTGTCTCCCGCCTCAGTTGGTTATAGTGAGCTGCGCCTGCGCGGCGGTGCCGCCGTTGCTGGCCAGGATGGTGGCGACGCTGGAGTCGCCCGGCGCGATACCGTTGGTATTGACCAGCACCTGAAAGGTGGCTGAGGTCTGACCCTGTGGGATCAGCACCGACGGCAACACGGTGGCGTTGCCGCTGTTCGAGCTGAGGTACACGGTGGTGTCGACGAATGCCGGCAACTCGAGCGCCACGGTGCCGGTGGCTGAATGAGTCGACGCCGCGTCGACTGGGTTGGGCGAGAAGTCCAACGTCGTGATCGGGATCGGCAGCACGGCCTGCATGGCGATGCTCCAAGTGTATGGGGTGGAGACCTTCTGCGAGCCGGAGTGAATGTGCGTGTCGATCGGCGACCAGACGTTCAGATACGTGAGGTCGACACCGCCGGTGAACGATTGCAGCGTGCGGATCACCTGGTTGTTGGTCGACCAAACCATCTTGGTGATCGATTGGATCTGATCGGTGGCCAGGGCGTTCGGCACTTTGAAACTGCCGAAGCCGTGCACGCCGCCGCCGGGCTGTGACGAATCCCAGTCGTCCGGCTGGTTCCAAATCCACGGATTCTGGTTCTGGTACGCCCACGATCCAACGGAACCGTTGCCGGCGTTGGCCACCGCCCAATCGCTCAGCTCGGTGCTGTCGTTCGACGTGTACGAAAAGTTGCCGGTGCCGCCGGTCGGAGTGATGAAGCTGACGCCGAAGGAGACGCGGCTGTTGACCGTCGTCACGCCGTTGGCGTTCTGCGGCGAGCTGGTCTGGAAGAGAAAGTAAGCCCCGCTCTGCGGCGCCGACGCGACGTCGACCTCCACCTGGAACCAGCCGATGTCGCTGGTGACGAAGCTGCTGCCGGTCTTGGCGATCATCAACTTGTCCGTGCCCTGCTCGGCGTTGAGCGGTGACGCCTCGGTGGACGTCTCGGCGGCAACGAACTGCTGTTCGCCCGATGCGACGTTGCCGTTCTCCAGCAACACCGTGTAGCGGTAGGTCGTCTGGTAGCTGGTCCACTGCACGCCATTGGTGCTGTCGGTGCCGTCCTTGGTGCTCGTGAACTGGTACCAGGTCGGCGGCGTGGTGAAATTGTAGATCACGTAGAGCAGGCCGGGCGGCGGATCGAAGCCGTTGCTCGAGGTCGGAGCGCGCTCGGCGCGTTCGAAGAACTGCCGCGCGCCGGCGCGAAACGCCGCCAGGCTGTCAGGGCCGGGCGTTTCGAGCAGCGCGCCGGGAAAGGAATAGACGAAGAACTCAGGCCGGCCGTGCGGGTCGAGCGCGCGGCGCATCAGCAGCGCGTGCGCCTCGCCGGCCGAGCTGCCGTTGATCAATGGGATGACGTCCTGCGTGCCGTGTTCCTGACTGGCGTCGAGGAAGAGCACTGAACGACCGCCGGCCAGAAAGGCACGCACGCGCGCGTCGCTGGCCAGCGTGCCCGGCGCGTGCGTCTTGCAATCGACCACCAGCAGGTCGGCGTCCGCGTCGCTGAAGTCGCCGATGTCGATCAGCGGCGCCAGCGCGTCCAACGCTGGCGAGCTTGCCGTTCCCAGCAGCGTCGCCCGCTGCGGCGCCGTGGAGTGACCGTCGCCGCCGCCCGAATCGCCGCACGACGCGCACACGAGCCCCAACCACAGCAGCGCCACCAACAGACGAAAAGAAGTTGGCATCAGCGAGGTCTGACCGATCACCGACGCGATTGCAAAATACGTGATCCAAAGAGCTGAGTATCGCCTTGCTCGGCTGGACAGTTGGCAAAGTCGCAGCCTCTCCACAGCCGCCCGCGCCGCGCCACTATGCGGCGGGAAGCCCGCCAGGGCAGCGGCAGAGTGCCCGCGCGAACCGACCACGCAATCGATCTCCAGCGCATCGGCGTGCAGAGGATAGATCAATCAGCCGCTCGCTGGCGGGGCGCCTCCGCATCCATCGTCCGCATGCGCATCCATTCGCGCAATCGTTCTCCAATCCATCGGTTGGTCTAGGGAGTTTCGACGCCGGCGACGACGGCGGGGTTGCTCGGGTCGGTGCCTTTCACGACGTCCTTGAGCAGGGCGTACCAGTGGATGCGCGCCGCCGATTGCCAGCCGGGCAAGTCGATGCTGGCGGTAAACACGTGTCCGGTCGCGTTCGTCGTGCGGCTCATGTCGACCCGCGCCGGCGTGTTGGAGGTGTCGCGGTAGACGTAGAGCTGATTCGGCGCGCTGCTGATGATGGTTTGCTTGGCGGTGGTGGCAATGGACACCGTCAGGCGCACGCCGCCGCTGATCGACGTTCGCGTGCTGGACACGTCGACGATCTTCGGGCGGGCGCCGAGCGCGGAATCGATGCCGAGCCGGTACATCCAGTCGTTGAGCGCGAGGCCGGGCACGCAGGGGACCGAGGGCGTCGCGAACGGATTGCAGTGCTGTGGCGTGCGCACCGGCAGCCAGATATTGCCGCGCGTCGCATCGAGCGCGACCTTGGTGACGGAGTTGCCGCTGACGTTCGGGCCGCTGTTCGGCAGTTGATCGGCGCCGAGGTCGATGGGCGGCAGAATCGCGAAGTAGGTTTTACCGCCCGATTCGATGCGCGGCAGGGGCAGCACCAACCCGTTGACGGTCGGCACGAACATGGTCGCTTGTCCGGGATCGAAGGCGTCGCCTTGGCTCCACGGGTAAGAGAAGCCCGGCGTTGCGCTGTCGCCGTCCCAGTAGCCGAGCGCGAAGTCGGCCGGACAGAGCGTTCCCCACGCGCCGGTGGCGCAGCGCTGCTCGGCCGAGTTGCCGCTGCTGCCCGGCTTCTTCAGGTAGACCAGGGTGTGGGTCGGAAACGGAGCCGAGCGCTTGACCAGCAGGTTGCCGGCGTCGTCGTAGATGATCCCGCTGCCGATCGGCGGCCCCGCACAGGTCGGCTGCGGTCCCCAGGCGATCGTGCCGAAGAAGGGGGCGGTGAGCGGCTGGATGGTGTGCGTCGCGTCGTTGTAGCGGAAGATCTGCACCGCCTGGCCGCGCGGGTCGGTGAAGTGCTCGTACGCTATGGCAAAGCGCTCGTCGCCGGCGGTGCTGGTCGGATCCACCTCGACCTGGCGCGGCGCGATGGTCAGGTTTTGGCCCGGCACGCACGGATTGGCGACGGCGGGAGCCTTGTAATACGCGAGGACTTGCTGATCGCCGTCGAGCACCGCGATCGACGAGGTGAAGTACTGCGTCGCCACGACGCGACCCGAGATCGGCAGGCGGTCGATCTCACCCGTCCCGCCGCAATCGGCGGCGACGCACTTGTTGCTGCGGCAGACGAAGCTCGGCCCGAGACCGCTGCACTGCGCATTGCTGCTGCACGAGTGATCGCACTGTCCGGCAGCGCAGGTGCCGCCGGCGCAATCGCTGTTGAAGAAGCAACCCTTGCGTTGCAGCGTGCACGCCTGGTGGCTGACGGTAGCGTTCGAATCGTAGTAGTCGAGCGCCGAGCGCAGCGAGCCGGTGTCGATCTGCCACAAGCCGTTGATCTTGCGCACGCTGCCCGACATCGGCCAGTCGGGCGGGCTGGCAGCCGAGCCGATGACGGAAATGAAGAACACCCGCTCGCTGCTGCCGGAGCCAAGCACCGTGAGGTCGGACACGTCGGCGCCGTTCGAGCTCGTCTGACAGGCGGCGTCCGGATAGGAGAATCCGCCGAGCCCCGCCTGCACTTTCAATAGGGCGAAGTTGGCGGCGGCGCCGGTGGCGGGGTCGCGGCACAGCTTGGCACCGCCGTTGTAACAAGCGATCTCCATCGTGCAGCCGGTCTCGAGGATCTGATTGCCGGATTGGGTGAGCCCCGCCACGAAGACGGTTCCGTCTGAGGTCACGGCCGGAAACCAACCGGCCTGGCCGGGAGAGAATCCATAGTTGATCGCCGAGATGGAGAGCGTGTCGCCCGACGGCGTGTCGCTCGCATTGGTGAGCCCGCCGAACGTGCCGGCCTGGCCCAGCAATTTCACCTCCGGCGCGCAACCACCACCGCGTGCGCCGAGCTGTCCGATGCCCATCACGACGGCAACGATCGTCAGTGCTGTACGAGATCTCCGCGTCATGTCGCCCCCTTTTTTGTGATCGCCTGGTACGCCGCGTCCCGCTCACCCTATGCCGACTTGCGCCGCGTCATTCGCCACGGCGCGTGATGCGATTGCCCACCAGATGCATCCGTGTTCGCCGACTTTCTCCCCGCCGACTCCAAGCCACCACGCGTGAAAGCCAAATCCCGGTGGCACCCCGGCCGCGAACCTAGAATGCTGGCTGCATTGAATACAATGATTGCGATGACTGCTTTGCAGCTATGCGACCCGTATAGCGCCTGATTGCTTGACCGCGTTGCAGGTATGCGACGGGCACAGCGTTCGAACACGCGCGCGGCGCAATTCGCTCGCTGCAACAGCGACTCCACCTCCTGCGTGGTGGCGGGCGTCTCGGCCTGGATAGCCGCGCGCCGCGCGCGGCATGGAGGCGCCGCAACGACAGGCCGAACCGGTTCACCGGCGCGACGCCGCTCCAGCACGAACGGATCGCATGGCGCAGCGTCGGCTGATCGCCGGAACGAGTGAATGCGTTCGGCGACGGCTACGCCGCGACGGAGGCGGCGGCGCCGGCGTGGAAGCGCTGCGGCAGCTCGACGGTGAATGTCGAGCCGACGCCCGGCTCGCTGCGCACGGTCACCGACCCGTGCAGCAGCTCGGCGAGCTTGCGCACCAGTGTCAGGCCGAGGCCGACGCCGCCGTGGCGGCGGGTGAACGAGCCGTCCACCTGGCGGAATTCGTCGAACACATGCGGCAGTTGATGCGGCGGGATACCGATGCCGGTGTCGCTGACCTCGAAGGCGATCGTGGCGCGCTCCGGATGCTCGCGCGCGCGCACGGTGACCCGCCCGTGCGGGGTGAACTTGAGCGCGTTGGCGATCAGGTGATTCAGGATCTGCTCGAGGCGCAACGGGTCGGTTTCGATCGTCGGCAGGGCGGGCGGGCACTCCCACGTGACTTCGACGAGGCCTCCAGCGCGCAATTGGTCGACCAGCGGCTGCAGCCGCGCGATGACGGTCGGCACCCGCACCGGGCTGACCTCGACGGGCAGGGCGCCGGTGTTCAGGCTCGACAGCGTCAGCAAGTCGGCGAGCATGCGATAGAGGTGCTCCGCCTGGCCGCGCACGGTTGAGAGGTACTCGCGACCCTCGGCGCTCACCGGTTCGTCGGCGAGCATGTCGCTGTACCCGATGATCGCGTTCAGCGGCGTGCGCAGCTCGTGCGAGATCCCGGCGAGGAATTCCTCTTTGAGACGGATCAGCTCCTCGCGCTCTTCCAACCGCCGCTCGAGCGCGGCGCGCGAGCGTTGCAGCTCCTGGCGCATCTGATCGAACGCGTACGCCAGGGTGGAGAGCTCGTCGCGCCGGCGGCCGACGTCGACGGGCTGCGACAGGTCGCCGCCCGCCATCACCTCGGCGGCGTCGGTCAGCCGCAGGATAGCGCGCACGAAACCGTTGACCAGCGGAGCGCCGACCGCAAGCGTGATCAACAGCAGCCCCAGTCCGAGCCACAGCAGCTCCTGGCGCGATTGCCGCACCTCGGTCAGTGCCAAGGTGCGCGGTTGCCCGGCCACCACCTGCCAGGGCGCTTCGGTCAGCGGCACCGTCGCCACCATCCATTCGCCCTCGGGTCCAGTCGCGGCCGGCGCTGCGCGCGCCGCGTCGCCGCCGGCGAGCACCTTGCCGGCGCTGTCGACGATCTCGACGAATCGCCCCTCGCTGCTGGCTACGGCGCGCAGGATCTTGGTGAGCTCTGGCGCCGACAGGTCGACTACTCCGGCGAGGACGCCGTCGATGTCACCCGCCGCATTCAGCACCGGCGTCGCCAGCAGGGCATGCGAGCCATCGAGCAGCGGATCCGGTCCGAGCAGACCCGACACGAAAGCGCGTTTGTCGGCGTAGACGTGCTCGATCACCGGATGGGTGGCCAGCGATTGGCCGATCCACGGTTGTCCGGGAGGCTCGGTCCACAACACCTTGCCGCGGCGATCGAGGAGCAGCGTGCCGCCGGTGAAAACCGGTGATTTGAAGAACAGGTAGTGCAGAGTGGTCCACGGCGGGATGCGACCGGTGTCGGCCGCGTCCTGGATGGTGCCGAGGCCGTAAGTCATTCCCGGCAGGCGACTGACCGTCGCCAGCCGCTGGCGCCCGGATTCGAGATAGGCATCGAGCTCGGCGGCGACGAGGCCGGCCGTCTGCTGCAGCCGATCCTGCGTGCGCGCCTCTTCGCGGCGCACCAGCGACACGGTGAAGGCGCCGTATACCGCCGCCAGCACGAGGACGTAGCCGGCGAACAGCAGGACCGTCTTGGCGCGAATGCTCCAGCGGCGTGCGGTCGACAGCGTCATCGTCCGCTCCGCATCGTGGACACAGCGCCCGGCTCCATCACTGACCCGCGTCCGCCGGGCCCATGCGCAGGTTGAGGACGAAATCCGGCGTGTCCGGTACGTCGACCGTATGCGTGTCGGGCAGGAAGCTGCCGCGCCAGAGTTTGGCGGTGTACTGACCGGGCGGCACGTCGGTGATGCGATAGCTGCCGTCGCGCGCGGTCATCGCGAAGTAAGGATCGCGCAGCACCAGGATGTGCGCCTCCATCTCCATGTGGATATTGCACAGCACCAGCACCTCGCCGGGCTCGTCGAACTGCACGCTGCGCGCGGCGCCCGGACCGTAGGCGCCGAGGTCGAATTTGCGCACCGCTGAGGATGGCGAGAAGACGTTGTGCTGGATGTCGTCGCCGTTGGTGAACTCGACCGTCGTCCCGCGCACGACCGGCAGCACCTTGGGCACGAACTGCAGGTTGCGCTGATCCATGGTCGCGTGGCCACCGGTCGTCACTGGCGCGGCGGCGGCGGCCTCGAGATACACGACGGCGTCCGGCACCGGCTTGCCGTCGACGATGGCCGCGCCGCTCACAGTGCTTGCGGCCGCCGCTCGCATGGCCAGCAACAGGCACCCGATGCCGAGCAGCACCCGCATCATTCGGGATGCGCGAGGGCCGCGTCGGGGCCCAGCCACCGACTCAGCACTGGGGGCGTGAGCGGCCAAAAAGCCGTAGTGATGCGAAGCGTTGCACTTACGCCGCTGGCAGTGACGTCGCTCACCGACTCATGATTCTCCGAGTAGGTGACCTCCGCAACAACTTTTAGGTTTTCCTCGATGAGATACTGCAATCCGGAGGTCACCTCCCAGAGGCGGCGATTCACCTCGACCGTGCCGCCGGCGGTGTGGTTGTCGAAGGGCGCCATCCCGACGGCGTCGAAGCGCAACAGGCCGATGAGCGCCGCGGTGAAGCGGAAGCTCCCCTCGGCGAACCCGCCATAGTACCAGAGGTCGTCATGCTGTCCCGTCGGGTTGGAGTCCCACCCGGCGAGGAACTGCAGCGCCAGCCTGGTGCGGCGCGAGGTAAGCATCAGGTCGGGTCCGAGCCGGAGGGCCTGGTCGTAAGCGCCGGCGCCGAGCGTATCGGGGGCATAGTAGAGGAAGAGTCCGGCGCGCCGGTCCGGCAGCTCCTGGCCGACGCGGATGAAGACGTCGGCGCTCGAGTTGTTGTCGATGCGGTTGTTGCTGCCGGTGTCGATGCCGGTGGCGGCCTGCCAACCGCCGTCGGGATCGAGCCAGATGATCTCGCTGCCGATCTGCGCCGAGGACAGGACCAATGAGTCGGTGCTACTGCTGCGCACCGGCGGCGCCTGGCCGAGCAACCCGAAGGCGGTGATGTTGTAGATGAGGTAGGGCCGCACCGTGAGGCGATGCACGCGCGGCGACTGTCCGAGCGGCAGCTCGAAAAGCCCGACATAGAGGTTGGCGAGCGTGTCGCACGGTTCGGCATGGCCCTGCAGGAAGGCGATGCCCGGACGCGTGCTGGTCTGCACCTCGCCGGTCTGCGGCACCGTAAAGACCGGCGCGTAGTCGGCCATGAAGGCGAAGTACGGGCCGAGCTCGCCGCCGAAGAGAAGGCTAAGGAAGTTGAAATTGAAGTGGCTGACCGTCGTGTCGGGTTGTCCGGGGAAGGAGGTGGCGGTGACGTCTTCCCCGAAGGCGAACGACAGCGCCGCTGGCAGCGTCCCCGGGATGTCGAAGTAGGGCGCTATGGCGATCGGCTGGATGGCGGGCTTGATGCCGTGCAGCCCGTGCGCGCGGAACGCCTCGCCGGCCGGATTCAGCTGCGGATAGACGGTGTGACAGGCGCTGCACGGTTTGTTGTAGATGCGCGCGAACACTGGAATCGCGGCGGCGCGCGCGGCAGGCAGCATGATGGCGAGCGCCGCTGTCACCTGCGCCACCGCCCTCCGAGCCCTCGCCGCCGATTCCACCGACGCCTCCACACCGCCGCGGTCGGGCGCGATCCCCGCCGCTCCAGGCGGCGTATGGTAGCAATGAGGGCCGTCGCCGCGAGCGGGAATTCGGCCAGAGCCGCTGGCGGCGCTCGCCTCCTCGCGCCGGCTCGGTTAGACCGCCGGCGTGTCCGTCTCTTCCCGCGCACCTGCCGTGACGCCGGCTGAGCGCGCCAATCAGCGCAACGCGGTGCTGGCCGGGTTTCTCGGCTGGACGCTCGATGCGTTCGACTTTTTCATCCTGACGCTGGTCATTGACGACATCGCGGCGTCGTTTGGGCGCACGCGGCCGGAGGTTGCCTTTACGCTGACGGTGGCGCTGGCGATGCGGCCGCTCGGGGCGATCGTCTTCGGAATCATGGCCGATCGGCTGGGGCGGCGTCTGCCGTTGATGATCAATGTGGTCTTCTACGCCATCGTGTCGGTGCTGTCGGGGCTGGCGCCGAGCTACCAGGCGTTCGTGCTGCTGCGCATGTTGTTCGGCGTCGGCATGGGCGGCGAGTGGGGCGTCGGCGCGTCGCTGGCGCTCGAGTCGGCCTCGCCGCGGCTGCGCGGCCTGCTCTCCGGGCTGCTGCAGGAGGGGTACGCGCTCGGCAATTTGTTGGCGGCGCTGGCCTTCCGGCTGTTGTATCCGCACTTCAACCAGATGTACCCGGGCAACGGCTGGCGCCTGATGTTTTTCCTCGGCGGGCTGCCGGCGCTTTTATCACTGTTCATCCGCGCGCGCGTGAAGGAGTCGGACGCCTGGCGCGAGCATCGCACCGATTGGGCGAGCTACCGGCGCTCGCTGCCGACGTACTGGCGGCGCTTTCTCTACCTGGTGCTGCTCATGACGATGATGAACTTCATGTCGCACGGCACGCAGGACATGTATCCGACACTGCTGGCGACGGTCGGCTATGCCAAGCCGCAGATCGCCGACATCACCATGCTGGCGGCGCTCGGCGCGATCCTCGGCGGCCTGGTGTTCGGCTTCCAGTCGGATCGCGTCGGACGGCGCAACGCGATGATGCTCGCGATGGCGTGCGGCCTGGCGGTGATCCCGTTCTGGATCGCCGGCCACAGCCCGTGGCGCATCCTGGTCGGCGTGTTCCTCATGCAGTTCTTCGTGCAGGGCGCCTGGGGCATCATTCCGGCGCACCTCACCGAGCTGTCGCCGAACCACCTGCGCGGCTTCTTCCCCGGCTTCGCCTACCAACTCGGCGTGATGTTCGCGGCCAGCATCCCGTACGTCGAGTCGGCGCTCGGCGAGCGCTTCAGCTACACGCAGGCGATGGGCGGCCTGGTCGCGCTGGTGTTCGTCGTCGGCTTCGTCGTGACGCTGCTCGGACCGGAAGCGAAGGGCATCAGTTTTCGCAAAACCGGGTAGCCGACCACGTCGCGTGGCGCGGTCGCATGTGGCTGTCTTGCCGTGCTGCGGCGGCGGTGGTCGGTGGTTAGATCGGCGGGCCGATCCAACCACCTGACAACCCCTAGACTCCTGCCCCGATCAACCGAGCCGCTCGATGACCGTGGCGTTGGCCATGCCGCCGCCTTCGCACATGGTCTGCAGGCCGTAGCGGCCGCCGGTGCGCTCGAGGATGTTGAGCAGAGTAGTCATCAGACGCGCGCCGCTGCAGCCGAGCGGATGGCCGAGCGCGATGGCGCCGCCGTTCTGATTGACCTTGTCCATGTCGGGGTTGAATTCCTTCGCCCACGACAACACGACGGGCGCAAACGCCTCGTTGATCTCGATGGCATCGAAGTCGCGAATGCCGAGCTTCGAGCGCTCGAGGATCTTCTTGGTCGCCGGCAGCACGCCGGTCAGCATGATGACCGGATCGACGCCGCCGAGCGCAAAGCTGTGGAAGCGCGCGCGCGGCTTGAGGCCCAGCGCCTTGGCCTTCTCGGCCGACATCACCAGCACCGATGCGGCGCCGTCGGTGATCTGGCTCGAGTTGCCGGCGGTGATGACGCCATCCGGCTTGAAGGCGGGCTTCAGCGAGCCGAGCTTCTCCAGCGTCGTCTCTGGGCGAATGCCCTCGTCGGACGCGATGGTCTCCTTGGCGCCGTCGGCATGCGTCTTCTGCACGGGGATGATCTCGTTTTTGAACCAGCCGGCGCTTGCCGCCTTGGCCGCCTTCTGGTGCGAGCCGAGCGAGAAGGTGTCGACGTCGTTGCGCGACAGCTTCCAGCGCTCGGCAATGATCTCGGCCGAAATGCCTTGGTTGACGATGCCGCCGACGCCGTAGAGGTTCTCCTTCATGTAGCGCTCGATCATCGCCGGGCCGAACGGCGTGCCGCCGATGCCGGCGCTGGTACCCATCGGCACGCGGCTCATCGATTCGACACCCGACGCGATGACGCAGTCGTAGGCGCCGGCCATGACTCCTTGCGCGGCAAAGTGCAGCGCCTGTTGGCTGGAGCCGCACTGGCGGTCGACGCTGGTGCCGACGACGGTCTCCGGGAAGCCGGCGCCGAGCGCGGCGTTGCGGGCGATGTTGATGCTCTGCTCGCCGACTTGACCGACGCAGCCCATGATCACGTCTTCGACTTCGGCGGGATCGAGGCCGACGCGATCGACCAGCGCGCGCAGGGTCTCGGCGGCGAGGTCGACCGGATGCCAGCCGTGCAGGGCTCCGTTTTCCTTGCCTCGTCCGAGCGGCGTTCGTACGGCATCAACGATTACGGCGTCACGCATGGCGGTGCTCTCCTTTGAGTAGGCTGGGGTGGTCGCAAACGAACGCCCGATCTTCCAAGCAACGGGCTCGGCGTGCAAGACCACCCCGCGATGGCGCCGCGCAACGGCGGGCCGCCGCGCCCGCTCGATCAGCCTTGTGTGGCAAGAAATCACCACAGCGACGACGGCGGCACGCGCGTCTGGCCTGCGCCGCGCCGTGCGCACCGTCAACAGTCGATGCGGCGCCGCGGCCTATTCAGAGGAGGGCGGCGTCTGGGACGAATCGGCGGGCGCGTCGAGAGAGCGCGCTGCAGTCAGCGGAATGCCGAGCGTGCCGCGCGGCGCGCGCAGCTCCAGGTACACGGGCACGGGCACCAGACCGGGGCGTGGCACGGCCGTCCAGCTGTCGAGCTGCGTCGGACGCTCGTCTTCCTGCGTATCGCGCCGCGCGAAACCGGCAAACGGAATGATCGTCGCGCGACAGTGCCGCGCCATGCCGTGATAGATGCCGCCGCCCGATGGCACCGCTGCCTCGCCCTGATCGCCCAACAACATGTCGTAGCGGCGGCGGCCGTCGAAAATGTGCAACGTCCCGGCACAGTTAGATGCTGCCATCACCAACCCAGCGGTGAGTGGGTCGATGGTCGACTGCTGCTGCTCGATCGGCACCGTATCGCGCGCATCGGCGTCGGCGTCGGGATCGACGCGCGCGCGCACCGCGCCGTCCGGCGCATAGTCGATGGCGACGCGCCGATCGACGCCGCGGAACTGTCCGTGCGACCAATGTCTCGACGGGGTGAACGCCGCGCCCTGTGTCGCGCCGCTGGTATGCGACTCGGCGGTCCATGGAAACAGCAGACCGATGACGCCGACCGTGTGCATCTCGTTCGAGCTTTCGTAGCTGTCGCCGTCGAAACGGGTCGTGCTACGCGCCTCGATGAGCGTCAGCGGTCCGTAGCGCACCTCGTACTCCAGGCTCACGCCGCTTGCCCCCGCGAGACCCGGCAGGGCCAGCAACGCGACGGCGAGCAGCGCGTTGGTCATCGGTGTGCGCATGCGGCACAGGTTGTCCTGCCCGGCCGCCTGCGCAAGCCCGGCGCGAATTGATCGCCGCTCACGCCATGACCGCGCCGGCCGGTTGGGCGAGCAGGGTGCGCGCCTGTTCCACGGCCTCGCCGGTCCCGGCGACGGCGAGCAGATCGCCGGCGGCGAGCGTCTCGCGGCCGGTCGGCGTCAGGACGTCGGCGCCGTCGCGCACGATCGCCAGGACCGTCGCCCCCGTCATGCCGCGCAGGTTGAGCGTGCCGAGCGTCTGCCCGACCGCGTGTGTTCCCGGATGAATGCGCAGAGGCACCGGCGCGCCCAGCCCCGGCAATACGCGCCGCAGCGCCTCGCCGTCGGGATGCTCTTCGCGGGTGTCGTTTGGCGCATGCAGCTGCGCTGCCAGCACTTCCGCGATCGCTTCGGCGCCGGCGCGTGCGTGCGCTTGCAGATTCAATGCGCTGCGCCACAGGCCGGCGACGCTCAGGCCGACGAGCGCGAGAAACAGCGCGACGCCGGGCAGCGGCGGTAGGAACGGCTGCGTGACGGTCACCAGGGGCACGCCGATCAACAGCAGAATACCGAGCTCCAACGCCATGACCAGCGCGCGGCGCGGCGCGGCAGCGAGATCGGCCTGACCCGGCGGCGGCGGCAGCGCGGCGCTCGCCAGTCCTTGCGCCAGCGCCACGGTACAGCGCACCAGGCCGACGCAGAACGGCAGCGCGAGGGCGCAGGCCGCCAGCACGACCGCGCTCCAGGTGAAATGCTGCGGGACCTTGGCGCGAGCGACGAGCTCGGCCGCGTCGTCGCCCCAGACGGCGGTGGCGATGATGATGGCGGCGAGCAGCGCGACATCGAGGACCAGACGTCGCGCCAGCTGGCGCAGCCGCGGCCCCGTTTCGTCGCCGCGCGGTCGCGTGCGCAGCTGTTCGATCCAGGTGCCGTACAGCGCGACGAACGTCTGCAGCGGCCTGGGCAAGTGGCGATCCACGTAGGTCGCGACGGGATCGGAAGCGCGGATCAACCATGGCGTCAGCAAGGTGGTGAGCGCCGAAACGGCGATGGCTATCGGATACAGAAATGCCCCGGTGGCGCCCGCGGCCAGGCCGATGCCGGCGATGATGAAGGAGAACTCACCGATCTGCGCCAGGCTCATGCCAGCTTGCACCGAGGTGCGGATGTCTTTGCCGGTGAGAAAGATGCCGACCGCCACGCCGACGATCTTGCCGAGCACGACGACGGCGGTGAGCACGACGATCGCCAACCAATACGTCGCCACGACACGCGGATCGATCAGCATGCCGACGGCCACGAAGAAGACCGCGGCGAAGATGTCGCGCACCGGCTCGACCAGGTGCTCGACGACCTTCCCCTCGCCCGATTCGGCGACCAGGGCGCCGCCCAGAAAGGCGCCGAGCGCGACGGAATAGCCGGCGCTCTGTGCCAGCAGGGCGCAGGCAAAGCACAAGCCGACGCTGGCGACGACGGTGGTCTCCGGCCTGTCGAGGCGGACGATCATGCGCATCAACCGCGGCACGACCAGCAGCCCGCCGCCGATCGTGGCGGCGAGGAAGGCGGCCAGCCGTCCGCTGGTCGCGGCGAGACCCAAGGCGGTGAGGTCGGCGCCGCTCGACACCGTGGTGAGTACCGCGAGCAGGAAGATGGCGAGCAGATCCTCGATGATGAGGATGCCGAAGACGATCTCCGCAATGGGCCCGCGCACCTTCTGCTCGGCGAAGGCTTTCACGATGATCGTCGTGCTGGAAATGGCGATCAGCGCACCGGTGTAGACGCTCTCCAGCGCCGTCCAGCTGAACAGCTGGCCGACGACGTAGCCGAGCCACAGCATCAGGCTGCACTGGATCAGCGCCGTCAGGCCGGCCGTCGGCCCGACGCGCCACAGACTCTGCAGGCTGAACTCCAAGCCGAGCGAGAACATCAGCAGGATGACGCCGAGCTCGGCCAGCGCGTGGATCATGTGCTCGTCGGCGAAGAGCGGCAGCGGCGTGTGTGGACTGACGATGGCGCCGGCGAGCAAGTAGCCGAGCACGACCGGTTGGCGCAGGCGCTGGAAGACGACGGTGGTGACCGCGGCCACCCCGAGCACGAGGGCCAGGTTGACGAGGAAGTGTTGCGCGTCGTGCATGGCGTCAGGGCTAGCATGTGCGCCCGAATGGCAAAGCGCCGACGCCGTTCTCGCGTTGCGCGCGGCTGCTCGCCCGGCGCGGTACCGAAGCAGGACAGCGGGCTGTACGAAGCTGTCAGGGTTCAGGGCTTCATTCAGCGTTCAGCCGGTGGCGACGGCTTCGCGTCGCTTACGACTGCCGCAGCTGAAGTCCCGTCGCTGGCCGCTGACGGCGGCTGTTGCGGGGGCTTTCCGCGGCGCCGCGACAGCGGGTCTGCGTGCGAGGGCCGAACGAGCGGCAGCTCGGTCGCTGCCTTCCTCCCAATGCAGCGCGGCCGAGCCGGCCTACGCTCGCGGGCTACCGACGAACTGCTCTTCCGCGCTTTCGTGTTGCCGTAGTGCCTCCAGCCATTCCATCGTCCGCGCCACCGTGTCGGGCGCTGCGGCTGGAGCCCGCAACTGCTCGGCCAGCCGGTGCGCCTGCGCCAGCAATTCCGTGTGCTCGTGGCAAAAGCGCTGCACGTCCGGTGCCGCTTCGGGGCGCGTGCGCAACAGGCGCGCGAGGTGGTCGTCCTGCTCGCGCTCGAAGTGCAGCGCCAGTCGCTCGCGCAGGCGCCCGACCAGCACGGCGAGCATGCTGCGATAGCCGTCCGTGCGCTGCGTAGCGCGGCAACTGTCGATCATGCCGCGCAGCTCGACCATTTCGACCCGCACGGCGCGGTGCTGGCGCGCCATTTCTTCGTACCCGGCTGAGACGCCAGCAAGAGCCTCGCGAGTCGCAATCGAGCTCATGGCTCGCGACTCTGCAGGGGACATGCCTGAGGCGATCGGGCAGGTTGACGCTGCGGGCGGCAGCAAGCCGGCGCGCTATGCCTATGAATCCGGCAGATCGCTGCTCATAGAGATGGCAGCGCGGCCGCCCGACGCGGCAGCGCGACCGGCAGATCAGCTGCAGTGTAAGCCTGACACGCGACGCGCTTGGCCAACCAACTTGCCGTCAGCCGTCAGCGATCGGGGTTGAGCTTCGCAAGGCGAACGGATGTGAGGATCTGGACCTCCGGCTGATCGCGCGAGGCTGCACGCTGACAGCATTCTTCGGCCACGCCGCCCGGCGCCGCAGCCCAATACGCCGGCCAACGGCGCGACGCGGGTATCTGGCGGTTGACACGTCGCGCCGCGCCGTCCCATATCCGCGCCGCGGAGGAGGGACGATGCTCGCCACCCAGGTTCGCCAGAAGGACAGCCGCTTCTACTTCGTCGCCTACCCGGCCGAAGATCTCTTGCGGCGCGTGCGCTTCATCAGCCGCTACTACGGTGAGGGCGAAACGATCGAAGCCACCGTCCCCAAGAAGGATGACGACGTGGCGGCCTTCATCAGCAAGATCGAGCGTTCCGATGCGGCGTTTCAGCGTTCGCTGGCGCGCAAGAAAGTGAAGGCGATTCAAGATTTCTACGCCGAGGCGGTCAACCAACCGCCCATCCCCGGCGCCGTGCTGCTGTTCACTTCCGAGTCGCTGCGCTTCGAAGCCATCGGCTCGTTCGACAACGTCGGCAACCTCGAGGAGCCGCGCCAGCCGTATCTCATCATCGACGGCCAGCACCGTCTCGCCGCGTTGCACTTCTACCGCGAGAAGTTTCCGCAGGAAGCCAAAGCGATTCACGTGCCGTGCGTCATCTTCGACGGCAAGACGGAAGACTTCGCCACCGAGATGTTCGTCACCATCAACTCGACGCCGACGCGCATCAACAAGAGTCATCTGGTCGATCTCTACGAGCGCGTCGCCTACGCCGCGCCGGACAAGAAGGTCGCCGCCAAGGCGTGCGAGCTGATCTACGCGCAAGACGACAGCCCGCTGCAGTACCGCGTCAATCGCCTCGGCGGCCGCTCGCGCCAGGTGAAGTGGATTCTGCAGGCCGAGCTGTTCAACGAAGTGCACCGCTGGGTGCGCCTCGACGCGCGCCGCCTGAAGGTGAACAGTTTGACGCGCAGCCGCGACGTCGAGCGCGTCGCGCGCCAGAGTCTCTACGAGCCGTTGCGCGACTTTCTCAGCGCGGCGCACGCCGCGCTGGTCAGCTCCTGGGGCAACGAGCGCTACATGGTGACGCGCGCGGTGACGCTCAAAGCGCTGGTGCGCGTCTGCGCCGACCTCAATCGCGCCGACGGCGACGCAGACGATCGCGTCAAGCGGTGGACGACGAAGCTGCGCAAGCTGCGCGACATCGAGCCCGACTTCCGCGTCGAGGGCTTCTACGAGCGCTTTCCCGCCAAGGGGCAGGTCGAGCGCGTGGCGCGCATCCACCGCCGCATCGACCAGCTGCTGGGCATCCAGCCGCTCGGTGCTGCGAAGGACGAGCCGGGCGACTGAACCGCGCCGCGCAGCGGCGCTGCCGGTAGTCGGCGCGGCGCGCGTGGTGAATTCCGCCGCCGGCGCTGCTATGGCGCCGGCATGGGTGCGCCGCGACGCTATGCGCTGCAGGGGCTGTTCGGGCCCGGTTTTCCGGAGATGGTGGGCCAGGTGCCGCATGCGCGCGTGCTCGGCATTCGCGTACAGGAGACCGGGCCGGGCTTCTCGATCTGCGTGCTGCCGTATCGCGACGAGATCATCGGCGATCCGCAGCGCCGCGTCGTCTTCGGCGGCGCCATCACCACGCTCATCGACCACGCCTCGGGCCTGGCGGTCGCCTGCGCGGTCGAACAGTTGACCTCGATCGCGACGATCGATTTGCGCGTCGACTATCTGCGCGCCGCCGAGCCCGGCTTCGATCTGCACGCGCGCTCGGAGTGCTACCGCGTCACTCGCAGCGTCGCGTTCATCCGTGCCGTCGCCTACGAGCGCACGGCCGACGATCCATTTGCCAGCGCCATGGGCTCGTTCATGCTCGGCGCCAATCGCGGCAACAACTCCTTCGAGCGCTTGGTCGGCAAGCACGGGCAGGGCGCATGAGCCGCATCCTCGACGCCATTCCCTACGCGCGTTTTCTCGGCGTCGACCTGGAGCGCATCGACGGCACCCTCGAGCTGGTGCTGCCGTTTCGCCAAGAGATCGTCGGCAACGCCAGCCTGCCGGCGGTGCACGGCGGCGTGCTCGGCGCCTTTCTCGAGCTGACCGCGCTGCTGCGCCTGATCGACGAGAGCGGCACCGATCGCGTGCCGAAGCCGATCACCTTCAGCGTCGATTATCTGCGCTCCGCCGGACCGACGACGACGCGCGCGCGCGCCGAGATCTTCCGTCTCGGTCGGCGCATCGCCAATGTGCATGTCGTGGCCTGGCAGGATCAGCCGGGCCGGCCGGTGGCGGCGGGCAACGGCAAGTTCCTGCTCTGAGGCGGTATGCGGCTCGACCTCGGCGGGCAACCGATCCATACGCGAGCTCTCAGCGTCGTCGTCGAACAGCGCGAGCGCAGCGCGTTGCACGCCGCGGTGGATCTGCTCGATCTGCGCAAGCGCGGCTTTGCACCGGTGGGCAGCGAGCTGCAGGGCGCCGGCATCATTCACCAAATGGGCCTCGACGCGCGCATCGAGGACGGAATCCTGACAGACTTGCGCGCCCGCCAACCGGTGGTCGCCTTCGAGGCGTCGGCGGCGACGCGCGGCGAGAGCTGTCGAGACGTCGTCGCTGGCCTCGCCGCGCTGGTCGGTCTGCCGCTGCCGGACGTCGCCGGGCAGCTGCGCGCGGTGATGGGCGGCGCCGCCGGCTGCTCGCATCTGCTGGCTGGCGCACAGTATCTCTGCGCCACGCTGGCCGAGTTGGCCCCACCGGTGCCCAGCGCAGCAGCGCTGACGCATCGCCGCCTGTTGCGTCGCGATCTGATCCTCGACGGCAGCGAACGCGACGACGGCGCGCTGGTGATCGGCGTGCAACTCGGCGACGTGCGCTCGCGGCCCGCCGCGGCGACGGAG
>Ga0265314_10002414_pt1 | contig 19177 bp, 19 predicted proteins | sample 4126metaG_FD_203106 | JGI IMG/M metagenome (GOLD analysis project Ga0265314, IMG submission 203106) | Rhizosphere microbial communities from Carex aquatilis grown in University of Washington, Seatle, WA, United States - 4-1-26 metaG | ecosystem: Host-associated > Plants > Roots > Rhizosphere >... | reverse complement strand
CGCGATTGTGGTCCGCAGGATCGAACCAGTAAACAAAAAGCGATTCGAGCTGCTCAAGGCAGCTGGTCCCGATCCTACGGTGGAGCAGATCCTGAACGCTTTTATGGCCCCGGTGATGCAGGTCAAAGCGGACGCGATTGCACCGTTGATGGGCCGGATACTCTCCAACCCGGAGTTGTTCGCTGAGCGGGTCTTCCAGAAGCATCTGGCCCCGGTGTCACAGCGATTCGTCGAAGTCTTATCCAAGGCGCTGCCGGAATTGCCGCCGTCGGAACTTTTGTGGCGGCTGCACTTTTCGGCCGGCGTCATGACGCACACCATGCTGTGGGGGAGAATCTTGCCCACGATTACGAATGGAGTGTGCGATATCTCAGATCGAGAGGCAGTGGTCGACCGGGCGGTTCGATTTGTGACCGCTGGTTTCCGTGCCCCGGCATCCAAAGGGAGTGACTGATAGTGACTGATATGAAACGTTTCCTACCCGCCCTCGCACTAGGTTCGGTATTCTGTGTCCCGTTGGGGCTTGCGCAGGAAGTCATGCAATTAACTTTGAAGCGCGCCGTGGACATTGCTCTCACGCCCGAAGGCAGCGCCCGAGTAGCGCTGGCCGAACAATCGGTCCAGGTGTCTGAAACGCATGTGAGCCAGGCGCGCTCGGCGTTTTTCCCCAACATCGACGGCACGGTGAATGAGCGCAGCCAGACCGTCAACCTGCACACTTACGGCTTCAATTTCAGTTTTCCGGGATTCTCGATACCGAGCATCGTGGGGCCGTTTAGCATCTTCGACGCGCGCGCCTCGGCACAAGTGACCGTGCTGGATTTCACGACCATCCGCAAATATCAGGCCTCGCGCACCGGTTTGCAGGCCACCAAGGCGGATCTGGATGTGACCAAGGACCAGGTCAGCGAGCAGGTGGCTCGCGCGTACCTGGCGAGCTTGCGCGAGGACGCCGCGTACGAGACGGCGCGCGCCAATGTCGATTTGTCGCAGGCACTGGAGCGGTTGTCGCAATCGCAGAAGGACGCCGGCACCGGAACCGGCATCGAGGTCACGCGAGCGCAAGTGCAACTGGCGAACGATCGCCAGCGCCTGACGGTTGCGGAGAATAATCGCCGCCGGGCCGTCCTGCAATTGCTGCGGGCCATGGGCCTGGACCTGAAAATGGACGTTCAACTGAGTGACAAGCTCTCCTATCAAGCGGTGGATACCGCGGCAGTGGAGGCGCTGCTAGAAACCGCGCGCAAGGGACGCTCCGATCTCAAGGCGCAGCAGCAGCACCAGCAGGCCGCCCGCATGAACTACTCGGCGGTGGAAGCCGAGCGGCTGCCCTCGGTTTCCGCGTACGGCGACTACGGGACCATCGGAAACGAAGTCGTGGGGGCGCATCCGACGCACACCGTAGGGGTTCAGCTCAAGGTGCCGTTGTACGATGGCGGGCGGCGGTCATCGCGCAAGCAAGAAAGCTTGCTGCAGGTCCGCGAGGAAGAAATTCGCACGCGCGATCTGGGGTTGCAGGTGGAACTGGATGTGCGGCTGGCGCTCGACAGCCTGCATTCGGCCGACAGTCAGGTGAAGACCGCCGGTGAGGGATTGACGCTGGCGCAGAGCGAGCTAGAACAAGCCCAGCGCCGCTATCAAGCCGGTGTGACTAACTCGCTCGAAGTCACGGATGCTCAGACCCGCTTGGATCGCGCGCGTGACAACCAGGTCGACGCGCTCTATAACTACAATCTTGCCCGGTTGGAATTAGCTACGGCCACCGGCGCCATTCAGGAGTATGTCCAGAAATGAAGAAACGACGAGTAGTCCTGATTCTTCTGGTGCTGGCCGCAGCGGGCGGCGGTGCGTGGTATTGGTTCGACGGCCGCATGAACGCCACCAACAACATCCAGGTCTCCGGCAACCTGGAACTCACCCAGGTGGATCTTTCCTTCAAAACCGCGGGACGCATGACGGAGCTGGCGGTGCGCGAAGGCGATTTCGTGAAGCAGGGTCAGCTGATCGCAAAACTGGATTCCGCGCAACTGGAGCAGCAGTTGCTGCGCGATCAGGCCGCGGTCGCATCGGCGCAGTCGTCCTTGCAGCAATTGCAGACATCAATCGAGTATCAGGCCGCGACGATCGACAGCGACATATCTACTCGACGTGCGGAGCTGGCGCAGGCTCAGGCCAACCTGGACGCGATGTTGGCGGGAAGCCGCCCGCAGGAGATCCAGCAGGCGCAGTCCGGCGTCGCGGACGCCAAAGCATCGAACGACCTGGCGCGTTCGGATTGGGAGCGGGCCCAAACGCTGTTCTCGCGGGAGGATATCTCGAAGTCGCAGTATGATGAGGCTCGCGCAAAACTGGACAGCACCGCGGCGCTGCTTCGGCAGGCCCAAGAACACTTGGGGCTGGTCCAGGAGGGTCCGCGCAAGGAGGATATTGCGGGAGCGCGAGCCCAAGTGGCCCGGGCACAGGCGGCGGTGCAAACCGCGGAAGCCAATCGGATCGAGCTCCGTCGCAAACAAGAGGAACTTGCCGCACGAAAGTCGGAAATCGACCGTACGCGCGCGCAGGTCGGCATGACGCAGACGCAGATCGCCGATTCGACGATCGTGGCGCCCATCGACGGTGTGGTGCTGGTGAAGTCGGCGGAAGCGGGCGAAGTGATGGCCGCTGGGACCACCATCGTCAGCCTGGGGGATATCGCACATCCGTGGCTCCGCGCGTATATCAACGAAACCGATCTTGGCCGCATCAAGCTCGGAGGCAAGGTCAAACTCAGCACGGATTCATTTCCCGGCAAGACCTATGACGGCCGCATCTCGTTCATTTCGTCCGAAGCGGAATTCACGCCGAAGCAGATCCAAACCAAAGAAGAGCGCGTGAAACTGGTGTACCGGATCAAGATCGACGTGGACAATCCGAACCAGGAGCTGAAGAACAACATGCCGGTGGACGGGGAAATATTGCTGTGACAATTGTTACGGCGCAGGGGCTGACGCGGAAGTTTGGCGCGCTCACCGCTGTGGATCATCTGGATCTGGAAATCCAGCAGGGCGAGATTTTCGCGCTGGTAGGCCCGGACGGAGCCGGTAAGACCACCACCATGCGCCTTCTGTGCGGCCTGATGGATCCGACCGAAGGCAAGGCGATTGTTGCCGGCCACGACGTTTCGAAAGAGCTCGACCAGGTGAAGGATCAGATCGGCTACATGGCGCAACGGTTCGGCCTCTATGGCGATCTCACCGTGAACGAGAACATGGCGTTCTATGGCGATCTGTTTGGCGTGATCGGGCATGAACGCGAGGAATTGAGCGGACGGCTCATGCAGATGACGCGCATGGAGCCGTTCGGCAAACGCCAGGCCGCGAAACTCTCGGGCGGCATGAAACAGAAGCTGGCGCTCATGTGCACGCTGCTGCACAAGCCCCGGGTGCTGTTCCTCGACGAACCAACAAATGGTGTGGACCCGGTTTCGCGGCGGGACTTCTGGGCGATCCTGTATCAACTGGTAAGCGAAGGACTGACGGTTCTAGTGTCGACCGCGTATCTGGACGAGGCCGAGCGCGCGAATCGCGTGGGCATGATGCACAGGGGCCGGTTGATCCGGTGCGATGCTCCGGCGAAGTTAAAAGAGAGTTTAGAGGAGACCTGCTATCGGGTTCAATTTCCTTTCGCAGAAGAAGCGCGGCCGCTGCTGGAACGCCAGCCTGGCGTGCTCGGCGTCTACCACGCGGGCATCGAGTACCACTTGTTCGTCGACGAGCGCGTCACCAAAGTTGAAGCCCTGTTGAACATAACGCCCTTCACGTACCAGCGCATCGTGCCGTCGCTCGAAGATGTGTTCATCGCACTGGAGCGCAAGGAAGAAGTGGCCCATGCTGCCGCCTAAGAACGACACGGGGCCCGCGGTCCGTATCGAGAAGCTGGTCAAGCGCTTCGGCGACTTCGTTGCCGTCGACGATGTTTCCATCGACGTCGCGCGCGGCGAGATCTTCGGATTCCTTGGGCCGAATGGGGCGGGGAAGTCGACCACGATTCGCATCATGTGCGGTTTGCTGGCTCCAACCTCGGGCCGTGCCACCGTCGGCGGCTTCGATGTCGTGACACAGTCGGAACTGGTGCGCCAGAACATCGGCTACATGTCGCAGAAGTTCTCGCTCTATGAGGATCTGTCGGTGGAGGAAAACATCGAGTTCTTCGGCGGTATCTATGGCGTATCGCCGGAGAAGCTGGCGCAGCGTCGCGATTACGTTCTCCGAATGGCGAACCTTGAAGACCGGCGCAAGGCTTCGACGCGCGACCTCCCAGGCGGCCTGAAACAACGCCTCGCGCTGGGCTGTGCCATCCTGCACGAGCCTCCCATCCTATTCCTGGATGAACCCACCAGCGGTGTGGACCCGGTCGCGCGCCGGAATTTCTGGGACCTGATTTACCAGCTTTCCGAGACTGGCCATACCATCTTCGTCACCACGCACTATATGGACGAGGCCGAGTATTGCCATCGCATCGCGCTCATGTACGGCGGTCGTGTCATCGCGCTAGGCTCGCCGACTGAACTGAAACACGCTTTCGGCGAGCGCCATCTGCTGATGCTCGAGACCACCGATCTGTTGGGCGCGATGAAGGCGCTACGCGGCCGCCAGGCCATTGTGGACGTCGCGGTATTCGGAAGCGGGCTGCACATCAAAGTAGATGACGAAACGCGCGCGATTCCGGAAATCCAGTCTGCTCTCGGCGCCGCCGGAATCAAGATCGGCGCGCTGGAGCCGATTCCGCCGTCCATGGAGGACGTGTTCGTCGGGCTGATCGAAGAGCAAGAGCGAGCGGCGGTTTCAAAATGAACTTTCGACGCACCAGCGCGATGGCTCGCAAAGAGTTGCTGCACATCATTCGGGATCCTCGCAGCCTGATGGCCGCTTTGACCCAGCCGGTTATGGTGCTGCTGCTGTTCGGGTATGCGCTCAGTCTGGACGTCGACCGGATCCCGACGATGATCTATGACGCCGACCGCAGCGCCGTAAGCCAGAACCTGGTTCAGGAATTTCGCGGCTCGCGATATTTTCAGATCGTCGACGAGGTCGATTCCTACAAGCCCATTGAACGCGCCATGGATCAGCGGCGCATCCTGGTGGGCGTCGCCATTCCGTATGATTACTCGCGCAATCTGCTCGCGGGCAAGGAAGCGCCGGTGCAGATTCTGCTGGACGGCGCCGATTCCAACACCGCTTCCATCGCCATGGGTTACGCCGAGGGCTTGGTTCAAGCCTACGCAGGGCACGCCCGCGAAGACGCTCAGAGTATGCGCGCTGGCAGCGTGCTCAAGCCTCCTGTGACCGCCAGCGTGCGCGTCTGGTACAACCCCGATTTGCTTTCGCGGAATTTTATTGTCCCGGGGCTGATAGGCGTGATTACGATGATCATTGCGGCGCTGCTGACATCGCTGACCATCGCGCGCGAATGGGAGAACGGCACCATGGAGCAGCTGCTTTCGACGCCGGTGCGTCCCATCGAAATGGCGCTCGGCAAACTGTCCGCCCATTTTCTTTTGGGGCTGGTGGACATGCTGATCGCGTTGTTCGTAGGCGTCGTAATTTTCGGCGTGCCGCTGAAAGGCAGTCCGGTGCTGCTGCTGTTCTCGGCGTGCGTGTTCCTGTACGGCGCGCTGGCTTGGGGACTGTATATTTCCGCCATGTTCCGGAATCAGTTGGCCGCGTATCAGATGGGTACGCTGACGTCATTCCTGCCGGCATTCTTGCTTTCCGGATTCATCTATCCCCTTTCGAATATGCCGTGGATCATCCGCGTGATTTCCGTCATTATCCCGGCCCGGTACTTCATCGACATGACCAAGGGGATTTTTCTGAAAGGCCTGGGGTTGCGATACCTGTGGTTCGATCTGCTGTTGCTGATCGTCTACGCCGTGGGGATTTCGTTCCTGGCTGTCCGGAAACTGAGGCAGAAGATCGCGTGAGGAAGAGGACACGACCATGAGACAACGCCTCCGCGCCATGATTCGCAAGGAATTTCTGCAGGTCTTTCGCGACCCGCGCATGCGCAGCATGCTGTTCCTTCCTCCGCTGATTCAATTGCTGGTTTTTGGCTACGCTGCGAATCTGGATGTCAATACCGCCAAAATCGCGTGGATGGACCAGGACAAGAGCCCGGAGAGTCGCGAGCTGTATTCGCAATTCCTCGGCTCCGGCCGGTTCATCGTTGCATCGATGCCGGAGAGTGAGAAGCAAATGCAGGACGCCATGGATCGCGGCCAAGTCGACGGTGTGATCCGCGTCCTGCCAGGATTCGCGCGCGATATCGAGCGCGGCCGTCCAACCAGCGTCCAGGTGCTGCTCGATGGCACCAACTCCAATGCCGCCTCGATTGTCTCCGGTTACGCAGGCCAGACTATCGCTCGTTTTACAGGCGACGTGATGGCGGATCGCCAGCGGCAAAAGCTGGTAGCGGCCGGTGTGCCCATGCATCCCGCGGTTCCCCAGGTCTTCACCGAGGCACGGGTCTGGTTCAATCCCGAGCTCAAGAGCCGCAATTATTTCATCCCCGGCGTGATCGTCAACATCATTATGCTGGTGACTTTGTCGCTAACCACCATGGCCATCGTGCGGGAAAAGGAATTGGGGACCATGGAGCAGCTCATGGTGACGCCGATTCGTCCGGCCGAGCTGATTCTTGGGAAGACGCTGCCGTTCGTCGTAATCGGGTTCTGGGACATGCTGCTGGTGTTGGGCGCATCGTTGCTGATCTTTCACCTGCCTTTCGCGGGCAGTTTCTGGCTGTTATGCCTGGCGTCGCTACTGTTCATCCTGACCACGCTAGGCGCGGGTCTCTTAATTTCGACCATCTCTCATACCCAGCAGCAGGCCAATCTGGCGACCTTCCTTCTATTTCAGCCGTTCCAACTGCTGAGCGGTTTCACGTTCCCGATCCGCAGCATGCCGCAGGTGGTGCAATGGTTCACATTCGTCAATCCAATGCGATATTTCCTGGAAATCGTCCGCGGCATTTTTCTGAAAGGGTCGGGGTTCGACACCTTGTGGCCGGAACTGCTCGCCTTGGCGGTTTTTGGAGTGACGATCCTGTGGATCAGCGTCCTGCGCTTCCATAAGCACCTCGAATAGGCTGGCCGCGACGCCCCTTGGTACACTGAAAATACATGGATTCCCGCCGGAATTTCGTTGGGAAGGTCGCTTATGGCCTGGCCGGGACCCTGGCCGCTGGTCCAGCCCGCGTGTGGGGCGCGAATGATCGCATCCGCATCGGCATCATCGGCGCCGGCGACCGCGGGATGGAGCTGGTCAATCATATCCGGGCGTGTCCTAACACCGAGATTGCGGGAATCGCCGACGTCTATGCGAGGCGTCTGGAGACTGCTGCGGGCGCGGCGCCCGGCGCGTCGATTCATACCGATTACCGCAGTCTGCTGGACGATCCGGCCTTAGACGCCGTGATCATCGCGACGCCCCAGCATCTTCACGCGCAGCAGTTCTGCGATGCGATCACCGCCGGCAAGCACGTGTATCTCGAAAAAGCGATGGCATTGAGCGTAGCTCAAGCCAAGGCGATGCGTGCCGTCTACGAGGGCGACCGCCGCCGTCACGTGGTCCAGATCGGCCACCAGGCTTGCTCGACCGGACACGTTACCGACGTCCGTCAATTTCTCTCTCGACCGGATCGTTTAGGAAAGATCACGGCGATCAGCATGCAGATGCATCGCAACACGCCGGTGAACAAGCCGCAGTGGGCCCGGCCCGCACTGCTGACGTCGGATCTGACTCCCGACCGTCTGGACTGGGCCGCCTTCTTGGGCGATGCGCCGCAGCGCGAGTTCGATCCGAATCGCTTCGTGCACTGGCGATATTTTTGGGATTACTCCGGCGGAAGCGTGTTTGAGCACATGAGCCAGCAGTTGAGCTTCTGGTACGGGACGCTGAATCTGGACATTCCGCAATCGGCGACCATGAAGGGCGGCATCTACCTCTGGAAGGATGGCCGCCAGGTTCCCGATACCGTCAGCGTGACACTGCAGCAGCCCGAGGAAATCCTGGTCAGTTGGCTATCCGGACTTGGCAACAACCAGCTGGGAGTCACCGAAGACGTGCTGGGCACGCATGGATCGATCGCGCGTGCCAGCCAGGTTCGCTATGTCCCGCAGAAGGTGAATCGGCCCGACCTGCAGGAAACTGTCGGACGCACAGCGCACATCCCGCAAGCGCATTTGCAGAATTTCCTCGACTGCGTTCGACTGGGAGGCGAGCCGAACTGTCCCTTTGAGCTGGGCTATCGCGTTTCGATCGCTTGCCGCATGGCCGTGGACAGCTATCGCGAAGGCCGCACGGTTCGCTGGGATTCGCAGCGCGAGGAGATCGTTTAGGGCTCGTCGTAAGCCTGCGTAAGCGTCCAGTCAACCCATGGATTTCGGATTCACCGAAGAACACCATCAGCTTCGCAAGACCATTCGAGCGTTCACCGAAGCCGAGATGTTGCCCCATGTCATGGAGTGGGACGAATCGCAACAGTTCCCGGTGGCGATATTCCGCAAGCTCGGCGACCTGGGCGTGCTCGGCGCGGTGTTTCCGGAAGAGCTGGGCGGATCGGGCTACAGCTACGTGGACTACTCGATTCTGGTCGAAGAGCTGGCACGTGTGGATCCGTCGATCGCGTTGAGTATCGCGGCGCACGTTTCGCTTTGCGCGAACCACATTTTTCTCGCGGGTGATGACGCGCAACGGGGGCGGTTCATCCCCAAACTTGCTTCAGGCGAGCTAATAGGCGCATGGGCGTTGACCGAGCCCGAATCTGGCTCGGACGCCGGTGGCACGCGGACGGCCGCAGTGCGCCAGGGAGACTGCTGGGTGATCAACGGCAGCAAGACGTTCATCACCAACGCGCACATCGCCGACGTTTTCGTCATCATGGCGATGACCGATCGCGCGCAGGCGACGCACGGAATCTCGGCGATCGTCGTCGAAAAGGGCACGGCTGGATTCCGCACCGGCAAAAAGGAAAACAAGCTGGGCATGCGTTGTTCGCCCACCGGCGAGCTGATCTTTACCGATTGCCGCGTGCCGGCTGCGAACCTCGTCGGTAAACAAGGGGAAGGATTCATCGACAGCCTGCGAGTGCTTGACGGCGGCCGCATTTCGATCGCTGCACTGAGCGTCGGCATCGCACAAGGCGCCTACGAGGCGTCGCTCAAGTATTCCAAGCAGCGGAAACAGTTCGGACGCTTCATCTCGGAATTCCAGGCGATCCAGAACAAGCTGGCCGATATGGCTACCGAGATCGACGCGGCGCGGCTGTTGACGCTGCGAGCTGCCTGGCTCAAGGACACCGGAGCATCGGTGAACAAAGAATCGTCCATGGCGAAGCTGTATTCGTCCGAGGTGGCGGTGCGCGTCGCCAATGAAGCGGTGCAGATCCATGGTGGTTACGGCTTTATCAAGGATTATCCCGTTGAGAAGTTTTACCGCGACGCGAAACTGTGCACGATCGGCGAGGGAACCAGTGAGATCCAGCGCATGGTGATCGCCCGCCAGTTGCTCAAGAGCTAATCTTGTGACGAGACAATGACGGACGCCGCGCAGAAAATCGTCGACGGCGACTTGCGCGCGCTGGCTCGCGCCGCGACATGGATCGAAAATCGCAGTCCTGAGGCCGAGCCTTTGCTGCGCGAGCTTTTCCCGCACACGGGGCGGGCGCTGATCATCGGCGTCACCGGGCCCCCCGGGGCGGGTAAGAGCACTTTGTGCGACCAATGTGCCCGGCTGATTCGCCGGGAAGGGAAGACCGTCGCCGTGATCGCCGTGGATCCTAGTAGTCCGTACTCAGGCGGTGCGGTTCTGGGCGACCGGATTCGCATGCAGGGCCACCACGCCGATCCGGGCGTGTTCATCCGTTCGATGGCGACACGCGGGTGGTTGGGTGGCCTGGCGCGCGCCACCACGGAAATGACCATGCTCCTCGACGCGGCGGGCCGCGATGTCATTCTCGTCGAGACCGTCGGCGTTGGACAAGACGAAGTCGAGATCGCACGTTTGGCCCACGTGACGTTGGTGGTGTTGACGCCGGGCGCGGGAGACGATGTTCAGACGCTTAAAGCGGGTATCATGGAGATCGCTCAAGTGTTCGTCATCAACAAGTCCGATCTTCCTGGCGCGGATAAATTGCAGCGCGAGATCCATGCGGCGATGGGTCTGGCTCACGGCCCCGAAGTCGAGATCGTCAACACTGTGGCGCTGGAAGGTAAGGGCGTGGCGGACGTGCTCGCGGCGGCCAGACGAGCGGCGCCGCGAGGACGCAGCGAAGAGCGATCCGCTGAAATCTGGGCTTCTCGACTGCGGGAAATGCTACGGGACCGGCTGCTCGATCGATTCTCGGTTGAAGATTTTGCCGCCGCGGGTCGCGAAGTCGCAATGCACCAGCGGGATCCTTACACAATTCTGAATGACTGGCTTAAGCGGTAAAATCGACCATCTCGGGATTGCCGTGCGCTCGATCGATCAGGCGCTCGAATTCTATCGCGACCAGCTCGGCCTGACAGTGACTCTGCGAGAGACCGTGGCCGTCGAAAAAGTTCACGCGGCCATGCTGCCAGTGGGCGAATCGCGAATCGAGCTGCTGGAAGCGTCGCAACCTGATTCCGTCATCGCCAAGTTTATTGACAAGCGTGGCGAAGGGTTGCATCATGTCGCTCTCATGGTCCCCGATTTGCACGCGGCCGTCGAACGGCTCAAAGGTGCGGGCGCGCGCCTCCTCAACGAGCCTCGCGAAGGAGCCAGCGGACACCTCTACGTATTTATTCACCCGTCTTCTACGGGTGGAGTGTTACTGGAACTTATACAGGAATGAACCCCGCAGAATGAAACCAACCATCGGAATTATCGGCGGCAGTGGATTGTACTCCATGCCGGGATTCGAAAGGCATGAGGAACGCACGGTCACGACCCCGTGGGGTGCGCCATCGGATGCCTATATCGTGGGGCATCTAGGAGGCCGGGAAGTAGCGTTCCTGGCGCGGCACGGAAGAGGGCATCGCATCTCGCCCTCGGAGTTGAACTTTCGCGCGAACATCTGGGGCATGAAATCGCTGGGCGTCGAGCGCATTCTGTCGCTCAGCGCCGTCGGATCGCTCAAGGAGGAGCATAAGCCGCTCGATTTCGTAATTCCCTATCAATTCGTCGATCGAACACGCGGCCGCGTCTCGACTTTCTTCGGCGAAGGCCTGGTCGCGCACATCAGCTTCGCTCACCCCATTTGTACGCAGATGGCCGACGTCGCCTACGCCGCAGGTCAGGATGCGGGCGTGCGCGTCAAGCTGGGTGGCACCTACCTTTGCATGGAAGGGCCCGCGTTTTCGACGCTAGCGGAATCGAATCTGTATCGAAGCTGGGGCATGGACGTCATCGGGATGACCAACCTGCAGGAAGCCAAACTCGCGCGCGAAGCCGAGCTCTGCTACACCACCATCGCCATGGTGACTGATTACGACTGCTGGCATCCCGAACACGACGCAGTCACCGTGAACGACATCATCGCCAATCTCACGCAGAACGCGGCGAACGCGGCCAAGTTGGTGAGAGCCGCAGTCGCGGCGATGCCGGAAATGCGCACCTGCAAGTGCGGATCGGCGCTGGCGCACGCCCTGATTACCGACCGCAAGGCGATTCCCGAGGCCACTCGCAAAAAGCTGGAGCTGCTGGTTGGCAAGTACCTGTAACGAGTTGTTGGATCTCTGCCTGCGGGGACGACCGTGGTCCTCTGAACTGCTCGATCGCGCGATCGCCGAGGATGAAGGCCGCGCGCTGTTTTCGATCGTGGTGGAACGTTTAGGCGACCTGTTCGAACCGCGGTTGTGCGAGACCTACACGAAGCTGTTTTCGGAAATAATCGCGCGGGTATGTCCAGAATTGATTCCCCGCACTCGCCGCGCCAGCAGTAAGTCCGGTCTCTGGCCGGCCGCAAATCGTGTGTATATTCTCTCGCGGATCACCCTGGGTGCTGATGTCGCGGTCACGAGCGTCTTGCTCGACGCCGCCAAGCTCCGATACCCATCGGCCGAAATCGTATTCGCAGGGCCGCGCAAGAACTACGAATTGTTCGAGGCCGATCCACGCATTGTTCATCGTGATGTCCCTTACGCCCGCGGCGGCTCATTGCGTGACCGCCTCAATGCATCGGCGGCGTTGTGGTTTGATGATGGCGTCGTGCTGGACCCGGATTCGCGTCTCACCCAGCTCGGCTTGATCCGCGTCTGCCCCGACGATGGTTATCGCTTCTTTGAAAGCCGGTCATTCGGGGGCAATGGGAACGAGCGGCTGCCGGATCTCGCGGCGCGCTGGGCAGACGATCCAGCGGCTCGGCCTTACGTCGCGCCACGTTCTGCGGATGGCCCGCCGTTCGACATCACGGTGAGCCTGGGCGTCGGGGAAAATTCCGCCAAACGTCTTGATGACGATTTTGAACGAGAGCTACTGCGGCTGCTGGCAGCGACTGGCGCGACCATTCTAGTGGACAAAGGCGGCACTGCTGCGGAACGCGAGCGGGTCGAACGCGCCGTCGCAGCAGGGATGAGAGTCCATGATGGTCCCTTCGCGCCCTTCGCCGCCGAAATCGCCCGTTCGAAATTGTTTGTCGGTTACGATTCCGCTGCCGGTCATGTTGCTTCCGCTTGTGGCGTGCCGCTGATCAGTATCGCCAAGGGCTTCATCAGTCCGCGGATGGCCGCTCGCTGGCGTCCCCTGGGAAGAGTAATCGATGGTGACGGCCCCGATGTTCTCGATCAGGTGCGGCGGGCACTCACTACATGTGCATTCCGCCATTGACGTCCAGCACATGCCCGGTGATGTAGCCTGCCTCTTCGCTCGCTAGAAAACGCACAGCCGCCGCTACATCCTCCACCGTGCCGAAGCGCCGCAGAGGGATATGCGCCAGCAAAGTATTTTTCACCTCGTCGGAGAGCACAGCCGTCATGTCCGTTTCGATGAACCCGGGCGCCACGGAATTGACGGTGACACTCCGGCTGGCGATCTCCTGTGCCAGCGACTTCGTCAACCCGATCAATCCGGCCTTCGACGCCACGTAATTCGATTGCCCCGGGTTTCCCGTCTCGCCGACGATCGACGAGACGTTGATGATCCGGCCCCAGCGTTCCTTAAGCATCGAGGGGAGCACTTGTTGGATCGCCAGGAACGCGCCGGTGAGGTTGGTGGCCAGCACGGCATCCCAATCCTCTTTCTTCATCCGCATCGCCAGGCCGTCCTTGGTGATGCCGGCGTTGTTGACCAGGATGTCGATCTTGCCCGCCTTGGAAAATGCCTCTTTGATCGATTCGGGCGAGGCCAGGTCGATCGTCACGCACGTGGCGCGGGGAATCTGCATCGCGGCTTCTTCCAGCTTCTTGGCATCTCTTGCGGCCAGGATGACGCGCGCACCTGCGTCGCTGAGGGCTTGCGCAACTGCTCGCCCGATCCCGCGACTCGCCCCGGTAATAAAAGCCGTCCTGTTGGTCATGTTTGGCATGTAATCTTCCATAATAGTGGAACATGCCCTATGACGACTTGCGCGAGTTCATCCGCGCCCTAGAGAAGCACGGCGAACTCAAGCGCATCCCTTTCGAGGTCGACCCGGTCCTCGAAATCACGGAGTTCGCGGACCGTAGCGTGAAATCCGGCGGCCCGGCCTTGCTATTCGAGAAACCCAAAGGCTCGGACATTCCGGTGCTGATCAACGCGTTCGCCAGCACGCGGAGGATGGAGATCGCCCTGGAGGTGTCGTCTGTCGAAGAAATCGCCGGCCGCATTTCCGAGCTGCTGGCGATGCAAAAACCCGAAGGCCTGCTCGGGAAGCTCAAGATGTTGCCGAAGCTGGCTGACCTGGCGTCGATCTTTCCCAAGACCGTTTCCGGCGGACCATGTAAAGACGTCATCCGGCACAAGGGGAAGTTCGATCTGAATTATCTGCCGATCCTGCATTGCTGGCCGCAGGATGCCGGACGGTTCATCACCCTGCCGATGGTGTTCTCGCGCAATCCCGATACCGGCAAGCGCAACTGCGGCTGCTACCGGCTTCAGGTGTTCGACGGCACGACGACGGGAATGCACTGGCAGACGCACAAGCAGGGCGCGGAGCACTATCGCCGGCTGCGCGCAGCGGGTGATAAGAAGCGCATGGACATCGCGGTCGCCATCGGCTCCGATCCGGCTACGATGTACTCGGCGATTCTCCCTCTCCCGCCGGATTTGGACGAGATGATGATCGCAGGATTCCTCCGCGGCAAGCCCGTCGAGATGGTCAAGTGCGAAACGAACGACCTGGAAGTTCCCGCCAACAGCGAGATCGTACTAGAAGGCTACGTCGAACTGGGCGAGCTCCGCCGCGAGGGACCGTTCGGAGATCACACCGGCTTCTATTCGCTCGACGACGACTACCCGGTGTTCCACGTCACTTGCGTTACGCATCGCAAGAATCCGATCTATGCGACCACCATCGTCGGCCCTCCGCCCATGGAGGATTTCTACATGGGCAAGGCCATCGAGCGCATCTTTCTCCCGCTGATGCGGCTGCAACTCCCCGAGATCCGCGACATATCCATGCCGGCCGAGGGAATCTTCCACAACCTGATCCTGGTGGCGATCCGCAAATCGTACCCTGGCCACGCGCGCAAGGTGATGCATGCGATCTGGGGCCTCGGTCAAGCGATGTTTTCGAAGTGCATCGTGGTGGTGGATGAGGACGTGGACGTGCAGAACTCGAGCGAAGTCGCCTGGAAGGCGCTCAACAATATCGACCCCGAGCGCGATATCCAGTTTGTGCTGGGTCCGGTCGATTCGCTGGACCACTCCAGCCGGCTTCCCAACTATGGATCGAAGATGGGCGTCGACGCGACCAAGAAGTGGCCCGAGGAGGGGTTCACCCGGCCCTGGCCCGACGTAATTCGCATGCCGGACGATATTCGTGCACGCGTCGATGCGCTGTGGAAGAAAGCCGGGTTACACTAGAGAGTACGCGGCGGCTGTAGCTCAGTTGGTAGTAGCGCCAGATTGTGGTTCTGGATGTCGTGGGTTCAAGCCCCACCAGCCGCCCCAAACTCGATCAAACCATTCGCGATCCGATCCGTCTATAGTAGTGATATATGCAAGATGAGCAGGGCACGCCTCAAGCCGTAAGTGTGCCTCCGACGACGGCGCCCGCGACAAACCCGCCCGGGACCCTGTCGCCCGCGATCGCCCGCAACGCGATTTCCTGGCTGCGCGATCTTTCGGTCAGCGTGGTCATCGCGATCATCGTCATTCTGTTCCTCTACCAGCCGGTGAAAGTCGAGGGCACCAGCATGACGCCTGCCCTCATCAACGAAGAGCGCATCTTTATTAACAAGTTCGTCTACCGCTTCGGCTTATCCGATATCGTTCGTGGCGACACTATCGTGTTCTGGGCGCCCGAGGATCCTTCCAGGTCCTACATCAAGCGCGTGATCGGCGTCCCCGGCGACGTGGTCGAAATTGACGACGGCACCGTGATTCTCAACGGTAGGCGTCTGGAAGAACCCTACCTTATCGACATCAACCGCGATCGCATGTCGATGACCCGCCGTTTGATCGAAGCCGGGCACTATTTTGTGCTGGGCGATCACCGTAACTCCTCCAACGACAGCCGCAGTTGGGGCACCGTCCCGCGCGACGCCATCTACGGTAAGGCTGTGTTCGTGTATTGGCCGCTGAATCGCCTGGGTCTTCTGCGCTAAATCGCCCGCAAAGGGCCGGTCGCGGCCATCGGTTCCGTAATCACCAGAAGGAGTTCCCGCCGCGACCCGGCTCCGTTTTGCGGGCGGTTAATCAGACGTGTTTATCTTCGCCCGATCAGCCACATCGCCAGGCTCAGAACTGCACTGACCACCAGGCACGTGACCACGGGAAAATAGAACACGCCGTTCTTTCCACGCACCACGATGTCGCCTGGCAGGCGACCCAGCTTGATCGGCAACCGGTCGCCCAGCACCATCAGGATGCCCACGGCGACCAGGATGAGCCCGATGATGATGACCGTCCGCCCCACATCTTCATCATAGTGGGGTGTTCGATAATGGGGGCGGAGATCTCATATGATTACGGAATCCGCGCCGCCTTCGACTCTGCCTCCCACGCCGACACTCAAAGCCGTAGACGGAATCGCGGACGAGTTTAATCCGCGCTTGTCCGCCGAAGCCCGTTTCGACGAAGCGGCCGAGCGTCTGGGGCTGGACGATGGCCTTCGCAAGGTTCTGCGCACGCCCTCGCGCGAAATCATCGTCCACATTCCGGTGCAGCTCGACGACGGCCGCCTGGAGGTATTCACCGGCTATCGCGTGCAGCATTCCATCGCGCGCGGGCCGGCCAAAGGCGGCATTCGTTACGCACCCGACGTGACGCTGGACGAAGTCCGCGCCCTGGCCGCCTGGATGACCTGGAAATGCGCCGTGACCAACGTCCCCTTTGGCGGATCGAAGGGCGGCGTCATCTGCGATCCGTCCATTCTTTCGCCTGTCGAGCTCGAGCGCATCACGCGCCGCTATACCGCGGAGCTGTTCGAGTTTATCGGCCCCGAAATCGACGTCCCCGCTCCTGATGTCAACACCAATGACCAGACCATGGCGTGGATCATGGACACCTATTCCATGCACGCCCGCCGCACTGTGACCGCCGTGGTCACCGGCAAGCCGATCGATCTGGGAGGCTCGCGCGGCCGCACCGAAGCTACAGGGCGCGGATGTATGATCGTCATCGAACAGGCTCTGCGCCGCTTGGGTTTGGACCGCTCGTCGACCCGCGTGGTGATCCAGGGATTCGGCAATGTCGGTGGCATGTCCGCCAAGCTGATGGCGCGTGCCGGGTTCAAGATCATCTGCATCATCGAATTCGACGGCGCTGTTTACAACCCGAACGGCCTCGATGTTCCCGCGCTGATGAAGCATCGCAAAGATACAGGATCCATCACCGACTTTCCCGGCGGCCAGAACATGGACCGCGAGGAAGCGCTATACCTCGAAACCGATGTTTTGCTCCCCGCGGCCCATGAGAATGTTATTACCTCCAAGAACGCCGCAAAGCTGCGGACGAAGATTCTGTGTGAAGGTGCCAACGGTCCCACCACGCATTTCGCCGATCGCATTCTTACGGAGAAGGGAATCTTCGTGATCCCGGATATTCTGGCCAACGCCGGCGGCGTCACGGTGTCGTATTTCGAATGGGTGCAGGATCGCCAGGGCTATTTCTGGAATGAGCAGATGGTCAACGATCGCCTGGAAGAGATCATGGTGAATAGCTTCAATGACGTGGTCGCCTACGCTGAGAAGCACGGTGTAAACAACCGCACCGCTGCGTACATGCTGGCCCTGGATCGCGTGGCTTTCGCGATCAAACTGCGCGGTATCTACGCATAACTAAACAAGGAATTGGTCAGGAGAACCCTCTAATGAAAATCGCCGTCATCGGCGCGACCGGTAACGCCGGATCGCGCATTGTTACCGAGCTGTTGAGTCGCGGACATCAGGTCCTCGGCATCGCTCGCCACCCCGACAAGATGCAGCCCCGCCCAGGTCTCACTCTGACGCAAGGCGACGTGAAAGACGAAGCCGGCCTGGCGCAATTGCTCGCCGGCCAGGAAGTGGCCATTCACAGCGTTAGATTTCTCGATACCGACGCAAAGTCCGCGATCGGTGCGGCGAAGAAATCCGGCGTCCAGCGATTCCTGGTCGTCGGAGGCGCGGGTAGTCTCGAAGTCTCGCCGGGAGCGGCGCTCATCGACCAGCCTAATTTTCCCGAGGTTGCCAGGGCCGAAGCCACCGCCGGCCGCGACTTCCTCAACACTCTGAAGACCGAGCGCGATTTAGACTGGACCTACTTGTCCCCCTCCGCCTTCTTCAGCCCCGGGGTGCGCACCGGCAAGTTTCGTGTCGGCAAAGACCAATTGCTTACCGGCGCGGACGGGCAGAGCAAAATTTCCATGGAAGACTACGCTATCGCCCTTGCGGATGAGATCGAAAGGCCGCAGCACAGCCGCCAGCGCTTCACCGTCGGCTATTAGTTTGGCTCTGAAACCCGGCAATGCGATGATGGAGATGTACCTGGAGAAAGGATTATGTATCTTTCCGACGACTTCCGCTTGAAAGTTGGCCTGGCCGAAATGCTCAAAGGCGGGGTCATTATGGACGTGACCAACGTCGAGCAGGCCAAGATCGCCGAGAGTGCTGGCGCGTCCGCCGTTATGGCGCTGGAGCGCGTTCCGTCCGACATCCGCAAAGAGGGCGGCGTGGCGCGCATGGCATCCATCAAGATCATTCGCGAGATCATGGACACCGTGTCCATCCCGGTGATGGCGAAGGCTCGCATCGGCCACTTCACGGAGGCTCGCATACTCGAAACGCTCGGCGTCGATTATGTCGACGAGAGCGAAGTGCTGACTCCCGCCGACGAAGTGCACCATATCGACAAGAAGACTTTTAAGGTTCCGTTTGTGTGCGGAGCGCGCAATTTGGGCGAAGCTCTACGCCGCATCGCCGAGGGCGCTTGCATGATCCGCACCAAAGGGGAGGCTGGCTCCGGCGATATCGTCGAGGCAGTCCGCCATATCCGCACTATCGTCAAAGAGATGAAGCATCTCACCATCCTTGGCAAAGAAGAGCTGGTGCACGAAGCGAAGAACTTGGGCGCGCCGCTCGAACTAGTGGAATGGGTCGCGGCCAACGGAAAACTTCCCGTGCCGAACTTTTCGGCCGGTGGCATCGCGACGCCCGCCGACGCCGCACTGGTGATGCAGCTTGGCGCCGAAGCGGTGTTCGTCGGCAGCGGCATCTTCAAATCCGAGGATCCCGATTCCCGGGCCCGCGCCATCGTCAAGGCGGCGACGTACTACAACGATCCGGTGAAGCTGCTCGAGGCCAGCGAAGAGTTGGGTGAGGCGATGCGGGGCCTGGACGTCTCCAAGCTCCCCGAAAGCGAGCTCCTGCAAACTCGCGGCTGGTAAGGTGAAAACCATCGGTATCCTCGCCCTTCAGGGCGACTTCGACGCTCATCGCAAGGCCGTGGAGCGCGCCGGAGGCCGCCCTGTAGAGGTCCGTACTGCAAAGGATCTCGAGGCTTGTGACGGCCTTATCGTGCCCGGTGGTGAAAGCACTACCATGCTTAAGCTGCTCGAAATC
>Ga0265314_10002412_pt1 | contig 19188 bp, 15 predicted proteins | sample 4126metaG_FD_203106 | JGI IMG/M metagenome (GOLD analysis project Ga0265314, IMG submission 203106) | Rhizosphere microbial communities from Carex aquatilis grown in University of Washington, Seatle, WA, United States - 4-1-26 metaG | ecosystem: Host-associated > Plants > Roots > Rhizosphere >... | reverse complement strand
CCTTGTGGAGCGTTTGGGGATTAGCGACTGGACGGTATGTTACCAGAGCCGGGTCGGACCGCTCGAGTGGATCGGGCCGTCGACGGATCTGGAAATCCGTCGCGCCGGGGCGGACGGCAAAGGAGTCGTGGTTGTGCCGATTGCCTTCGTTTCGGAACATTCCGAAACTCTTGTCGAACTGGATATGGAATACGAAAAGCTAGCGCTGGAGGCCGGTGTACGCGATTACCTACGCGTGCCGACCGTTGGCGTGCATCGAAAATTCATTGCGGGCTTGGCGGACCTAATTGTGCAAAGCCTTGGACAGACGGAGCCGGTAACCGGCGACACGGGCCGGCTTTGCCCTGCCGCATTCAATGCGTGTGGCCATTCGGAGTAAAGAATGAAGGAGTTTCTCTTAGATCATTATCTCGTGCTCAAAGCCTTGCACGTGATTGCGGTGATCGCGTGGATGAGCGGGATGTTCTATCTACCGCGACTGTTCGTCTACCACACGCAAACCGTGCCGGGGGCCGCCGATTACGACCGCTTCGTGACGATGGAGCGCAAGCTTTTGAAAATAATTATGGCGCCGGCTGTCGTTGCGGTATGGATGCTGGGCCTGACGATGGCGTGGCTGATGGATTACTGGCCACTGCACTGGTTCCAGGCCAAACTGGCGCTGGTGGCCATCATGACCTGGACGCACCATTCGAACATGTGCTGGGCCAAAGATTTTGCACTCGGCCGCAACAAACGGTCGGCGACGTTTTTCCGGATATGGAACGAAATCCCCACACTCCTGATGATTGGGATCGTCATCCTTGTCATTGTTAAACCATTTTAGGGCTTCACTGTCGAAATCGGCAGGGAGCAGTTTGCAAGACGGCCAAATCGCGCTATAAGGCATCCGTTCCCCATTGAAGCCCGCATGCGGTAAGCGCCGGTCAGCGCAATGCCGAGAATGGCCAGACAGGCCGCGGGTGGACCGAATCTACCACCACCACCATTCTCGCAGGACTGTGCCTTTGGCGGGGCTTGCGAGCCGAACCATCATAGTTTGTTTCAGGTGTAACCTCCCATGACAGTGCAAACCGGCCTGCAGGCGATGAAGCTGCAGGATCTCAAAGCCAAAACCCCCACCGATCTTCTCTCTTTTGCCGAAGAGCTCGAGATCGAGAACGCCTCGTCCATGCGCAAGCAGGACATGATGTTCGCGATCCTCAAGGAGCTTGCCGACCGCAATGTGGAAATCACCGGCGCGGGCGTGCTCGAAACGTTGCAGGACGGCTTCGGCTTCCTGCGTTCTCCCGAATCCAACTACTTGGCGGGGCCGGACGACATTTATGTCTCGCCGTCGCAGATCCGTCGCTTCGGGCTTCGCACGGGCGATACGGTGGAAGGCCCGATCCGCAGTCCCAAAGACGGCGAGCGCTATTTCGCCCTGCTCAAGGTCACGACCATCAATTTCGAGGACCCGGAGAAGATCAAGCACAAGGTCCATTTCGACAATCTGACGCCGCTCTATCCGACGCGCTGGCTCAACATGGAGCTCGCCGATCCCACCATCAAGGACAAGACCGGCCGGGTGATCGACATCGTGGCGCCGCAGGGCATGGGCCAGCGCGCGCTCATCACCGCACAGCCGCGCACCGGCAAAACCGTGATCCTGCAGAACATCGCCAAGGCGATCTCCGCCAATCATCCCGAGTGCTTCCTGATCGTGTTGTTGATCGACGAGCGGCCGGAAGAAGTGACGGACATGCAGCGCTCGGTGAAGGGCGAAGTGATTTCTTCCACCTTCGACGAACCGGCGAGCAGGCACGTTCAGGTTGCCGAAATGGTGATCGAAAAGGCCAAACGCCTGGTGGAGCATAAGCGCGACGTGGTGATTCTGCTCGATTCCATCACCCGTTTGGGACGGGCCTACAACACGGTTGTGCCCTCCTCCGGCAAAGTGCTGACAGGCGGTGTGGACGCCAATGCCCTGCAAAAACCCAAGCGCTTCTTTGGCGCGGCACGCAATATCGAAGAGGGCGGCTCGCTCACCATCATCGCAACCGCCTTGATCGATACCGGCAGCCGGATGGACGAAGTGATTTTCGAAGAGTTCAAGGGCACCGGCAATTCGGAAATCATCCTGGACCGCAAAGTCGCTGACAAGCGCATCTTCCCGGCCATCGACATTCTCAAATCCGGCACCCGCAAGGACGAGCTGCTGCTCGACAAAGGCACGCTAGCGAAGACCTATGTGCTGCGCCGCATCCTGGCGCCGATGGGCACGGTGGATGCCATCGAATTCCTGCTCGACAAGCTGCGTTCTGCCAAGAACAACAGTGAATTCTTCGAGAGCATGAACACGTAGACTACTCTTGCTGGCGCATGATCTTGTCGCAAAACCGCTTCACACTTTTGCGGATCATGCGCTAGGGAATCAACACTGTCGCTCCGGTCGTCTTGCGCGAATGCAACGCCTCGTGCGCGGCGCGCGCATCCCCCAACGCAAAGCGCTGATTGACCGCGATCTTGACGGCGCCCGAAGCGATCACGGCAAACAAATCGTCGGCGGTTTCCTGCAACTCCGCGGCAGTACGCGTGTAGTGCATGAGGGTGGGCCGCGTGAGGTACAGCGATCCCTTGGCGCTGAGTAGTGCGGGCTCGAACGCGGGCACCGGGCCGCTGGAATTGCCAAAACTCACCATCATGCCGCGCGGCGCAAGACAGTCGAGCGAGCCCGTGAAGGTGTCCTTGCCGACGGAATCGTAAACTACGGCCACGCCCGCAGCGCCCGTCAGTTCACGAACGCCGGCTACCCAATCGTCTTTTTCGATGTTGAAGACCTGGTCGCAGCCATGCGCCTTGGCGAGTTCGATCTTGGCGTCGGAGCCGACCGTGCTGATTACGTGCGCGCCCAAATGCTTGGCCCATTGCACGGCGATCAGGCCGACCCCGCCGGCGGCAGAATGAAACAGGATGGTCTGACCGCGCCGAACCGGAAAAGTACGCTTCAGCAAGTATTGCGCAGTCATGCCCTTAAGCATCGCCGCGGCCGCGACGTCGTCGCTGACATCCGCAGGCAGTTTCACCACGCGATCCGCCGGCACGTTGTTGGCTTCGGCATAGGCACCCACAGGGCCGGTGCAGTAGCCCACACGGTCTCCGATTTTCAGGTGGCTCACGTCCGCCCCCAAGGCGTCCACGCTCCCAGCGGCTTCCATGCCGAGACCTGAGGGCAACGGCAGGGGATAGAGGCCGGAACGGTGATAGGTGTCGATGAAATTGACGCCGATAGCAGTGTGGCGGACACGAACCTGGCCCTGCGCCGGCGGCGGCAGCGCGATCTCTTGCAAGCTCAGAACTTCGGGGCCGCCGGTCCTGGCAAAGCGGATGGCTTTCATGGAGTTTTCCTAAGACTTTGAAAGAAAATGCAAAACCCGTCGAGGTTGTTTTCCGGAATTTGGAGGGGGTACCCCCTGCTTCGTGAACGGCATGTGCCGATTTACCACAAAAAATGGTATCCCGGCGCCGATGTTCAATGCCGCTTAGGACCGCAGGCCCCGACCGAGGATGGCAACAAAGATTATCGCCGACGCAAGCCCGGCAACGATCCAGGCTGGGGAAGCCGGTGCAGCGATACGAAGATCGGGGCTTCGTTTGCCGATGACCCGTCCCACCCAGACCAGACCGAAAGAACCCAGCGACGACGGCAGGGCGTCGGTGAGTATCGTAGATGCACCTCTGGGATCGAAGAAGGCCGCGGCGGCGGACAACGCTGCCGCCGCAAGAAGCGCCGTCAGTGTGAAGCCAAAGGGAGCGGCGCCGGGTGGTTCGGTTGCCAGCGTACTGCGAATGATGGAGCCTACTGCGCGCATCGCGATCGCGTACAGCACGACGCCGAGAATCGTCAGTGCCACATGCCAGGCCACGCCCGGGCGAAGTCCTCGGATGACAAAAGCCCAATCGCCTTGGTCGGTCAGCCCCGATTTGACCATGTAGCCGACGTTCCAGAAAATCGCGAAGGCGAAGACAAGACAAAGAAAGATCCGCGAGGCCGATGCGCGCGGCGGTTCAAAACGCAACCAAGCCCAGGCGAAAAGCGCAACCGCAATCCCCATCACCGGGCCTGCGCCGTCAATCAACCGCGAATGGATGCTGCATTCCTCGTATGTCGTGCTGAGAACAATTAGTTTTCCGCCAAGCGCCAGACAGATTCCGCCATGGCCTAGCCCCTCATGCGCCAGATCGGCCACCAGATACGCCGCAATAGCGACGGCCAGTAACGTGACGACGGAACCGACGGCGCGCGCGGTCAACTCAAATGCTGCCGGAAGAAGATCGCCGTGCGGCTGTTGGCGAGGCCAGCGTTAGCCTGGTCGTAGTGTTTGCCGCCGGGCCGTGCGAACGCATGATTCATCTCGGGATAAGGATGGGTGGTGACGAGCGGGTTGCCTGCCAGTCCGTCAACGATCTGCTTCTGCGCTTCGGGAGGGACAAATTCGTCCTTGCCCGCGATATGCAGCATCAGGGGTTTCTTGATCCCAGTGGCCTCGCCCAGCGTGGTTTGGATGTTCACGCCGTAATAGCCGACCGACGCGTCGGTGTCGGTGCGCGCGGCGGCAAGATAAGCGAGCAATCCTCCCAAGCAATATCCCACGACGCCGACCTTGCCGGTACAACCAGAAACGGTGCGCAAATGGGTGATCGTCGTCTGGATGTCCTTCACACCAAGTCCGGCGTCGAAGCGGTTCATCAAAGCGAAGGCGCGCTGCCATTCGGCATCGGTCTTGTCGGTGAGCTGCACGCCTGGTTCCAGCCGCCAGAACAGATCCGGGACGAGCGCGAAGAAACCGCTTGCTGCCAGCTCGTCGGCCTTGGCCCGCATCGCGGCGTTGACGCCGAAGATTTCCTGAGCGACGACGATACCCGGCCCGCGACCCGCGGCGGGACTTGCGAGATAGCCGGCGAACGAACCATCCGGTCCGCTGATCGAAATGTCCTGGCCTGACATGGCACGACGCTCCGCTTAACCACCGTGAAGAGGTTAAACGGAGTGACCCAGACAGGCCAGTGCCGCGAGTACTATTGCGGACGCGATCCCTGAGGCGGACGCGGCGGCAACTGCAGAACCTGGCTCAAGGTGACCGCATTGGCGATCGGCGCCGAGCAGTTCTCGTGCTGGCAGATGTAGGCGGTCGGTTGGCCGTTCTCCATCTTCTTGCCGGCGGCGGGATGGCCTTGGGGCAAGTCCTCGTCGGCTCCGATCACCATCAAGAGCCGGTTGGGAAGGCTGCGCCCGAGCACCGCCGAAACGAGTTCGTGCGTCTTGGGGCTGTCCTTCGGCCCGATGATGACGATCTGTAATCCTGCAAGCACGGTTTCCAGCCCGTTCAAATAACTTCCCATGGCAATAAACGAGCGCGGCAACTCGGCGGCGAAGGCACCGATGAGAGCGTTGGAGCGCTCGCGGTACGTTTGGTCACCGGTGATGAAATGCAACTTGGCGAGCACGCCGATCATCGTCGAATTGGCACACGGCAACGCCTGATCAACGCTCGTCTTCACGCGATGCAGCAGCGGCGCGTCGTCCGCCGACGTCTGGAAATAGCCGCCCGTCTGGGCATCCCAGAAGAATTCGTCGAGGACGTGAGTCCAGCGCTTTGCGTAATCGAGGTATTGCTTGTCGCTGGTGACTTCCCATAGCGCCAGCGCCGCGCGCGCCATATGAACATAATCATCGGCGAAGCCCATATGGCCCCGCTTTCCATCGCGCCAGGAATGATAGAGGCGGTCGCCATCCGCCATCACCTTGAGGATGAAGGCAAAGGCCTTCGCCGCGGCCGAGGTCCAGGCGGGATTGGCGAACGCGGCTCCGGCGTTGGCGAGCGCCGCGATCATCATTCCGTTCCAGTCGGCGAGCACCTTGTCGTCGCGCAACGGCGCTTTGCGGGTTTGGCTGCGAGCGGCGAGCAGGAGCTCGCGTTGACGCTTCAGCAGCGCTTCGTCGGCTTCGGGCAGCGGATAAGGAAGATTGCTGATCCGCATGACGACATTGCGGCCCATGAACGGGCCTTCTTTGCGGATGTTGTAGACCTCTTTGAAGCGTTGGGCGAAGGTGCCCATCAAGGTGGCGTCGATCTCCGCTTCGCTCCAGGTGTAATAGGCGCCCTCTTCGCCGTCGACATCGGCGTCGAGACTGGAGGCAAATCCATCGCCCACCATCATCTCGCGCAGCACCCAGGCGACGGTTTCTTCGACTCGCCCGCGGTAAAGCTGTATGCGATTTTGCTGGGCCACCAGCGTCAGAATATCGATGAGAAGCGCGTTGTCGTACAGCATCTTCTCGAAGTGCGGAACAAACCAGCGCTCATCGACCGTGTAGCGGTGAAAGCCGCCTCCGATATGGTCGTAAAGACCAGACAAGCACATCGTGTCGAGCGTGATCTGCACCAACTGTGCGAACTGCGCCGCGCCGCTGCGTAGAAAGGCGCGCCACAGAACCTCCACCAAAACCGTTTGCGGGAACTTGGGTGCGCCGGTGAGCCCGCCATAGAAAAGGTCGAAACGCTGCGCGACATGAACCGACAAAAGATCGAGGACGCGCGGATCGAGCGGTCCGCGAAGATCGCGCGACCACTGATTGTTGAGCACCTCGGTGATCCGGGCGACGTTGGTCGTGACGGTTTCGGACTGTTCGCGGAACAGTTTGGAAACGTCTGCGAGCACGGTCTTGAACGGAGGTTGACCGAAACGCTCCTCATTCGGGAAATAGCCGCCGACGAAAAACGGCTCGCCCCGCGCCGTGAGGAAGACGGTGAGCGGCCAGCCGCCCTGATAGCCCATCGTCTGCGCGGCGGTCTGATAGATCTGGTCGATGTCGGGGCGTTCTTCGCGATCGACTTTCACATTGATGAAGTTCTCGTTCATCGCTGCGGCGGTCTCGGCATCGGCGAAGCTTTCGCGATTCATCACATGGCACCAATGACAAGCCGTGTAGCCGATGGACAACAGAATCGGCTTACCGGTGGCTTCGGATTCCTGGAAGGCATCGGGGCCCCAGGCGTACCAATGGACGGGGTTGTCCTTATGCAGGAGAAGGTAGGGACTTGTTTCCTCGGCAAGGCGATTGGTGCTCATCTGTTTTTTCCGATTGGCGCGCGGCTGGAAGCCCCCTTGCGCGCGCTCGTTGCGTTGGGGGACTGATCTGGACCAAGCTTCCTTTAGCGCGGGGATGAGCGCGCTCACAAGGCACAAGGTGATCGCACCCGATGGCGATCATTCAAATCGACAAGGCGGCGTGAAAGGCACGCAAGACGATGGGCCCACCAGATGTGTGCAAACCACACGATGAGGTTGTTGGCGCCATGCCAATGGGCGTCCTGGCAGACCTCCCGCTGGGCGCGTGCGGCCTCGGGATGGACCATTCCAAGTCTGAACAATGAAGCCGCATGACACGATCTTTGCTTTGGCGAGCGCCCCCGGGCGTGCCGGCGTGGCTGTCATACGGGTCTCAGGGCCAGGTGCTGGAGAGTGTATTAAGTATTTGACAGGAAAAGATATTCCGCCGCCACGGCAGGCCGTTTTGCGGCGCTTTCAAAGCCCTGATGGGCGGCAGATCGACGAAGGTTTGGTGCTGTGGTTTGGCGGACCGGCCAGCCTGACAGGCGAGGACGTAGCCGAGTTCCAGGTTCATGGCGGGCGGTCCATCGTGGACGCAATGGCCGCGGCGCTGGGTGCCCTGCCAGGTTGCCGGCCTGCGGAGCGCGGCGAGTTCACGCGGCGCGCGGTCTTGAACGGCCGGTTCGATCTGACCCAGGCCGAGGCGATAGCGGACCTCGTGGCGGCGGAAACAGAGGCGCAACGCCGCCAAGCCCTGCGGCAATATGACGGAGCCTTGAGCGCGCTCTACGAGAATTGGCGAGAGGAGCTGGTTGCTGCGTTGGCTTGGGCTGAAGCGGCGATTGATTTCTCGGACGAGGAGCTCGGCGATGTGCTGAGTGGCGCCCGCAGTGGTGCGCACAGCGTGTCGAGGGCCGTCCACGCACATTTGAACGACGCCAGACGCGGCGAGTTGGTGCGCGAAGGCTTGTTTCTCACAGTGATCGGCCCACCGAACGCCGGAAAAAGTTCGTTGGTGAATGCGCTGGCCGGGCGAGATGTGGCGATTGTCTCCGAAAGCGCCGGAACAACGCGGGACGTGATCGAGGTGCGGTTGGATCTCGGGGGGTATGCTGTGATCTTGGCGGACACAGCGGGGCTTAGAACAGCGCGCGGGGCAGTGGAGGCCGAAGGTGTGCGGCGGGCTCTTGCGCGAGCGGAATCTGCCGATCTGGTACTTTTGCTGCTGGACGGAAGTGACGCAAATTCATCAATGAATATGCCGGATAATATGGTTAATAAATCACTGATTACGGTGTGGAACAAAGCCGACCTGCCATGGCCTGTAGAACGCGACGGGCTAAGGCTTTCGTTGAAAACGGGCGAGGGCTTGGAGGCGGTCGTTGCGGCGATTGCCTCTTCGGCAAAAGACAGATTGGAGGGCGCTGGTGACGCGCCTTTGCTGACCCGGGCCCGGCACCGCCATGCCTTGGGCGAAGCGCTGGAGGCGTTGGAGCGGGGAAATGGTACGCAGGAGCCCGAGCTGTTTGCGGAGGACCTCCGGCTGGCGCTGCGGGCGCTGGGGCGGATTACCGGCCGGGTCGATGTGGAAGAGCTGCTGGACGCAATCTTCCGCGATTTCTGTATCGGGAAGTGATGTTTCACGTGAAACCTTGCCCGGTTCAGCGCCCTCGCCTATTGAGCGGGCCATGAGATACGACGTCATCGTCATCGGTGGAGGCCATGCGGGCTGCGAGGCGGCGGCCGCATCGGCGCGCGCCGGCGCGCGGACGCTGCTCCTCACCCACAAGCGAGCGACGCTGGGCGAGATGTCCTGCAATCCTGCCATCGGCGGGGTGGGGAAGGGCCATCTGGTACGGGAGATCGATGCGGCGGACGGGCTGATGGGCCGCGTGGGCGACGCGGCCGGAATCCAGTTCCGCATGCTCAACCGGCGCAAGGGACCGGCCGTGCGTGGGCCACGCGCCCAAGCCGACCGCAAGCTTTATCGCCTGGCAATGCTGGCTGCGCTGGAAACGACCGCCAATCTGGAGATTCGCGAGGGTGCCGCCGAAGATCTGATACTGTCGGCCGGACGGGTTGTTGGAGTGATGACGGGGGACGGCGCGGCGTTGCATGCGGCAGCGGTTGTTCTGACCACCGGTACGTTCCTGAAGGGCCTGATTCACTGCGGCGAACGGAAGATCGCGGCCGGGCGCGCCGTCGCTGGGCGTTCGGAGTTTGCGGGCGACGGTGTGGAAGCGCCTTCCATCGGCCTATCGGACACGCTGTACGGGCTCGGTTTTGCGATGGGCAGGCTGAAGACCGGAACCCCTCCCCGTTTGGATGGTATGACCATCGATTGGGCGAGTTTGGAGGTCCAGCATGGCGACGATCCGCCCTCGCCTTTTTCGTTCCTGACGACGGCCATCACGACGCCGCAGACGGTCTGCCACATCACCAGGACGACGGCCGAGACGCATGCGGTCATCCGGGCGAACCTGCATCGCGCGCCGCTGTATTCCGGCCAAATAGAGGGCCGTGGGCCGCGCTACTGTCCGTCAATCGAAGACAAGGTCGTGCGCTTCGCCCACCGCGGCAGTCATCAGATTTTCCTGGAGCCGGAAGGGCTGGACGACCGCACGGTCTATCCCAATGGGATTTCCACATCGCTGCCCGAGGATGTCCAACTTGCCCTGCTTGTGACCATTCCAGGGCTGGAAAAAGCTCGCGTGCTGCGTCCCGGCTATGCCATCGAGTACGACTATGTCGATCCGCGGGAGCTGCTGGCTTCGCTGGAAAGCAAGCGGGTTCCAGGTCTGTACTTGGCGGGCCAGATCAACGGCACCACCGGTTACGAAGAAGCGGCAGCACAAGGGCTGATGGCCGGCCTGAATGCTGCGCGCGCCGCCGGAAACGTTGAGCCGATCATACTGGATCGGGCCTCTGCCTATATCGGCGTTCTGATCGACGATCTGGTCACCAAGGGCGTGACCGAGCCTTATCGGATGTTCACCTCGCGCGCCGAATACCGGCTGACGCTGCGAGCGGACAACGCCGATCAGCGGCTAACGCCGCTTTTCGATGCGGCAGGGCTGATCGGGGCGGAAAGGCGCGCTGTATTTGCGGCAAAGATAGCGAAGCTGGAGCGGGCGAGGGCGCAGATGCAGTCCCTTAGTCTTACGCCCAACGAAGCGCACAAGCACGGCGTGGCAGTAAGGCTAGACGGAACAAGGCGCACGGCACTCGAACTTCTCAGCCTGCCTGGCGTCGATTTTTCGGCGCTCGCGCGCATTTGGCCAGAGCTTCAGGGCCTCGAAGCGGACTCTGTCGAGCAGCTTGAGGTCGATGCGCAATATGCCGGGTATCTGGACCGCCAGGACGCCGATATCCTGGCATTCCGGCGGGACGAGGCCCTGAGCCTGCCGGGAGAGTTGGACTATTCCGCAGTCGGCGGTCTGTCGGCCGAGGCCGCCCAGAAGCTGGCTGCGATCCGGCCGGCGACGTTGGGCCAGGCAGCCCGGATAGACGGAGTCACGCCTGCGGCCCTCACGCTGGTCCTGGCGCATGTCAAAGCGGCGCGGCGCGCCGCGTAACCGACGGGAATCTATTTTGGCGATCTTTGGACCGGAGGAATTCGCGTCGGAAACCGGTGTTTCACGTGAAACCTTGTCGCGGCTAAAGGCGTATGTCGGGCTGCTCACCGACTGGAATGCCCGCCACAATCTGGTCTCGAAGGCCTCGCTGGCTGAGGTCTGGCAAAGACATGTCTGGGATAGCGCCCAGCTTGTGCCGCTGATCCCATCGACGGCCAAGACACTGGTGGATCTCGGCAGCGGGGCAGGGTTTCCCGGCCTGGTTCTTGCTCTCTTGCTGAAAGAGCGGCTTGCCGTCACCCTCTACGAAGCAACCCGGAAGAAGGCGGACTTCCTGCGCGCCGCGTCCGAAAGACTCGAGCTCGCGGTCTGCGTTCGCAGCGAACGGATCGAAGACGCGGCAAAAATCCGCTTCGACGTCGTGACCGCCCGCGCCTGCGCACCCTTGCCCAAACTGCTTGAGTATGCACAGCATTTCGCCGGCCGAGGCACGGTTTGCTTGTTCCTTAAGGGTCAAAATGTAGGGGTTGAATTGACCGAGGCCCATAAATCTTGGAGGATGAAGGTCCGGCAGCATCCCAGCCTGACGCATCCGTTCGGGGCCATACTGGAGATCCGGGAGCTACGATGATCGAAGTGCCCGTCAAACGTCCCCCGCGCGTGCTTGTGGTCGCCAACCAGAAGGGCGGCGTCGGCAAGACGACCACGGCGATCAATTTGGGAACGGCCTTGGCGGCGGTCGGCGAGCCGACCCTGATCATCGACCTCGATCCCCAAGGCAACGCCTCCACCGGGCTCGGCGTGCCCAGAAGCGAACGCAAGCTCACCACCTACGACGTGCTGGTGGGTCAGACGCGGCTGGCGAGCGCCATCCAGGCCACGCGCATTCCAAGATTGTCGCTGGTGCCGTCTACGGTCGATCTGTCGGGCGCGGAGCCGGAGCTGATCGATGTGCCGCGGCGCAACTTCCGGCTCAAGGATGCGATGGTGGAATATTCCGCACACGGATCATCGCCGTTTTCCTATGTGCTGATCGATTGTCCGCCGTCGCTCACTCTTCTGACCATCAACGCGATGGTTGCGGCCGATGCGGTGGTGGTGCCGCTGCAATGTGAGTTTTTTGCGCTCGAAGGGTTGAGCCAGCTGCTCAAGACGATCGAACTGGTGCGCGAAAATCTCAATCCATCGCTCGAGATCCAGGGCATCGTGTTGACTATGTTCGACCGCCGCAACAAGCTGTCGGATCAGGTCGCGGCCGATGTGCGTGAGCATATGGGCGCCAAGGTCTACAACACGATGATCCCGCGAAACGTGCGCGTTTCGGAAGCGCCGAGCCATGGTTTGCCGGCGCTGGTTTACGATCTGCGCTGTCCGGGAAGTCAGGCCTATATCAAGCTTGCGAGCGAACTCATCCAGCGCGAACGGATGCGGGCGGCCGCATGAGCGCGGAGGCGCTGAAGACTTTGGCGGAAGATTCTCGCCCTCGTGCACTTGGCCGCGGTCTTTCCGCGTTGATCGGCGAAGAGGCCGTGCCGACGCGCGGCGAGGCGCGCTCGCGCGCGGCGCGCACCGTCCCGATCGCTTTCCTGAAGCCGAACCGATTTCAGCCGCGCAAACGCTTTGCCGAAGAAGACCTCAGCGACCTCGTCCAATCGGTGAAGGAGAAGGGCATCCTCCAGCCGATCCTGGTGCGTCCGGTCGCCGGCGATCCCAACGCGTTCGAGATCGTCGCCGGCGAGCGGCGCTGGCGTGCGGCCCAACTTGCCAAGCTGCACGACGTGCCGGTGGTGGTGCGCGAGATGGGCGACGGCGAGGCGCTGGAAATCGCCATCATCGAGAACGTCCAGCGCGAGGACCTCAACGCCATCGAGGAGGCTGGGGCCTATCAGGAGCTGATGGAGCGCTTCACCTACACGCAGGACAAAGTCGCCAGCCAGGTCGGCAAGAGCCGCAGTCACATCGCCAACACGATCCGGCTGTTGAAACTGCCCGAAGGCGTCAAGGCGATGGTGCGCGACGGGCGCCTCACCGCAGGTCATGCCCGGACCCTGATTGGGGTCGCCGACCCGGAGGCGAGGGCAAAGGAAATCATCGCTGGCGCCCTAAATGTCCGCCAGGCCGAACAACGTTCGCACACCAAAACCGGAGTCATCCACAAGCGAGTTGTGGAGGATCCGAACGTCAAATCATTAGAAGATAATATTTCCAATGTGTTGGGTTTGAAAGTTAAGATTTTACACAAAGGGGATAAGGGCGGCGAAGTGCGGATTTCCTATAAATCCCTGGAGCAGCTTGACGACCTCATCCGTCGACTCAAGATCGGTGTATAACCATCTTATCCTATTGTATATTAAGTATAATTCTGGGCCGCAATCAGATTCATCAAACAGTGTTCGATAAAGCCAGCGCCGCCTTGGCATCAACCCGCCCGTCATACAGCGCGCGCCCGATCACGACCCCGGCGATGTTCGGCTCATTGGCCGCTACCAAGGCCTCGATGTCGGCCGTTGCGGCCACGCCCCCCGATGCGATGACGGGGATGTGCACGGCACGCGCCAGGGCGACCGTCGCCGCCACATTGACACCGCTAAGCAGTCCATCCCGGTCGACGTCGGTAAACAGAATGGCCGCCACCCCAGCGTCTTCGAAGCGCTTGCCTAGCTCGGCAGGCGTCAGATCCGAGGTCTCGGCCCAGCCCTGGGTGGCGATTTTCCCGCCTTTGGCGTCGGCCCCCACAACGATATGATCCGGAAAGGCGCGAGCTGCTTCTTTCACCAACGTAGGGTTGGTCAGCGCCACAGTGCCCAGGATCACCCGCGTGATCCCGGCCGACAGCCAGAATTCAATCCCCTTCAGGTCACGGATACCGCCGCCCAATTGAATGGGAAGCGAGATGGCGGCGCGAATGGCCGTGACAGCCTCGGCGTTGGCCGAACGGCCTGCAAAGGCGCCGTTCAGATCGACACAGTGCAGCCACTGAAAACCCTGGTCCGCGAAGGCTCGCGCCTGGGCCGCAGGGTCGTCGTTGAAAACGGTGGCGGATGCCATCACGCCGCGCTGCAGCCGCACGCAGCGCCCGTCTTTTAGGTCAATGGCGGGAAACAGGATCACGGCGTCCAACCCAGGAAATTGCCGAGAATGGTCAGGCCGACAGTCTGGCTTTTCTCGGGGTGGAACTGTGTGCCCACGATGTTGTCGCGTCCAACCGCCGCCGCGAACGGTCCGCCATACTCAGCGGTCGCCAGAATATCGGCCGGGTCGGAGGGGCGGATCTCATAGGAATGCACGAAATAGGCGTGCGCACTGGGCTCGATCCCCGCGAACAGCGGATGCGGCCAGGTGAACAACAATTGGTTCCAGCCCATGTGCGGTATCTTCAAGGTGTGGTCCGACGGGGTCATCTTGACCACCTCGCCCGCAATCCAGCCCAGGCCCGGATGATCGCCGAATTCGCGCCCGACCGTGGCGAGCAGCTGCATGCCTACGCAAATGCCGAGAAATGGAACGCCTCGGCCAAGCACCGCATCGGTCAGCGCCTCGACCATTCCCGGCAACGCCTTTAGGCCGCGCATGCAATCAGCAAAAGCGCCGACCCCCGGAAGCACGATACGCCCGGCACCGGCCGCCACCGAAGGATCGGCGGTAACGACAATGGTATGGCCGCGCCCATCTGCCGCACGCGCCAAAGCCTTTTCCGCCGAACGCAGATTGCCGGAGCCGTAATCGATCAGAGCGACGAGAGGCATGACGGTTGCTTAAACCAAACGTCCGCCAGGGCCAAGTTGGCTCTTACTTGCAGGGTTCGTACGCGTTTGGCGGGATCATTCTGATGCGGTGGCCGTCAATTTCGAGATCGCGTTGAACCGGCGCGACCGTCTCAAACTTGCCTGCCAACAAAGCCACCCGATCGTTTTCGCATCCTGACCCGCCCATTGTCGCCACCGGCTCCCAATCTTTGCCATTTTGCCTGAACAATTCCGCGCGCCACCATTGTTGGCCGCCTTTGGCATTGATGCCGTAGATCAGCAAAATGTCATCGACTCCATGGCCATCGAAATCCCGCAAGACCGCATCGCAACGCCTGTATGAAGCGGCGCGCGCGACAAGACAGCTATGCACCTCCTCGTCTCCGACGTTGTAGGTCGTGCTCCAATCCTGATTCAAGAACGAAGCAGGAAGCTCCTTCCCCTTCGGATATACGCTGATATCTTGCGCGATTTCCTGCGGCGATATCACTTTCGGGATTGTTTGATAGCGATTCGTCTGGGAAAGCGCCGCCTTTGCCGCTTTACTGATCTGCGAGCTTTCCGATTTTCGGAGCGCAGCAAGCGCCTCCTGGCTAAACCGTCCGCCTTCCCAGCGTAGATACGAGAAATCAAAGTTGTCGGCTTTCACCGCGCCGGATTTCAGCCGCGCCATCTGGCTATCCACGGACAAGCGCATGGGATCGGCAATCGGCGTGAACAGAACGAGCAGAATCACCAGCCCCAAGATCGTCGTGAGGTAATTCCAGGTCTCGATCAGTTTCAGCCACGGGCTTGGAAGAAGCGCCGCCACGAAATAGCCGACGGCAAAACAGATCGCGACCAGCGTGACCGCCGCCGTATCGATGCGGTCGACCGTCCAGCCGTACTGGTTGACGCGCAGCCACAGCGCATAAGCGGCAATCGTCACAATGAAGATCAGCATCACCGAAGCCAGCGTCCCCGCCACGCGCAACGCGTGATGTGGGCGCCGTTCCGGATCGCCGTCCTGATAGGCGGCATTGATGTGGATCACCAGTACCGCCGTCGCCACCAGTAGCAGCGCCGTCGCCGAGCGTGTCTGCCACAAGGGCTGCAAACCCGTGAACACGAGGCTGATCAGAAACGCAAAGGCGATCAGTGCGATCACCGGCAACAGCCAGCCCAGCAGCATCAACGCCAGGGTGCGCACGCCGCGCACCAGGCTGGCGCGCGTGTCGGTGATGTGGATCGCAACCGCCGTCGCCAGTGCGGTGACGGGAATGGCAAACCAGGAGTGGTTGATGAAATCGCGGAAGAAGTGAAGCTTAATCATCTCGAACAAGGCAACGCCGAGATAGAGGATGATCCAGAAGGCGGCGACGAAGCAGGCGGCGATCGCCAGCTGCACGCCAAGCTTCCAGGCCACGTCGAACAAGGTCGGGTAGCGCGGCACGATCTGCCGGTCGGCTTCGATGCAAGAGATCAGCGCATGGCTGACGAATAGGAAAACCGCAGTGAAGATGACGACGCTCGCCGACGGCATGACATGGGCGACCTCGACCGATTTGCCGACGACAAATTGCGTATCGGTCGGCCAGGCGTGCCAGACGTCGTAGAAGGCGAAGCCCGCGGCGATGGCTGTCGCCACCACCACCCAGCTCAGCAGCGTGCGTTTGCGCAGATTGCCGATGCCTTGCAGCGCCAAAAGCGGCACATAGAGAAACACCAGCGCCAGCGGGGCGAACAGCCTGGGATCGATCGCGGGCCACGCCTTATGGTCGTAAGCAAAATAAAGCAGATAAAGCGCCACGCCCTGGATTAAGCCGATCAGCAGGCGGGCCATAAATATCCGCTGCGAGCCTTGTCCAGGTGCCTCATCCTGCACTGCCATGGCGCACTCCCCCAACACGTGTACGGGGTGAGAATACACAAATAATGACGGTTGTGCGCGGGGGCTAATTCCCGTCCATCTTCAGCGCGGCAATGAAGGCTTCCTGGGGGATGTCCACCTTGCCGAACTGGCGCATCTTCTTCTTGCCCTCTTTCTGCTTGTCGAGGAGCTTGCGCTTGCGGGTGATGTCGCCGCCATAACATTTCGCCGTCACGTCCTTGCGCAGCGCCGAAATGGTTTCGCGGGCGATGACCTTGCCGCCGATCGCCGCCTGGATCGGGATTTTGAACAGGTGGCGCGGGATCAGCTCCTTCAGCTTCTCGCACATCGCCCGGCCGCGCGCTTCGGAGCGCTGGCGGTTGACGATCATCGACAGCGCATCCACCGGCTCCTCGTTGACCAGGATCGACATCTTGACCAGGTCGCCTTCGTGATAGCCCTCGATGTGGTAATCGAAGCTGGCATAGCCGCGGGACACCGATTTCAGCCGGTCGTAGAAATCGAACACCACTTCGTTGAGCGGCAGGCGGTAGATCACCATGGCGCGGCTGCCGGCATAAGTCAGTTCCACCTGCGAGCCGCGGCGGTCTTCGCACAGCTTCAGCACGGAACCGAGATATTCGTCGGGCACGAAGATCGTCGCCCTGATCCATGGTTCTTCGATCATGGCGATCCGCACCACGTCGGGCATGTCGGCCGGATTGTGCAACTCGATCATCGTGCCGTCGGTGAGATGGATGCGATAGATCACGCTCGGCGCGGTGGTAATCAGGTCGAGATTGAATTCGCGTTCCAGCCGCTCGCGAATGATCTCGAGGTGGAGAAGCCCCAGGAACCCGCAGCGAAAGCCGAAGCCCAGCGCGGCGGAGGTTTCGGTTTCGAAGGTGAAGCTGGCATCATTCAGGTGGAGTCGTCCGAGCGCCTCGCGCAGATCCTCGAACAGCGCGGCATCCACCGGGAACAGGCCGCAGAACACCACCTGCTGCGCAGGCTTGAAGCCGGGCAGCGGCGCTTCGGCCGGCTTGCGCTCGTCGGTGATGGTGTCGCCGACATGGGTCTCGGCCACTTCTTTGATTGCGGCGGTGATGAAGCCGACCTCGCCGGGCATCAGCGAATCCAGCAGCACCTGCTTGGGCGTGAAGACGCCGACGCGCTCCACCGTATAGGAGGCGCCCGAGGCCATCATGCGGATCTTCTGGCCCTTCTTCAGCACGCCGTCGAAGATGCGCACCAGAACGACGACACCCAGATAGGCGTCGTACCAGGAATCAATCAGCAGGGCCTTGAGCGGGGCTTGCGCGTCGCCCGTGGGCGGGGGCAGGCGATGGACGATCGCTTCCAGCACCGCCTCGATGTTGAGTCCGGTCTTGGCGGAAATCGGGATGGCGCCCGAGGCGTCCAGTCCGATGACGTCCTCGATCTGCTGGCGGATGCGGTCGGGCTCGGCGGCGGGCAGGTCGACCTTGTTGAGGATCGGCAGAATCTCTAAGCCCGCGTCGATGGCCTGATAGACATTCGCAAGGGTTTGCGCTTCCACCCCCTGGCTGGCATCGACCACCAGGAGCGCACCCTCGCAAGCGGCCAGGCAGCGCGACACCTCATAGGCGAAATCCACATGGCCCGGCGTGTCCATGAGGTTGAGGGTATAGGTCTCCCCGTCCGCGGCCATATAGTCCAGCCGGACAGTCTGCGCCTTGATGGTGATGCCGCGCTCGCGCTCGATATCCATGGAATCGAGCACCTGCTCCTTCATCTCCCGGCTGGTCAGCCCGCCGCAGACCTGAATCAACCGGTCGGCCAGGGTCGATTTGCCGTGGTCGATATGAGCCACGATGGAGAAATTGCGGATGCGGGCGAGGGCGCTCATGAGGCGGGCTACATAGCGTTGCGACCCCGCCCCGTCCAGCAGCCCGGTTCATTGCCGCGGGAATTTGGGTTAAAGCTCGCAGGGGCGGCGCGGACGGGGAGGGTACCATGGCAAGGACGGGTCTTTTTGCCGGCCCCCTGGCTGCTTTTTGTCTGGCCGCCGCCGCCCAGGCCGGCATCGCGGATTTCACAGGCAATTGGGAGAATGTGGGCCGCGACGCCAGCGGCATCGCACATGTCGTGATCAGTCCGGCGGGCGGCGACCATGTCAGCGTGCGGGTCTATGGCACCTGTCATCCGACCGAATGCAATTGGGGTTTGGTGGAAGGCAAAAGCTACACCGCCGATCCGCGTTTGAGCGAGGTGGAGAGCATCCAGGCGGTCTTCACCACGGCCTTCTCGCGCAAAGAGATCATCTTTCGGAAAGGCAACAGCGGCGAACTCACCTTCGAAGTGTTGACGGAAATCCTCGACGGATCGGAGCGTCACAACTTCGATATGACGGGAAGGTTGAGACAATCCAACTTGGCAGGCCCGGTCGGCGACAATTGGAATCGACCCGCGAGCCAGGGCACGGGCTGGGGCGGCGGCGCGCGCACAGGCACCTCGTCACGTCCGGCGGAAACCTGTCAGCCGTTCGAGACTGCCCGTGTCGTTCAAACCGGCGAGTTGTGGCAGGTGGTGGCCGGGAGCCAGAGGCTTGCCGACGGCCGCGACGAACGCACGGCCATGCGCGCGCTGGAGACGATCCATCATTTCGGCTTCGACCGGAAATGCCACACCGGCACATCTTCGATAGAGTATTGGAAGCGCGGCCCGGAAATTCCGAATGGTCATATGGGCGGCGCCGACTGCATTTACTTTAATCCGACGACCGTCCATCTGACGCACATGGGGCGTGCCTGGAATATCGTCGATGGCGTGCAGTGGATCGCCGATTTCGGTCCCAATAAAGTGCAGGCCGACGAAATGCTATCGCTTATTCGCTCTTACGGTCTCGACCGGGAATGCTTCGTGGGCGGCCGGCTCAATTCAG
>Ga0265314_10002411_pt1 | contig 19202 bp, 13 predicted proteins | sample 4126metaG_FD_203106 | JGI IMG/M metagenome (GOLD analysis project Ga0265314, IMG submission 203106) | Rhizosphere microbial communities from Carex aquatilis grown in University of Washington, Seatle, WA, United States - 4-1-26 metaG | ecosystem: Host-associated > Plants > Roots > Rhizosphere >... | reverse complement strand
TCCGAATGCGTCCGTCGACTTCTTCGTCCTGGTTGAAAGCCTGGCTCAAGTTGCGGATGAACACCCAGATGACTTGCCGCAGATCGGTGGTGACCTCGCCGACGCGCTTGGCGCTGGCCTGGCAGTAGTCGCGAACGAATCGCCGCACGCCTTCCCATTCGCGACGGCCCTTGCGCGTCTTCGCATCATCCTCCACGGCTCCGGGCGGGGCGGTTGCCAGCGTGACGTGCTTGGCCCAAGCCTCGGCAGTTGCACGAAAAGTCGGGATATCCGTGGCCGCCTGTTCCAGCGCGAACTCGGCCATACTGCGCAGGATCCCGGCCAAGGTGTCGAGAGCCATGTCGCCCGCGATGTTTCCTCCCGCCGCGTCCGCGGATGGCGTGATCTCAGACGGCTTCTGTGACTTCCCGAACATGGCGGTGGGTAGTGAGAGACGCTATCGGCAGCTTCCGGAGTGAAGTTAAGAGCACGGAGAAGACAGAGGACACCGAGGCCGGAATGCATGGGCACTTCAGGTTCTTGCTGCGATCTTGTTCTTACGCCTGCTTGGCAGCGGCCTCGCGGCCCCGGTGCGCGAGCAGGAGCAGCGCGGGTTGCAACAGGCGCGGCAGAATCGCCAGCGCGAGCGCCCCGCCGATGACGACGATGGCCAGCGGCTTCTGGGTTTCTGAACCGATGCCGTGCGAAACCGCGGCGGGCAGCAGCCCCAGCATGGCCACGAAGGTCGCCATCAAGACGGGTCGCAGCCATCGCTCCGCGGCCATGCGCGCGCTTTGCTCGGCGGTTTGGCCTTCTTCGCGCAGTTTGCGCGCGTAGGTCACCACCAATAGTGCGTCCTGAACCGCAACGCCGAGAATGGAGATGAATCCCATGGCCGCCGAAATCGAAAAATCGGTTCCCGTCAGGTAGAGCGCCACGATGCCACCACTCGACGCCACCGGTACGCCGAGCAGCACGATGAGCGTGTCGCGCCCGTTCTTAGCCGAGCTGAACACCAAGAATGCAATCACCAGCAGGGTGATTGGAACGATGACCAGCAGGCGCGCCGTGGTTTCACGCAATTGGTTCATCTCGCCGGCCCATTCGAGGTGCGTGTCGTAGGGCAGTTGCTTCACGATGGGCATGAGTCGGGCCTGGGCCTCACCAATGGTCGACGCCAAATCGCGCCCACGCACCGAGAACTTCACCGGCACGTAGCGCTTGATGTCCTCGCGAAAGATCACCGAGGGTCCCTCTTCCTCGGCTACCTCGGCAATTTGGCCGAGGGGCACCTGCACGCCGTCGGGCGTCGACACCAAGATGTTGCGAATAGAGCGCACGTCGCGCCGGTACTGTTCCGCCCAGCGCAGGATCAGGTCGAAGTGTTTTTCGCCCTCGAAAACCTGCGTGATGACCTGCCCACCAATCGCGGCCTGCACCACGGCGGCAACATCGCCGGTATTGAGCCCATAGCGTCCGATCTGCGTACGGTAAGGCGTGATGCGAATGGCCGGCTGGCCAAGGGATCGAAAGATGCCGAGATCCTCGATGCCCGGGATCTTCTTAAGCACTTCCACGATGTCCTCGGCCTTGGACTCGTTGACGTTCAGATCGGGGCCCACGACCTTGACCGTGTTCTCGCCCTTGACGCCCGACATGGCTTCCTCGACGTTGTCGGATATGGCCTGCGAAAAGCTGAACACCACGCCCGGAAAGGCATCCGCCAGTTCCTTCTGCATGTCGCTGGTCATCGATTCCTTGGTGACGCCTTTGCGCCACTCGCTGGTGGGCCGCAGGGGCGCAAGCAACTCGATGTTGTAGAAGCCCGACACGTCGGTGCCGTCGTCCGGCCGCCCGAGCTGCGAAATCGCGGTCTGGATCTCGGGTCGGCGCTGCTGTCCTTCGGCGCAGGTGGCGTCATCGTCGGATGGACAGCCGCGCACGATGGCCCGCATGCGACCCACCAGCCGCCCGGCCTTTTCCAGCGAAATGGACATGGGCAAGGTGGCGCGGATCCAGAAGTTTCCTTCTTCCAGCTTGGGCATGAATTCGCGTCCCAGGAAGACCGACGCGACCAGCGCAAGGACCACCGGCGCCACGCCGACGAACACGGCCAGTTTGGGACTGCGGAGCGAGAACGAAAACAGCGGCGCGTAGAGCCGCGCGACCAAGCGCATGGGTAGGCTTTCCTTTTCGTGATCTGCCGATCCGATCGGAAGCATGCGCGATGCCAGCATGGGCGTGAGAGTGAGCGAGAGCAGAATGGAGCCGCCGATGGCAAAGGCGTAGGTCTGCGCCATCGGCGACATGATCACGCCCGCCACACCGGTCAGCGTGAACAGCGGAATGAACGCCACCGCGATGATGAGCGCCGAGGAGAACATGGGCGGCCCGACCTCGCGCGCCGCCGCCACGATGCGCTCGAAGGCTGTGCCGCCCTTGCGCGCGAAGTTGCGAAAGATGCTTTCCATCATGATCACAGTCGAGTCGACCACGATGCCGAAATCCACAGCCCCTAGCGAGATGAGGTTCGCAGCGGTTCCGCCCGCCACCATGCCGGTGAACGCGAACATCAGCGCCAGCGGCAAATTGATGGCGGTGATGAGGGCGGCGCGCGCGCTGCCGAGAAACAGCCACAGCACGAGCGACACGAGAATCATGCCGATGAGCAGATTCTCCATCACCGTATGCGTGGTCAGTTTCACCAGGTCGGCGCGGTCGTAGATAGGCTCGATGGTGATCCCCGGAGGCAACACGCGATTCTGGCGGATGTAATCGACCCGTTCGTGAATCCCGCGAATGGTCTTGCGCGAGTCGCCGCCGTAGCGCATGAGCACGATACCCTCGACCACGTCGGCATCGTCGTCCTGCCCCACGATACCCAGGCGTGGAGCCGCGCCGACGCTCACGTTGGCGACGTCGCGCACGCGCACCGGAACGCCCTTGGCCGCGCTGACGGTGATGTCGCCAATGTCCTGCACCGAGCGAATCAGTCCGACCCCGCGCACGTCGAACGACTGCTCGCCGAGGGTGATGCGCTGGCCACCCACATTCTGATTGGCATTGGCAATGGCGGACTGTAGCTGCGCCAGGGCCACGCCGCGCCCGCGCAGGCGGTAGGGATCGACCTCGACATGGTACTGCTTGGTCAGGCCTCCGAATCCAACCACGTCGATCACGCCCGGAACCTGCCGGAACTGCTTTTCCAAAATCCAATCCTGCGCGGTCTTCAGATCGGCAAGCGTGTAGCCCTTGCCCACGACCTTGTAACGAAAGAGCTCTCCGATGGCGCTCCATGGAGAGAGCGCAGGCGACACGCCCGGCGGCAGCGAGATGAACACCAGCTGGTTGAGCACCCGCTGCTGCGCGGTCGCGTACGGCGTGTCCCAGCCGAAGTAGCATTTGACGTCCGCCAAACCGAACAGCGATTGCGACCGGATGTGTTCCAGGCCGGGCATGCCGACCAGTCCCGTTTCCAGCGGCACCGAGACGTAGCGTTCCACTTCCTCCGCGCTCCAGCCCTGCGGCTGGACGATGATTTCGATCATGGGCGCCACCGGGTTGGGGTAGGCCTCGATGTCGAGTTGGAGGTACGAGCGCACCCCGATCCCTAGCAGCGCCAGGGTCAACACAGCCACGATCAGCGGGGCCCGGACGGCCGCAGCGACAAGTTTGGCAATCACGGTTAGAACATCCCGGACAGCAAAACCGCACCGACGGTCACGACGCGCTCGCCGGCCGAGATGCCACGAACCACCGGCAGATAGTCACCTCCCAGTTCCTCACTGACCGACACGGGCCGCCGTTCGAAGCGCAGCCGGCCGTCTGGCGCCTTGCCAACCTCGACAAAGATCATGGTTTGATCCCCAAGGTGCATCAGTGCACTACGCGGCAGCGCTAGTTCGCGCTGCCTGTCCACGGCCAGCGCGGCAGTCGCGTACATCTCGGGTTTGAGATCCCGATCGGGATTGTCCAGCTTGCAGCGAACCTTCGCCGTTCGCGTGCCTGGATCCAGCGTATCCGAGACCCAGTCCGCGATCCCTTTGAACGTGCGGTTGGGATAGGCCACGACCTTCACGATGCACTCGGTGCCTTGCTTGACCCGCCCCACATCCATTTCAAACACGTCGGCCATGACCCACACCGAGTCCAGCTCGCCGATGGTGAATAGTTCGATCACGCTGCCACCGGTGTATTGCCCTTGCACCTCGGCGCCGGGATTTACGTTGCGCGCGACGACCTCGCCGGCGATGGGCGCACGCAGCGTGTAGCTCTGGCTGCCCTGCCCTGCCCTGCCGTTGCTCAAAAGCTTGGCCTTCTTCTTGGCCCGATCCAGCTCGGCCTTGCTCTTTGAGAAATTGCCCTGAGCGGCTTCCAGGTCGCGCTGCGACCCCGCGTGGACGTCGTATAGTTCCTTCTGGCGCTTGAAATCCTTCTCGGCGTTGGTGAATTCCGCATGGGCCTTTTGCAGATCCGAGAAGGCGCTTCCCACATCCGGAGATTCGATAATGGCCAGGGTGTCGCCTTTGTTCACGCGCTGGCCGAGTTGCGCCTCGATATGGACCACGCGGCCGGTGACCGGGCTGATGACGTGGGCCACCTTCAAATCGTCGAAGGCTACGCGCCCGCTGGTCACCACCAAACCGCCAACCGGCTGGGGAGCCAACGGCTCGACCACCACCTTGGCGGCTGTCACCTGATCCTGCCACAGCCAAAGCTCCGTGAGCGGCGGCTCGATCGCGGCGCTACGCCGTTCCGTCCGCTCTGGGCAAGCGGCTAGCAACGCCAGAAAGACGAAAATAAAGATTTTAGAGTTTCTCATCCGGGGATCTCCTTGCCCGCCAAACGATGGTCGGGCACCAACCCGGATGATCGGTCAGATTGCGCGGCTAGTCCAAAAAGGTGTGCAAAAAGCGCAGCGGCCGATGTGAACCTGTGCTTTGCACGCGACCGTGACACTTGACCGCAGCAGGTGCGACAAGTTGCCGCGACCTTCGGTGCATTGGTCGAGTATTTGATGCCACCGCTCGCAGTCACAAGTCTATGAGGATCCCAGAAAATGGGGACTTGGAAGAGTTGTCGCCACAGTTGGGTGCGCGACACGAGCCAATTGAAGATAGGCACAAGAATTGCGCTCAGTTCTACGCGCTTCCCTACCCTAACCCTAATGGCCGGTTGTCAAATCCCGCAGCAAACGAGAGGTCAATTACAATGCGAACCAACGCCAACTGCGAACGCCTTAGCCGTTTCTTGCTTTCAACTTCAACAGCGACGCGCTTGATCGGACTGGCACTGATCTTCGGTGGGCTCGGATGCCAAGGGGGTGGAACTCTTGACAATGGCGGTGCTAGCGGTAGCAGTGGCGGGGGTAACAGAAGTGGAGGGGGAGCCGCCGGAAGCAGCGCCCCGATCATCAACCTCGACGCAGCAGTAATAGCAGCCAATATCGCTACGTGCGGAAACGGCGTCCAGGATCCAAACGAGCAGTGCGATACGGGCTCTTCTAACGGCCAGTCAGGCAGCGGCTGCACCAAGACGTGCCAGATTGTGAGCGGCTATGCTTGCCCCACTTGGGGACAGCCATGCATCCTTGAGACCAAGTGCGGAGACGGCATCCTCACGCCCAATGAAACGTGCGATGACGGCAACACGGTGAGCGGCGACGGCTGTTCGGCCGACTGCATGACGATCGAACCCGGCTGGGTTTGCCGCGTGCCCGGCAAACCGTGCTCGCCTTTGTGCGGCGACGGAGTGATCACCAGCGGCGAGACTTGCGACGACGGCAACACGGCAAGCGGCGATGGCTGCTCCAGCACCTGCCAGCTCGAACCCGGCGCCACGTGTCCAAAGCCGGGACAGCCCTGCACAATGGCCAAGTGTGGGAACGGAATTGTGGAAAGCGGCGAGCTTTGCGACTGCGGCACCAATCCCAACAGCCTGCCAAGTGGCTGCGAGGGCGTGAATGGTCTCTTCTATGGCGATGGCAAGGGCTGCTCCAAGACCTGCACAAAAGAGCCGAATTGCCAGGACGGCAGCGGCAACACCCAGGCATGCACATCGACTTGCGGCGACGGCAATCTCGATCCTGGCGAAGGCTGCGACGACGGCAATCAGTTGAATGGCGACGGTTGCTCCTCGAAATGTCAGGTGGAGGCTGGATTTACATGCTCGACGGTGACGGAACAAGACTCCAGCACCTGCCAGTCCGGCTCGGGGCAGTGTCTAGAACTGCCTATCATCTACCGAGACTTCCAGTCCGAAAACATTTCTCCTGGCGGCCACCCGGACTTCCCCTTCCTCGGCACCCGGTACAACGGCTCGAAGTCGCCCACCACCATTTGCGTTCCCAATTCGGGCGGGCCGGCAAAGGGCAATGACTCGACGGCGCGCTGTTGGGGAATTGCAGCTTCCAAACTGTCCTATGGCAAGCCGCAGCCCGGTGCTACGACGACCTGTGCTTGCCAATTCAGTGACTGGGACATAGGCAATTCAGGTCACATCCCCGGCGGCTTCACCGAAGCCGCGAACGATAGCCCTCTGTCCGACGGCAACGGCGGTTACCTGGGTGGGGCGATTGGCTCTGCCGTTAGCACGACGAGCACCATGGGAACCTACACCGGCACAATTACAGGATATACCGCTAGCACTCCCGGCGGGCCGATCTTCAAAGGGACGGTTCCCGCCTACAAGAACGCCGCCAGCTTCAAACAATGGTTCAACGATGACCCGACAGTCAACAAGACATTCACGAGCGTTCTCGAATTGAAATCCATCGGTACAAACATCTATCAGTATGCGAGCACCTCGCATCTGGCCCAGGGCGGTTTCTTCCCGCTCAATACGCTGAACCCCAGTCAAGCAACGCAATGCATGCTTTGGCCCTACTGGAACCGTTACAGCGGAACCCCCATTTGGACAGCATGCCAAGGCGACCAATACCTCTTCCCGCCCCGTGTGCTCCAGGCCGACTGTCCCAATCAGAATCCCCTTAGCAATGGCTGCTGGGTCACGAACGTTCCAGGAGCCAAGAACGATGACTATTTCACGGACGAAGCGCGGTACTACTTCGTGTACGACGGAGCCGCCGGCATCTCGCTCAGCTTCTACGGCGATGACGACCTCTTCATCTTCATCAATGGCGTATTGGTTCTCGACCTCGGTGGCATTCACCAGCAATTGCCCGGCAACGTGACAGTGACCGGCAGCCCAGGCGATGCACAGGTCACGGAAGGTGGGTGTCTCGATGCCGCCGGCAATATCACCGGTGTCACCGCGGGCTCGAAAGCGTGCTCGCCGACCAATTCGACGCCTCCGACCGCCACGACGCCAGACGACTTCCGCATCCACACCGTGACACTTGGACTTCTTACCGGCAAGGTTTACGAGATCGCCATTTTCGGTGGCGACCGACATCCGCCCGAGTCGAACTACCAGCTCACGCTCAATGGCTACACCACCAAGAAATCCGACTGTCTACCTCGCTGCGGCGACGGCATCGTGTCGGGTGGCGAACAATGCGACTGCGGCGATGGGACGGTGTCTGTTCCAAGCGGCTGCCCCGGAGCGAACAACGACACCACGTACGGTGGTTGCACCACCCAGTGCACGTACGGGCCATTCTGCGGGGACGGCATCGTGAACGGACCAGAACAGTGCGATCTGGGCAAGAACAACGGCGCCACCTACGGCCAAGGCGGGTGCACGCTTGGATGCACAATTCCGCACTTTTGCGGCGACGGCATCGTGGATCCCGGCGAGGAATGCGACCTCGGAGCCAACAATGGCCTTCCTGGCCAGCCTTGTGACAAGGACTGCAACTTCATCATCGTGCAGTATTAGAAGACCGTCACTGAGCGAGGATCCCGTCCCGAGGCGCGTGCATCCGCCTATAGGTGCCTCGCCTGTCTCGTGATAGGAGTGTTCCTGTGGAGAGGGCGTCGCTAAGCACGCGTGAGTCGTCGGATGCCAAAACAACATTTCGGTGATGGAACGAAGGACGATGGTCTGGACGCCCAAGTTGCAGCCAGCTTGAACGAAATCTGCGCCCTACTCCATCGGCGCACGGGGCACGACTTCAGCCGCTACAAAGAGGGGACGCTCTTGCGCCGCATCCGGCGCCGCATCCAGCTTCAGCGCGTGGGGTCGGTCGCCGACTACGTGAAGAAGCTAGCGGGCGATGCTTCCGAGGCGTCGACACTTCTGAAGGATCTTTTGATCGGCGTCACCCAGTTTTTCCGCGATCCGGAAGCGTTTCAGGTTCTGGCCGAAGAGGTTCTGCCACGACTTGTGGAGGACAAAATCAACGACGCGCCTATCCGCATCTGGGTTCCGGGCTGTGCCTCAGGCGAGGAAGCGTACTCCTTGGCGATCTTGGTGCGCGAGCACTTCGACCGGGTCCAGGCTCGACGGTTGGTGCAGATCTTTGCCACCGACCTCGACCCCGAGATGTTGGCCGAGGGGCGACCGGGCCGCTACCCCACCGAGATCGCCGAACAGGTGTCGCCCGAGCGGCTGGCCCGCTTCTTCGTTCGCGAGGGCCAGAGTTGCCAGGTGACAGAAGAATTGCGCGACATGTGCGTCTTCTCCGAGCACAGCCTGATCCGGGATCCGCCATTCTCGCAGCTCGACCTCATCTCCTGTCGCAACGTTCTCATCTATCTCGGCGCAGAGCTGCAGCAGAGCCTGTTCCCGCTTTTCCACCACGCGCTTCGCCCGGGCGGATTCCTTTTCCTCGGTCCGGCCGAGGGCATCGTCGGCAGCCCAGGGCTGTTCGAGCCCGTGAACGCGAAGAAACGGATCTTCCGGCGCAAGGAGACGGCGACCGGTCCTCGAATAAAGCTGCCCCTCGAGGGGCGCCTTGCCCGGCGGGCCGGCCTCGGGACGCCTCCTCCCGCCCATGGCCCCCAGGCGCCCTCGACCGAGGAAGAGCTCGGTGCTGCTTCCGAGCGCCCGCCCACCATCGCGGTGGACGACCGCGAAGTCGATCAACCCGCCATCGAACAGCTAGAGGCGGACCTGTTTGCGACGCGCGCGCAGCTCAACGCCACCGTCGAGGAGCTAGAGTCGACCAACGAGGAGCTGAAGTCCGCGAACGAAGAGCTCGTCTTGACCAACGAAGAACTCCATTCCACCAACGAGGAGTTGGAGACAGTCAATACGGAGCTGCGCCAGAAGGTCGACGAGCTGGCCTACGTCGCCTCCTTTCCCGAACACGACCCGAACCCAATCGTCGAGGCGGACATGGCGGGCCGCGTGCACTACACCAACCCGGCCGCAACGGAACTGTTTCCCGACCTGGCCGCACTGGGCCCAGCTCACGCGTGGCTCGCGGACTGGCAAGCGACGGCCGAGCGGTTGCGACAGATGCCCGGCGGGGATACCAGCACACGCACCGCAGTCATCGGTGAGCGAACGTACCAGCAGGTGCTCCATTTCGTCGCCAATGAGGCGGTCATGCGCAGCTATGGCCTCGATATCACGAAGCGCACGCGCGCCGAGGAGACCTTGCGTGCCAGCGAAGAGCGCTTCCGCACGCTTTCGGACAACGCCCAGGACAGCATTGCGCGCTTCGACCGCGAGGGCCGCTATGTCTACGCGAACCCCTTCATCACGCGCGCCCTGGGACTGCCCGCCGAGTCCATCATCGGCAGGACGCCCGAGCAGCTTGGCCGCAACGTGGGCGTGGAGAACTGGGAGGCGCGCCTGCAGGAGGTGTTCGCTTCGGGCCAGGCCCTGCGCTTCGACCGCCGCAGCGTCGACGGGCGCTGGTACGACGCCAATCTCATCCCCGAGTTTCGCGACGACCAAGTCGAAACCGTGCTGGTCATCTCGCGCGACATCACAGAGCGCAAACGCGCCGAGGAGGCCTTGCTCGATGCGCACGGCAGGACCACCGCAATCCTGGCGAGCATCGCGGACGCCTTCTATTCGCTCGACGATGAGTGGCGTTTCGTCGCGGTGAACCCGGCGGCCGAGCGGGCGCCGTTCGGTAGGCCCGCCAGCGAGATCGTCGGCAAGGTCATCTGGGACGTGTTCCCGAAGATTCCGGGCACGCGTATCCACCGGCACTACCTGGACGCGGTGGAAAAGCGCAGCCACGAGCACTACGAGGCGCGGTCGCCGCTCAACGGTCGCTGGTACGAGGTGTTCATGTTTCCGCGCGTGGGCGGCCTCGACGTCTATATGCGCGACATCGACGAGCGCAAGCGGCTGGAGCGTCTGTACGCCGTGCTTAGCCAGGTCAATGAAGCCATCGTCAGGACACGCGAGGAGCAACCCCTGTTTCGCGAGGTTTGCCGAATCCTCGCCGAGCAAAGCGACTTTTCCCTGGCCTGGATAGGACTGGTCGAGGAGCGCTCGGTTCGTCCGGTGGCCGCCGGTGGGCCGGAGCAATCCTATCTGGATGAGATTCGAGTCGAGCGAGTCGAGATCGACGGCGAGCTCGGCGCGGGGCCGACCGGCACCGCGATCCGCGAGAACAGGCCGGTGGTGAACGACGACTTCACGACCAACCCCGGCACGGCACCCTGGCGCCAACCAGCCATTCGCCACGGCTTCCGCGCCTCGGCGGCCTTCCCGCTGCGCAAGGAAGGGAAGGCTATCGGCGCGCTCACGCTCTATGCGGGGCAGCCTGGCGTTTTCGACGCCGCGGAATTGAGGCTCATCGAGTCGCTGTGCGCGGATCTTTCCTACGCCCTGGCGGCGCTCGAACACGAGCGGCGACGAACGGAGATGGAGCATCGGCTAAGGACGGCCAATGCGCAATTGATCGAGGCCGATCAGCGCAAGAACGAGTTTCTGGCGATGCTTTCGCACGAGCTACGCAATCCCCTCACGCCCGTTCGCAACAGTCTCTACATTCTCGAACACTCGGCTCCTGGCGGCGAACAGGGAAAACATGCCCTCGATGTTCTTGGCCGGCAGATCGGCCAGCTCACCCGGCTCGTCGACGACCTCCTCGATGTTACGCGCGTCTCACGCAACAAGATTCAGCTCAAGCGCGGTCCGCTTGAATTTGGCGATCTCGTCCGTCGCACGCTCGACGACCATCGATCCTTGTTCGGAGACCGGAAGATTGCAGTCGAGACCATCTTCGCGCCGGAGCCCTTGCCGATCCATGGCGACCGCGATCGCCTGGCGCAGGCGATTGGAAACCTTTTGCAAAATGCCGCGAAGTTCACCCCAGCCGGTGGTCGGGTCAAGGTCAGTACGATGGCCATCCCCTCGCGCGGCCGCGTCGCTCTGCGAGTGAGCGACGACGGGGCCGGGATGGAGCCGGCAATCCTGCACCGGTTGTTCCAACCCTTCATGCAGGCCGAGGCGACTCTCGATCGCAGCAAAGGTGGCCTCGGACTAGGACTGGCTCTCGTCAAGGGACTGGTGGAGATGCACGGCGGGGAGGTATGCGCGCACAGCGACGGTCCCGGCAAAGGGTCGGATTTCGTGGTCGAGTTGCCATTGGATGCGGTGGTCGCGGCGGCGAGCCCAAGCCCTCCCCGGCCCGAGGCCCGTAGCCGGCGCGTGCTCGTCATCGAGGACAACGTCGACGCGGCCGACAGCCTGCGCGAGGTGCTCGAATTCGATAGGCACTTGGTCGAGGTTGCCTACAACGGTCCCGATGGGCTGGCCAAGGCACGGCAGTTTCGGCCGGAAATCGTCCTGTGCGATATCGGCCTGCCCGGTATGGACGGCTACGAACTCGCGCGCGCCTTCCGTGCCGACGAAATGCTGAAGGACGTCTTCCTCGTGGCCCTGAGCGGCTACGCCCTTCCCGAAGACCTGCAGCGGGCGTGGGAGGCCGGCTTCGCGAAACATCTCGCCAAGCCCCCGAGCATGGAGAAGATCGAGGAACTCCTCAGAAATGCCCCGAACTCTACGGATCGGTGAGAGATCCCTCGGACAGAAGCCTAGGATCGACGCCATCACGGCCTGAGGCGCTCACGCCGTCGTTACCGTCGCCGCAGAAATAGTCGCTGATGGCAGCGCGGACCGCCAGTCTGGCCGCCTGCAGGTCAACCTTCGCGTCCGCCACCGGCAGATTGAGGATCGCGGCGCCATCCTCAAGGGACATCGCCTCCGAGTCGCATAGAATGAACATCGTGCGCAGCTCCGTGGACAAAGAGTCGACCGTCTTCCGGATGTGCCGGCAAAGCTCCTCCGAAAGGAGTTGGTGCGAGGGTCGTGCGGACCAGTCGGATTCCTTGTCGGCTCTCGCCCTGGTCCCGAATTTTGGACTGTTTTGAAAAGACCGCACGGGGCCGCCTGCCGATGCCTCACGTTGGGATTTTGGGGCGGCATGCAGGCGCTCGATGGCGGCCTTGCCAACAGCTCGATAGACCCAATTGCCAAATTGAGTTCTGCCTGCGAACCTCTGCCTGTTCTGCCAAGCTAGGAGGAATGTCTGCTGGAGGATTTCCTGCGCCGCCGGCTCGCTGCGAACCAACTGCATGGCCAAGCTGTAGGCTTTGTCCTCGCATCGATCGACCATTTCTTCAAAGGTGGAGATGTCCTGTTCATCCACCGCCTTGATGGCTATGACCGGGGTTTGATCCGCCCATCCGATCGCTTGCTGGATGTGCCAGTTTCTGTCGGCTGTTGGCATGTTCGCGGTTTTCTCCATCGTGATCTGAATTGGGATTCCGCACTTGCAAGTTGGGGACCAGAGCGTTACCGCGGGCAAGTGACCGTCCGACGGCGCAAACAGGCGTTGAAGTGTTACGAACGCCTGATAAGGGTTCCCAAAAGGTAACGAGTCTCCGCGTGGAACAGCCCACGGGCGCAGGCCACTGCCCCCGGAGCGGTTGGCGCATCTCCTGCATCCTGGGCGGCATCAAAAGGAAAAGACCAAAGGAGCCTGCCATGAAACGTGTTTCTGCAAAACCAAGGTATCGCGTTGAGGAATTGGTAGCTGCCGCCTATCAGGCAGCCGGACAAGAGACGCGCAATCGCATGCTTGCGGCGCTCCTCGCCAGCAAGATTCTCGAAGATTGGCTGGCGAATTCGGATCGCCCGGATCTCGTCAGGCAGCTTCAAACCGCGTCCTCCTAGAAAACAGCGTCACGCAGAAAGAAACGAGCGCGCGACCGATAGGAATTCGTCGGGGCGGAAAGGCTTGGGCAGCAGGGTCGCGGCACCCAATTGCTGGACGAGGTCGCGCAGTCGCTCGTCGCCGAAGGCCGTGATGACGATGATGGGCATGATCAGGCCAGCCCCGCGCGCCGACAGCGCCACCTGCACGCCCGTCGCCCACGGCATGCGCACGTCCGTGACTAGCAGATCGACCGGTTGCTGGCCGTCGGCCAGGAGGACGACCAGATCGCCACCGTTGGCAGCCTCGGTAACCTCCGCTCCGAGGCTCTCGATGAGGCTGCGCAAGACGACGCGCATATCCTCGTTGTCATCCGCGATCAGGACCCGGCGTCTCTTCACCTGATTCATCGATTCGATCTCCATCGGGGTCAACTCAGCATCGGCGACACGCGAGACAGGACTTCCTCCAGCCGCTCGATGCTCGGCGGCTTGGCCAAGTGTTCATGAAAACCCGCCTCCGTTGCTCGGCGCTTGTCCTCGGGCTGAGCGTAGCCGGTCATGGCAACCAGCACGGCGTCGCGCAGCTGCAACTCGTCGCGCAGGGCGCGTGCCACGGCATACCCGTCCATCTCGGGCAATCCAATGTCGCAGAACACGATCTCGGGCCGAAACTCGCGCGCTCGGGACACGCCTAGGCGCCCGTTGCTGGCGGTCTCAACCCAGTGGCCGAGAAGCTCCAGCACGTCACGAAGACTGTTGGCGGCGTCCAGATTGTCCTCAATCACCAGCACGCGTCTTCGCGCACGCTGCAGGAGCAAGGGCGGGGGCGTGTCTTCGCGCTCTACCTCGCACAGCGGTAGCTCGACGGTGAATGTCGATCCGCGGCCCGGCCCATCGCTTGCTGCCTCCACACTTCCGCCGTGCATCTCGACCAGGGCCTTGACCAGGGCCAGGCCCAGCCCCAGGCCCCCTTGCGTTCGCGCCAGCGACCGGTCACCCTGGAAGAAGGGATCGAAAATGTGCGACAGCAGTTCGGGATCCATGCCGGTGCCGGTATCACGGACCCTCAGGCGCGCGCGTGGCGAACCTGGATTCCTTTCAAGCACGAGCGCGACCTCGCCATCCGCCGGAGTGAATTTGGCTGCGTTGTGCACCAAATTGCCAATCACCTGGGACAAGCGAGCTGGGTCTGCGTAGATCGGGAGCGGTTCGTCCGGCACTTCAAGCACCAGGCGAAGCGCGTGCCCCACGAAGAGCGCCCGGTTGTCGTCGGCTGTGCTGCGTACGAGGGCGCAAAGATCGACGGTCGAGCACTGAAGTGTGATCTTGCCGCGGCTGATCCGGGTGACATCGAGCAGGTCGTTGGTCAACGCCGTGAGCTGGCTAATCTGGCGGTCCATGATGGCCATCATGCGGTTGGCCTGGTCGCTGCCTGGCTCGGCCCGCTGCAGGAGGTACAGGCTGGAATGCAAGGGCGCAAGCGGGTTGCGCAGTTCGTGCGAGAGGGTGGCCAGAAACTCGTCCTTGCGCCGAATCGCCTGGTGCAATTCTTCCTGCATCGCCTGCAGGCGCCGTTCCCTCACATCCAGTTCCTCGCTCTTCCGACGCAATTCCTCGCCCCGGCAGCGCAACTCGTCCCGATGCGCCTCCAGTTCATCCTGTTGCGCCTGTTCGAAACCGCGCTTCATGGTTCACGCCTCCCAGCAGCGATGGAGAGCGCGGTAACGTTCCGGTGACACAGGCGGAAGGGCACGTTACCGAAACGAAACGCCGAACCATCGGCTTCGATGCAAGCCCGGCGATCGCGCTCGTGGACTTCACGGTTGTTCGCGGGGCTGCACCGGCTTGATTCGCTCTGAGACTTGCCTTGTTCAGTGAAAATGGACATCGCCGTTGTCGTTTTGTGCAATCCAGAGTCCAAATGATTCTTGCTGCGTCACTCGACGGCTCGGCGCGCACACGAAACCCCTTGCTTTGCTTCCGACCCGACCGCAACATCGGCCCCATTCTTCCCGAGCGGGACAGCCAGAGCGGGATCATCGCGAAATGCTCGACATACTCTTGGTAGACGACGAGCCTGAGATCCGATTGCCGCTGGGCGAAGCGCTGCGCGAGATCGGTCATCGCGTGGCGCTGGCCGCGGACGGGCACGAAGCCATGCAGTGCCTCGACCGGCAAATCTTCAATCTGGTGGTCAGCGATGTCCGGCTGCCCAAGGGCGATGGTTTCTCCATTCTGCGCCGGGTGCGCGACGAGCAGCCGAGCACCCACGTCATTCTGATGACCGCCTTCGGAACCATTCAAGAGGCGGTCACCGCGGTTCGGGAAACCGCTGTCGAATACGTCACCAAGCCCTTCGAGCTTCCCGAGGTCTTGGCCATGGTCGGGCGCATCGACGAGCGCTGGCGGCTGTTGCACGAACTGGCCGCGGCCCGCGCCGAACTGGCCGCGCGCCAGGCTGGCCACATGCTAGAGGGGCACTCGCCCGTCATCGAGGAATTGCGCTCCAAGATCGGCGCCATCGCGGCCAGCTCTGCGGCCGTCCTGCTCACGGGAGAGAGCGGCACTGGAAAAGAGCTGGCTGCGCGCATGATTCACGCGGCCAGCGACCGGCGCGACGCCCCGTTTGTCGCGGTGAACTGCGCCGCCGTGCCGGCCACGCTGATGGAAGCCGAACTGTTCGGCCACGAGCGCGGCGCCTTCACCGGAGCAGTCAAGCGGCGCGACGGGCGCTTCAAGGCAGCCGATGGCGGGACGCTTTTTCTGGACGAGATCGGAGAGATGCCGATCGACGTGCAGGCCAAGCTCTTGCGCGTGCTTCAAGAGGGCGCCTTCGAGCCCATCGGGACCAATACCTCGGTCAAGGTCGACGTGCGGCTGATCTCGGCCAGCAATCGCCCGCTCAAGAACTCCGCCGGCGAGGGTTCGTTCCGCCAGGATCTCTACTACCGGATCAAGGTGTTTGAACTGCGCTTGCCGCCGCTGCGCGATCGCCTCTCCGACCTGCCCATCCTGGTCGAGCAATTCCTGCGCGAATTCACCGCCCCCGGCCAGCCCCCGCCCAGCCTCGCGCCGACGGCTTGGGCAGCCCTGCAGAGCTACGGTTATCCGGGCAACGTGCGCGAGCTCAAGCACGCCATCCAGCACGCGACCATTCTGGCGCACGGCCAGGAGATCCGGGTCCACCATCTGCCGTCCGAGTTTCGCGGCAACACGGGAGTCCTGGCCAGCGAACGGGTCGAGCCGCTCTCCACCATGATGGCCCAATTCGAGCGGGACTACATCGAGCGGACTTTGCAGCTAGCCGGCGGCGAGCGCCTCAAGGCCGCCGAGCTGCTGGGGATCTCGCGCAAGAATCTCTGGGAGAAGATCGTTAAGCACGGCCTGCGCTAGGTTGCCCAGTGGGATCCAAGGACAGGGACTTTCACCTGCAAGCTATTCGTAGTGTGTCCACATCCGTTCAACGAAAACCTGCCGTCCCTTTGGGTCGAGACGATACACAAGACGGTGCTGTATGTTGATCCGCCGCGAGAAGAAACCTTCGAGCTCACCGACCAGTCTTTCGTAAGGCGGTGGTGTCTCGAAGGGATCCCGCTCCAAGATATCGAGAAGCGCATCGGCCTTGGCCCGCAGGTGCGAGCGTTGCAGCTTCACTGCATCCTTGCGGGCGGCCCTACTGAAGTAGAGTTGCCAGGCCACGAACTACCAAGGCCGTGTCTTCGAGTAGGACTTGAGCGGTGCCTTCCTAGCCTTGCGCAAAGACGCTTTCATTCCAGGCACACTAAGAAGGTAGAGACTTTCTTGCATAGCGCGAAAGTCATCCTCCGAAAGCAGCACGCCGTTTTGGCGGCGGCCGGTGATCTGAATGGGTTCATGCGACTCGGCCGTCTGGTCAAGTAGCTTGAACAGATTCGCACGTGCCTGGGTGACGCTGATGCTGGTCATCACTGCTTCCTGACTGAAAGCGTACAGGATAACGTACGTTGGATCAAGACTTGTTGTCGTTCGCTGTCGTCCGCACGCTGGCGGCGTAGCCTGTAGGAGGAGTTGTTGCCCCAGCGGGCGAGGGTCGGTCCTCACTCCGCAGGCAAACTCAAAGCCAGTCACGCCGGTTGCGCGTAGACCTCGCACTTCCAAAAGCCGGCAGACTGATCGTACAAACAACCCGGAAAGCCCACCCCCTGGCAATCACTGTCGTCGACACACTCGTCTTTTGGCGTATGGCAATAGTAGCCCACCCCCTGGAAATAGACACTCATGTTGCTCGGCAGGGCTGGCGTAGGAGAGCAGTAGCCACCCGTCCCACAATCCGCGTCAACCTGACAGTTTCCCGGAACGCACCCGTTTCCCGAACCAAACATGTAAGGAGATCCGTGGCAAGCGCAGGTTTGGCCCCTTGGACAATCGCTATCACCAGCACAGCTGTCATAGCTGCACCCGCAGGTGGGCAGGGGCCCCCCCTCCACGCATCGGCCGTTAGGACCAGCGTTGCTGCAATCGCTGTCGCTTGAGCACGTCGACGGGATGGCAGGGGTAATACAGTCACCGCTGCCCCCGCCATCGGCGCAGCCGCCATCACTTGAGCACAGGGAGGTCGGACAAAAGTAGTTGACCGGGCAGTTCCCGGCTGGCGCAGGTTGCGCGCACTGGATATCGCTCGCGCGGTGGCTCGTGGGTATCCGCCCCAGCATGGCTCCCGCAGTCCCGCCGACCGCGGGGGCACCGCCCGCATTGGCTCCGGCAGCCCCCGCACCCCCGCCGGCGGGGCCACTGCCTCCGGATGAACTGTTGTCGATTCCCGCGCGAAAGGTGCTGGTGCACGCGGAGTCGTGCAAGAGCGCAACAGCCATCGCAATGGGCAAAGTGTGGCTTGTCTTCATGTCCCTCTGGTAGCGCCGAGCAGCTTAACCTTACACACTAGAACGCCCATGCGATGCCGCCGCCCAATTGCAACTCCGCGTGGGGCAAGGCGTGCGTTGCCTTCGTGCCCGTGGCCGCGTCCAGCACGTAGATCGTTTGCGATTGTGGCCACAGAAAGCCGCGAACCTCGACCCAGGGAAACACGCGTCCCCACGGCCATTCCGCTCGCCCACCCAGCGTCATTCCGAACGCGCCGCCTTTGGAAGTTTGGTTCACGTCGAAGCCCGCACCGCGAATCCAAAGCAGACTCGCCACCGCGCCCGCGTCCAAGCGCGCATGGCCAAGTGAGTAGGTGGAACCGATTTCCGCTGTCGCTCGGCTCCAGTGCGTCTCGCCTTTTCCAAGCCAACTGGCCTGCGGACCGATGAATGACGTCGAGACGCGAAGACCGAAGCCGCGCCCCTGGCGTGGCAGCCATGCAGCTTCGAGGCGCCCACCTGGCGCACCACCGTCGGAAACCAGGGAAACGAATGCACCCGCGCCAAACCCCACCCTCCTTGCGCCGGTGTCGGCCGCGGCGGGCTCGACGGAAACGGTGGCCGTGACCTCGGTGTGCCGTGGACTTGCGCCAGTGACAGGCCACCAGGTCGAGATCACGACGGCCGTCGCGCGCGCACGCTCCTCGCAATCGCTGCCCACAGTCAAGGTTCGCATCGCCGCGAAGGACGAGTCGTCGGGGCGCAAATCGACCAGCAGGCCATCTGTCGTGGCGCTCACCACCACCGTGCCCGGTTGGGCGGCGTCGGGCAGCAACACCGACAGTTGGCTTTCGATATCCCGCGACGACGGGCAGGCGAGATGCGAGGCAATGACCGGATGGGCGGCGACAAGCACGCCAAGAAAAATGGCCGACATCATGGACTGGTCAAGCTTCCCATCCGAGCAGCCGCCGCCGCGAATCTCCCAGACGGAAATCGCCGCACGTACTCGTTTGCGTCCGTCCGCGCACCATCGGCATCGCCAAGGAGCCTTCGACTTTGCGCTCGCCCCCAAAGCGCTCGTTCGAGCACGTCGAGATCCTGGCTGCGCGCTCGGACGAGGACGTTGGCGAAATCCGCCTCGGCTTCGCGGTACCTGCCGGCCGCGGTGCGAAGCTCAGCTCGTTGCAATTGACGAGCGAGCCCGCCCGGCATCTGCGCAAAATCGAGCCCATCAAGGACACGCAACGCCTCGGATGTGTTCTTCAAGGCAGCCAGTGTATCCACGCGCAACACCTCGGCCTCGACGAACAACCGCCCGTGAGGGTAGTGGTTTCTGTATTCGTCAAGGGCGGC
>Ga0265314_10002410_pt1 | contig 19203 bp, 17 predicted proteins | sample 4126metaG_FD_203106 | JGI IMG/M metagenome (GOLD analysis project Ga0265314, IMG submission 203106) | Rhizosphere microbial communities from Carex aquatilis grown in University of Washington, Seatle, WA, United States - 4-1-26 metaG | ecosystem: Host-associated > Plants > Roots > Rhizosphere >... | reverse complement strand
CGCGATCGGACTTTGAGTCTGCGCGGCCATATTTGAACGGCAATAAGAAAGGCGCACGTTCGTGCGCCTTTTTGCGTCTCGCGAAGCGAAACTATTTCTTCGCCGGGGCCTTGGCTGCCACTGCAATCGGCGTCGGCTTGACCGTAACTCCCTTGGCCTTCTGCGCCTTGATGTAACGGTCGGCGACGCGGTCCTGCGACTTCGCCAGCAGCTCATTGTCTTTTTTCGCCGCTTCGGCCGCCTTGGCTTTGGATTCCTCTGCCTTCGCTTTCTGTTCGTCAGTCAACTGCGGTGCCGGCAGTTTCGCGTAGACGGCGCCCGTCGTCGCAGCGCACAACAGCGCGATGAACATTGCTTTATTGAATTTCATTTCTCCTCCTTCGATTCGTCAGGTTTTGAGTCCCTGCTCGACCTGCGCCCTGACCTCCTGCGGCACATCGTCGGCGAAATGCTCGCGCGCTTTGCCGGCCTTCACCGCCTCGTACCAGAGTTCGTGGTGCTCTTTGGCCCAGGTTTCGTCCACGTAGCCCGTGCGCATGCCTTGGTACGCGCCCCTGGTCCCGATAGTGCCGATGTAAATGTGGAAAGCGGCGAGAAAGATCATGACCATCGCGCACGAGACGTGCACGATGTTCGCCGATTGCATCAGTTCGCGGCCCTGCTCGAAGTTCGGAAACAGCATGACGGCACCCGATGCGCATAACACGGCACCGAGTATGCAAGCCATCCACCAGAACAGCACTTTTTCGCCGAAGTTAAAGCGGCCTGACGGCGTCTCGCGGCCCCTCTTTGAAAACAGCCCGCCGAAGCTCAACAGCCACTTGAGGTCGCCGCGTTCGGGAAAATTGTCGCGTATGAACAACACAACCATCACCGGCAGTGCGCAGAAAAAAACGGGCGCGACGAAATTGTGCAGGTTCTTGGCGAAGATTGCGATCCACGAGAACAGTGTGTAGCCGATGACCGGCAGCAGCATGTATTTGCCGAACGAGATGATCATGCCGGTTATGCCGAGCACGCAGACGCTGATCGCCACGGTCCAATGCGTGAACCGCTCGGCGTCGGAAAACCGCTTGATGAGTTTTCCCGTCGCCGGATCGTGCACGCCGATCGGCCCGCGCCACCAGTAGAACGCAAGCATGGACAGTAACGCCGCCGCAATCAACGACCCTCCGGCCGCCGCCACCGGCGGCCGCAACTGGCGCCACGACTGTCCCGACGGTTGCACCAGCACGTTGGTTTCGACGCCACGCACTTGCGTGGTCTGATAGGGATTCACGCCCTCGCGGACATCGCGCCACATGGGAGCGTTGTTGCCGGGCTGCGACAGTTGCCGCTGCGCCTGCTCCTTCGCCCCGTTGTCATCAGCCGGGTATGCCGCCGGCGCCACCAGCACCAAAGCTAACATCATCGCCAGCAGCGTCGGCACGCGTTTGCATGGAAACAACCGGATCATGGAGTCATCCCCTATTTGGCGCTCGCAACGGCGCGCGTGTACTCGTCCTGCCCCTGGTTGCGCGCCTTGATCGCTTTTTCCCACTCGACCTGGTTGCCCTTGAATTGCGTGTTCTCCCACGGTTGGCTGTCCGGTTTGCCTTGATACTGACCTTGCTTGTAGACCACGGGTTTGTCGCCGCAACCCGCTACGAACAGGAGCAGCGCGCAGGAAGCGCACACCGCGATCATTTTATGCGCGGTCATGATTTTGCTCCCGGCGGGGTCGCGGGTTTCGCGTCCGGTTTGCCGTACGCCGTGCCCCAGCCCCAGATTTCCGAACCTTTGCCGCGCTTCAACACGCGGTTGCGGTAAATGTCCGAGATAACGTCAGCGTCGCCGCCCAGCAACGCCTTGGTCGAACACATTTCCGCGCATGCGGGCAGTTTGCCCTCGGCGAGCCGGTTGCGGCCGTATTTCTTGTACTCGGCTTCCGAATTGTCCGCTTCAGGTCCGCCCGCGCAGAACGTGCATTTGTCCATCTTGCCGCGCAGACCGAACGCGCCGTCCTGCGGGAATTGCGGTGCGCCGAACGGGCATGCGTAAAAACAGTAGCCGCAGCCGATGCACAGATCCTTGTCGTGCAGCACGACTCCCTCGGACGTTTTGTAAAAGCAATCGACCGGGCACACGGCCATGCACGGCGCATCGGAACAATGCATGCACGCGACGGAAATCGACTTTTCCCCGGGCACGCCGTCGTTGAGCGTCACCACGCGGCGGCGGTTCACGCCCCACGGAATGTCGTGCTCGCTCTTGCACGCCGTCACGCAGCCGTTGCACTCGATGCAGCGCTCGGCATCACACAGAAATTTCATTCTCGCCATGTCGGGACTCCTCGACTCTCGTTATTCTTTATGCCGCTTTGCTGATCTGGCACAACGTGGTTTTCGTTTCCTGCATCATAGTCACGATGTCGTAGCCATAGGTCGTCGCGGTATTCACGGCCTCGCCGCGCACGATGGGCGCCGCTCCCTCCGGATACTTGTCGAGGAGATCCTTGCCCATGTACCAGCCCGAAAAGTGGAACGGCAGGAACACGGTGCCTGACGCCACACGCTCCGTCACGAGAGTCTTGACCTTGAGACGCGCCTTGGTCGGCGTCTCCACCCACACGTATTCGTCGTTCTTTACGTTGCGGTCGTTCGCGTCCTTCGGATTGATCTCGACAAACATCTCCTGCTGCAGTTCCGCGAGCCACGGATTGGAACGCGTCTCTTCTCCGCCGCCTTCGTATTCAACCAGCCGTCCGCTCGTCATGATCAGCGGATACTGTTTGCCGGCGTCCTTATTCGCCTGCTGCACCGTCTTGAACAGGACCGGCATGCGCCAGCGGTTCTTCTGATCATCATGGGTCGGATATTTCTCGATGAGATCGGGACGCGGGCTGAACAATGGCTCGCGATGCAACGGCACGGCATCCGGGAAGTTCCACACCAATGCGCGCGCTTTGGCATTGCCCCAAGGATGGCAGCCGTGGTTTTTCATTACGATACGCTGTATGCCGCCGGACAAGTCGGTCTTCCAGTTCTTGCCTTCGGCCGCTTTCTTCTCGTCGTCGGTGAGTTCGTCCCACCAGCCGAGTTTCTTCAGCAGCACATGGTCGAATTCCGGATAACCCGTGGTCAAATCAGCGCCTTTCGAGTGCGAACCGTCTTCGGCAAGAAGATTGACGCCGTCGCGCTCGACCCCGAAGTTGGCGCGAAAATTGCCGCCGCCATCCATAATATTGAGCGATGTGTTGTAGAGAACCGGCGAGCCCGGGTGCTTCAGTTCCGCCGTGCCGTAGCACGGCCACGGCATCCCGAAATAGTCGCCGTCGAGTACGTAACCGGTTTTCGCATCCTTGCCGCCTTTTGCGCGCAATGTTCTGACATCGAACACGTGCATGTTGCGCATGTGCGCCTGTAACCGCTCGGGCGATTGACCGGTGTAGCCGATGGTCCAGCAGCTGCGGTTGATCTCGCGGGTCATATCTTCGGTGTCAGGCTCGTCCATGCCGCCCTTGCCTTTGACGAGCTTGATCTTCGACGTGCCGTCGGCCTGTTTGCCGATCAGCTGGTCGGCATAGCCGAACTTCTGCGCCAGCTGGTACATGATCATGTGATCGGTGCGCGATTCGAACAACGGATCGATCACCTTTTCACGCCACTGGATCGAGCGGTTCGACGCGGTTACCGAGCCCGCACATTCCAGCTGCGTCGCCGCCGGCAGCAGGTACGCGCCGTCCTTGCGCGCCATCGCCATCATCGCCGCGGTGGCCGACGGATAGGGATCGATCACGACGAGCAGATCGAGCTTCTTCATGGCCTCGATCATTTCGGCGCCGCGCGTCTGGCTGTTGGGCGCGTGGCCCCAATAGACGACTGCGCGCAGGTTCGAATCCTGATCGAGGTTTTCGTTTTTCTCGAGCACTGCGTCTATCCAGCGCGATACCGTGATGCCCGGCTTCTCCATCATCGCCTGCGACGCGAACTGCTTCTTGATCCACTCGTAATCGACGCCGTAGACGGCGGCGAAATGTTTCCATGCGCCGGCGGCAAGCCCGTAATAACCCGGTAGCGAATCCGGATTCGGGCCGACGTCCGTCGCGCCCTGCACATTGTCATGACCACGATAAATATTGCACCCGCCGCCCGCCACGCCGATATTTCCGAGCGCCAATTGCAGTATGCAGCTCGCGCGCACGATGGCGTTACCGTTCGTATGTTGCGTTTGGCCCATCGCCCACACGATGGTGCTCGGCCTGTTCTTGGCCATCGTCTCGGCGACGTCGAGCACTTCAGCTTCCTTCATGCCGGTTACTTCCTCGACCTTGTCGGGCGTCCATTTCGCGACTTCTTCGCGCACCTTGTCCATGCCGTAGACGCGCGCCTTGATGTAATCCTTGTCTTCCCAGCCGTTCTTGAAAATGTGGTACAGCATGCCCCACAGAAACGCCACGTCCGCGCCCGAGCGGATACGGTAGTACTTGTCGGCTTTCGCCGCGGTGCGGGTAAAGCGCGGATCAACGCAAATCACCTTCGCGCCGTTTTCCTTGGCGTGCAGCGTGTGCATCATCGATACCGGGTGCGCCTCGGCCGCGTTGCTGCCGAAGAACAGGATGCATTTCGAATTCTGCTCGTCGTTGTACGAGTTGGTCATCGCGCCGTAGCCCCAGGTGTTCGCGACACCCGCGACCGTGGTCGAGTGGCAGATGCGCGCCTGGTGATCCATGTTGTTGGTGCCGAAGAACGACACGAATTTGCGCAGCAGGGCCGCCTGCTCGTTGTTATGTTTGCTCGACCCGATCCAGAACGTCGCGTCTGGCCCGCTTTCTTTCCTGATCGCGAGCAGCTTGTCGCTGACTTCCTTCAACGCGTCGTCCCAGCTGATGCGCTTCCATTTGCCGTCAACCAGCTTCATCGGATATTTCAAGCGGTGCTCGCCGTGGCCATGCTCGCGGATAGACGCACCTTTGGCGCAATGCGCGCCGAGATTGATCGGCGAGTCGAACACCGGTTCCTGGCGGATCCATACGCCGTTCTGCACGACCGCATCGATCGCGCAACCCACCGAACAGTGGGTACAAACCGTGCGCTTGACCACTATGTTGCCGCCCTCGGCCGTATCGGCGGCTTTGGCCTTGCCCATCATCGAAAACGGCAGCTGGCTGACCGCGGCGCCTGCGCCGACCGCGAGGCCGGAGCGCTTGAGAAATGCGCGCCGGTCTATCGTATTGCCGAGATACCCGGCGACGTTGCGGCTCAGGCGGTTTGACGGTGCCGCGGCGGTGCTCGCTTTTCTGGTCAATAGCATGGTGGCGTCTCCGGGCGATTAAACTTTGGCGGTGCGATAGTAGTTGCGGACGTGTTCGGTTACCTGGTAGCCCTTGCCCTGCGGCGTGGCGGGTTCGCTTTTCACCTGCGGCTCAGCCTGCCGGGTCAACGCGACCGTCGCGGCTGCGGCCCCTCCGACGCCGAGGGCGGTCAGAAATTTTCTGCGGCTGGAACTGGATTTGGTCGTCATGGCTTGCTCCTCAGGTCAAAACTTCAGCCCATGTCGAAGGCCGTATTCTCGATGGCGAAAAATTCGCGCATCAATTGCGCGACGTGTTTGTAGAAATGGGTTTGACTGGCGCCGATAACGGCGGTGCCGAGCTGGGCATGCCAGGGTTGGATGTGGCGGCGAAAGAAATCGCGCTGCAACACCAGCGCCGCCGACGGTGTCCCGGCGTCGCCCGCTATCAGTAGCCGCATCACATCGCACAGTGCCGACACATGATCCTCCGATTCATGACGATCGCCGCGCCGCGCGATCCCCATCTTCGTGAGATCTTCGCGCAATAACGCAAGCGGCTTTTCGTGCAGGAATCCCGCCTCATAAAACGAGCCGTACAACATGACCGGCTGCCGTCCCGTGCCGATAAACGCCGCTTCGAACTCGTCCTTCACCGCCTCTGCATCTGCTTGTGCCGCGGCTTGTTGCAACGCACGCCAAGCCAGGCAGAAATCGGAAACTGGTTCATCATTGCATATGGCAGCACTGGTTGCAATAATGGAAAGCAATGATTTGGACGGCGGTTGATAAAAAAGGCTGCCGAGCAGCGCGTACATCTCTGCTCGCGCGTTGTCCTCGTCGTCTATGACCATATCGATTGCATGGCTTTGATGCGGCGCATCATCATTCATTTAAGATCGTGGATCGAACCGTGCTTCGCATTTTGCAACAGGTCGACGACGCGGCAATCGGCGCACATCTTTAGCCGCTCGAGCGCCCCAGCCTCGCTGAACATGGAATGGGTGCCCAGCCGGCCCAGCATGTTTTCTATCATCTGACGCGTCGCAAAGGGTTTGCCGCACTTGATGCAGGCGAATATCTCGGCCTCGTTCAATACCACTTCCGCCTTCGCCGGTTTGGCCAGCAACAAACGCGGGGTGAGTGCGATCGCATTTTCGGGGCAGGTCTTTGCGCATAAGCCGCATTGCACGCAATTGCGTTCGATAAACTTGAGTTGCGGCCGCTCTTTCGAATCGAGCAGCGCGCTTTCCGGGCAAGCCCCGACGCAGGCCATGCACAGCGTGCACTTCTGCTTGTCGACCGTAACCGCGCCAAATGGCGCACCTTGTGCAAGCGGAATTTCGTCCCTCGGCGTGCGCGCATGGCGCAATAAGTGCTCAAAAACGAAATCAAGGGTGGCACGCTTTTCGTTCGCGAGATTGAATGTCGCCGCCGGCGGCGCGGACGCCTCTGACGGCATTGACCAAACGGTCGCTTCCAGCCGCGCAACGTCCGGCGCCGCGATGACCTGGAAGTGGCCGCTGCCATATCCCAATGCGGTCAGGATTTGCTGCGCATAGTCCATCTGGCGCTTGAGAGACGCCAGGTACTCGGGCGCCTCGACGCCCGTGCTGACTATCGCCACTTGCGCGGCGCCATACGCAACCGCCCCGAGGATAGTATCGATGCCCAGCGACGCGATATGAAACGCCGGCAACGGCAACATTCGCGCCGGTAATCCTTTGCCGCGCCTGCCCAGGCGCAAAACGAGCTCGCGACCGTCGGATTCGTTATGAAAGAGCACGCAGGCGTCTTTGCCACCCGCCTTGGCATAGGTACTCAGCAGCGTTTTCAGCCGGATGCCCGTATCGGTGACGCGCGGGTAAGCGTAGGTCATGGCGCCTGAAGGGCACACGCTCGCGCAGCCGCCGCAACCCATGCACAGGTGCGGCTCGACTTTGACGTGGTCGCCATCAGCGCTGATGGCCGCGGTCGAGCAGATGTCGATGCACTGCGTGCAGCCGGTGATTCCGGCGCGGCTGTGCGCGCAGAGTTTTTCGCGGTAGACGAAGAACTTGGGCTTTTCGAATTCGCCGGTCAGCCCCGCCAGTTCGCGCGCCGCCCCGGCCTGCGCGAGCGGATCGCGGCCGGGCGCAAAGTAACCCTGCGGCGGCTGATGCGCTTTGATCAGCGGCTCCGCGGACAAGTCCAGCAGGAGGTCGAAGCGCCCATCGCGTGCGCGCTCGCCGCGGTCGAAATCGATCGCCCGCACGTCGCCGCACGCCGTCACACACTGGCGGTGCGACTTGCATTTATCCAGGTCGATTTGATAGCTGTAGTCGATGGCGTGTTCGGGACACGCTGAAATGCAGGCGTTGCAACGCGTGCACGTTTCGAGATCGATCGGATTGGACTGGTCCCAGGCGACATCGAACGCGCCCAGATAACCGCCGACTTTCACGTTGCGGCCCGAATACACGGGATAGCGGCGCTCGAGCGGCAACTCGGCCTTGCCGCCCGTATTGGAGATCAGCACGCTGACTTCAAGCTGCCCGGCGAGACTATCCGCCCATTGCAGCGCAACCGCGCCCTGCCCGACGATCAGCAGCTGTCCCTGCGATTGATAGGAGACCACCGGCACCGGCTCCGGCGGCGGCAAATCGGCCAGCGCGAGCAAAGCCGCAATTTTCGGGGCCGCACCTGCAGCATCGGCGGACCATCCCGCGGTCTCGCGGATATTGGCGAAACGAACAGTACCGGTTCCCGAAACGTGCTCATGCAGCTCGCGAAAGAGCGGCGCTTCCTGCGTGCATGCAACAAGCAAATCGTCACCGCTCTTGGCTGCCGCTTCGAATGCCGCGACATGCTTGCGGCACAGCTCGCTGTGGATATGCGGTTGCGCGGACAGACCCAGCGCAGTAGTCACGATCTTGCCGTCGATTTGCAGCGTGCGGTTGCAATTACACAACAGCAGTTTGTGACGTGGCTCAGTCATTGGGGATTAAATAGCGCCGCGGTTAACGTGCGCAGATACTAACCAAATCGTCTGGCCGACGCTACGACTTCCGCTCGACGGCGTCGCGTTGGGTATCAGCTACCGTGACGTTCGCGATAGGTTCGGCCGGCGGCGGCAGGTCGTCAATCGCTTGCTCCCGCTCCGGCGGAAACGCGGCATCAACCTCTGGCGATTGGGCCTGCTCGATCGGTGCCGCCGCAGCGGATGCGACCGGTGGCGGCGCAAACCTTGCGGCGGTTTCCTCTTTAGTTTCCCGCGCCCACGCCAGGATATTCTGCGCCTGGCGCAGGCCGGCGAGCATGCCCGGCGGCAACGGGTCGGGTTGCGAATAATCGTCCACGTATGTATCGAGCCCGTCCATCACGTTGAAGTGCGGGTCGCTGAACAATTTCCTGAGCGCCGCGCGGCGCAGATCGGGATCCACCTTGGGGTGCATGAAGCCGCTGAAATCCGATTGCGGCGTCAGGTTCTCCAGCGGCGGCAGGTCCGGCACCGGCGTATCGACCTCGCCCGCCGGCGGCACGGCTGGCGGCGCTTCGCGCGCGTCCTGCTTGCGCTGCGACCAGCGCGCAAGAAACGGCTGGTCGGTGGACTTTTTTTCGTCGCCGGCCATGCGCTCAATCGATACGGCCCATACGGCCCTTGTCCTTGTTGCTGGCGTAACGCTTCTGCCTTTTCGGCTCGGGCTTGTAGTGCTGCTCCGCAAATTCGCGTATCCACGGCACGAGTTCGGCCGGCAGCGGCACCCCGTCGACTTTTTCCTCGCTGTCCATCCAGCGCGCCCCTTCGTGATAACTGACAGTCACGCGCTCGGGCCGCGCCACATCGTCGTGCATGCGCCACAGCACGAATACCTTGGGTTGCGGCGACGTGATGTTGTAAAGATAACCCTCTGCCTCGTCGCGAAACAATCGGATCTGGTGCCCGGGAAACACGAACCGGGTCCGCTTTTCGTCGCGCGCGACCACCTGTTCCGGAGAACCTTCAGGCGACGTATCGGGCAGCACCCCGCTCGCCTCCCATTGGGTGCTTTGCCAGCGATTGTTGGAAAGGGTGGTGCAATCCATGACGACCGCCACCGGCCAAATCGTGCGTTTCGCTTCGATCGCATCCATAGGGTGGCGATTGTGCGCTCGCAGGCGCGGGAATTCAATCGGACTTGCAAAGCCAAATGGTTGATTTATCAATAGTGTCTTCCTTGCGGTGCAACTCGTTCTTTTGCCATAATCCGGTTCCCCGTGCACTGCGGGGGACTCCTCAACGCGCTACGGAGCATTGCTTGAACGATTCGGCTTTTCCGGCAGCAGCCCAGCACGCCCGCGTCGCCGACCGCCTGGGCCGGCCTCTGCGCGACTTGCGCATATCGGTCACCGATCGCTGCAATTTTCGCTGCGTCTATTGCATGCCGAAGGAAGTATTCGGCAAGGACTACCAGTTCCTCGAACACAAGGAGCTGCTCACGTTCGAGGAAATCGCGCGGCTCGCGCACATTTTCGCAGGACTCGGCATCGAGAAAATCCGCCTGACCGGCGGCGAGCCGCTGGTCCGCCGCAATATCGAGCGCCTGATCGAGTTGCTTGCCGCGATCCCGGGTCTCGATCTCACGTTGACGACCAACGGCTCGCTGCTCGCGAAAAAAGCGCGGGCGCTCAAGGCTGCGGGATTGAAGCGCATCACGGTCAGCCTCGATTCGCTCGACGACGCGGTATTCATGAAAATGAACGACGTCGACTTCCCCGTTGCGCGCGTGCTCGAAGGCATCGACGCGGCAGCCGCGGCCGGCCTCGCGCCGATCAAGATCAACATGGTGGTCAAGCGCGGCATGAACGACGACAGCGTCGCCGCGATGGCGCGCCACTTTCGCGCGAGCGGCCACATTCTGCGTTTCATCGAATACATGGACGTCGGTCACACCAACGGCTGGCGCATGGACGACGTGATGACGGCAAAAGAGATCGTCGCGGCGATCAACGCCGAGGCCCCGCTCGAGCAATGCGATCCCAATTACCGCGGCGAAGTCGCCGAACGCTGGCGTTATCGCGACGGCGGCGGCGAAATCGGCGTGATCGCTTCGGTCACGCAGGCATTCTGCCGCGATTGCACGCGCGCACGACTGTCGACCGAAGGCAGCCTTTATACCTGCCTGTTCGCGACCTCGGGACAGGCGCTGAAACCGCTCCTGCGCGGCGGCGGGTCCGATGCCGAGATTGCGGCGGCGATCACCGCGGTATGGCGCAAGCGCGAAGACCGCTATTCGGAAATCCGCACCGCGGAGACCGTCAAACTGCACAAAGTCGAAATGTCATACATCGGTGGCTGATGTCGCCGATCCGCGCGTGATGGACAAGCGCTACCGCCCCCACATCACCCGCGCCACGCGACCGCTGACGTTTACCGTCGAGGCGCGCAATGAGCGCGGCGAAAACCTGCCCACTGAAATCGCGGGCGAACATCCGCTGACGCTCTACGTCGACAAGCGCGAAATCGTCACGCTGATGACGCTCGGCGCCGCGCCCGAAGCGCTCGCCATCGGCTATCTGCGCAACCAGCGCCTCGTCGCTAGCGTAGAAGAAATTGTCTCCGTGCAGGTGGACTGGGACGTCGACGCCGTGGCGGTAACGACGCGCAACGGCATTGCGGACCTCGACGGCCGCATGGAAAAACGCACCGTGACGACCGGATGCGGCCAGGGCACCGTCTTCGGCGCGCTGATGGATGAAATCGAATCGATCAAACTGCCCGCCGATGCGATCCTGACCGAAGCGACATTTTACGGATTGATCGACAGCGTGCGTCGTCATGAAACCGTCTACAAGCAGGCCGGCGCGGTGCATGGCTGCGCGCTTGCGAGAGGCGCTGAAATCCTGATGTTCGTCGAGGATGTAGGCCGCCACAATGCAGTCGATGCGATCGCGGGACAGATGTGGCTCGACGGCATCGACGGCGCCGACAAGATTTTCTACACCACCGGGCGGCTCACGTCCGAGATGGTGATCAAATGCGCGCAGATGGGCATCCCGTTTCTCGTTTCGCGCTCGGGACTCACCCAGATGGGCTACGAGGTCGCGCAAAAAGTCGACATCACGATGCTCGGACGCGCGACCGGCAAGCACTACCTGCTCTTCACCGGCAAGCAGCGATTTCGGAAATGACCGGCGGCGTCACCGGAGTGATACTCGCCGGCGGTCAGGGCCGGCGCATGGGCAGCGTCGACAAGGGCCTGCGCGAATTGCGCGGAAAAGCCATGGTCGCGTGGGTGCTCGAACGTTTCGCGCCTCAGGTCGACGAGGTGCTCATCAATGCCAACCAGAACCTCGACGTTTATGCGCGGTTCGGCTATCGGGTGGTGCCCGACGAGATCGGCGGCTTCGCCGGCCCGCTCGCGGGATTGCAGCGCGGCTTGAGCGAAGCCCGCCACGCCTTGGTGGCGACCGCGCCGTGCGATACGCCGTTTCTACCGACCGATCTGGTCGCGCGGTTGCACGCAGCATTGCAGGCGAATGCAGCGCAACTTGCCGTTGCCCGTACCGGCGATCAACCGCATCCCGTGTTCTGCGTGTGCCGCCGCGACGTATTGCCACACTTGACTGCATTCTTGCGAGACGGTGGACGCAAAATCGACGCCTGGTATGCGACGCTCAATGTCGTTGAAGTTACATTCGACGACCAGCCGGATGCCTTCAGTAACATCAATACTCCGGACGAACTGAAAGCTTTTGAAACCGGGGGCGTGCCCTAGGAACGCGCATCGTTTCGGCGCTTGGCGGTGGTTCGCTTTGCGGTCAATCCCTTTGGCAGGCAGCTCACACCGCCGCCTTCAGCAACATAAAGACGCCGCAAGAACCGCGCGCTTTCGAAAACGCAGGCTAGATCCGCAGTTCCTTGCGCAGTATCCGCGCCGCTCCTTTGAGACCGACTTTCGGGTCGGTCACGATAAACAGCGGATAGCGCCGCAAAAAATCGCTGAAGCGACCCTTGTGCGTGAACGCGTGCACGAAACTGCCGTCGGCGAGCTTGTGCGCGATCTGGCGCGCGATGCCGCCGGCGATATAAACGCCGCCGCGGGCGAGCGTTGCGAGCGCCATGTTGCCGGCGAACGCGCCGTAAATATCGACGAACAGATCGAGCGCGTGCACCGCGACCGGATCGGCCTTGCTGATCGCGAATTCCGAAATCGCCGCGGCCGCGTCCTGGCGCTGCATCGCGTCACGCAACTGTTTGGACGGCTGTCCCGCCCCGCCGTTTTCGAGCACGCTGAAAATGCGCAGCAAGCCGGGACCGGACACCACGCGCTCGTACGACACGCGTCCAAATGCCTGGCGCAGGTTCGCGAGCAATATGTCCTGCGCTTCGTTGGTCGGCGCAAAGTCCGTATGCCCGCCTTCCGAAGGATGCACGGCGTAACCGTCGCCCTGCCACGTCAGCATGCACACGCCGAGGCCGGTCCCTGCGCCGACCACGACGCGCGTGCCGTGCGGTTGCGGTATGCCGCGCTGCAAAGTCATAAGATCGTGTTCGCCGAGGTCGGCGATACCATGGCCGACCGCGGCAAAATCGTTCACCAACAAGACGTCGGGTATGCTGAATCGCGCGCTGAGCTGGCGGGAATCGAGCGCCCAGTTGAGATTCGTCAGTGTCGATGCACGTCCCTCGACCGGGCCCGCCACCGAGAAACATGCGGCTTCGACGCGCAGCGCGGCATGCTTGACGGGTTCCAGCGCGCAAAAATCGTCGATCAACGCGTCGAAGGTCGCAAACTTTTCGCTGCGATACGTCTGCTCGTGCACGGTATGCAGCCCGCCGTCGCGTTCGGCCTGCAATTCAAGCCGCGAATTCGTGCCGCCGATATCGCCTAACAGGATAGTGGGAAGCGCCATTTTTTGTACTCAGGCCGACTCGAGCACGGCGGGAACCGCGTCCGCGGTCTTCTGCAGCGCCTCGGGTTTCGCCACGAAATATCCCTGCGCGTAATCGACGCCTATCGAGCGCAGCTTTTCCATGATCGTCGCGTCCTCGACAAATTCCGCGACGGTCTTGAGCCCCAGTATGTGGGCGATGCGGTTGATCGCCTCCACGATCGCCTGATCCATCGGGTCGTCGGCCATGTCGCGCACGAACACGCCGTCGATCTTGATGTAATCGACCGGCAGATATTTGAGGTAGGCGAAGGACGACATGCCGATGCCGAAATCGTCGAGCGCGAACCGGCAGCCCATCGATTTCAATTCATGCATCAGGTGCGCCGCCTTGTTCAGGTTCGAAATCGCGGTCGTTTCGGTGACCTCGAAGCACAGCAGCCCGCGCGGCAGGTTGAACCGCGTGAGCAACTGGCGCAGAAAATCGGTGAAGCTCGCATCGTTGATGCTGACCCCCGACAGATTGACCGCGTAGAAAGCGCCGCTCAACGCCGACGGCTCACGCGGCAGCGCGCCGTTCTCGCATTCGAGGTGAAGAAATTCGACGAGCGAACTGATCACCCAGCGTTCGATCGACGACAGCAGGTTGTAGCGCTCCGCCGCCGCCATGAAGCCGCTCGGCGGAATCAGGTTGCCAGTACGGTCGACCATGCGCACCAGAATTTCGTAATGCGGCTCATTGCCGCCGTCCTGGCCCAGCGCAATGATTTTTTGCCGGTACAGGCGGAAATTGCCCAGCTCGAATGCGTGATTGATCTGCGAGACGACCTGCAGGTCCGCGCTCTGCTCGCTCCCAAGGTCGTGTTTCGCACGGTGAACCTGCACCCGATCGCGCCCTTTGCTCTTCGCGTCGTAGCAGGTCGCATCCGCGCTGGCCAGCACGCGGCTGACACTCTCCGTGCCGTCGATTGCCACCAGCCCCGCGCTGACGCCGATGCCAAACGTCTTGTCCTGCCAGATAAAACGGAAATCGCGCACCGCTTCGCGCAGCCCGTTCGCGATGCGCACCGCCTGATCGAGCGGGCACGATTCGAGCAGCACGCCGAACTCGTCGCCGCCGAGCCGCGCCAGCGTATCGCTGCCGCGCATGCGCGATTGCATCACGGTAGTCAATTGCAGCAGCAGTTCGTCGCCCGCAGCGTGACCGCACGTGTCGTTCACGGTCTTGAAATTGTCGAGGTCCATGTACAGCAGCGCGTGCTGCTTGCCGTCGGCGCGCACCGCCTCGATCAAGCCGCCAAGCCGGCGCTCGAACTCGCGGCGGTTCACCAGTCCGGTCAAAGCGTCGTGGCTCGCCTGCCACGACAGCTGTTGCGCCATCTCCTGGATTTGGCTGACGTCGTGGAAGACCACCACCCAGCCAACCAGGTTGTCTTCGCTGTTGTGGATCGGCGCCGTCGAGTCGCGGATGGCGCACATGTTACCGGCGCGCCCCAGCAAGCGCACGGTCATGCCGCCCCCCCGCGCCCCGGCCTCATGTCCGCCGGGATGCGGAATTGGCTTGCCGGTTTGCTCGTCGACGACCCGATACACGACATCCAGCGGGCGGCCTTTCGCCTCGTGGCTTTTCCAGCCCGTATATTCTTCCGCCACCGGGTTCATATATTCGACGTTGCCCCCGGCGTCCAGCGTAATGACGCCGTCGGCGATCGAATGCAGCGTAACTTCGGCGAGCTCTTTTTCGCGATGCAGTTCGTTCTCGCTGCGTGCAATGCGGCGCGTCACCAGCGTGGCGATCCATGCGCCCGCGACCAGGACCAGGATGCCGACTACAGCCACCAGCAACAGCGCGTCGCGCATCGCCAGGCCCGCCTGCGAAATGGCGCCCAGCGTCGCCGCACGCTTGGAATCGACCACCAGATTGAGTGAAGTCTGGAACTCGTCGTGCGCCCGCACACCCTGCGAGACCAGCACTTCGGTTGCCAGCGGCGTATTATTTTGCATCAGCAGCTCGACGACCCGATCGCGCACGTCGCGCAGCCGCGTCGCCGCATCCAGCGCCTGCTTCAATGCAGCGCGCTCGGACGCTGTCATGTCCATCTCGTCGAGCTGGTCCCGCGTCGCGAACAACGGCTCGTTGAGCGCGCGATACTCATCGAACACCGCGGTCCGCTCGGCGCTGTTATTGGCCGCTAACATCCGGTACATGGCCTGCTGGCGCTGCCGGCTCGCGCTCAGCAGCATCGTAAGCAATTCGGACTTCAGATTCTGTTCTTGAACCAGCGCCTCGATGCTCTGGTTGATCGCATAAATCCGCCAGATGCCGAGCAGGGTAATCGCGATGATCAGCACCAACAGCGCGCCGAAACCCGCGGTCAGAGCCTGCCGGGAGTCGGTGAAAGAAAACGGCTTTAACATGATGCCAAGCTTACCTGATTCGACTCGCTATTGGACGCGCCGCGCGCGCCGCGGGGTCCTGCCGGTAAAAATCTCTGAGCTGAGCATAGACCTGCGGATAGGCGTCGAGCACGGCTTGAGGCATGTTAAAAAACGTCTCGCTCACCACCGCGAAAAACTCGCCGGGGCTCTCCGCGGCATAGGGATCGATCGTGACGTCTCCGTCCGCGTCCACCCGTCGGCAGAAGTCGGCGTAGGCCGCGCTAAAAGCGTTCGCCCACGCCGAGCGGCTCATATCCGCATGCAGCGGCGGAAAGCCGTTGGCGTCCCCGTTCAACATGTCGAGCTTGTGCGCGAATTCGTGGATCACGACATTGACGCCCCCGGTCGTCTGGGCGATGTCCGCCCACGACAAGATGACCGGCCCCTTCAGCCAGGCCTCGCCAGTCCGCGGTTCGCGGTCGACGTGGACAATGCCATCGTCATCGGTGTATTCGATGGTCGGCACGAACTCGTCCGGGTAGACGATTACTTCGACCCAGCCGCGGAAATAATCGATGTCGAGATTGAGAACCAGGATGCACGCCTGCGCCGCAATCATCAACTGCATGCCGGCATCGATCTGCAGGCCGGCCGCGCCGCGGATCGATTTGTCATGCAAAAACAGGATGACCGTGTCGCGCAGGCGGGCCCGTTCCTCGGCCGTGAGCCCGCGCATGAACGGCAGGCTTTCCAGCGTCTTCTCCCACAATGCGGGATCCAGAGCCGCGCGCCGGATGATGCGTTGGCGCCACCAGCGCCGCAGCGCGCCCACTATTTCTCGGCGGCGCCGTCCACCGCGCGCAGCTTCGGCTGCTCGGACGCGTCAAGCTCCACGCGTTCGATCCGCGCAAACCGCTCGCTGATTTTGCGGCTGCTGACGTGCACGTCGTCGACGTCGTTCTTGGCCTGTTCGATATGCCGCGCGAGATTGTCCATGCGCGACTGGAAGCGGCCGAAATCCGCGCCGAGTTTGTGCAGTTCGTCCTTGATGATATGAATCTGCTTGCGCGTCTCCACGCTGCGGATTACGGACTGCGCGGTCGTCAATACCGCCATCAGCGTGGTCGGCGACGTGATCCACACGCGCTTGTTTTGCGCGTAGTCCACCAGATCGCGGTGGCGCGCGTGGATTTCCGCGAACACGGCTTCGGCCGGCAGAAACATGACCGCGCCGTCGCTGGTCTCGCCGGGAATGATGTATTTGTTCGCGATGTCGTCAATGTGCTTCTTCACGTCCTGCTTGAAAGCGGCGGCCGAAATGCGCTCGGCGCCCTCGACGAACATGCGCTCGAAATTCTCGAGCGGAAACTTCGAATCGATCGCGATCAGCCCGGTCGGCTCCGGCAGCTTCAACACGCAATCGGCGCGCACCCCGCGCGCGAATGTATATTGAAACTCGAACGCGGTTTCCGGCAGCGCGTTGCGCACGATCGCTTCCAGCTGCACCTCCCCGAACGCGCCGCGCGAGCGCTTGTCGCCGAGCAATTCCTGCAGGCTGACCACACTGCCGGTCAGCGTCTCGATTTTCTTCTGCGCCTCGTCGATGGTCGCCAGCCGCGTCATCACGTTGGTGAACGTCTCGTTCGTCTTCTTGAAACCTTCGTCGAGGCGCTCGTTGACGCGGCCAGAGATCTGCTCGAGGCGCTCGTCGATTTTGGCGGTCAGCGCCTGGGCGGTCTCGCTTAGCTTGACCAGCATCGCCTCGCGGCTCTGCCCGAGATTCTCGGACAATGCGAGCCGCAATGCATGCAGCGTGTCGCGCGTCTGCTTGAGTTCCTCGGCGGTCGAATTGCGCAGCCGCTCGGAATTGTCCGTGAGCGCCGCCGCCAGGCGGTCGCCCTGCTTGGCCAGCCCGTCGTGCAAATCCACGAGCATCGCCCGGTGCCGCTGCTCGAAGGACTCGGATTGGCGCGCGGCAAGTTCCTGCACGGCGCGCCCCTGGGCGGCAGATTTGACCAACAACATGACGACCGCGGCCAGGATCAGAAGCGCGAGGCCTGCCAGCATTAAAGTTTCAGTCATTGAATGATTTCCGCCGCGAAAGTATAGCGCATCGCCAGCCGCCGGGCCGTCAGGCAATCCGCCGCAACGATTGCAGCGGCGGCGCCGCGAGCACGCGCCGCGCCCCCAGCATTCCCGCCGTCGCGACGCCGACCACGCCGGCCCCGGCGCCGATCAGCCAGATCCAGTGGTTGGCCGAGTACGGCACATTCAGAACTTTCAAGGCTAGTGTGTAACCGAGAGCGCTCGCGCCGCCCGCGGCCAGCAATCCCGCCAACCCGCCCATCAACGCAAATTCTGCCAATTGGGTCGCCGCGATCTGGCGCCGGCTCGCGCCCAGCGTGCGCATGATCGCCGCTTCGTATTCGCGCTCGTCGCGCGTGCTGGCGATCGCCGCGTACAGGACGAGCAAGCCTGCCGCGAGCGTAAACAGAAATACGAATTGCACCGCGGCTGCGACCTGGTCCATCATTTTCTGGACCTGCGCCATGATTTGCGCGACGTCGACGACGACCAGGTTGGGGAATTCGCGTACGAGTTGATTGAGTGTGGCCGCCTGCCCGGGCGGCACGAACAGGCTCGTCATGAACGAAACCGGCAGGTTTTTCAGCAGCGCCGGCGGCGCAATGACGAAAAAATTCGCCCGGAAGGTGTCCCATTCGACCTTGCGCAGGCTGGTAATCGTGGCGTCGAAAGTGCTCCCCGCGACATCGTAAGACAGGCGGTCGCCGAGTTTGAGGCCGAGCGTGTCCGCGATTCCCGATTCCACCGACAGCTGGTCGGCGCGCGCCGAGCCAGCTTCCCACCAGCTACCCGCGACCAACCGGTTGTCGGGTTGCAGGCGGTTCGCCCACGACAAATTGAACTCGCGGTCGATCAAACGCTTCGCGCGGTCTTCCGCGTAATCGTTCGACGACACCGCGCGGCCGTTGATCGCGATCAGGCGCCCGCGCACCATCGGAAATGCCGCCGGCTGCGCGATGCCGTGCGCCGCAAAAAAAACGCTGAGCGGCTGCACCTGCTCGGGCTGGATGCTGATCACGAAGCGGTTGGGCGCATCCGGCTTGAGCGTCGCCTGCCAGCTATGCAGCAAGTCGCCGCGGATCAGCGTCAATGTCAGCAGCGCCATCATGCCCAGCGCCAGAGCGACGACCTGGATGGTGTTGCCCAGCGCATGGCGCCGCAGGTTCGCGACCCCATAGCGGAAACTCACGCCGCCGCCGGAGCGCACGCGCGACAACAGGCGCAGCAAAGCCATTATCAGCACGATCGACACGAGTGCGGCCGCGAGAAATCCGCCCAGCACATATGCGCCCAATCTCAAGTCCTGGGCTTTCCATAGGACGAGCGCGCAGATCACCGCAAGCCCTAGCGCATAGCCCACCGCTCCCATGCCGCGCGGCAGATTCAGATCGCGACGGAGCACGCGCAGCGTCGACACCTGCGCGAGGCTCACGAGCGGCGGTAACGCGAACCCGAGCAACAGCAGCACGCCCGCGGCGACGCCGTAGAACGCAGGTGCAAGACTGGGCCACGGCAATGCCACCGCGAGAAAACTGCCGAGCCACGTCGCAAGCACAAACTGCGCTGCGTAACCGATCAAGCAACCACCGATGCCGGCAATGGTGCCGAGCACCG
>Ga0265314_10002409_pt1 | contig 19211 bp, 16 predicted proteins | sample 4126metaG_FD_203106 | JGI IMG/M metagenome (GOLD analysis project Ga0265314, IMG submission 203106) | Rhizosphere microbial communities from Carex aquatilis grown in University of Washington, Seatle, WA, United States - 4-1-26 metaG | ecosystem: Host-associated > Plants > Roots > Rhizosphere >... | reverse complement strand
CGCGTTTGCCGCGGAACAGCTGGGCGACATCGTCTTCGTCGAGCTGCCCGCCATCGGCCGGAGCCTGGCCGCGGCGGCCACGTTCGGCGTGGTCGAGTCGGTCAAGGCGGTCAGCGACCTGTACGCGCCGCTGAGCGGCGAGGTCGTCGAGATCAACCCGGCCCTGGCCGGCCAGCCGGAGCTGGTCAACACCGATCCGTTCGGGGCAGGCTGGATGCTCAAGCTCAAGGTTGCCGACCCGGCCGAGGTTGACGCCCTGCTCGACCCGGCGGGCTACGACCAGCTGATCGCCGAGGGCTGACCGAGCAATGCCCTACGGCCCCCATACCCTGGCCGATCGCGAGCGAATGCTCGAAGCGATCGGGATCACCTCCGTCGACGAGCTCTTCGACGACATTCCGGCCAACCTCCGGGCGAGCCGGCTCGACCTGCCCGCGGGAATGCCCGAGCTGGAGCTTGCGGCGCACCTCCAGGCCCTCGCCGGCCGCAACCGGACCGACCTGGCCAGCTTCCTGGGCGCCGGGGCCTACCGCCACTTCCAGCCACCCGTCGTCGACCAGCTCCTGCTCCGGGGCGAGTGGTACACGGCCTACACGCCGTACCAGCCCGAGGTCAGCCAGGGCACCCTCCAGAGCATCTACGAGTACCAGTCGCTGCTGGCCGAGCTGGTCGCGATGGACGTCGTCTCGGCCTCCCACTACGATGGCGCCGCGGCGACCGCAGAAGCCGCCCTGATGACCTGCCGGGCGACAGGCCGCCAGCGGATCCTCGTCAGCCGGGCGGTTCACTCGCACTATCGCCAGACCCTGGCGACCTACCTCTCGGGTGGCGACCTGGAGCTCGACCAGGTGCCTGTGGTCGCCGCCGGCCCGCTGGCCGGTACCACCGACCTGGCGGCCCTCGAAGCCCTCCTGGCGGATCCTGCCCGGCCGGTGGCCGGGGTGATCGCCGGCCAGCCCAACTTCTACGGCCTGCTCGAGCCGATGGCCGAGATCGGCCACCTCGCCCATGCTGCGGGGGGCCTGTTCGTGGCCGTCGTCGAGCCGGTCTCCCTGGCGGTCCTCGAGCCACCCGGCGCCTACGGCGCCGACATCGCGGCCGGCGAGGGCCAGTCGCTGGGCATCCCGACCCAGTACGGCGGTCCGTACCTGGGGATCCTGGCCACCGGCGACGCCCTGGTCCGCCAGATCCCGGGCCGGCTGGTGGGGATGACCACCGACCTCGACGGCCAGCGCGCCTTCGTGATGACGATGCGTGCCCGCGAGCAGGACATCCGCCGGGAGCGGGCGGCCAGCAACATCTGCACCAACCAGGCCCTCCTGGCCCTGGCCGCCAGCATCTACCTGGCGACCCTCGGCCCGCACGGCCTGCGCGACGTGGCCGCCCTGGGGGCCGCCCGGGCCGCGGAGCTCGAGGCCGCCCTGGTCGAGGCCGGCGCCGAACGGCTCCATCCCGGGCCGTATCTCAACGAGTTCCTGATCCGGGTCCCCGACGCCCGCGCCATCCACGCCCGGCTGCTCGAGCGGGGCGTCCTCGCGGGCCTGCTGATGGCCGACATCGAGCCCGGCGATCCGGGCCTCGCCGACAGCCTCCTGGTGTGCGCCACCGAGGTCACGACCGGCGCCGAGGTCGCCCGATTCGCGGCGGTCCTCAAGGCCGAGCTGGGCACCGTCCGATGAGCGTGACCGGACCACGCCTGCAGTCGACGATCTTCGAGAAGTCGCGCCCGGGCCGGGGTGGCGGCAAGATCCCGCACGCCCCCAAGGGCGCCCTCGACCGGCTGCCGGCGGCCGCCCGGCGCAGTCAGCCGGCGGCCCTGCCCGAGCTCAACGAGCTCGAGATGGTCCGCCACTACGTGAACCTGAGCCAGCTCAACTTCGCGATCGACACGGGCTTCTATCCACTCGGCTCGTGCACCATGAAGTTCAACCCCAAGGTCAACGAGTGGGCCGCGCGGCTGCCGGGCTTCGCCGGCCTGCACCCGCTGGCGCCGGACAGCACGGCCCAGGGCACCCTCCAGATCCTGTGGGAGCTGGAGGAGATCCTGGCCGAGATCAGCGGCATGGCCGCCGTCTCGCTCCAGCCCGCGGCCGGCGCCCAGGGCGAGCTGACCGGGATCCTGATGATCCGGGCCTATCACCGCAGCCGGGGCGACCTCGAGCGGGTCGAGGTCCTGGTCCCCGATTCCTCGCACGGCACGAACCCGGCGACCGCGACGATGGCCGGTTTCAAGACGATCACCGTCCCGTCGGCGCCCGACGGCGGCGTGGACATCGACGCGTTCCGGGCGGCGCTCGGGCCGCGCACGGCGGCGGTGATGATCACCAACCCGTCGACACTCGGCCTGTTCGAGTCCCGGATCGGGGAGCTGCTCGAGGCCGTCCACGTCGCCGGCGCCCTGGCCTACATGGACGGCGCCAACCTGAACGCGATCCTCGGTCGCTTCAAGCCCGGCGAAGCCGGCTTCGACGTGATGCACATCAACACCCACAAGACGTTCAGCACGCCCCACGGCGGCGGGGGACCGGGCGCCGGCCCGGTCGGCGTCGGGCCCCGTCTCGTGCCGTTCCTGCCCGCGCCGCGGGTCCTCAAGGTCGACGACGGCACGTTCCGCCTGGAACGGCCCGGCGAGCGGCCGACGAGCATCGGCCGGCTGCGCAGCTTCGTGGGCAACACTGGGGTCCTGGTCCGGGCCTACGCCTACCTGCGAGCTCACGGCGCGGAGGGTCTGGCCGAGGTCAGCCAGGACGCTGTCCTCGCCGCGAACTACCTCAAGGGCCGCCTGGCCGGCACCTACGACATCCCCTACGAGCGCCATTGCAAGCACGAGTTCGTGGCCTCTGCGGCGACGATCAAGCGCCACACCGGGATCCGCACCCTGGATATCGCCAAGCGCCTGATCGACTACGGCTTCCATCCACCGACCATCTACTTCCCGCTGATCGTGGAGGAGGGGATGCTGATCGAGCCGACCGAGACCGAGGCGCTCGAGACGCTCGATGCCTTTGCCGACGCGCTGATCAGGATCGCGGCCGAGGCGGCCGAGACGCCCGAGCTGGTCCACGAGGCGCCCCACACGGCGCCCGTCCGCCGCCTCGACGAGGCCACCGCCGCGCGCCAGCCGAACCTCCGCTGGCGGGCGATGACCGGCGTTGAGACGCCCTGTCCGGATTGATTTGACAGGGGCCACCAGCCCGCCCATATTACCGGCGGCGTCGTTGTTGGCGACGCGTTTGCATGGTGTCGTCCACGAGCTGCGGGCAAGCACGTAGCTGTCCGAGATCGCGGTGCACCGGAAAACGCCACCCGCCGAGTCCGGATGACCCTTGGCCTTGTGCCAGCTGGAGGAGATTAGATGCGGAAACGTTTAGGCAGTCTGCTCGCCGTCTCGGCGATCGTGTTTGCCGCGTGCAGTAGCACGGCAACCACTGCCCCCTCGACCCAGGCACCGGCGACACCCGCGCCGTCGACGGCCACGGTACCGAGCGCGCCCCCGAGCCAGGCCCCGGTTCCGATCTCGATCACGAACACGAGCTACAAGGCCGAGCCCGTCGGTCACACCGGCGGCAACCTCGTCGTCGGCATCTCGGGCGATCCGGACACCGTCTGGGTCGGGATCTACTCCACCTTCGCCAACGACCAGGAAGCCTTCGGGATGAGCCTGTGGGGCCTGTGGAGCAACACGAGCGACCTCAAGTACTACGGTCAGCTCGCCACCGACGTCCCCACCACCGGCAACAACGAAGTCGTCCTGAACAGCAGCGGCGGCATGGACGTCACGGTCAACATGATCCCGGGCGCCATGTGGTCGGATGGCACGCCGATCAACTGCGACGACGTGATCTACATGTGGCACTGGCAGATGGACCCGGCCCAGGCCCAGTCCGGGAACGTCCAGGGCACCACCGGCTACCAGAACATCACCAGCATCGACGGCGCCGGCACCAGCACCTGCACGATCCACTTCAGCAAGGTCTACGAGCCGTTCCTGGGGCTCTTCAGCCCGCTTCTCCCGGCGCACTACCTCAAGACCGTGTCGGTCGCCGACGCGATCAAGAAGCTGTACGTCGACACGAACCTGAAGTCGGCGGTCTGGAGCGGTCCGTACATGCCCACCGCGTGGGCCCATGACGCCCAGATCAACTACGTCCCGAACCCGCAGTTCTGGACCACGATCAAGAAGGAAACCGCGCCGTTCGACGCGGTGACCATGAAGTTCTACGCCGATACCGATACCGAGATCGCCGGCTTCGTCAATGGCGAGACCGACGCGGCTATCGAGTTCAACCAGAACCAGGTCGCGGCGATGAGCGCGGCTGACCCGGCCTCGATCGACAAGGTCCCCAGCGTCACGTACGAGCAGCACAGCTGGAACTACGCGTCGCTGACCAAGAAGTTCGGTGCCGCCGGCGCGCTGGCGATGATGGACGCCCTCCATTACGCCTACGACAAGGATGCGATCAACACCACGATCACCGGTGGAGCGGTCACCCCGACCTGCAGCTTCACCAACTCGCAGGCGTGGTTCAACGATCCGTCGATCACCTGCTACCAGCACGACGCGGCCAAGGCGGCGTCGATCCTGGCGGCGGCCGGCTTCACCAAGGGCAGCGACGGCCTGCTGTCGCTCAACGGCAACGAAGCCAGCTTCCTCGGGTGCGCCCGTTCCGACCGGCAGTACCGGCTTGACACGCTCAACCTCGTGGCCAGCCAGCTCCTGCCGCTGGGCATCAAGATCACCGTCAAGGGTGCTCCGCCGGCCAACGTGTTTGCCGGCTGGGGAACCGCCGCAGCCGATACCCCATGCGACCTGACCCGCGGCAATTACGACGTGGCCGAGTTCGCGTGGGTGTCAACCCCTGACCCGGGCTCCCTGTACGCGCTGTATTCGTCCCAGTTCGATCCGAGCCAGGGCGACCACAGCGGCCAGAACTACATCCGGGTCAACATCCCGGCGCTGGACACCGCGCTTGCGGCGACCCAGACGACCCTCGACCTGCCGACCCTCAAGACGACGATGTCGACGGTCGAGAAGATCTACGCCGACCCGACCAACGGGTTCCCGGAGATCCCGCTCTACGACTGGACCCAGGTCCTGCTCAAGTCACCCAAGTTGCACAACGTTTCCAACAACGGCAGTGCAACCGGCCAGCTCTGGAATATCGAGGACTGGTGGCGGGACCAGTAGGTCCTGGCCAGATCCTCTAGGTCGGGCAACCGATCTTGGTGCTCGCGGGACTGCGGCCTGTGCCGCAGTCCCGCGACCTCTATCAGAGGGCACGGACGTGACGCGCTACATCATCCGACGGCTGATCGGGACGATCCCGACGCTGTTCGTCGTGTCGCTCCTGATCTACAGCATCCTGCTCATCGCACCGGGCGGTCCCGAGGACCGCTTTGCCCAGAACCCCAAGGTCACCGCGGCCGCGATCGACGCCTTCCGCAAGCGCTGGGGCCTCGACCAGCCGATCCCGGTCCAATACTGCCGCTGGGTGGGCATCTGCAACCCGGACGGCCAGGGCCTGGGCGTGTTCATCAGTGACCAGGGCCTGCCCAACTTCCTGCCGGGCTTCCTCGGCGGCGGCGACAACGGCGTTCTGCATGGCGACTTCGGCTACTCGTCGTCGAGCGGCGCCACGGTCATTTCGCTGATCGGCGCTCGAGTGCTGCCGACGGCGATCCTGGCCGGCGTCTCGCTGATCATCTGGATCCTGCTGGCGATCGGCACCGGCGTGCTCGCCGCGATTCGCCGGTACGGCAAAGCCGACACCGCGATCACGATCTTCAACTACGTCGGATTCTCATTCCCGACGTTCTGGCTCGGGTTGATGCTGATCATCGTCTTCTCGGAGGTGTTCAAACTCTTGCCCGCCGGCGGCATGTGGGACACCCGGACCGTGCCGATCTTCGGCACCGACGACTACTGGGCGTTCGTCGGCAAGCAACCCCTGACGGCGTTCCTCGACCTCGGCCGCCACTTGATCCTGCCCGTGATCACCCTGGTCTTCGTCAACATCGCCGGTGATTCGCGCTTCGTGCGCGCCGCGATGATCGACTCGCTGAGCCAGGACTACGTCCGGACGGCGCGGGCCAAGGGCGTCTCGGAGCGCAACGTCATCTATCGCCACGCACTGCGCAACGCGCTGCTGCCGGTGGTCACCAACATCGCCCTGGAGCTGCCCTTCCTGTTTGCCGGCGCGATCGCGACCGAGACGATCTTCAGCTGGCCGGGAATGGGCCTGGCCTACATCCAGGCCGTCAACAACTTCGACTACCCGGTGCTGATGGGGATCCTGGTGATCACCGCCGTGGTCGTGGTCCTGGCCAACCTCCTGGCCGACATCCTGTACGCGGTCGTCGACCCACGGATCAGTTATGGCTAGCCTCGTCCCGCCGATCAACGGCGCAATGACCGAAGACCTCGATCCGGGCGGTCCGGACTATGACGTCCAGCTCGAATCGCTGGGCCAGTGGCAGATCGCCTGGCGCCGCTTCCGACGCCATCGGATGGCCATGATCGGCTCGGCCCTGTTCTTCGGGATGGTGATCGTCGGGGTCGTCGGACCGCTGATCCTCAAGTACAACTACTACAACATCCCGGTTCCCGATGTCCACGTGAATGCGGGCCGGCCGCCGAGCCTGTCCCATCCCTTTGGCGAGACCGGCCGCCTCCAGTGGGACGTCCTGACCCTCGTCGTCAACGGGATCCGCTACTCGTTGCTGATTGGCCTGATCGCCTCGGCAATGGGCGCCGTGATCGGCACGATCGTGGGCGGCGTCGCCGGCTACTTCGGCGGCTGGACCGACACGATCCTGATGCGCATCGTCGACGCCCTGCTGGCCCTGCCCCTGCTGTTCGTGATCCTGGTCTTCACCAAGTTCCTTGGCTCGGGCAACTGGATCAGCGTGACGATCATCTTCGGCCTGTTCGAATGGCTGGGGATCGCCCGCCTGGTACGGGCGGTGATGCTCAGCCTGCGCGAGGAGGAGTATGTCGACGCGGCCCGCGCCGCCGGCATCTCTGACCGCCGGATCATCTTCCGGCATCTCGTCCCGAACGCGCTGTCGCCGATCATCGTGTCGACCACGCTGGGCGTCGCCGGGGTGATCATCGGCGAAGCGTTCATCAGCTTCCTGGGCTTCGGGGTGGGCTTCGATACGCCGACCCTGGGCAACATCCTGGCCGGCTCGCTGGGGTTCATCAGCCAGGGCAACTGGTGGTGGGCGTTCTTCCCCGGAATGGCCATCGTGGTCATCGTCCTGGGCATCAACTTCATGGGCGATGGCCTGCGCGACGCGCTCGACCCGCGGGCCAAGATTTGAGCCGGCCGGCATGACCGAGACGGTGGCAGCCCCGGAAGAAGCACCCGAGCCCGTCCGCCGGGCGGGCGTGGGCGATGTCCTGCTCGACGTCCAGGACCTGCGGACCTACTTCCACGTCATGGACGGCACCGTCAAGGCCGTCGACGGCGTGTCGTTCTCGATCCGCAAGGGCGGCCGGCTGGCGCTCGTCGGCGAGTCGGGCTGCGGCAAGAGCGTGACCGCCCTGTCGATCATGCGCCTGATCGAGACGCCGCCCGGTGAGTTCGCCGGCGGCAAGATCCTGTTCGAAGGCACCGACCTGCTGACCATGGACGACCGCCACATCCGCAAGGTCCGGGGCGGCGAGATCGCGATGATCTTCCAGGAGCCGATGACCTCGCTGAACCCGGTCATGACCGTCGGCGACCAGATCATGGAAGCGATCTTGATCCACCAGGGCGTCAACAAGAAGGGCGCCCAGGAGATTGCCCTCAAGGCGCTCCAGGACGTCGGCGTGGCTGATCCGAAACGGCGCCTGAAGCAGTACCCCCACGAGCTCTCGGGCGGGATGCGCCAGCGGATCATGATCGCCATGGCCCTCAGCTGTAATCCCAAGCTGATCATCGCCGACGAGGCCACGACCGCCCTCGATGTCACGATCCAGCGCCAGATCCTGGAGCTGATCAAGGCGATCCAGGAACGGACCGGCGCGGCGCTGCTGCTGATCACCCACGACCTGGGCGTCGTGGCCGAGACGGTCGACGATGTTGCCGTGATGTACGCCGGGCGGGTGGTCGAGACGGGCACCGTCGAGGAGGTCCTGCTCCATCCGCGGATGCCCTACACCCGCGGCCTGCTCGAGTCGATTCCCTCGCAGGGCAAGCGCGGCCAGCGCCTGTCGGCGATCAAGGGCACCGTGCCCAACCCGTTCCGGCTGCCGCCGGGCTGCAAGTTCGAGCCGCGCTGCCCGTTCGGCTGGGAGACCTGCGTCGAGTCGGAACCCGAGCTGATCACGATCGGTCGCGATCGCTCGGCGCGCTGCTGGCTCAACGACAAGCGCTTCGCCGGCCGGCTGGCGTCCTATTCGGCGCCGCCCGCCACGGAGCCGCGATGACGATCCAGTCGCAGGCCGTCGATCCCGGCGTTCCGCCACCGGTCGTGGCGCCGGGACCCGCCCAGTCCCAAACCCTGATCAAGATCGAGAATCTCAAGACGTACTACCCGATCCGGGCCGGCCTCCTGCGCCGGGTGGTGGGCAACGTCCGGGCCGTCGACGATGTCTCGTTCGAGATTCGCAAGGGCGAGGTCTTCGGGCTGGTGGGCGAGTCGGGCTGCGGCAAGACGACGCTCGGACGGACCCTCCTGCGGCTCGAGAAGCCGACGTCCGGCAAGGCCGATTTCGACGGCACCGACCTGCTCAAGCTCCAGGGCCGCGAGCTCAAGGCGATGCGCCGCCGGATGCAGATCATCTTCCAGGATCCGGTCGGCTCCCTGAACCCGCGGATGCCGGTCAGCGACCTCATCGGCGAGGGCCTCCTGGCCCAGGCCACGCCGGAAAACGGCTGGGGCCAGCGCAAGACGCGGGACAAGCGGATCGGGGACTACCTCGAGGAGGTCGGTCTCCGGCGCGAGTACTCGCGCCGTTACCCCCACGAGTTCTCGGGCGGCCAGCGTCAGCGGATCGGGATCGCCCGGGCCCTGGCCCTCAACCCCGAGTTCATCTTCGCGGACGAGCCCGTGTCGGCCCTCGACGTCTCGATCCAGTCCCAGGTCCTCAACCTGCTGGCCGACTTGCGCGAGCGGTTCAATCTGACCTTCCTGTTCGTGGCCCACAACCTGTCGGTGGTCCAGTACATCAGCGACCGGGTCGGGGTGATGTACCTGGGCAAGGTCGTCGAGCTGGCCGACGTGACCGAGCTGTACGCCCATCCCCGCCACCCCTACACGGTGGCCCTGCTGTCGGCCGTGCCCGATCCGGATCCGCGGGTCCGCAAGCGCCACCTGGTGCTCAAGGGCGACGTCCCCTCGCCGGCCAACCCGCCCAGCGGCTGCCGCTTCCACACCCGGTGCTGGTTGCGCGAACAGCTCGGCAACCCCGAGAACTGCGTTGCCGAGGAGCCCCTCGTGCGCGACATCGGGGCCGGCCACCTGGTCGCCTGCCACCACGCCGAAAAGATCTCCGACAATGTCGCCCGCGAGGCCGTCCAGGGATCGATCCAGGTCGGCGAGCAGGCGAGAAGCCCCGAGCTCGCGCCGATCATCGCCCCCGACGAGGTGCCCGGCCAGGACCTCGACAGTCCGCCGCCGCTCAGCTCCGAGCCGGGTTACGACGCGCCGCCAGCCGTCTGAGTATCATTCGCGGGTCGATTGGGCCACCGCCCGATGGCTGTGACAGGGCCACCGTGCGAGGAGGACCTGACGTCGATAGAGGAGGAGAGAACATCTGATGTTGCGCTTACGAATTGGCGCCCTGGGCGTGGTGGCCGCAATGGCCTTCGCCGCGTGCAGTAGCTCAGCGACGACCGCGCCGTCGGTCGCCGCCCCAGCATCGACGGCCCCCGGCACGTCGTCTGCCCCGGCATCCGTGCCGGCGTCCCTTGCGGCCGCGACGCCCGTCAACGGGGGCAATCTCGTCGTGGCCCTCGAAGGCGATATGGTCTACGCGGACCCGTCGCTGGTCAGTGACGGCAACTCGCTGTACGTGATGACCCAGGTCGTGGAAGGCCTCGTCGGCCTCCAGCCGGGCACGATCAGCACGGTGATCCCGGTCCTGGCGGCCTCGCTGCCGACTGTCAGCGCCGACGGCAAGACGTATACCTTCACCCTCCGGACGGGCGTCAAGTTCCACGATGGAACCCCGTTCAACGCCGCGGCCGTGAAGTTCAACTACGACCGCTGGAAGAACTTCACCAAGGGCGACCTGCAGGACAACGCCTACTACTACGGTGCCGTCTTCGGTGGCTTCGGGGCCGACTCGAACATCGTCTCGGTGGATGCCCCGAACGACACGACCGTGGTCATGACCCTCAAGGCGCCGCAGTCGAACTTCCTGCTTGCCCAGACTCTCCAGGTCTTCGGCATCCAGAGCCCCACCGCCCTCCAGGCGGGCAACGCCGACAGCACCCCGCTGAGCGCCAACAACTACGCCCAGGGCAAGGGCACGAGCATGGTCGGCACCGGCCCGTTCATGTTCAAGGAATGGGTCCCCGGCGATCACGTGACCGTGGTCAAGAATCCGAATTACTGGGACACCCCGAACGCGGCTCATGTCGACCAGATCACCTTCAAGGTGCTGTCCGATGAGACGGCCACCCTGCAGGCCCTCCAGTCGGGCGCCGTCGACGAGGCCGAGGTGATCTCGCCGACCGACATCGCCACGGCCAAGACCTCGGGGCTGACGATCATCGATCGTGGCCAGTCCTGCAACCTCGGCTATCTCGGGCTCAACCAGGCCATCTGGCCGAAGGGCGGAACCACGTCGACCCCGACGATCTACGCCAACAAGCAGGTCCGCCTGGCGGTCGCTGAAGCCCTCAACAAGCAGGGCTACATCGACGCGCTGTTCGCCGGCCAGGGGAAGGTCGCGACGGGCTTCATGCCCCCGGCAACCGACGGCTTCAAGGCCCAGAACCTGCCCACCTACGACGTCGCCAAGGCGACCTCCGACCTGGCCGCCGCGGGCCTGACCGCGGACCAGAAGAAGATCGACCTGTACTACCCCTCGAACGTCAGCCGGCCGTACATGCCGGATCCCAAGGACGAGGCCCAGGCCATCGCCCAGGACCTGACGGCGATCGGCTTCACCGTGACCCTCAAGACCATTGACTGGCACGCCGGCTACTACGACAGCGCCAACACTGGCCAGCTGGCCATGTACCTGCTCGGCTGGACCTGCGACTGGGCAGGCGCCGACAACTTCCTCGTGACGGCCTTCTTCGGCTACTCCGGTGGCCAGCCGGCCAAGGCGTTCGGCTACAAGAACGACGCGATGGAAGCCCTCTTCAACCAGGCCCTCCAGGCGCCCACCGACGCGGTCGCCAATCCGCTGTGGGGACAGGCCCAGGACATGCTGGGTGCCGATCTCCCGATGGTCCCGATCGTCAACTCGACCCCGCCCGGCGCGTACGTCTCGAAGCTCCAGGGCTTCGTCGGTGCGGCCAACGAGACCGAGCACTTCAACAGCGTCTGGCTCCAGCCGTAACCAGCGACTGAGCCAGGCCCCAGGCAGCACGCCGCGGGCAGGTCCGCCCTCGCCCGCACGCGCTGCATCAATCGGCCACAAGGCCCCCCGGGTTCGCCGAACCCGGGGGGCCTCAACACAGGGAGGGACCTCGACCACTCGTGCTGAGGTTCATCGTCAGGCGGATCCTCGGGTCGATTCCGGTCCTGCTCGGCCTGTCGATCATCCTGTTCTTCTTCGTCCGGCTGCTGCCCGGCGATCCGGCCCAGACGATCCTGGGCGAGCACGCCACGCCCGAGCTGATCGCCCAGCTGCGTGCCACGCTGGGGCTCGACAAGCCGCTCTACATCCAGTACCTGGGCTACATGGCCCAGCTCCTGCAGGGCAACTTTGGGGCCAGCATCATCGACAACCGATCCGTCGCGGAGCTCTTCGCCCTGCGCTTCCCAGTGACGATCGAGCTGACGATTGGCGCCCTGATCTTCGCCGTGGGCCTGGGCATCCCCCTGGGCCGGCTGGCGGCCCGCCATCCCAATGGCTGGATCGACGGGCTGGTGACCGTCCTGTCCCTGTTCGGGATCTCGATTCCGATCTTCGTCCTGGGCTACACGATGGTCTTCGTCTTCGCCGTCACCCTCCACTGGCTGCCCTCGATCGGCCCCAGCGACCCACGCCTGTCGGTCCCCTCGGTGACCAACTTCCCGATCATCGACGCGATCCTGACCGGCAATCCGAACGCCGTGATCGACTCGATCTCGCACCTGGTCCTGCCGGCGATCGCCCTCGGCTCAATTCCCCTGGCGATCGTGACCCGGATCACCCGGGCGGCCGTGATCGACGTCAGCAACGAGGACTATGTGCGCACGGCGCGGGCCAAGGGCCTGACCCAGCGCCGGGTCAACGACCGGCACATCATGCGCAATGCCTGGCTGCCGGTGACGACCGTGATCGGCCTGCAGGTTGGCTCGCTGCTCGCCGGCGCGGTCCTGACCGAGACCGTCTTCGCCTGGCCGGGTGTCGGCTCGTGGGTGGTGACCTCGATCGAGAACCACGACTACATCGTGGTCCAGTCGCTGATCCTGATCTTTGCCACGATCTTCCTGATCGTGAACCTGGTCGTCGACATCGGCTACGCCTTCATCAACCCCCGGATCAGGTACTCCTGAGATGACCGCCGGAACTGCGCCCGTCGTGATCCGCGCCGCCCCGCGCGCCAGCCGGGGCCTGTGGCGCGACGCGTTCCGGCGCCTGCTGCGCAACGGGCCGGCGGTCCTGGGCCTGGTCTTCATCCTGATCTTCGTGGTCGGGGCGGTGCTCGCTCCATTGATCGCGCCGTACGATCCCGCCTTCGGCAACCTGTCGCTGAGCAAGCAGGGACCAACCGCGGCGCATCTCTTCGGGACCGATCTTCTCGGTCGGGACGAGTTGAGCCGAGTCCTCTATGGCGCCCGGATCAGCCTGATCGTGGGCGTTGTCGCGGTCCTCTTCGGGCTCGTCTTCGGGGTCACGGTGGGGGCCGTCGCGGGCGGGTTGGGCGGCAAGGTGGACACCGTCCTGATGCGGGTCACCGACGTCCTGCTGGCCATCCCGGGCATCCTGCTGGCGATCGGAATCGTGGCCTGGCTGGGCCATGGCCAGATCCAGATCATGCTGGCCGTCGGCATCTCCTACGCCCCGATCTTCGCCCGCCTGCTGCGCGGCAGCCTGCTCGCCCTGCGCGAGGCGGACTTCGTGACGGCCGCCCGATCCGAAGGCGCGACGCCGGTTCGGATCCTGCTCCGCCACCTGATGCCCAACGCCCTGACCCCGCTGATCGTCCAGGCGACGCTGGCGATGGCGACCGCGATCATCGATGTCGCCGGCCTGGGCTTCCTGGGCCTGGGCCCGGGTGATCCGCGGGTGGCGGAGTGGGGCGAGATGCTGACTGATTCGGCCCGCTTCCTGCAGAACGCGCCGTACCTGATCCTCTTCCCGGGGGCGGCGATCGTGATCAGCGCGATCGGCTTCAACCTCCTTGGCGACGGATTGCGCGAGGCCATCGACCCGCGCCTGAAGCGCTAGCCGACCATGTTGCTGTCCGTCCGCGACCTGGTCGTCCGCTTCCGCACCCACGACGGCACCGTCAACGCCGTGAACGGCGTGTCGTTCGACCTGGACGAGGGTGAGACGCTCGGCCTGGTCGGCGAGTCCGGGTGCGGCAAGAGCGTCACCAACCTGGCGATCATGCACCTCCTGCCCAAGCCGGCCGGGCGGATCGAGGGCGGCCAGGTGCTGTTCGAAGGCGTCGACCTGACGACCCTGTCCGAGTCCGATATCCGCCTGATCCGGGGCAGCGAGATCGCGATGATCTTCCAGGACCCGATGACCAGCCTCAACCCGGTCCTCACGATCGAGGAGCAGCTGGTCGAGACGATCCGGGCCCACCGGAAGGTCAGCCCGGCCGACGCCCGGACCCGGGCAATCGAGCTGCTGGGCATGGTCGGGATCCCCGAGCCGGCCAGCCGCCTCAAGAGCTATCCCCACCAGTTCAGCGGGGGCATGCGCCAGCGGGTGATGATCGCGATCGGGCTGGCCCTCGAGCCCAAGCTGCTGATCGCCGACGAGCCGACGACGGCCCTCGACGTGACGATCCAGGCCCAGATGCTCGAGCTCCTCCAGCGACTCACGAACGAGCAGGGCACCGCCGTCATCCTGATCACCCACGATCTCGGGGTCGTGGCCGGGATGACCCGCCGGATCAACGTGATGTATGCCGGCTTCGTGGTCGAGGCGGCGACCACCGTCGACCTGTTCGCCGCGCCGCGGCACCCGTACACGGTCGGCCTGCTGCACTCGATCCCGCGCCTCGACGCCGCCGCAGACGAGCCGCTCATCCCGATCGAGGGCGTGCCACCCGACCTGCGGGTGGCCCCCGTCGGCTGCGCCTTTGCGCCGCGCTGCGCCTGGCGGCTTGCCCGCTGCTGGACCGAGACCCCGCCGCTCAGCCCGCTCGAGCCGGGCACGATCGTCAAGACCACAGGTCCCGAGGCCACCCACCGGATCGCCTGCTGGAATCCGGCGACGGCCGAGGAAGCGGTCGCTGGGGCGCCGATCCGGCCCGGGTTCGTGCCGGCCCCGGCGCCGGACGGAAAGGTCGACGTGGTCGAGGAGCCGGGCCTGCCGGCCGTGGCCGTCCCGGCCGGGCCCAGCCACGAGGACGGCGCATGACTGCGATGGAGCAGCCCGTGGAGCAGCCGTTGAGCGTCGCGACCCCACCGGTCCCGGAACAGGTCCTCGAGGTCACCGGCCTCAAGGTCTACTTCCCGATCACGGACGGGATCGTGATCGAGCGGCACGTCGGTGACATCAAGGCGGTCGACGGCGTCAGCCTGACGATCGAGCGGGGAACGACGCTCGGGCTGGTGGGCGAGTCCGGCTGCGGCAAGAGCACCCTCGGCCGGGCGATCCTGCGGCTGTACCAGCCGACGGCCGGCAAGATCGTCTTCGACGGCCAGGACGTGACCAGCCTGGGCGGCGGCGCACTGCGGGCGATGCGTCGCCGGATGCAGATGATCTTCCAGGATCCGTATGCCAGCCTGAACCCGCGGATGACCGCCGGCGGGATCGTCGGCGAGCCGCTCGACATCCACCACATCGGGACGAAGACCGAGCGCCGCCAGCGGATCGAGGACCTGTTCCAGATCGTCGGCCTCGATCCGGCCTTTGCCGAGCGCTACCCGCACGAGTTCTCGGGCGGCCAGCGCCAGCGGATCGGCGTCGCCCGGGCGCTGGCGGTCAACCCGGACCTGATCGTGGCCGACGAGCCGATCAGCGCCCTTGACGTATCGATCCAGGCCCAGATCATCAACCTGCTCGAGCGCCTCCAGGGCCAGTTCAACCTGACCTACCTGTTCATCGCCCACGACCTGTCGGTCGTCCGCCACATCAGCGACCGGATCGCGGTGATGTACCTCGGGCGGATCGTCGAGCTGGCGTCCTCGAAGGGCCTCAACACGGAGCCCCTCCATCCGTATTCGGTCGCCCTGCTGTCGGCGATCCCGATCCCCGACCCGGCCATCGAGTCCAAGCGCCGGCGGATCATCCTGCGCGGCGACGTGCCGTCACCGGCTGCGCCGCCGGCAGGCTGCCGGTTCAACACGCGCTGCTGGCTCAAGGAACGGCTGGGCAACCCCGCCCGGTGCACCGAAGAGGACCCGCAGCTGCGCGAGCTGGCACCCGGCCACACGGTTGCCTGCCATTTTGCCGAGGAGGTCGCGGGCTCGGCCGAGCAGCGCCAGGTGACCGGCCGCCCGGCCCCGGCCGCCGTGCCCGGTTCGCTGCCGGTCTAGACTCGGGCGATGCAGCCGCTGCGGATCGCCCTGGCCCAGATCGCCCCGCGCCTGGGCCTCCTCGATGAGAACCTCGCCCGCCACCAGGCCCTGATCGCCGAGGCTCGGGCGGGCGGCGCCGGGCTGGTTGTCTTCCCCGAGCTGGGACTAACCGGCTACCTGCTCCAGGACCTGGCGGCGGAGGTCGCGATGCGCCTCGACGATCCGCGCTTGCTCGAGCTCGCGGCGGCCACCGCGGCCGGCTCGGCCAATGGCGCCGCAGCCCGTCCGGCGTTGTCGGCGATCGTCTCGTTCGTCGAGGAATCGGCCGACCACCGCCTGTTCATCGCGGTCGCCCTGCTCGAGGACGGCCGGGTCCGCCACGTCCAGCGCAAGCTCTTCCTGCCGACGTATGGCCTGTTCGACGAGCGGCGCTTCTTCGCCGCCGGCGATCTCCTCCGGGCGACGCCGTCGCGCCTTGGCGTCGGCGTCGGGTTGAGCGTGTGCGAGGACTTCTGGCACCTGGCCGTGCCGCAGCTCCTGGCGCTCGACGGGGCGCAGCTGCTGGTCAACGTGTCGTCCTCGCCTGGCCGTGATCTCGCTGCGCTCAACGAGGTCGGCCTCGGGACGGCCACGTCCTGGCGAACCCTGCTGCGGACGTATGCCCAGCTGACGACAAGCTTCGTCGTCTTCGTCAACCGGATCGGGGTCGACGAGTCGATCTCGTTCTGGGGCGGCTCCGAGGTGATCGGGCCAAACGGCGACGCGATCTTCAGCGCACCGCTCTACGACGAGGGGCTGTACTTCGCCGACGTCGACCTGGGTGATGTCCGCCGCGAGCGGATCGCCCTGCCCCTCCTCCGCGACGAGCGCCTGGAGCTGGCCGCTCGTGAGCTCGACCGGATCATTCGGGAGCGCGCCGGGCAGGCCGACGATTCGACAGCCGAGGAAGGCGCCGAGCCCGGCCTCGACGTGGCCGCCCGATGACGCCGGCCGGCGGCCCGCGGGCGATCCCCGACGGCGCCGGCCTGTTCGACCTGCCAGCCGAGCTGGCGATCGATACCGACGTCGCCCGGCGAGTGATCCACGAGTTCATCCAGCGGCAGCTCAAGCAGGCCGGCTTCGAGCGGGCGGTCGTGGGCCTGTCCGGCGGCATCGACTCGGCGCTGGTCGCCTACCTCGTGGCCGAGGCCCTCGGTCCCGAGCAGCTGCTGTGCCTGATGCTGCCCTACCGGACGTCGGCATCGTCGTCGCGCGCGGATGCGGAAACCGTGATCGAGCGTCTGGGCTGTGCCGGCGACCTCGTCGAGATCAGCCCGATGGTCGACGCCTACTACGGCCGGCCCGGCGAGGGCGTCGTGGGCGCAGCCGGCGTTGAAGGCCTGACCGCCAGTGCCCTGCGCCGGGGCAACATGATGGCCAGGGTCCGGATGACCGTCCTCTACGACCGCTCGGTGACCTGGGGCGGGCTGGTCGTGGGGACCAGCAACAAGACCGAGTCGCTGATCGGCTATACGACCCTCTTCGGCGACTCGGCCAGCGCCCTCAACCCGATCGGCGACCTGTACAAGAGCCAGGTCCGCCAGGTCGCGGCGGCCGTTGGCGTGCCCGAGGGGATCATCCGCAAGGCGCCCTCGGCCGACCTGTGGCCGGGCCAGACCGACGAGAACGAGGCCGGCTTCACCTATCCCGAGCTCGATCGACTCCTGTACTGGCTGGTCGACCGTCGGCGCTCGCAGGAGGAGCTCGAGGCGAAGGGCTTCGCGCCCGAGCGGATCGCCTGGGCGATGAAGGCCGTGGCCGGCTCGGAGTTCAAGCGCCAGGTCGCGCCGATCGCCAAGCTCGGGCCGCGGACCACCGGCGTCGACTACCTCTACCCGCGACGGCGGCCGGGCTCGGCCCGGACGTAAGGCGGCGGACGTGGCCGGCGGCCGGCTGTACATCGTCGCCACCCCGATCGGCAACCTGGCCGACGTCACCCTCCGGGCGCTGGAGGTGCTGCGCAGCGTGCCCCTGATCGCCGCCGAGGACACCCGCCACTCGCGCCGGTTGCTCGCGCCCCACGCGATCACGACCCACCTGGTCAGCTTCCATGCTCGCAACGCCGCCGGCCGGTTGCCGGAGCTGCTCGAGCACCTCCGGAAGGGCGCTGACCTGGCCCTGATCACCGACGCGGGCACGCCCGGCGTCAGCGATCCGGGCGAGGACCTGGTCCGGGCCTGGGCCGTCGAGGGCGGCACGGTTGTGCCGATCCCCGGCGCTTCGGCCGTCCTGGCCGCGGTCGTGGCCAGCGGGATCGCCGGACCACGCTGGTCGTTCGAGGGCTTCCTGCCGCGTTCAGGCCGCGAGCGCCAGGAGCGCCTGGCCCGGATCGCCGCGGATGAACGGGCGACGGTGGTGTACGAGGCCCCGGGGCGGGTGGCCGCGACCCTGGCCGATCTCGCTGCCGCCTGCGGCGGGGACCGGGCCGGGGCGGTGTGCCGGGAGCTGACCAAGCTCCACGAGTCGATCACTCGCGCGTCACTGGCCGAGCTGGCCGAGCTGGCCGGCCGCGACGAGATCCCCGCCCGGGGCGAATTCGCCCTGGTCGTCGGCGCGGGGCGGGGGAGCGCGGTTGCGGCCGCTGCGCCGGCTGATGCCGAGGCGGCCGCCCGGGCCGAAGTCGAGCGGCTGGTGGCGTCGGGCGTCGCCCGCGGCGATGCGGCGCGGCGGGTGTCGGCAACGACCGGGATCAGCCGGCGCAAGCTGTACGGCGGGGGTGCCCAGTAGCTCGTTCCGGGCAGGTCGACCTCGTTCAGATTTGCGCAGGACGGGCGCCGGGGGGAGTCGGACGCCCGTCCTGCAGGAACGGGGACCGCCGTCAGGCGGCGGCTTCGACGGGCAGGGGATCGGCCGCCGAGCCCTCGCGGGAGGCGGGGTAGGTGGAATCGTCGTCTTCGTCGCCCGGGCCGGCGGTTGCGCTGGCCTCGAGGGCCTCGGCCGCCGACTGGGCCTCGTAATCCTTCTTCTTGCGACCCGAGAGCATCTCGACGTTGGAGGCGACGATCTCGGTCTTCCAGTGGCGGACCGATTTCTCGTCGTCCCACGAGCGGGTCTGGATCCGGCCCTCGATCGCGACCTGCTGGCCCTTGCCCAGGAACTGGCCGCAGATCTCGGCCAGGCGATCCCAGGTGACCACGTTGTGGTATTCGGTCCGCTCCTTGCCGCCGGGGTACTCGTTGGTGGCCAGGCTGAAGGTCGTGACAGCCTTGCCGCTGGCCAGGCTGCGCAGCTCGGGATCCCGGGTCAGTCGCCCGGTCAGGAATACCTTGTTCACGATCGCGTCTCCTTCCGGGCCGGACCCTCGTCGCCGAGCACCTCGACCCCGATCTGCGGCGGTGTGAGGAGACCGTAGCGAGGAGTCGTTCGCGGGCCATTCACTG
>Ga0265314_10002404_pt1 | contig 19248 bp, 16 predicted proteins | sample 4126metaG_FD_203106 | JGI IMG/M metagenome (GOLD analysis project Ga0265314, IMG submission 203106) | Rhizosphere microbial communities from Carex aquatilis grown in University of Washington, Seatle, WA, United States - 4-1-26 metaG | ecosystem: Host-associated > Plants > Roots > Rhizosphere >... | reverse complement strand
TGCCCAAAAACGTTGATGGGCTGGCGCTGCGCCATGCGGTGGAAGTGCGGCATGCCAGTTTTGCCTGCGCCGAATTCGTGGCGCTGTGCCGCAAATACGATGTCGCCATCATTGCCGGTTGCGATGGCGAATTTCCCTGCATCGCCGACGTCACCGCCGATTTTGTCTATGTCCGCGCCATGGGCACGGCGGAGAAGGAAAAATCCGGTTATTCCAGAGCCGCCATCGCGCGCTGGGCGGCGTGGGTGCGCGCCTGGGAAGCCGGTGGGGCGCCGACGGACCTCAAGCTGGTGGCGAAGGCGGTAGCGAAAAGGAAGCGTGACGTTTTTCTTTTCATGATTTCCGGCGCCAAGGCGCGCAATCCGGCGGCGGCGCAGGCGCTGATTGCCGCGCTGGGCCAAGCGGCGATAACAAATGACTAGGTGGACTGCCTGTGGAACTCCGCCGCCGGATGCAAGTGATGCCATCGCGCAAAACTGTGATGACTTTTGTGGCGCGGTGCGCGCGCGGCACAAGCCCTAGCGGCGGTTTCGCGGGCCTGTGCATGGGTCGGCCGCCGCGCTTGTATGGCGAGCCTGCGGCCGTTTGATTGCCGTCCCCTTATCGCATGCTGCGGGAGGGCCGGTTGTGTTGAGATGGAACAGGAAGCTTACCGCCACGTCCCCTATGACATTGATGTCGAGCAGGCGCTGCTCGGCGCGATGCTGCAGGACAACCGCGCCCTGGAGCGGGTCTCCGGCAATCTCAAATCCGAGCATTTCTACGATCCCCTGCATGGGCGCATCTATGAAAGCCTGATCGGCATGGTCGAGCGCGGTGGGGTGGTGGCGACGCCGCTCACCCTGCATGCCGCGATGAAGGCCGATCCCGGTGTCATCGAAGTGGGCGGCCAGGCCTATTTCGAAGCGTTGGCCAAGGCCGCGCCGGCCCTGCCCAATGTCCGCGACTATGCCGCCATCCTGCGCGACCTGGCGGTGCGGCGCAGCCTGGTCCGCATCGGCGAAGACATCGTCAACGCCGCCTATGAGGCGCCGGGCGATAGCGGCGCCAGGGCCCAGATCGAGGAAGCGGAAAAGGCGCTCTATGCCGTCGCTGAAACCAACAAATACGGCGATGGCGCGCTCGACTTCCACCAGGCGATGCAGAAGACGGTGGAACTGGCGACCAAGGCGCAGGCCCGCGGCGGCCAGATTTCCGGCGTCACAACCGGCTTCATCGAGATCGACCGGCTGCTGGGCGGGGCGCAACCTTCCGACCTGCTGATTCTGGGCGGCAGGCCGGGCAGCGGCAAGACCTCGCTCGCCACCAACATGGCCTTCCATGCGGCCCGGCAATATGTCCGGGATGTGGAAGCGGGGGCGGAGTTCCCCAGCGGCGCGCCGGTGCTGTTCTTCTCGCTCGAAATGGCGGCGCAGCAGCTTTCCGCCCGCATTCTCTCGGAGCAGACCGAGATCGAGATGTGGAAGATCAGGAACGGCCGGCTCTCCGACAGCGAATGGGAGAAATTCGTCCTCACCATGCAGGAGCTTTCCACCCTGCCGCTTTACATTGACGATGCCGGCGGCATCTCCATCGCCCAGATCGCCGCCCGCGCCCGCCGCATGAAGCGGGAGAAGAATATCGGCCTGATCGTCATCGACTATATCCAGCTGGTGGCGGCGTCCCGGAACTATGAGAACCGGGTGCAGGAAATCACCGAGGTGACCAAGGGCCTCAAGAACCTCGCCAAGGAACTCGACATTCCCATCCTGGCGCTGTCGCAGCTTTCGCGCGGGGTCGACGCCCGCGACGACAAGCGTCCGGTGCTGTCGGATCTGCGCGAGAGCGGCTCGATCGAACAGGACGCCGACGTGGTGATGTTCGTCTATCGCGAGGAATATTACCTCGCCACCCGCGAGCCTGAAGCCGGCACGCCCGAGCATGCTAAATGGGTGGAGAAGCTGGAGCGGGTCACCAACCGCGCCGAAGTGCTGGTGGAAAAGCACCGCCATGGCGCCACTCGCAGCATCGACCTGATGTTCGAGGGCCAGTACACCCGCTTCTCGAACCTGGCCGAGGACCAGGCGCGCTGACGCCGTTTCCCATGGCGGGACGGCGATTCGCCCCGGGCACGACGGAACCGGGCTTTCCGGCCCTTCCGTTCCATGGGGCCGGTCGGCGTCCGGGTTGATGCCGTTAATTTCATGCGTAAATGCTTGCTCTTGCGGCACTTTGTGGAAAAAGTGAGCCGGGCTACAATGGCGGCCTGACTGGAGCGGGCCGGAGCGTCGAGGGGGATGCCCCGGTCCCATGGCCGAGAATTCATGAGCATCGAGAACCTCTCCGACGTCCCCCTTTTTGCCGCGCGCCCGCAGCGGGAAGATCCGCCCCAGCGCAAGGTGGCAAGCTGGATCACCGTCGGCATTGTTCACGTGCTGATCCTGACCATGTTCCTGACCGCGGAACGCTTCGCGGATCTGGCGCAACACGGCTCCGAGCATGAAACCATGCTCGACCTCGCCGGTTCGCAGGACAGCACCAGGCCGCAAACCAAGACGGTGATACCGCAGGCGCCGATAGGCGTGCCGCCGGAAGTGCGCAACCTGCCGATCATACCGCCGCCCCTGATCGAGCAGCAGCCCCTGATCCAGCAGGAAGGCGGGCAGGAAAAGGGCGATGTGCTGGGCGCGCTGGGGCGCGAGATTGCCTGCAGCGCCGGCCATTACGAGAATCTCACCGAGGTGCAGCGGGCGCGCTGCGGCCGTCCGCCCTGGCAGGGCGCGATAGCGCCCAACGGCGTCATCGTGCTGAACCGCCCACCGGAGCTGAACCGTTTCGCGCCGCCGCCGCGCGAATATCAGGTCACCGGCCAGGACGCGCAGCGGCTGTCGGTCGAGCGCGCGCCCACCGACTGCTCGTTCGGCCTCAACATGCCCTGCGTCAACAAGATTCCCGGGCGCCCCTGATGAGCGAAGTGGCGCGCATCCGCGTCTGGCCAAAAACGGTGGCCGCCAATTTCGTGACCCTGCGCGAACGCGCGGGCGCCGCCGCGGCGGTGGTCAAGGCCGATGCCTATGGCCTGGGTCTTTCCGGCGTGGTGCCGGCGCTGCTGGACGCGGGCTGTGACAGCTTCTTCGTGGCGCGGCTGGAGGAAGGCATCGCTTTGCGCGCGCTTTTGGATTCGAAGAAGGGGGCGCCGCAGGCGCGCATCTTCGTGCTGGATGGCGCGCCGCCGGGCGCAGCCCCGGCGCTGACGGCGCGCAAGCTGATCCCAGTGCTGGGCAGCCTTGACGAGATCGCATCCTGGAAAACCGGCGAAGCGGCGCTGCATGTCGATACCGGGATGAACCGGCTGGGCCTGCCGCCGGAAGATGTGGCGGAAGCAGCGCGGCGTCTGAAGGGTATCGAACTCAAGCTGGTGATGAGCCATCTCGCCTGCGGCGACGATCCCGCCTCGCCGATGAACGCGCAGCAACTGGCGCGCTTTCGCGACGCGCTGACGCGCTTGCCCTCCGCGCCCGCCAGCCTGGCGGCGTCGGGCGGGGTCTTTCTCGGCAAGGACTATCATTTCGACCTGGCGCGGCCCGGCATCGGGCTTTATGGCGGCCATCCCCAGCCGGGTCATGGCGCCAACCCGATGGGTTGCGCCGTGCAGCTTGCGGCCACGGTGCTGCAGGTTCGTACCATCGCGGCGGGTGAAAGCGTGGGCTATGGCGCGACTTTCCGCGCCGCGCGCCCTTCCACCATCGCCACCATCGCGCTGGGCTATGCCGACGGCGTGCTGCGCAGCGCCGCCGCCAAGGCTGGCGTGGTGATCCGGGGACAACGCGCGTTCTTCGCGGGCCGGGTCTCGATGGACCTGATCGGCCTGGACGTGACCGGCATCGCCGGTGTGGCGGCGGGCGACGAGGCCGAACTGTTCGGGCCGTCCTTGCCGGTGGACGAGGCGGCGGCTTCCTGGGGGGCGATTTCCTACGAATTGCTGACGGGCTTGAGCCGCCGGGTTCCCCGCGTGTACGAAGGGAGCTGATGAACATCTTCGCGCATATCGGCCGGGCCGTGCTGGGCCTGCTGGGGGAAATCGGGCGGCTGGCGCTTTTCACCGGCCGCAGCCTGGCCGCGCTGGTCAACCCGCCTTTCTATCTCCGGCTGACGCTGCAGCAATTCGTCCGCATCGGCTATCTCTCCATGCCGGTGGTCGGGCTGACGGCGCTGTCCACCGGCGCGGTGCTGGCGCTGCAGATCTATCTGGGCGGCAACCGCTATGGCGCCGAGGCCATCGTGCCGCAGATCGTGGTGCTGGGCATCACCCGCGAGCTGGGGCCGGTGATCGCGGGCCTGATGGTGGCTGGACGGGTGGCGGCGGCGATCGCCGCCGAGATCGGCACCATGAAGGTGACCGAACAGATCGACGCCCTGACGACGCTTTCCACCAACCCGGTCAAATATCTTGTCGTGCCGCGGCTGGTGGCAGCGGTGATCTGCATGCCGATCCTGACCGCGGCGGGGGACAGCATCGGCGTCTTTGGCGGCTATCTGGTGGCGACGCAGAATCTGGGTTTCACCGGCTCGGTCTATCTCAAGAACACGGTGGATTTCGCCACCGGCTCCGACATCGCCTCCGGCCTGATCAAGGCGGCGGTGTTCGGCTTCATCGTCGCGCTAATGGGCTGCTACAACGGCTTCAATTCCAAGGGCGGGGCGCAGGGTGTCGGCGCCGCCACCACCAATGCCGTGGTCTCGTCCTGCATCCTGATCCTCGCCACCGACTTCATCCTCACCGCCCTGCTGTTTCACACCGCATGACCGCGCCCACTTCCACACCAAAGATCCAGCTCATCGGCGTCAAGAAGCGCTTCGGCTCCAAGGTGGTGCTGGACGGCGTCGACCTGGTGATCGAGCCGCACACTTCGCTGGTGATCATCGGCGGCTCGGGCACCGGCAAGTCGGTCACCATCAAGTCCATTCTCGGCATCCTGAAGCCTGACGAAGGCCAGGTGCTGGTTGACGGCGTGGACGTCACCCGTTTGCGTGGGAGCGCGCGCGAACCGCTGATGCGGAAATTCGGCATGCTGTTCCAGGGCGCGGCGTTGTTCGACAGCATTTCGGTGTGGGAAAATGTCGCGTTCGGCCTGATCCAGGGCCGCGGCATGGCGCGCGCCAAGGCCAAGGACATCGCCATCGCCAAGCTGGCCAAGGTCGGATTGAGCGAAGACGTCGCCTATCTTAGCCCATCGGAACTGTCGGGCGGCATGCAGAAGCGCGTCGGCCTGGCCCGCGCCATCGCCGCCGATCCGGAGATCATCTTCTTCGACGAGCCGACCACCGGCCTGGACCCGATCATGGCCGACATCATCAACGATCTGATCGTCTCCACCGTGAAGGATGTCGGGGCGACGGCGCTGAGCATCACCCATGACATGGTGAGCGCGCGCAAGATTTCCGACCACATCGCCATGCTCTATGGCGGGAAAATCATCTGGCAGGGCCCGACGGCCCAGATCGACCATTCCGGCAATCCGTATGTCGAGCAGTTCATTCACGGACGGGCGGACGGTCCAATCAAGATGGCGATTAAGGCTTAAGCCATTCCGCCCAAGGGGGAGGATATGCGGCGCTTAACAATTCCAGTCGCAATAGCAGGCATGGCCGTCGCCGCATTGGTGATCTACAGCCATGTTGCCGCGCAGGATTCAGGCGCATGTTCTGTGACTGAAGGCGGCTCTTCGGCTCGTATCAGCGCTTGTTCCAAACTGATTGAAAATGGGAACCTGAAGGGCGATCAGTTGGCAGATGCGTTGTTTGCCCGTGGCGCGGCATATGACGACGATCACCAGTATGGCAGGCAATCAAGGATTATACCGAAGTTATACGTCTGCATCCTGCTTCCGTGTTGGCGTACAATGCGCGTGGTGCGGCGTATGATGACAATAAGCAGCTTGACCTCGCACTTGCCGACTACAATGAAGCCATTCGACTGACCCCGGATTCCACTCTTGCTGCCTACGCCTGGGCCAATCGCGCTTTGGTGGAAGTGCGGCACAGTCTTCTTAAGCAGGCGCTCTCTGACTATGACGAGGCTTTGAAGAAAGATTCGCAGAATGGCTGGGCCTTGTATGGTCGTGGCATCGCGCGGCGGCGCGCTGGCGGCAAGGCAGGCGGGGATGCGGACCTCGCTGCAGCGAATAAACTCGATCCTGGGATCGCCCAAAGTTATGCCGGGATCGGTATCCGCCCATAGCCCTTGCCTTTTTTGTTCCCCTTTTGTACTGATGGGGCATGGCCAAGCCCTCTGCCTCCTATGTCTGCCAGTCCTGTGGCTCCGCCGCGCCCAAATGGGCGGGCAAATGCGAGGCCTGTGGCGGCTGGAATACCGTTATGGAGGAGGGGGCGGCCCCGCCCATCGGCGGCGGCGCCACCCGCCGGATAAAGGGCCGCCGATTCGCCCTGGAAGATCTCAAAAGCGACGAGCCGGCGCCGGTGCGCCGCTCCACCGGCATCGCCGAGTTCGACCGTGTCACCGGCGGCGGGCTTGTGCCCGGCTCTGCGCTCTTGGTGGGCGGCGATCCCGGCATCGGCAAATCCACCCTGATCCTGCAGGCGCTGGGAAAGTTCGCGCAGGGCGGCGGCCGCGCCGTCTATATCTCCGGCGAGGAGGCGCTGGCGCAGGTGCGGATGCGCGGCTCGCGTCTCGGCCTGTCGGACTCGCCGCTGCATCTGGGCGCCGCCACCAATGTCGAGGACATTCTCGCCACGCTTGAGAGCGGGCCGCCGCCCGGCATCGTCGCCATAGATTCCATCCAGACGCTGTGGACCGGGGCGCTGGACGCTGCCCCCGGCACGGTGGCGCAGTTGCGCACCGCCAGCTTCGATCTGGTGCGCTATGCCAAGGCCAGTGGCGCGGCGCTGCTGCTTGTCGGCCATGTGACAAAAGACGGCCAGATCGCCGGACCCAAGGCGATCGAGCATCTGGTCGATGCCGTGCTCTATTTCGAAGGTGAGCGCGGCCATCATTTTCGTGTGCTGCGGGCGGTGAAGAACCGTTTCGGCGCCACCGACGAGATCGGCGTTTTCGAGATGACCGGCGCGGGCCTTTCCGAAGTCGCCAATCCTTCCGCCCTGTTCCTGGGCGACCGCACCTCCGCCGCGCCGGGCACAGCGGTGTTCGCCGGGCTCGAAGGCACGCGCCCGCTGCTCTGTGAAATCCAGGCGCTGGTCTCGCCATCGTCCTACGGCACGCCGCGCCGCGCCGTGGTGGGCTGGGATACCGGTCGGCTGGCGATGATTCTCGCCGTGCTGGATGCGCGGGCCGGAATCGGCATCGGCGCCGCCGATGTCTATCTCAACATCGCGGGTGGGCTGAAGATCGCCGAGCCCGCCGCCGACCTGGCCGCCGCCGCCGCCCTGGTTTCCTCGCTCTCGGGCGAGCCCTTGCCCCGCGACACCGTGTTCTTCGGCGAAATCTCGCTCTCCGGCGACATCCGCCCCGTGCCCCAGGCCGAGGCCCGGCTGAAGGAGGCGGCCAAGCTGGGCTTTTCCCGCGCCTTCGTGCCTTCCGGGATGGGAAGAGGGGTCACCCGCGCCACAGGTCTTAACGTCACCGAGATTTCCAATGTCGCGGAGCTGGCCTCGCTGGTCCCGGCCGCGCGCCAGAAGCGACAGGCTGCAGAGTAACTGCGCCCGCAGGCGGACCGTGCTAAACTCGAATCATGAATCTGCCCTTCACCGCCCTCGATCTGCTGGTGATCCTCACGGTCCTGGTCTCCGCCGGCTATGCCGCCTGGAAGGGATTCCTCTGGGAGACTCTCACCATCTTCGACTGGCTGGCGGCGGCCTTCGGCTGCCTCTATTTCGGTCCCTTTCTGGTGCCGATGATGCGCAGCGTGGTCGCCACCGCCTGGCTGGCCGGGGTGATCGCCTATGCCGTGGTCTTCCTGATCATCTTCATCCCGTTGTCCTTCATGAGCCACCGCTTTTCGGAAAGCGTGAAGAACTCGCCCATCGGGCCGCTGGACCGGGCGCTGGGAATCGCCTTCGGCGTGGTGCGCGGGCTGGCGGTGGTGGCGCTGGTTTACCTTGCCTACACCTATTTTGTGCCGGTTCCGGAACAGGCCCGCTTCGTCAAGGAAGCCCGCACCCTGCCCATCATCCAGTCCACCGGCCAGGTAATCCTGACGCTGGTGCCCAGCCGCGCGAAAAGCGATTTTGCCCTGGGAAGGGTGGGAATAAACCCCCACTCCAGCGATGCCATTGGCGACATCATCCAGGGCAATGAGGACGCCAATCGTGTGCCTTCTCAGCAACGGGAACCGGAACCGGAACAACCGCAAGCCAGCCCCGCGAAAAAAGCCGAAAAGGGCTATGGCGCCGATGACCGCCGGGCGCTAGACACCCTCCTGAAAAAGGACGGCGGAACCAGCAGATGACCGGCTCTGACCTTTTTGGCTTTACCGGGGACACGCTGCACGAAGAGTGCGGCGTGTTTGGCATTTATGGCCATGCCGATGCCGGGGCCCTGGCGGTGCTGGGGCTGCATGCCCTGCAGCATCGCGGCCAGGAAGCGGCGGGCATCGTCACCTGGGATAACGGCCAGTTCATCGCCGAGCGTCATCCCGGCCTGGTGGGCGACGTGTTCGGGCGGGAATCCGCCGCCGCCGCCAATCTGCGCGGCCGGGTCGCGGTCGGGCATGTGCGCTATTCCACCGCCGGCGGTTCCAACATCCGCAACATCCAGCCGATCTATGCCGATCTGGCGGGCGGCGGCCTGGCCATCGCCCATAACGGCAACCTCACCAATGCCGAGACGCTGCGCACCGATCTGGTGGAGCAGGGCTCGATCTTCCAGTCGACCTCTGACACCGAAACCATCGTGCATCTGGCGGCGCGCTCGGCCAAGATGCGCATCGTCGACAAGCTGGTGGACGCCTTGGCCCAGGTGGAGGGCGCCTATTCCCTGGTGGCGCTGACCGCCAGCAAGCTGATCGGCGCGCGCGATCCCTTCGGCGTGCGGCCGCTGGTGCTGGGCGAACTGGACGGCGCGCCCATCCTCGCCTCCGAAACCTGCGCCCTGGATATCATCGGCGCGACGTTTGTGCGCGACATTAGTCCCGGCGAAGTGGTGGTGATCAGTGAAGCGGGGATCGAAAGCCATTTCCCCTTCAAGCCGCAGCAGCACCGCCTCTGCGTCTTCGAATACATCTATTTCGCCCGCCCCGATTCCAACGTCGAGGGCCGCAACGTCTATGAATCGCGCAAGGCCATCGGCAAGGTGCTGGCGGCGGAAGCGCCGGTCGTGGCCGACATGGTGATTCCGGTGCCCGATTCCGGCGTTCCCGCCGCCTTGGGCTACGCCACCGCTGCGAACATTCCCTTCGAGCTGGGCATCATCCGCAACCATTATGTCGGCCGCACCTTCATCGAGCCGTCGGATCATATCCGCCATCTCGGCGTGCGGCTGAAGCACAGCCCCAACCGCGCCAAGATCAAGGGCAAGCGGGTGGTGCTGGTGGACGATTCCATCGTGCGCGGCACCACCTCCAAGAAGATCGTCGAGATGATGCGCGAAGCCGGCGCCACGGAAGTGCATTTCCGCATCACCTCGCCGCCTTACGCCCATTCCTGCTTCTATGGCGTCGATACGCCGGACACCAACGACCTGCTGGCCCACAGGATGGATGTGGAGGAGATGCGCAAATTCGTCGGCGCCGACAGTCTTTCCTTCATCTCCCTGGACGGTCTCTACCGCGCCATGGAGCAGGGCAAGCGCAACGCGGAGAAGCCGCAATTCTGCGACGCCTGCTTCACCGGAAATTATCCCATCGCCCTCACCGATGTCAGCGGCGGGCCCAAGACGCGGCAATTGTCGCTGCTGTCGAACGTAGCCTGATGATCCGAATACTTGAAGGCAAGACCGCCCTTGTCACCGGGGCCTCGAAAGGCATCGGCCGCGCCGCCGCCATCGCGCTGGGCGCCGCCGGCGCTCATGTCATCTGCCTGGCCCGCACCGTGGGCGGACTGGAAGAGGTCGATGACGAGATCCGCAAGGCCGGCGGCAGCGCCACTCTGGTGCCGCTCAGCCTCAAGGACGTCGCCGGGATCGACCGGTTGGGGGCTTCGATCTTCGAGCGCTGGGGACGGCTGGATGCGCTGCTGGCCAATGCCGGGGTGCTGGGGGTGCTGACGCCGGTCAGCCATCTGGAGCCCAAGGTCTTCGATCAGTTGATCGAGATCAACGTCACCGCCAACTGGCGGCTGATCCGCGCCATGGATCCGTTGCTGCGCCAGTCCGAGGCGGGGCGGGCGCTGTTCGTCACGTCCGGCGCGGCGCGCAAGGCCACGCCTTTCTGGGGCGGCTATGCCATGAGCAAGGCGGCGATGGAATCGCTGGCGCTCACCTATGCGGCGGAGTGCGAAGGCACGAAAGTGCGGGCGAACCTGTTCAACCCCGGCCCCACCCGCACCGCCATGCGGCGCAAGGCGATGCCGGGCGAGGACCCGCAGACGCTGAAGACGGCGGAAGACGTGGCGCCGCGCATTGTCGAGCTGCTGTCGCCGTCCACCACGGCCAATGGCGAATTGTTCAGCTATTAAAAATCGTTGATCTGCGCGGTGGCCCGGCCACTCGCTTACGATCGCGGCGTTCGTCGCTCTCGCAGGTCCACAGGACCTGCTCACGCGCTACGCGCGCCGCTTCTCACGCCGGAACGTCGAATGGTCGCGGCGCTTCGCCGGCGCGGGCGATTTCCATCATGGTCTCATAGGCGCGCTCGATATGGCGGCGGAAGCGCTCGGCGTCGAACAAGGGCGCGCTGAGCCGGTTCGCCGCCAGCTTCACCTTCAGCACCGCTAGCCGCGCCGGATCACGCGCCAGTGCCAGTGCCAGGGCTTCATATTCGTCCAGTGAAGGTGCGATCAGTTCTGGCGCCCCGATGGCGGTGAGCAGGCTGGACGCCACCCGGTTGGCGAAGGAAGGGCCCAGCACCGTGACGATGGGCACGCCGGCCCAGAGCGCGTCGCTGCTGGTGGTGTGCGCGCCATAGGGCATGGTGTCCAGCATCAGATCGGCGGCGGCGCAGCGCGCCAGATGCGCGTTCACCTCCACCTTGGGGGCGAAAACCAGCCGGGCCTTGTCGATGCCGCGGGCGGCGGCCTCGGCGCGCAACGCCTCGTTGGCGGTGTCGTCCATCAGCCAGAGCAGGCTGCCGGGCGCGGCGGCGAGCAGCCGCATCCAGGCTTCGAACACCGGGCGGCTGATCTTGCGGTGAACGTTGAAACAGCCGAAGACGAAACCGCTCGCAGGCAGGCCCGCTTCGGCCCGTGTGGCCGCCGCCAGCGGCCGCGACGGATCGTTGGACTGGTAGCAGTCCGGCAGATGCACGATCTTCTCGTCATAGAAAGGCTGCTGGCCATGCGGCAGCACCACCGAGTCACCGATGACATAGTCGTACCAGTCCACCGCCATGCTGCCGGGATAGCCCAGCCAGCTCACTGTCACCGGCGCCGGGCCATGGGCGAAAATGCCCGGCCGCGCCCACAGCGTGTAGCCCTTGAGGTCCACCGCGATGTTGGTCTGGAGCGCGCGCAGCGCTTCCGCCATCTCCGCGTCGGTCCGGTTGTGCATGTCGAGAAAGCGGTCAAAGCCGCGTTCCAGCCGCGCCCGATCCGCCTTGCCGTCATCGGCGCCATAGGAAAGGCCGATCACCTCGAAACGGCTGCGATCATGGCGTTCGATCAGGTCGGCGATCAGGGTGGCGGTGGCGTGGGTCTGGAAATCGGCCGAGACATAGGCCAGGCGGATGCGCCCATCCGCGCTGCGCAGGGACGGGCGCGCAGCAGGCGGTACCGGCACCAGCTTCTGGAGAAACGGCACGCTGCAATCATGCAGGAGTTTGGGATCGTCGAAGGCCAGGGTCATCTGGAAGGGCGAGACATTGCTGCGTCCTTCCTGCACGCCCGCCGCCAGGCGCGGCTTGAGCGCCTCGATCCCGGCCCAATCGCACAGCGGCAGCAGGGCGGACAGCAGGGCGCCCTGCGCGGTGGGATTTTCGGGTTCGATCTCCAGCACGCGGCGGAAATCCGCCGCCGCCTCGCGATTGCGGTTCAGCATCGCCAGGACGGTGCCGCGATTGATCAGGCCGGGCAGATGGCGTGGCGCCAGCGCGACCGCACGGCGAAAGGAATCCACCGCTTCTTCCAGCCGGCCCAGGCCGCGCAGCACGCCGCCGCGATTGTTCCAGGCATCGGCATGGCCCGGCGTGACGCGGATGGCGGCATCATAGGCCGCCAGCGCCTCGACGGAGCGGCCTAGCGCCTCCAGCACCACGCCGCGGTTGAAGGCGATCTCGGCCCGTCCCGGCGCCAGCGCCGTCGCCCGGTCCAGCGCTGCCAGCGCCTCGGCGGGACGCTCCAGATAGGAAAGGGTGACGCCGCGGTAGAGCAGGGCCTGCACCGCATCCGGATTGCGGGCGAGCAGGACGTCGAAATCCGCCAGCGCGCCGGTCAGATCCTGCATCTCGAATCTCAGTTCGCCGCGCTGCTGCAAAGGCGCGTCATCACCCGGCATCAATGCGGCGCAGCGGTCGAAAGCCGCCAGCGCCTCGTCCTGCCGCCGCAGATGGCGCAGCAGCACGCCCAGGCGGAACCGGGCGGCGGCATCGTCGGGTTTGAGCGATGCGGCCTGGCAGTAATGGGTGACGGCTTCGTCCAGCCGGCCCAGATTCTGCGCCGCCATGCCCAGATGCAGCCAGGTTTCGGCATGGTCGGGGTTGAGGCGGCTGGCCGCTTCCAGCAGGCGATGGCCCTGGGCGCTGTCGCCAAGTTGCACCCGCAAGGTGCCCAACTGGTGCTGCGCCTCGAAATCCTGCGGCGCTTGCGCCAGCACTTCGCTATAGGCGGTAGCGGCTTCGTTGAGACGCCCGGCGGCGAGATGGACGGCGGCGGCTTTGCGCAACTGTGCGGTCGAAGCCATGCCGCGCTATTTCCGGTCGTAGGGGTTGCGGCTGTTGCGTACCGCGAAGCGCAGCGGCGTGCCCTTGATATCGAAATTCTCGCGCAGCCCGTTCTGCAGATAGCGCAGATAGGCATCGGGCAGGGCGTCGAGCTGGTTGCCGAACAGGGTGAAGCTGGGCGGCCGCGCCTTGACCTGAGTCATGTAGCGGATGCGCACACGCCGGCCCGAAACGGCGGGGGTGGCATGACGCTGCAGCGCCTCTTCCAGGAAGCGGTTGAGGGCGGACGTGGTGACGCGCCGGTTCCAGGCGGCGTCGGCCAGCGTGACGGCGGCCAGCAGCCGTTCCAGCCCTTCGCCGGTTTTCGCCGACACCGCGACCAGCGGCGCGCCAGCCACCTGCGGCAGCAGGCGGTCGCGCATCTCGGCGAAACGGGAAATCGCGCCCGCCTTGTCGGGCACCAGATCCCATTTGTTGAGGGCAAAGACGATGGAGCGGCCCTCGCGGGCGATCAGGTCGGCGATGGTGAGGTCCTGTTTCTCGAACGGCGCCATGGCGTCGAGCAACAGGATGACGCAATCGGCGAAGCGGATGGCGGAGAGCGTGGAAGCGACGCTCATTTCCTCCAGCGCCTCGCCCGCCACCCGCGCTTTCTTGCGCAGGCCGGCGGTGTCGTGCAGCAGCACCTCGCGGTCCTCGATGCGCCAGGGCGCGGTGATGGCGTCGCGGGTGAGCCCGGCTTCCGGCCCGGTGAGGGAACGCTCCTCGCCCAGCAGGTAGTTGAACAGGCTGGATTTGCCGACATTCGGCCGTCCTACCAGCGCCAGCCGCAGCGGCTTGTCGCGGTAGTCGTAATTTTCGTCCTCGGCTTCCTCGGCAATCTCTTCCGCTTCTGCTTCGGCCGCCAGTTCATCCTCGGTGGGCGGCGCACTGCGTGGGATATGTTCCTCCAGCGCTTCCGACAACTCTCCCATGCCGATGCCGTGCTCGGCGGACAGGCGGATCGGTTCGCCGAAACCCAGGCCATAAACGTCTTCCAGATTGGTGCGGCCTTCACATTTGTTGGCGGCGAAGATCACAGGCTTGCCGGAGCGGCGCAGGGCCTGGGCGATGATCTCGTCGCCGGCAGTGACGCCGTCGCGGGCGTCGATGATGAAGAGCAGGACGTCGGCCTCGCTGATCGCGGTCACGGTCTGCCCGGTCATGCGGGCGGTAAGAGAGCCGATGGCGGCTTCTTCAAAACCGGCGGTATCGATCAGGCGGAATTCCAGGCCGTCGAACGACACCTCGACCGCTTGGCGGTCGCGGGTGACACCTGGCGTGTCATGGACAATGGCCGCATGGCGGCCGGCCAGCCGGTTGACCAGTCTTGATTTGCCGACATTGGGCCGGCCCACGATCACTAAGGTGAACATCGCCGCCCCTACCGCAGCGCGACCAATTCCGCGCCGTTGGTATAGATGTAGAGCGTGCCGTTGGCGACAATGGGGGCGATATAGGCGCCGTCGGGAATGTCGGTCCGGCCCAGCAGGCGCCCGTCATAAGGCGAAAGCGTCTCGGCATAGCCGTCCGAGGAAACCAGCACCAGCCGGTTGGAGACCAGCACCGGCCCGACCCAAACGATGGGATAGCGCTTCTTGCCAGGATTGAGGAAGCCCGGCAGCTGATGCACCCAGCGGACCTTGCCCTCCTTGCGGGTGAGGCAGACCACCCTGGCTTCATTGTCCACCACATAGACATAGTCGCCCGCTACCCATGGGGTCTGGATGCCGCCGATATTCTTGACCCAGGTGCGGTCGCCGGTGGCCAGGTTGATGCCGACGGTGACGCCCGACTGGCTGGTGGCGAAGGCCATGTCGCGGTCGATCACCGGCCGCCCGGCGATGGAATCGATCTCGGACATCTGCGTGACGTTGCCGGAGCGGGAAAGTATGTCGGCCCAGGCCTGCTGGCCGTTCTCGACGCGGAAGGCGATCAGCTCGCCGGAGGTGAAGGGCGCCAGCACGAACTCGCCCGCCACCGCCGTGCTGGTGCTGGAAAGCAGGCTGGCCGGCTCGGTGATGGCCTGATAGTCCCACAGCACGCGACCGTCATTCTCGGCGACGGCATAGAAGTGATTGTCGTGGGTGGAAACGAAGAGCCGCCCATCCTTGACGGTCGGGGCGTTGAGGATGGGGAGGCCGAGATCGCGCTTCCACACTTCCTTGCCGGTGGCCGCATCCATGGCATAGAGCACGCCAAAGCCGGAGGTGACGAAAATCCGCCCGGCGTCGAAGGCGACGCCGCCGCCCATGCCCGAAGGCGGCTTGATGGTGTTGGGCTTGCCCAGCAGGCCCCACAGGGTCGGCAGGTCGGTGCCGTCCTTGGGGGCGAGGCGCTTGTCCCAGACCGGGCGGCCGTCGGCGATGCGGAAGACCCGGATATGGGCCTCGGAATCCAGCACATAGATGCGGCCGGCGGCCACCACCGGAGCGGCGGTCAGCATGCTGTCATCGTCGGTGCCTTTGCCGGCGTCGGCGGACCAGACCCGGCGCAGCGGTCCCCCAGCCTCCAGATGATAGAGGGCGTTGGAGGGATAGCCGCCCGGCTGCTGCCAGTCGGGATTGCGGAAAGGCGCCGGCAGCACGATCCGCGTGGCGGCGATGGTGGGATCAACCTGCAAGGCCTCCTCGCTGTTGAGCAGCGAGACCCGCACGCCGCGCAGCTTGGAGCTGTGGTCGGCGGAGAAAGTGTCGCCCAGCCAGTCCGCCACCGTACGGCAGCCGGACAGCAGGAACGCGGCCGAAAGCGCGGCCAGAAGAAACGAAACGCGGCGCGTCATTTCGTGGGTGCCGTTGTAGGCGGAAGTGGCGGGGGCGGCGGCACGGAGCCGCTGTCGCTGCCGGCGCCCTTGTCGAGGAAATCCGCCATCGCGCGCGCGCGCACGCGCAGTGAATCCGGCGCCTGTGCGTCATCGGCCAGGGCATGATAGGCGGTCGCGGCCTGCTTCACCTTGGCGGCGCGATAGTCGGAGAAGGCGAGAATCTCGCGGGCCATGGCGCGCCAGGCGCCGGTGGGCGTGTCGAGCGGCGCCAGAAGCTTTTCCAGATCGGCGCGTGGCGCGTTGGAGGAAAGCGCCCAGGCGGCGCGCAGCCGCGCCACCGCCCCGATCTCGCCGGAATCGGCGGCGGCTATTTCCTTGTAGAGATTGATGGCGTCCAGCGGACGCCCGCTGGCGTAAAGCGCGTTGGCCTGGGACAGTTTGGCGATCAGGCCGTAGCCGCCCCTGGCGTCGGCGATCTTGGCGAAGGCGGGCGCGGCTTGGCCGGGTTCGGAAATGCGCTGGGCGGCGGTGAAGGCGTCGCTGGCCTTCACGCGTTCCGCGGCCTCGCGGCGCTGCCAGACTTCGAAGCCGCCGACGCCGGCCAGCACCAGCATCGCGAAAGCGATGACCCAGACGCCATAGGCCTTCCAGAATTTCTCGAGGCGTTCGCGCCGAACGTCCTCTTCAACCTCGCGGAAGATGTCACTCACGGCCAAGTCCTTTTGACGCCCGGGGCCCAGAACCATTGGAACAGCCCGGCGGGCAGATTTCCTTAGCCCGCGCGGGCCTTCCGTGCAATGCGCCTGGCTGTCAGGTTTGGTCCTACTTGACGGCTTTTATTGGGCTTTTTTCATCGGATAGACATTTTCCGCCCCGGGGAAACTCCGGGAACGGACGTCCGCGGCATAGGCCTTCACCGCCGCCTCGATGGCGCCGCCCAGGCTGGCATATTCGCGCACAAAACGGGGCGGGTCGGGATTGAGGCCCAGCATGTCCTCCATCACCAGCACCTGGCCGTCGCAAGCGGGCGAGGCGCCGATGCCGATGGTGGGCACCGCGATCTCGGCGGTGATCTTGGCGGCCAGCGGCTCGGCCATGCCTTCCAGCACCATGGCGAAGGCCCCGGCCTCGGCCAGCGCCTTGGCGTCGGCTTCGATGGCGGGCCATTCGTCCTGGTTGCGGCCCACCGTCTTGAAGCCGCCCGCCACATTGACGCCCTGCGGCGTCAGGCCGATATGGCCCATCACCGGGATGCCGCGCTGGGTGAGGTATTTCACGGTTTCGGCCATGCGGACGCCGCCTTCCATCTTCACGGCAGTGGCGCCGGTTTCCTGGATGACGCGGGCGGCGTTGCGGAAGGCGATGGCGGGGCTTTCCTCATAGCTGCCGAAGGGCATGTCCACCACCACCAGGGCGCGCTTGCTGCCGCGCATCACCGCCTTGCCGTGGGTGATCATCATTTCCAGTGTCACGCCCAGCGTGTTTTCCAGCCCGTGCATCACCATGCCGAGGCTGTCGCCCACCAGCATGATGTCGACATGGCTGTCGAGCAGCCGGGCGGTATGGGCGTGGTAGCAGGTGAGAACGACAATCGGCGTGCCGCCCTTGTGCGACTTGATCTCCGGCACGGTGACGCGGCGGTTTTGGCTCTGGACGGACATGGGAGAACTCCCGGTCTTCAACCTAAGTCTGGCGGACGGGTTATACCGCACCGCAGGCGTAAAATAATGCGGCGAGCCCCGCATTTTGAGGGGAGCAGAAAATACTTAAGTGATTGCTTTACAATACGGTCGTCAGGTTGATACTTGAGAACATGCTGAACCAATTGGACCGCGCTTTCCAAGCTCTGGGCGATCCCACCCGCCGCGCCCTTGTCGAGCGGCTGGCGGCCGGCCCGGCCAGCGTCAGCGAACTGGCCGCCCCGCTGCCCATGTCGCTGCCCGCCGTGATGCTGCATCTGAAGATGTTGGAGCAAAGCGGCTTGGTGATCAGCGAGAAGAAAGGCCGCGTGCGTACCTGCCGCGTCGATCCGGCCATGCTGTCGCTGGCGGAGAAATGGATCAACGAACGCCGCCTTATGTGGGAACGCAATCTCGACCGGCTTGGCGATTTCCTCAATTCCGAAGGAGAAGAAAAATGAGTGCCCGCAGCGTCGTCCATGCCAGCTTCACCATCACCCGCGTCTGGCCGCACAGCCCGGCAAAGGTGTTTCAGGCCTTTGCCGACCAGGAGAAGAAGAAAAAATGGTTCGGTGGTGGCGGTCAGGCCTGGACCGAGATCAGCCGTAGCTTCGACTTCCGTGAAGGCGGGCGCGAAACGGCGGTGGTCAAATGGGAGGAGAGCGGCGTGGTGACCGACTTCGATTGTGTCTATCGCGACATCGTCGAAAACGAACGGATTGTCTATTCGTACGTGATGCGTCTGGACGGGAAGAAGATTTCCGTCAGCCAGGCCTGTATCCAGATCGCAGCCGACGGCAGCGGCACCAAGCTGACGGTCACCGAGTATGGCGACTTCCTGGACGGCTATGAGGACAATGGCAGCCGCGAACACGGCACCAACTGGTTGATGGATGTGCTGGTCAAAAGTCTGGACACCTGACGGTTACACCCGCAAACTCCCCCAAAACAAGCTTGGGGGGACGCAATGAAGAACTGGATTGCCGCGGGGCTTTCGTTGCTGCTGGTCATGGGGCCGGGCTTTGCCGCCGAGCCGCGCAAGACCGGCGAATATCCGCTGACGCAGGATTCCTTTCCGCAGCCCGGCGTCGCCAAGGGTCAACTGATCGGGCCGTTGGAGTTCCATAGCAAGATCATCGCCAACACGGTGCGGCGCTATTGGGTTTATGTCCCGGTGGGCTATGACGCCGCCAATCCGCCCAACCTGCTGGTGTGGCAGGACGGCATGCGCGCCGTCCCCGAAACCACGCCGCTGCGCATTCCCATCGTGCTGGACAATCTGATCGCCAAGAAGGAAATCCCGCCGACCCTGGGCATCTTCATCACGCCCGGCAACACCGGCACCGAGCACTATCCCGACAATCTGGGCACCGGCAATCCGAACCACCGCGCCCAGGAATATGACGAGATGAGCGACGATTATTCCCAGTTCCTGATCCAGGAAATGCTGCCGGAAGTGGCGAAAACCTGGAAGTTCACCAGCGATCCGGCGCGCCGCGCCATCGGCGGCACCTCCTCGGGTGCGATCTGCTCGTTCACCGTCGCCTGGCACCATCCCGACCAGTTCGGCAACATCATCAGCATGATCGGCAGCTACACCTCCATCGGCTATCACCCGGCCACCGCCACCACGCCCGTCAAGTTCGGCGGCGACACCTATCCCGGCCTGATCCGCCGCGCGCCGATTCCCAAGCTGCGCATCTTCCTGGAGGATGGCACCAACGACCTGGACAACAATTTCGGCAACTGGCACCTGGCCAACATGCAGATGCTGTCCTCGCTGCAATGGGCCAATGGCAACGCCGACACCAGCAACAATCCGGCGGTGAAGAACGGCCCG
>Ga0265314_10002403_pt1 | contig 19249 bp, 8 predicted proteins | sample 4126metaG_FD_203106 | JGI IMG/M metagenome (GOLD analysis project Ga0265314, IMG submission 203106) | Rhizosphere microbial communities from Carex aquatilis grown in University of Washington, Seatle, WA, United States - 4-1-26 metaG | ecosystem: Host-associated > Plants > Roots > Rhizosphere >... | reverse complement strand
CGGCCAGCGGACCGCCGGCTGTGCCTCGCACTTCCACGCATAGTGGGTTTGGCAGCAGGCTTCCCGGCGGGCCGCTCTGACCGCCACCGGATTTGGCGACTAACGAGCCCTCTGTTGAAGGATGGACATAGGTCCACGGCTCGTAGTCGATGCAATCGCTCACCTTGTCGCCCTTGCCGGTGGGATTGAAGAGACCACCTATCGTGGCCGTGTCATCGTTGTTATCGGCCGGGCCGCTATCATCCCCCCAGTAAATGTTGATCGCGGGGACGATGTTGCGCACTATCGTGCAGTCTTCGCTCTGCATGCCGAAACTGCCGTTGTGGAAGATTGTGCCACCCGAGAAACTCGGCTGGCCGCCAGAGACGACTGTGACACCGTTCCCGGCATTGTCGGCGACCGTCGTGTCAGTCACGACCGATTTCGACCCATTGATGAACTCGACGCCGTCGCCGTCGTTCATCGCGATGGTGCTGTTGCGGATCGGGGCGAATGAATTGTCCAGCGTCAAAGCGGACTGGTTGCCGGCGAACTCAACGATGCACGAGTCCAGCACGCTCGGACTGCTCGGCGATTGGTTGTGCAATTGCAGACCGCCCCAGCGAGTACCGCTCTTCGGAGCCAGGCTGGTGAAGACAATCGGCAACTCGGCGGTGCCGGCCGCGACGAGATCCCCGTTGACGACCAATGACGCGAAACTAGTGTGATCGAACACCGCCCCGGGCTCGACGGTCACGATCGCGCCATCCTGAATCGTCAGACCGGAGACGCGATAGGGAACCTTGGTCGCTTGGATCGTGCCGCTCTGTGTGATCGTCGAGAAGGCGAGGTCCATCAGATTCTGATCGGCCCGGCCAGTGAACGTGTTGTTGTCGAATGTACTAGGATTGCTCGAGAACAACGCGTCCTCGCTTTCAAACGACAGCGAGAGAGTATTGCGGTCAAATGTGTTCCCCGTCACCGTGGGGACGGCCGAGTCGCTGCCAATCTGAATCGCAATCGGGATCAGAGAGAATGTGTTGTCCTGTATGACGGGCTGGACCGGACCGTTCATGCTGATGCCGATGCTGCCGGCCGCGATCTTGTTGCCGCTCATCGCCGGCGTTATTGGCGAAGACCCGCTGATGTAGATTCCGTATGAAGCCGAGCTGATCGTGCAGTTCGTCACCGTGGGCGAGGCATCGGCGATGTAGATCCCATAGCTCAGGTCTGGATTCGCGATCGTGCAGCTTTTCAGCTGCCCTGCGCTGCCCGCGTCGAAATAGACAGTGGCATCCATCAGCTGCACGTCGCGCTGTGCCGCGCTGGTCCCCGCCATGGTCAGCGTCGCGCCGCTCTGCACTTCGAGGTAGTTGTTGTGCCCAAGCAGCGTCACCCCCGCCGCCACACTCAGCGTCGCGTTCCCTTGCACGTAGACCGGCGAGGTCAGGTTGTACGTGGTCTGGCCCTGGATCGGGGTGAGCGTCGCCGTGCCCGTCAGCGCCCCGCCCAGCCCAAAGCCGCCGGCTACCCCGTCGGGAAACTGGTTCCCCGTGATCGTCGGCCCCGTCCCGCCGAACACGCCCGCCGTAAAGTCGAGCAGCCGATCCGCCCCGCTCCCGTGGATGACGTTGTTCTTGACCACCACCGCTACGCCGGGGTTTACGCCCAGGCGGATCCCCACATCGGTTTCGGTCGTGTCGTCGAGAATGGTGTTCCCGTCCAATACCGGCGCCGCGCCCCCGGCTACGTCGATGCCGACCCGGTTCGAAGTCGCGCCATGCGGAAACCCAATGGTGTTGCCGCTCGCCATGCCCCCCGGCGTCGCCCCGATATACTCCAGGCCTATTGCCCCAGCCGTAATGGCGTTCCCGCTCAGCACCGGCTGCGCCGGAGTCACCAGGGAGGATCCCGTAATATATATCCCATATGACTGGGCAGTAATGGTGCAGGTCGTCACCGTGGGCGAGGCATCGGCGATGAAGACTCCATAGCCCAGATCCGGATTCGCGATCGTGCAGTTCTTCAACTGCCCCGCGCTTGCCGGGTCGAAATAGACGGGGACATCCAGCAGCTGCACGTCGCGCTGCGCCGCGCTGGTCCCCACCATGGTCAGCGTCCCGCCGCTCTGAACCTCGATCGGATTGTTGTGCCCAAGCAGCGTCACCCCCGCCGCCACGCTCAGCGTCGCATTTCCCTGCACATACACCGCCGTAGTCAGGTTGTACGTGCTCTGCCCCTGGATCGGCGTGAGCGTCGCGATGCCCGTCAGCGATCCTCCCAATCCAAAGCCGCCGGCCACGCCGTCGGGAAACTGGTTCCCCGTGATCGTCGGCCCTACCCCGCTGAACGCGCCCGCCGTAAAGTCGAGCAGCCGGTCCGCCCCGCTGCCATGAATGACGTTGTTCTTGACCACCACTGCCACGCCGGGGTTTACGCTCAAGACGATCCCCACATCGGTCTCGGTCGTGTCGTCGAGAATCGTGTTCCCGTCCAACACCGGCGCAGCGCCCCCAGCCACCTCGATGCCAACCCGATTCGAAGTCGCCCCATGCGGAAAGCCGATCGTGTTCCCGCTCGCCGTCCCCCCTGGCGTCGTTCCACTGTAGTACAGGCCGATCGAATACGCGGTGATACTGTTCCCACTCAGCACCGGCTGCGCCGGAGTCACCAGCGAGGCTCCCGTAATAGAGATCCCGTTTGACCCGGACGTAATCGTACAGTTCGTCACCGTGGGTGAGGCGTCGGTGATGTAGATCCCATAGCTCAGATCCGGGTTCGCGATCGTACAGTTCTTCAGCTGCCCCGCGCTCCCCGCATCGAAATACACCGCGGCATCCAGCAGCTGCACATCGCGCTGCGCCGCGCTCGTCCCCGCCATCGTCAGCGTCCCACCGCTCTGCACTTCCAGGTAATTGTTGTGCCCGATCAATGTTACCCCCGCCGCCACGCTCAGCGTCGCACTCCCCTGCACGTACACCGGCGAGGTCAGGTTGTATGTGGTCTGGCCCTGGATCGGCGTGAGCGTCGCCGTGCCCGTCAGCGGGCCGCCCAGCCCTAAGCCGCCTGCTACGCCGTCGGGAAACTGATTTCCCGTGATCGTCGGCCCTGCCCCGCTGAACACGCCCGCCGTAAAGTCGAGCAGCCGATCCGCCCCGCTCCCATGAATGACGTTGTTCTTGACCACCACTGCCACGCCGGGGTTTACGCTCAAGACGATCCCCACATCGGTCTCGGTCGTGTCGTCGAGAATCGTGTTCCCGTCCAACACCGGCGCCGCGCCCCCAGCCACCTCAATACCAACTCGGTTCGAGGTCACCCCATGCGGAAAGCCGATCGTGTCCCCGCTCGCCGTGCCTCCCGAAGTCGCGCCACTATAGTTCAGGCCGATCGAATATGCGGTGATACTGTTCCCACTCAGCACCGGCTGCGCGGGCGTCACCAGCGAAGATCCCGTGACATAGATCCCGCTTGACCCGGACGTTATGGTACAGTTCGTTACCGTCGGCGAGGCATCAGCGATATAGACTCCATAGCCCACATCTGCGTTCGCAATCGTGCAGTTCTTCAGCTGCCCCGCGCTCCCCGCATCGAAATAGACGGTGGCATCCATTAGCTGCACGTCGCGCTGCGCCGCACTGGTCCCCACCACGTTCAGGGTCCCACCGCTCTGAACTTCGAAATAATTATTCTGGCCCTGTACAATCACACCTGCTTCGAGGCTGAGCGTTTGGCCGGCAGGCACAGCACACGGCGCTATCAACCGATGTGGGTTGTCAACCTTCGCGAAGGTGCCGGTACAAGTCCCACTGTGATCGAGCGCTACCGCCGACTGCGACGTCAGGCAGAGCCCAAGCGCAGCCAGGGCTGCGAGGAACCGCCATCGAAGAGCGACCTGTACCGCTTCGTTCATGGAGTCCCCCTATCGCCCGTCGATGCGGATACACTTGCCGCCACCGGAGCGCTCAGCGTGATCTTGACTGTATAGGGCCCGATGCTCCCGGTGCTGCTGAAGACCACGACACGATAGGTATCCGTCGCCGGCAGCAGGAGGTTCGGGATGAGCGCATTTCGGCCGGGACCGGGCGGCATGTTCGTCCCGCCGTCATCATCCGAAGCAATCACCACGTTGCGCGAGTCGCGGACCTCCACCGTCGGATCGAGCGTCCCACTGCCATCCGGGTTGTTGGCCACCCGATCGACCTCGACTCGGGCCGTCTCGCCGCCGTTTGCGGCGAAGCTGAAGGTATCCCGCTCGTCGAGCGCACCGATACTCCCCGAGAACGTAATCAGCTGCCCCTGCGGCGGCGGGACGACCGTGCCCGGCAGCAGCGCGATCGTGTTAGGCGTGATGTTGAGTACATACGACCCGTACGTACCCCCACCGCCGCGCGCGATCACAATATACGTATCCGTCGCCGGCAATGTGACGTTCGCCACTACTGCGTTGTTGCCCGGCCCCGGCGGCAGATTCGAGCCGCTGTCGTCGTCAGTCGCAATCACGAAGCCGCGCGAGTCTTGCAATTCAAGGTATGGGTCAAGGGTTGACGATCCATCCGGCTGATCGGGAATTCGGGTCATGCCGAGGGTAATCACTTGCCCCCCGTTCGCCGCGAAGTGCCAAATTCCGGCCGCGCCTCCGCCTTGAAGAACTGGTGCCACCACCACTTCTGCTTCACCCCCTGCCGTTCCAAACGATGTCGTGGCCGTCAGTTGGACTGTGCCCGGCGTAAAATCAAAGGTGGTTGTCAACACGCAAGTGGCCCGAGTGCACTCAACTCGGCAGTTGCTCAGCGTTGCACCCGCACTGCCAGTTGATAAGGCACCGCCCAACAGGCTGTTGCCGACAATCGCCACCTGGCAACTCGCGCCAGCATAGCACGTCCCGGACGCAACATCAGTCACTATGGGTGGCTGCACGGGGCAAGACGGGACGCCGCGATCGATCGCGACTATGTTCCCCACGGGGTCGTACCTATAGGTCGACACGCCTCCGTCCTCATCTACGGCCTGCGCGAGGCGGCCCACGTCGTCGTAAACGTAGGTAATTGCCACCGCTGGACCACAGACGCCGCCACACAGAACCAAAATCATTCCCAGCCGGAGGCGCGCTATAGCCAGTTTATCAACCCGACCGGAAGACCGCGCGCGAGTCTGTGGTTCTTCCGACTGGGACCATCGTCTCGCTGCCCTAGACCTGTCGTTCACAAGACCTCCGCCACTTGACGAGAGGGCCTTCTCACAAGCAAGCATTTGCCCAACGCCGCACTCGCGCCTCGCTTGCTTCGTCTCGACCACAGGCCGCCCCCCTGCAGTGGGAGAGCATGCCACATAGACTGCGGCTTCCCAGCATTCCATGGCCCTAGATACCTACTCACGCGCCAAAGCGCCGCTATGAAGCCACAACACAAGCCGACATCCCCAGCGCCATTACGCCTCTCCGGAAGCGGCAATATACACTAGTGCACACTACCTAACTCACAAAATATGATCTTTGCCCCTTCCACCACCGAAGCGACGCTAAGCCGACCCATGCACCGCATACTAATACCGCGACGGAAGCGGCCCACCTCTCACCTCCCGCAAGTGGCAGTGTAACCGACAAGCCCGACAGCAGAAACTCTAGACAGCCAATCCAGACAACGACCCAGCCGAGTTTCCATGCAATCAACATTCTCCTATGAATGCCGAGGCCGACGGCCCCCAGCATCAGACCATTTACAACAGACAGCATCCCTCCTGGAACGCTATGCGCGATCGTAGCCCTACCCGTCAGGACGGCGCGTCCATCACCATCACCACTAATGAGCGTTTGATCAAATGGCGTCGCAGGATAAAGAACGACGCATCCACCCCCGATAAACAATAGCGCCAGCCATATAGAGACTACTTGCACGCGTCGCATTCTCCGTACCATCAGAAATACAGGGTGCCCCCAAATCCCAAGACCTCCCCCGCGCCCACGCCTGTGGATGGCTCCACGGTCGGCTGTTCAATATTGAAGCCCTCCGGTCCAACGGAGCCTTTTAATGTTGCCGTCAATCCGCTCACCGGGTCGCTATAACTGATCGATCCCTCAGCCTCAGACAAATCGCCGCTACCATTCCATTCGACGTTCTCGCCCAAGCCGACCCCCCCCTTCCCCTTCCATCCCGGGTACAAGCCTGACCCGTGACATCCCGTATCGTTGGGATCAACGTCCGCATACAATCCTGCTCCTTCGCCTCCGTAAGCACCTATATTCCACTGGCCCCCATTGTGCCCAAACGTGAGCAACCCACCCCCGAACAGCCCACCGCCGATTGTTACCTGCCAGAGCCCCAGGGGATCGACGCGATTAGTCGGCGAATTACCAACATAGCTATAAAGATTAGCCAACGCTAGCAGCGACCTCGAATGATCCTCCGACACAAAGCGGGCTAGAGATGGTGCATAATATCTAGCTCTGAAATAATAAAGGCCGGATTCGTCGAACTCGTGCCCGGTAAAGCGGAACGGGTTATCGGACACAACACCCGAGGGCCCAGCTGTACCTTGCGTCTGACCGAACGGCCCATAGGTATACTGATCCTGTATAGTGCCAGTCCGGTCCGTCAGGGCAATAATGCTTCCGAGCCCGTCAGCGAGGTAGAATTCGTTGTCACCGCGAATTAACGGCTCGTCAAGCCCGGGACCTTGCAAAATGTTTATGGAGCTACCTGCGGCGATGGTTTGGATAGTCCGAATCCCGTCGTAAAGGTATTGGGTCGCGCGACCGTTGACGACCTTTTTCGCGCGGCGGCCTAATGCATCGTAGTTGAACGACGCGATTGCACCTGGACCGACAAACTCGCTGAGTCGGTTGCGCGCATCCCAGGAGAGATTTGCCGTGCCGCTAGCGTTCGCCACCGACGTAAGATTACCGTTTCTATCGAACTCCATCGATTTGTCGCCAAACCGATTCTGGCGATTGCCTAAATCATATTCTGTGGATGTCGCTTGGGTGGCATCGGGAAGCACCGTGCGAGCGAACACACCCGTCGCCTGCGCGCGGTTCCCCCCGGCATCATAAGCGTACCTCAGGTCACCAAGCAGATTGATGCCACCGCATGCGCTGCTATTGGCGTTCGGGAGGCCGCAATAGACCATGTGCGTCAGGTGGGAGGCGGAGTCGTAGTCGTATTCCGTATCGATACCGTTCGGAAGGGCCAAGAATGCCCTGCGTCCTAGGCTGTCGTAATAGAGCCGGATCTGTTGACCGCCTTGGCTGATGCTTGCGACGCGTGAGTTAGGATCGTAGCCATAATCAACGCGAAGCTGGCCCTCCGCCGTCATCGTCGTCCGCCGGCCAGCATGGTCGTATGTATAGTCGACTACGCCACCGGGACCTGCCTCCATGAGAAGTTCGTTCGCAACATCGTATCGCCGTTGGATCATCCCACCGATCGAGTCGTCTGCTTTTACTAGCCGGCCCCTAGCGTTGTAAATGAAGTCTGTTTTCGCGTCTGCATAGGCCGCTGTCGCCAAGCGATTCAGCGAGTCGGGGGTATACGTGCTTAGTCGACCATTGCGATCAACACGTGCGACGAGGTTCGAATTCCCGTCATACTGGTATGAACTAGTCGAATCGAGGGGATCGGTTTGCTGGGTGAGTCTGCTTAGTTGGTCGTATTGATAGGTAGTTTGATGCGCGAGTGCGTCCACGACGCTCAAGAGATTGCCATTCATATCGTAGTTGAGCTGCGTGACGCCATTTCCTGCATCTACCAGTTGTTTAATGCGGTTGACGGGATCATATACGATCTGAATACTACGCCCACGCGCGTCTGTCACCGTCGTCGCCCGCGAAATGGAATCGTAGACGAGCGTGTTCGTGTTATTCATCGGATCGGTGATAGAAGAAAGATTGCCGACTCCGTCATAATGAAATTCGCGAAGCCCACCTAGTGCGTCAGTCACGAATCTGAGCAAACCATCGCTTCCGTATTCGAACGTCGTCGTCGCGCCACTAGGGTCGGCGACGTGCGTTAGATTGCTGTGAGCATTATAGTCGAATGTGCTTGTGTTTCCGAGCGGGTCTTTAATTGTGGCTACCTTGCTGGAGATTGGGTCATAGGTATACTGGGTAGTGTTTCCGAGCGCGTCAGTGCTCGTTAGGATGTTCCCTTCATCGTCGCGTGTGAACGTAACGTCTCCACGACCCGTGGCAACGCAGCCGTAGCACGCAGCGACGCCGCGGATCTCCATCACCTGGTTGGTTCCGGGGTCCCGGTCGAGAATTTGAGTTCGCCCCAGGGCGTCCGTCGCGTCGATCAGGAAGCCCTGGGCGTTGAAGTGGTGGATGGTGACGTTGCCATTGGGATCCGTGACGGTCGCCTGCGAGACTGGGCTCAGGGCCGGCGTCCACGGATTGAGGAGCGTGTAGGCGAAAGTTGTCACATATAGCGTGGTGCCGTTGTCCGGCGTCTGCGTTTGCCGATCCACTCGCCCGTTCTCGTCGTAGTGGTTGGTGAGCGTCGGTGTGGTGACACCGTTCGCCACGGCGGCCGGGTCGGTGATCTCGGTAAGCCGATTTTGCTCGTCGTATCCGTATTCAGTGACACCGCCCGCGGGATCGGTGACAGTCGCGAGGGTTCCCTGAGAATTATAGGTGTATGTGACGGTGCGCCCGATCGGATCGACGATCGATGTGACGCGGCTCGAGCTATCATAATTCAGCTTCAAGACCCTTCCGACCGGATCAATCACTTGGCTAACGACCGGGAATGCGGCGCCGAATTGCCCCTCGACAACAATGGTCGTCACATTTCCGTTTGAATCCGTAATCGACGTCAACGGCTCCGACCGCGCGACCGCCTCGAATCCATAAGCGGTCCCGTCCTTCCAGCGAAGCTTGTACGTGCCGTTGGATGGGCTGGTGAGCACGGCGCCGCGCAGCGTCGGAATCGTCGAATTAGTGAAGGAGCCGCCCGGTTGAACGTTGAACGGCAACTGATTGCCGTCGGGTGTGATCAGACTGATCAAGCCCTGACCGGCGTTGGCGACGTTGAGTTGGTACGCGTAATTGTGGCTCGTTCCGATACCGAACGGCCCGGGATTGCTCGAGAGTGTCCGGTAGGTGCGAACGATGCCGATCGAGCCGCGCGAGCCGTTGATGGCGATGTCGGTGTTGGTCACCACCTCCAGACCGGAGGAGAGATCGATGGGATTGCAGGTTTGGCAGGGTTGTTCGCAATCCGCTCCGGGCGGACACATATTGTTCGGGCTCGGATCGGTCTCATTCGGTGGAGGCGCCGTCGGGCCATGCCAGTCGAAGTGGACGAGGCCATAGTTGTGGCCGGAGTGCGTGGGATCGGGACCGGGAAGGATCTGCGTCCCGTCGTTGGAGACTTTTCCGAACCCGTATCGCACCATCTGCCCCTGCATCGGATCGAGCGTGAACAGGACGACGTCCGATCCGGGGGGCGTGTTGAGTGAGTTCGGGAACGTGACGGCTACTGGCTGACTAGCCATCGCGTTCGCCGGTTGGAAAGCGACGATGAAGGCGAGCAGGCTGCCGGACATCTGGGCTGCCGGCGAGAACGCTTCCGGCAGCCGGTCGATCGGGACCTGCACAGCCGTCAAAGGAAACGGATCGGGCTGCGATACGCCGTCCTTCAAGGTCAGCGTCGTGTGCGCGTATACGGTGACCGAGAGAAACGGGATGGTCTTGAACGTGAAGGTCTGATCGGCGGCGAAGTTCTGCCGCACCATCACGGTTTCCTGACCGTGAAGGATGGGCAGGTGGACGAGCACCGGCGACACGACGACTTGGTGCGCGATGATATTGTACAGCAGGTCGACGCCGGCGTGATCGCCCGGCGGTGATGTCGCCGTGCTGCCGTCGTACCGGATCAGCTGCTGGCCGACGCAGGCGTCCGGGAGGTTCAGGAAGGCGAAGTTACCGGCGGCATCCGAGACCGTCTGGCCCGTGCATTGGTTCGCGACGCCATTGATGCTCATGCCTAGAAAGCTGATCGTGACGCCTGCCAGCGGGGTCTCCATCGTGTCGGCTTCGACCGTGCGACCGAGGAACGATGTCGACACCGGTTGCACAAACAGCGTGGCGGGAGCCGATTGCATTTCCGCAACGCCGAGCACGGTCGCCGATGCCGAGACGCTGAATTGCAGGTTGCCGGTCGGCTGGTTGGCAGCGGCGGTAACCTTGAGCAACGCCATCTGCCCCGCGGTCACCTGGGGCGGAGTCAGGGTAGCCGTAACGCCTGCGGGCAGGCCCGATACTTGGAGACTGGCGAGCTGGGTAAACGGATTGTTGCCGTCGCCACTTTCCAACCTGACCGTGTAGCTGGTCGATTGCCCCTGCAGCACCATAGCGGTGCTCGGAGCAAGCTTTAGCGAAAACGTCGCCGGCGTCAGCACCGCGAACGACGTCATCGACGTCAGCGTGCCAGTTGAGACGGTGACACTGAGTGGGCCGCTGGTCGCACCTTGCGGAACGCTCGTGGAGATCTGGGTGCGTGAATCGACCGTAAACGTCGCCGACACGCCGTTGAACTTCACCGCAGTGGCTCCGGTGAAACCGTGCCCGAGCAGTTTCACCGCCGTGCCGGGTGCACCACTCATCGGTTCGAAGCTGTCCAGGGAGGGCGGGCAGGTGCAATCGGCCCGGCATTTGCCGGGACAGGCCGTATCCTGCGACCCATCGCAGTCCTCGCTCGGCTGCTCGACGACGCTATTCCCGCAGAATCCCGCGACCATTGTCGCTGTCGAGCTCGCGGTAGCCGAACGAGTGAGGCTCGCCGTCGGTGTTAGAGACGGGGTCGCCGTAGCGCGCGTCGCCGTCGGCGTTCCTGAAGGCGTCGCCGTAGGCGTCCCTGTAGGCGTTGCCGTAGTGGAAAGAGAGGGCGTGGGCGTTGCTAGAGGCGTTGCCGTATTGGAAGGAAGCGGCGTCGGTGTGGGTGTGGGGGTGATCGTCGCTATGGGGGTCGCCGGACAGCCATCCAGCACGTTGTTCACGCCCTTGATGACTTGTGCGACGTCGACCGTTCCCTGACCGTTCGCGAACACTGGACAGGCCGAGACCGGCGAACTGCCAAGGATGATGTTAACCCCGATGATCAACTCGTTGACCGCCACGGTCCCGTCGCCGTTGCAGTCGCCGACGCATTGCGCGCGCACGGGAGCCGCGGCACTGCAGACCAGCACCGCACCGAGGACAATTGCTTTCAGTGAGATCACGATCCCAGCCACCCCTTCGTAGCGCAGGTGCCCTTAAGCGGCCCGTCTGCTGCCAAGAGACGTCCAGCAGCCAACAGATGTGCGGCAATCGGCGCGCCACTAGACAGCGACCCCCCGGTTCCAAAACGCGATCGCGCCTGACGGCGCACCGTTGTCCCTTGAAGGCGTGACGTAGATTATCCAGCCGCGGATCGTCAAGCTAGGGAATACCCTTTTGCTGTTGCAGGTGTGCTACAGCGCGCGCGGCGAGACGCTGCTGATGGAGTAGCTCGACTGACAACCTGCTGTTCCGCGCTGGTTCGTCGGCTCCAAGATCGACGAGCGATATGGAATGCCACGACGTTCACCAAGAGCCGCGATCGGTTGTCTCGACAGCGTTAGGGTCCAGCGAATTCCGACGTCGGTAGGTTTAACGCGCGTAACAGAAGCGGCTGTGTCGCACTTGACACGGGAAAGGCCCTGTTCATCGTCGGGCTGGGCAGCAAGCACACCGGCTGCATTGCGCACGGTCGCTGGGCTCCATTGCGTCAGCTCGGATCGCTTCGACGATGCCAGCAGCAATCGAACGGATGCTCCGTCCGCGGGTTTCCCACCTTGACGCTGGCGACTGAACACATAAGTACTTCGGTCTACCAAGTTCCCTGCCGCACGCGGGGCACAACGGCTCCCGCCTCCGGCGGGCAGTCCTCCGATGGAAGTCAAAAGGGCTCCCAGCACATCGCGCCCAGGCACGAAAGGATACATGCTAGTGAAGACGCACTCCCCCCGTCTCAGCACGGCGGTTACGTCCCGGGACGGTCGTATCGTCGCGACCGTCTGGAGACCAATCGTCTTCGTCCTGGCCCTTCGCAGTTGCGTAGCCCTCGGTCAGCCATGTCCATCGCTCGAGCTGCCGAGCGCAGCCCAGGTGACACAGACTGGCTCCACAGCGGGAAGCACCGTGCTCAGCTTTCACTTTGTTGCCCCGTCGACCGGGATCTATTCGATCTTCGTAGAGCCGGATACCAGCAGCAGCTGTGAGCTTTCGATGTCTGTGCGGGCCGATTCCTGCGACGGCCCGGAAATCGAGGAGCGGAACTTCGGAGGCTACTCGGGAAATGTGTGGGTGCCCCTGGAGGCCGGTAGTGGTGTCGTAATGCTGTTGACTGACGGGTGCCCGCAGCCGAACCCCAGCCGTAAATTCACCTTATTCATCAATCTCGTGTTCGAAGGGCGATCAGTCACCTCGGATTTCGCGCTCCCATTCCACACGTTTGATTTCCTGCAATTCTCTCCGGACGGGGGCATGGCCGAGGTGGGCTACCGGGGCGACTTCACCGGACGGCAGGCGATTCTGAAGCTCGTGTATCGGACTCGCCACGGGACGGAGTCGTGGACAGAGCAGGTCGTCGCCGAAAAAACCGTCACTGCGACATGGGCTAAGCCGTCCAGCGAGGTCTATGACGGGTGGGCAAACTGGGGTGGCGGCATCGCGCTCCTGTTGTACGATCCAAGCGGCGCACCTCATGTCCTCTTGCCAGGCGGCAGTTTGTTGGGCTCGCTCTCCCACTGGACGTCCGACGGCACCAACTGGCGTTGCGTTGACAGTAACTGTTTCATCTTCACCCCTGATGGCGAACCTGACCTCGATACCTCCGGCCTGGCAGCCGCCTTCGATCAGAGCGGAACGCTTCAGGTAGTGACGAGGGAATATGACCTGCAACATGGCACCTTGGGTCTCGATGGCTGGCAATGGGAGGTCATCGATGACGAACTGAAACACTATGGTGTGTTCGACCCTGGCCCCCTGGATCTCTACATCGAAGTTCCTCCCCGGACCCTCTCGCTGGCGATCGCTCCCAATGGCACTGCCCATGTGACGTACACTCGGGAAGGATACGACCTCACGTGTCCCAGCGAGGATGTCTGCAGCCCGTTCAGCGAGCTGCGCTACGCAACGAACGAGAGTGGATCGTGGGTATCCGAAGTGGTCGTCAGTCCGCCCGACCGCTCAGGCGACGGGGCGTTGGGCGCCTCAATTGCAATCGATTCGGGCGGCAATCCAGCCATTGCTTCAATTTACGTCGAGCGTGCCGCAACGGGATCGGCGCAGTATTCCAACTTGCGGTACTATCAACGTCAACTGGACGGAACCTGGATCTACCAAATCGTGGCGGACCGTGCGGATGGATACGTCGGATCGGACGGGTCCAAGTTCACGGGCATCACGCCTTATCTCCGCTTCGATGGCTACGGCCAGCCGCATATCCTCTTCTCGGATCTTGCATCGTCGCACTTCCCCGGTATTGGCGCGGTAGAGTTCCGCGGTCAGATTCGCCATGCCTACCTCGACGGTAAGCGCTGGAAGCTGCAAACGTTCTACCCGCAGCGCAACCCGCTTCAACTAGAAATGCTCGATATCGGCTTCGCGCTCTCTCCGATTGAAATCGCCTTTACAGGGACTGAGGTACAGAACACCCTCGACCACGGCGCAATTGTCGGCAGCACCTTCAAGGTCGTGGACGGCGTCGTACCATGTCCGGGGGGTGCCTGCGGCCCGACCTACACTCCGAGTCCGGTTGCTGCGGTCAGCGACACTCCAGCACCCACACCCACGCTGGGACCGTGCGTCGGCGACTGCAGCCACAACGGATCAGTGACTGTCGACGAGCTCATCCGCGGCGTGGACATTGCGTTAGGGAACCTCACCCTTGATCAGTGCCCTAGCTTCGACTGCAGTGAAAAGGGAAACGTGACTATCGATTGCCTCGTCAAGGCGGTGAACGCCGCCCTCATCGGCTGCTCCGGCTAGTGTCCTGGTCTCAAAACCGTTTCCCCAATCTGAGGATCTCCTCAGCCGCTCGTCCATATGAACGGTGTGGGCTCTTGTGAGCCTGTCTCGGTTTGGTGGATATCCCAACACAGCGTTAGAACGCTGGGGGAGACTGGCGGTCCAAACCAGAACGACGGGGACGCCGCGTTTACCGACGAGTTTAAAGCCGAGGCGGTGGCCGTGGTTGCCTCGCAGTGCGTGCGCGTTTCATCGGTGGCACGCCCCTGACCAGAATTCCCCTTCAGGCGCTAACTTTGGACAATGGAGTATCCTGACGGCGAGTCCGGTATAGGGCCTTCCTCAGGTGCAACAGTACGACTAGGTAAAGTATTGCCCCCGACGACCTAGGTGCTGCCGGCGCCGAAACCGCACAGCGGACGTCGCAGGCCTGTGCGGTTTCGCGACGGTGCTGTCGGCGGGTGGCGGCTGCGCACAGCCTCCGGTAGTCGTCGCCGGCCGAGCCGTGGCTTTGTGCGACCACGGTCCACGCGCATCGGCGAACGCGTCATCGAGGGAAGAGGTGTCACCACCAAGGCGAGGCTGGCGGACGACCGCCCCCTGATGACGAATCGTGCTGGTCGCCACCGCCCGTCACGGATCAGGATTCCAGCTCGACCATGTGATCGCCGATACGCAACGGGTGTCTATCGAAGCGAAACTCGATCTTGTCTGCGTTCCCCAGGATGGGCTCTTCCCACCAAACGCCATTCACGAAAAGAGCGATCCCTGGTAGGGGGCGACCTGGAATCAGTCGGCCCCAAAGCATCACATGATTGCTGACCGGGAAGATTCCGAGATCAGAACCGGTGAGGTCTTCATCGATTTGGAGATCTGCGCCACTGGAGAGCCCACCAATGGACCAGCCCCTCACCAGATCGTTCCAGCCTTCCTTCTGAGGCGATCCGACCCAGACCTCTTTCGCCACTCCGGTGCTCAAGATGGTGACACGGAAGATCTTGATCATGTATCGCTCTCAGGGCTTTGCGGCGCCAGGCACGTCCCGCCCCGTGCGGTTGCGCCCCTTCCGGCTTGGTTTTACTCGGCACGGTATTCAATCAGCTAGCATCTTGAGTGTATCGTACAATTGACGCAGTTTGGGACGGACGCCGATCCGACGGCGGCATACCCCTTAACCGCGGCGACACTCCCGTCACCCTTTCCCAATAACACCCACGCGTAGTCATGTTGCCCAGGCAGAAGGGAAGATCTGGCTTTCTGCACGTCGAGCGCGATGTTGACTCCCGTGATGACCTCATCGATCGAGACAATACCGTTGCCGTTGCAGTCGCCGACGCATGTCTGCGCTAAAACAGACCAGTCGTCCAACGCAACTGCGATCAACGCAACCGCGAGGAGTCTGCGCCAGTTATTCTGCCAGTCGGCCCGAGTCGGACTAAGTTCCCTTAGCCAACACGCCATTGCGCCGAAAGGTGCGCGATAGAGCGTCATGGACGCGCGATCAGCACCGAAAGGTCAGACGAAAGACCGTTAGCAACAACGAGGTCTGGACGCCCATCCCCGTTCAGATCCGCTACCGATACGGAAACCGGCGTGATGCCCACTGCGAACATCTGCGGATCAGCGAAGGTCCCATCTCCCTTCCCTAGGAGCACGGATACGTCATTGGAGCGTGCGTTAGCCGTTACAAGATCGGGTCGACCGTCCCCGTTGAGGTCGCCGACTGCCACTGCATTGGGGCGCGTTCGTTCGCCCACCGAAAATGCTTGGGCGGCTGCAAAAGCACCGTCACCAAGGTCTAGGAGCACAGACACCCCATCCGAAACAAAATTAGCTACCACAAGATCCTGATGCCCGTCTCCGTTCAGGTCCGCCGCTGCGATGGAGCGAGGGTCGTTCCCCGCCTCTATATTCTGGGCTGCGGTGACGGTGCCGTCGCCGTTTCCCAGCAGCATGGACACGTCATTTGAACCGGCATTAGCGGTTGCAAGATCGGGATGACCGTCGCCATTGAAGTCTGCTGCTGCAACGCTGGCCGGTGAGATCCCGACGCTAAACGTCCGAGTGAAGTCGAAGGTTCCGTCACCTTCGCCCAAAAGTATCGACACGTCATTCGACCCGTCGTTTGCAGTCACCACGTCCGGGTGGCCGTCACCGTTCAGATCGATCGCTATCGCAAACGTAAATCCGTTGCCCACCGGATAGTCCTGCCGGTCAGAGAATGACGCGTCGCCGTGACCCAGTAAGACCGATACGTGGTTCGAAGAGCTGTCACTGCCTCCGATCACAAGATCGAGATGGCCATCGGTGTTCAGATCGGCCACAGCGATTGTGGCCGGCCCGTTGCCAGCGGAAAACGTTTGCGCGGCGGCGAAGTCCCCGTGGCCGTCCCCGAGCAATACCGACACGCCATTCGATACATCGGCGGCTGCATTGACCGTCAATAGATCCGGGTGCCCGTCTCCGTTTACGTCAGCCACCACGACAGATAGGGGCGAAGTTTGCGACGCGCCCAGACCGAAGCGCCGCTCTGGATCAAACGACACGGGCGTCAGAGCCATATTGACGGGCGTATCGGTAGCCGTCGGGGTAATCGTCGCCTCGCTCGTAGTTGTCGCAGTCGGACTGATCGTCAAAGTCGGACTCGCGGTAGGCACAACTGTCGCGGTGGCAATCGGGCTGACTGTCGGAATGACGACCGTGTCAGTGGGCGTGGACGTCGGAGTGTCACGAGGAGGTCCCCAACACCCGTTGAGTAGATTCGCAACCCCTTTTAAAAGCTGAGCTATGTTCACGTCGCCCATTGGATTTTTAAAGGCATCGCAAGAACCGACCCCCTCAATGCCGAGGGCAACATTTACACCAATGATAATTTCATTTATCGATACGATGTTGTCGCCATTGCAGTCGCCAACGCATAGATCGGTTATCTGTTGAGCGGCATATTGTCCCCTCCCGGAGTCGTCGTCATTTGTGCCGACGGGCAATGCCTCCGATAGACCGCCTAACGCCAAACCTACATTCATTGGAACCGCTGTAAAAATACCGGTCGGGGTTGCGTTGTCGCAGGATACCTGCACCCGATAGTAATCGGCGCTGCCGACGAACGCCGCTTGGGCCTCTATCGTCAACCCACTTAGAAGAAATAAGGTTACCGCGACATACCGCCGGACGAAACTATGCATTCGCCTTGCCCCCATGATGGTTCAAGCAGTTGGGAAAAATCATTTTGCTGAAAGCCAAATCTAAATTAACACGACGCCCCTGCTGAACGGGTGCATAGCAGGCGCCGATTAGAGCGACCGCCCACAGTCGATTTCATTCTTCCAACGATGCAGCGCACATTGTGTGCCTCGATTACGCTTCAGTAGCACGTAAACGTGAATCTAGACTGGCTCCAGCACGTCTCGATAACCGACGTGGGAATGGAGGCGGGACAGCTGTCGTACTGATCGGGCAGACCGAGATTCAGCAGCCCATCGCTGTTGGCTGCCTCGCCGCCGGAGATGTGGATGGCAGTCGCGGTCGGGCACGCGTCGCCAATCGCGCTGCCGCCGAGCAAGGAGTTGGCGGCGTACGGACTGCCGCTTTCATCGAGTTCGACGCAGACGATCTGGCCGGAGGTGAATCCCGCGGGGAAACCGGGCACGCCACCCGTCCCGAGACGCGGGTCCCAGAAGACGTCCGCCTGGGCGAGAAGGAACACGGAAAAGCCGGCTCCGGCGACGTTGCAGCCATCGACGCACGTCCCCGTCGGCACGCACTCGCTGTCGCCGGAGCACGCTGAGGCGGTGTCTGAGCAGCGCTTGCCGGTACTGGCGAAGAAGCACTGCGCCAAAAGCGAGTTGTAGCTGCTGTTCCGGATATAGAACTTCTCGTTCGACAGCGCAGCGGCGTCCGGCACGTCGAAGATGAGGAGCGTCCCGGCGGGCCCGGTCATGGGTGCCGTCAGGCGGCACGCCAGGTCGTTCACCTGACCTCCGAACTGCGTCCCAATCGGTGTCGGCGGGTTGCCGCGAGCGCACTCGGCGCCATAGCTGCTGTCGGCCTTGTCGTAGGCCGATTGGAGCTTGGGATCGCACTTCGTGATATCCACCGGTGCGTTGCTCTTCGTCGCCTTCTCCACGGCTTTGAGGCGACAGGCGGCATACGTCGCGCTCGCCTTGAGCTTAGCCAGCGCGCACCGCTGCGTGTCTGTCAGCTCCGCCAACGCCGCAGCGGGCGCGAACAGAACGAGCGCGACAATCGATCTCAACTTACCTGGATTCATTTCTCCCCTCCGTCGCCGACGCTCTCCGCACCGTTGCATCGTTGTCGTGACCTCACCGAAGATGTCCGGGGCGTCGACGGTCAGATGCGTACGTGGGCGCGCCTGCCGCCCCCTGGCGAGCCGCCCATCTATCGCCGCGTGGCGGTCCAGCTGCCGCTGTCGGCTGGCGAAGTATAGGTACCGCTCATCGATCCCGTGCCACCGAGAGTTGCGGTGAACCCGACAGAAAAACCCGGAGCGAGCGCGACTCCGACGCTAGAATTCGAACCGCTAACCGTCCCGGAAATCACACCCGAGATGGATAGCAGATTGCTGTTGTCGACGATGACGCCAGTTCCATTGATTGTGTCGCCGGATTGCGCGAGACGGAATGTTATATAGCCGCCATACCCCGGCGACAGCGCGCTTGTGAACGTTCCGGACCATGAGCCAGCGAAGGATCCTGCGGTTCCTGACGGCAGCGGAATCACGACGTTGTAGTAAACGCCCGCACAACTTCCAGTTGGCGCGTAGCAGGCGGGGAGGACTACCGACACGTTCGGTGTCGAATCATTCGTGTGAATTATCAAGCCAGGTTGAGCAGGGGAAACCTGGTCTGCAAAACAGCCTTCGAGAGCGTATTCGCCATCAGGTGCGTCTACTTCCCTACAACCCCCTATCCCATTGACGGCCAGGAAGCCGATCGCTCCGGCGACCGGACAGGGGCCGCCTTGGGCGCAGATCGCGCCATGGTAGGAACATTCGTTGAAACACGGCCGGGAGAGGACCAAGCCGATACCCGGAGGAGAGCCGAATCGCTCCGTAGGGATGCGCAGCGTCAGTTGGCCACCCGAGCGCTCCACCTCTCCCATTGAGTGCAAAGCCGGGGATCTGCCGTCAGTAAAACCGGCAATGGACGTAGGTTCCGCCAGATCATAATCGATGAGCGCGTCGCTCGGAATCCCAGGGGGCTCCGGCAAGCTAACATACACTGGCGCTAGGGGTATAGGGTCGTTCACACCAATCCCCAACTG
>Ga0265314_10002402_pt1 | contig 19252 bp, 17 predicted proteins | sample 4126metaG_FD_203106 | JGI IMG/M metagenome (GOLD analysis project Ga0265314, IMG submission 203106) | Rhizosphere microbial communities from Carex aquatilis grown in University of Washington, Seatle, WA, United States - 4-1-26 metaG | ecosystem: Host-associated > Plants > Roots > Rhizosphere >... | reverse complement strand
CGCAGTCGCATACGCCAAACCTATCACGGTGCGATTGTCGGCGGAGCACGCCGAGACTTGGATCCGCAGGCTGGATCGGTCCGCCAGCTCCGCCAGAGCTATTGCTGTTGTTCGCGAGATTACTGACGATGCCCCAACTTTCGGGGCCAGGGGGTGCCTCAGTATGAGTCGGCGAATCGCGCCGTGGGCTACGGTGTAACGAAGGCGGGCATATGGGGCTTTCTCGTCGGCGACACGATGGAGCGGTAGCGGCGTGACCACAGTCGCTCGCGCCAGAAGTGGAGGCGTCCGGCTTTCTCGGCGACGTTGGCGTTCACAAACTGCATGAACAACGCGAGCTGGCCGGCGCTGGCGGGTGACAGCAGAAAATGCGCGTGCATCGACACAAACACGAAGGCATGGATGGTCATGCCGTAGAGCTCCTGAGCCTTGCGGACGATGATGTCGGTGAGCTCGGGGGACGGTCTAACTCTGGCACCACACCCGGCACCACCCCCGGGTTCGATGCGGGCGCTCAACTTGCGAGGTTGTTTCTCCGATATTCATAGATGTCCAATGCTCTCAACACCGCCGCCCACCCTGACATCGAAGGCCCAACCATCGCGGGTGGAGGGCTCATGACTTCGGCGGCCCCGCGAACTCTTTCGCGCGTGATCGCTGCGCTGGCGGGCTTTGCTTGCGTCCAAGGGGCTTGCGGTCTCGGCTCCCTGGACTATCTGGAGAATGGTCACCGGCAAGATGGCGCCGTCAGGGACGGCTCAGACAGAGGCGATACCTCGCCGAGCACGCCAAGCCCTGACACCGCCATCCGCGATGCATTCAAACTAGACGGGCTGGCAGGCGGTGGCGTCGGCGAAACCAGCGCGGGCGGCTCAGGCGGGAGAACGACCACGCTGGACGCTTCTAGCGCCGGCGGCACCACTGGCCTTGGCGGTGTTCCGGACCTCGTTGACGCTGCCGGGGGCACGGCGGGATCGGGCGGCAACCCGGGGATCGATGCTCCCGTGAGAACAGGTGGATTCGTCGATTCGGGAGGCGCTAGATCTGCCGGCGGATCCATCGACTTGGGAGGCAGTCGTGGCGGAGCGACCGGCAGCGGCGGCGTCGGAGGCGCGGCGACGGATGCCGGTCGTGATTCGGGAGGCAACACGTCCGTGGACGGATCCATCGGTCTAGGAGGTAGTGGCGGCGGGGCGACCAGCAGCGATGGTGGTGCGGCGACGGGTGGCCAAGCAGGCGCCGGTAGCGGCGGCGCGGCCGGTGGAAGAGGAGGCATCGGCGCCGGGGGCGCGGGCGCCGGGGGCGCGGGCGCCGGGGGCGCGGGCGCCGGGGGCGCGGGCGCCGGGGGCGCGGGCGCCGGGGGCGCGGGCGCCGGGGGCGCGGGCGCCGGGGGCGCGGCCACTGGCGGCAGCGGAGGTGCTGACGCCGCCGCGGTAGAAACGGGTGTTGCCTGCGCCGGCCCAAGTCGTGGGGGAATCTGTTGGTACCTTGGCCCGCAAGGTTCGAGTTGTCAGCAAGTCTGCGCGAGCCATGGTCAATTGGCCCCTGGGGCGGTAGGTCACGTCGGGACCCCGAGCCAAGGCGGCAGTCTCGCTGAATGTGGGATTCTTCTTGGACTTCTTGGCGTCAGCGGCACCCCGACAAACGGTGCCCGATCGGATGGGCTTGGACTTGGTTGCCACGTGTACAACGCAGTTCCGTGGTGGCTAAGCTCGCCCAACTTCAGTGCTTCCGCAGCCCTCGCATCTGCCAGCCTGGTCTGTGGATGCACGCAATGACCGAGCGCCGCTCTCCCAAATCATGGCGCACGCAACCGCGGGCAAGGCGCTGCATTCACACTCCTGGTGGCTTGCGCAAGCTCGGTCGAGACTAGACATCGGGTATCCAGCAGATGCTGCACTGCCGGTTCCGTTTCTGCGCAGCCAGCATCGAACATGGAAATGCCTGAAAGGCCCAAGCCATGCGACATGTTCTGCTTCCACTTTTGATAGTCCTGTGCGCCGTTGCATCTCGGCGTGTCCGAGCCGAGGATGCGGTGAACGCTGGTCCGCAGCCATCCCCATTCAGCGACTTCCGCACCCAAGCGCCTGGCACCCTTCACCGCATTAGCGTGAGCGACCTGCCGCCGCCCGACGTCTCCAATTCACCGGACAATGGACCGTCGATGGTTCCTCGCCCGGCCAGCGCCTGGCCCAAGGTGCCGCCCGGCTTCAAGGTCGACCTTTTCGCGACCGGACTCAAGAATCCGCGTCTCATGCGGACGGCTCCCAACGGGGACGTGTTCTTGGCCGAAAGCCACGTCGGGACCATTCTCGTCTTTCGCGGCATTAGCGGGGATGGCAAGGCAGTGCAGACCTCCATCTACGCGACGAACTTGCGCGATCCTTTTGGCATCGCCTTCTACCCTGCCGGACCGAAGCCGCAATGGCTCTACATCGCCAACACGGACTCCGTCGTGCGCTTTCCGTATCAGAGTGGGGATTTGAAAGCGCGGGGTGAGCCGCAGACCCTTACCTCGGTGCCAGGCGGCGGATTGCTTCGCGGCGGCGGCCATTGGACGCGTGACCTGGCCTTCAGCCGAGATGGTCAATCCATGTTCGTATCCGTCGGCTCGCACTCGAATGTCGACGACAGCGATGACAATCCACTGGAGAAGGATCGCGCGGACATTCTGGCCTTCACGCCCGAGGGGAAGAACAAGCGGGTCTACGCGTGGGGAATTCGCAATGCCGTGGGCATCGCGGTCCATCCGACGACGGGGCAGCTGTGGGCATCGGTCAACGAGCGCGATCGGCTGGGCGACAACCTGGTGCCCGATTACATCACGCACATCGAGGAGGGTGGATTTTACGGCTGGCCTTGGTGGTACATGGGGGGCACACAAGATCCGAGGCACCAGGGCAAGCATCCCGAATTGAAGAGCAAAGTCATCACGCCTGATGTGATTCTTCAGCCGCACAATGCCTCGCTCGAAATGTTGTTTTACGACGGTGCGCAGTTCCCGGCGCAGTACCGGGGCGACATCTTTGCCTCAGAGCACGGGTCGTGGAATCGGCGCGTGCGCACGGGCTACGAAGTCATTCGCGTCCCGCTCCACCAGCGAGCCACGGCGACCGGCGACTATGAGGACTTTCTTACCGGCTTCGTCACTCCCAGCGGTGATGTCTGGGGGCGGCCCGTGGGAATTGCTGTGGCCAAAGATGGATCGTTGCTGGTATCCGACGACGGTGGCGAGTGCGTTTGGCGAGTCAGCTACACACGCAAGTGACTCCAGAGTCCAGGGTCCCCGCGATTGGATCCGATGCAGATCAATCGGCCAGCTCGGCCAGTTTCGCGCGCACCTGTTCGGCGTGCCCTTCGGCCTTTACGGTGGGCCAGTGGTGCGCCACCTTGCCGGCTGGATCGATAAGCACCGTCGAGCGGATCACGCCCATGGTCTTCTTGCCGTAGTTGTTCTTCTCGCCCCACGCGCCGTACTTCTCCATCACCTCGTGCTCTGGATCGGACAGGAGCTTGATCTTCAGTTTGTACTTGGCAATGAACTTGCGGTGGCTTTCGGGCGTGTCCCGGCTGCAGCCGAGCACGGTGGCGGTCAGTTTGTCGAACTTGGGAAGTCCGGAAGTGAATTCGCAGGCTTCGACGGTGCAGCCAGGCGTGTCGTCCTTGGGATAGAAGTAAAGGACGACCCACTGGCCGGCCAAACTGGAAAGGCTGACCTTGGTGCCATTTTCATCTTGCAGGTTGAATGCGGGGGCTTTCTTGCCCACCTCGATCTTGTTCATGGACCTCTCCTTCATTTGAAATCAAGCAGGTGGCGGCGGCGGCCAGGCTTGCGTCCGCCGTCGCTGGTCTGTTGGCACTCGACACAAAACTCGGCGTAAGGCATGGCCTCGAGCCGCTTGCCGATGGGCTCCTCGCATTCGCGGCATAGCCCGAACAGCCCGGGTTCGCTTTCGATGCGCGCCAGGGCCTTGTTCACTCGCTGAAGGGCCAAGGTTCGCTCGCGGTTGCGTTTCGAGGCGATGACCTGGCTCATTTCCACAAGCGGTTGTTCGTCCTCCTCGCTGCCCACGCGCGTGTCGTCCTTGCGCACGGGCTCGATGGCCACGTCGCCCTCGGCGATGATTTCGGCACGCATCGCGAACAGTCGCTGCTTCCAATGTGTAAGTTCAGATGCTTTCACGCCCCACTTGGATGCCACAGAAGTGGGAAGAATGCAGCTTGAGAGTCGATGTCAGTCGCCGTCGGGTGCTGCCTTGGATTTTCCAAGAATCCGTACCGCCAACGTATCCAACGAGAACAAGCCCGCACCGAGAGCGACGATCACGAGAGCCATGACGATGTAGATAAATTCGTCGAGGGCGAAAAGATCGCCCGGTCCGTGAAGCTCGTCGCGTTTGGCGGTGATGATGGCGACGGCCATGTTGGCGACGATGGGCAACGCCGCGAGGCGCGTCGCCAGGCCCACGAGCAGCAACGCTCCACAGCCTAGCTCGGTCAGGGACACCAAGATCGCGTTGGCGTGAGGCATGGGGATTCCAAGCTCCGTGAAATACCCGGTCACCTTGGCCAAGTCGTGGATCTTCCCCCAGCCGCTCGGCACGAAGACCGCCGCGAGCGAAAGCCTCACCAGTAGCAGCGCCACGGGTTTCGCCCGCAGCGCCAACGTAACTACCCGCTCGCGCAGATGTTCAATTCGATCGAACGCGCTCATGTGGATTCTCCCGTCTTGATGTCCGCCGCGCGCATCAGTAACCCGTCGTCCACCCAACGCGCGAGGATCTGAAACGCACGTCCGGCCAAATCGCCGGCTTCGATGGGTAGCCTTGCAGTCATGGCTTCGCACAGTTCGCTCATGGTTGCGCCTCCGGCTGCCAGCGAAAGCATCGCGGCCTCGCCCGCATCGTCGATGACTCGGTGTCTGACTTCGAAGTTCGCACGCCAGACCAACAGCAGTTCGCCGCGTGCTTCGGGCTCGACCGGCTCGGACAGGCACGCGGTCCAGATCCCCGATAGTGAGTACGCTGAATCAAGGACCGCGTGGGTCGGGCAGAGCCGTACCGCCAAGGTGGCAAAGGCATCGGGCGACAAGGACTGCAAAGCATCCAAAGACAGCAGTTCGTCGTCGGCGTCATCGAAAAGCTCCCTGTGGGTTCGCTCGAGGTGGGCCAGCTGAGGCAACCATGGTCGCGCGACGCCAAGCGCGTGCCGTGCCAAATAGGGCGGCAGGAGTGCTCCGGCCTCGCGCAGCGATGGGTTCCGCGGCCGATGGACTAGCAAGTAGTCCGTGACCAGATCGTGGAAGGCCGCATCCCCAACCAAGGCCAGGACTCGCGGGTACTCCTCGCGCAACACATCGAGAATTCGGTAGAAGTACATGTTCGCGTAGACATCGAGACGTTCGACCGCCGACATGCGCTGGTCGCCACGAATGACGGCCTCCAGATCGCGTCCGCTTTGTCCCCGAGCAATCAGTCCGGGAGCTACCCCCTCCGGTGCCGTGACCAGGTCGTAGAACAGGGCCTGAACATCGCGCAGGGTCGCGGGCATGGTGCGGAGATTCCTAGGCTCCACGGGCGATGCTCCATTCGGCATCTGGCACGGGCGCTTTGGCGGCAAGACGTCGCTCCCGCGACGCGCACACCTCGCGTTCAATCGACGCCGCCATTCGCGATTCAGCAATCAGCTCGGCAAGCGGCGGAATCTCGTCGTCGCGTTCGATCAAGGTGGGGACAGCCCCGAATCGTTCGACCGCCGCGCGATACAGGTTCCAGACGCCTTCACAAATCGGATGATCGTGGGTATCCAGCAAATGTGTCCCTTCGTCACGATGGCCGGCCAGGTGAATCTGGCCCACGCGATCGACAGGAATTCCTTCCAGAAAGGCTTGCGCCGAGAATCCGTGGTTGTAGGCGCTGACGAACACATTGTTGACGTCGAGTAAGACGCCACAGTCGGTGCGCCGACAGAGCTCGGCCAGGAACTCCCATTCGGTCAAAGCCGAATCGACGAATTGCAGGTAGCTCGATACGTTCTCGACCAAGATCCGGCGGCCAAGTCGCTGTTGAACCCGCAAGACACGCGTAGAGATGTGCGCCAACGCTTCCTCGGTAAACGGGATGGGCCACAGATCGTGGCCGGTGTGACCGCCGAAGCTGGACCAGCAAAGATGGTCCGAGATCCACGCCGGTTGGACCTCATGGGCAAGCTCATCCAAGGCGTCCAAATACCGTTCGTCCAAGGCATCCACCGACCCTAAGGACAGAGACACGCCATGGAGAACGACCGGCATGCGTTCCCGTACTTTGCGCAAGACTGCGCGCGGGTTTCCGCCCGCGACCATGAAATTCTCGCTGATCACCTCGACCCAGTCGACGGCTGCCGCCTCCGAGGCCAAGGCAGCGAAATGGGGCGGACGGAGTCCGATTCCGTGACCGATGTTTGGGAAATCTCGCATGCTGGCACTCCTAGTCGCGTGGGGAGCCTGCCAGCTTTGCTGGCAGCGTACCGTCGCGGGAAGGCATGGAAACCCTTCGAGGGTTTCCATGTAAGTGGCTTCGCACGAAGCAACGGCTGGCAATCCCAATCACCCGTTCGGTAGGAGTCGAAACGGATTTCATCGAATTGCCAGCCGTACTTCGCCGTGGAGCTACTTCTTCCCTTCGGCGGCAGCGACCGTTCCGCCTTTGTCCTTGCAAGCCTTCTCGGACATGCTCATCCAGCCTTTGCCCTTGCACCCGTTCTGGCCCTTGCAGGAGTTGTCGGCCGATTTACAGCCGCCCTTGCCTTTGCACGCGTTCACGCCGGCGCAGTGAACGCTACCGTCCGATTTTGCCGATGCGGCGAACGGGGCTGCTGCTGCGAACAGTCCGGCTACGGTGGCGGCTATCAATACACCCTTGGTGCTCATGTCTGATTCTCCTCGTACTTGGTTAAGCCGGAATGGACCGGCGATGTTGCGATGAACTGGATTCCTGCCTATGTACGAAGCGGAACCCCGATCGGTTACGCGGGTAGGATGCCGCAGCCGAAGTTTTCTTTTCGCAGCTTCGGGAGATTCGATCTTTTGCCAACTCGCATCGACGCTGACAGCGAGCGCAGCCCTGCTCGGAGCGGACTTGCGTTGCACCGACGGAAAGCAGCGAATCGCTCTTCGACGGCATCAAGCGCGCCACCGACGTGATGGTCGGGGCAAAGTCGTGGTGGTCGCCGGTTACGACGACGTGGGCAACGGCTGTGCGGACGCGGGCCGCGGCGAGTGCTCATCCCCGGGCTTCGCTCGCCCGAAAGGGCACGAGTCGTACCTGGCTGGGCCACCGTCAAGCTTTGCCAGCGCCCGCTGTTTCCGTAAGATTCTGGCGGACAGACCTAGGGAACAACCGTCGAAACGCAGCGAAAGCCGAGTTCCGGCGCGACGCTTTCGGGTGCCCACTTGAAATGGTAGCTGATCCGCATGTGGGTCTGGACGTCCGTCTTGTACGAGCCACCCTTGGCCATCTTCTGTACACCCAGATCGAAGGTGCCACAGCCAGTGCCAGTCGCAGGGCCAACCGGATCCACCTCGGGCGTCGTCACATAGGGGCCTTCCCAGTCGTGCTCCCACTCAAACAGGTTGCCAACGATATCGTACAGGCCCCATGGGTTGGGCTTCTTGGTTCCGACGGGATTGCTCGCGCCGCCAGAATTCCCGGTATACCAGGCGACGGCTCCGCCCAGCGTGTTCAGGTCAGCTCCCGCTGTGGGCGAGAAAAAGTAAAGCCCCGTCGTACCTGCGCGTTCGGCGTACTCGTATTCCGCGTTGGTCGGCAAACGATAACCACCCTTGGTGATATCCACTGTCAGCCCTGGGATACTTTTGGTCGTGGTCCCAGGGCTCACGGCCGAGGTGTACGAGTAGGCGGGCGTCAGTCCGTCTCGGCGGCTCCTCGCATCGCAATACAGGACCGCGTCGTACCAGGTTTCGGAGTCGACAGGCAAGGTTGTGTCGGTAGTTTTGTGCGTGGATGGGTCGAAACCCATAAGAGTTGAGAAATCGGCCTGTGTGACCAGGTTGGCGTCCATGCAGTAGTCATGGGTAAACGTCACTTGGTGTTTGCCGAGGTAGCACGCCCAAACCGTGCCCGGGGCCTCGCTGGCATCGAATCCCATCATGAAGCTCTGGTTCTTAGCGACAATGCGCACCATTCCCTTTGGGCAACCTCCGGGCACGCCACCGGCCTCGCCACTCCCCGCGGGATCCTTTGCGTCCGCGCTGGCGTCCATCGCGGGCGAGCCAGCGCTGCCTCCCGCACCAGCGCCCCCGCTTCCCCCTGTCGAACCGCTCGCGCCGCCTAAGTGCGCGCCGCCCGTAGCCCCGTTCGCGTCGCGGGAACCAGCGTCCTGGCCACTGCCTCCGCCTGTGGCGGCTGAGCCGCCGCTTGCAATCACACCGCCCGAAGCCGCAGCCCCACCTGTTGTGGCTCCGCCCAAGGCAAGCACTCCGCCGCTGCCAACACCGCCAGTCGAGGTGACCGCGGACGTGCCACCCATTGCTGTTCCGCCTGTCCCCACACTCCCGCCCAGGTTCGCTGTGCTGCCTCCCGTCCCAGCCCCGCCGGTCTGCACGCTGGCGTCCCGGCTGGTGCTCGGCGCATTGCTCGTACTGTTGCAGGCAAGGGCCAGCGGACCAGTGACGAGAATTACGAGAACGGAAGAACGTGGCATTCGTACTGCGCGCATCAATCAAAGTCTACCACGTGAGCAAGAACCTCTCTCGCGTTGCCTCGCCCAGCTTTCCACACGCGGGCATACGATGACCATGGTCTATTCGGTCATCGTCCGAGGGGTGGCGCCAGCCGTGGCGGAAGCGCGTACCTGCGCGCAGAAGCATGCGGTGGCGAAGGTCGACGAAGCGAATTGGCGCGAGCGGCGTCGGAGGGCATGGTTGTGGCAGCCAGCGCGGTCGTACCATCTACTTTCTTGCGTAGTTCGTCCCGCTCGGACGTGAGCGCGTTGATCTGCTCATCGGCTTCGCTTATTTGCGCTTGGAGACGGTCGATTTGTGCCTTCAGATCCTTTTCCCGGTCGCCCGCGGCGCGGTCGAGTTCGGCGACTTTCTTGTCGTAGGTGCCTTGGGTCACGCAGGCGCTGGTCGTGGTGGTTATCGAGAATGCAAATACCAAAAGGGTTGTGTGGTAAGCCCATCGAGAGGGGGACATCGTGGAGTGCTCCTTCTTCAGAGTGAACGAGGCGGAGGTTAGCGCCTTGGTTGACAGAGTTCTTCGGAGACATCATCTTTAGTCCTCGTCGCCAGGTTCGGTGCTTCGGTGGCGAGGCGGCGCATTCGCCGGCAGAGCCGGCAGGTCTAGCCCGCAGCGGGCAAGTGCCTGCGTGGTATCCGCGGGAGAGGCATCCACATCAATGGCGCAAGGCTTGTCGAGCATCGCCGCCAGCGCCTGCGCGGCGAACCGGCGCGCGAGGGGATAGTCGCTGGTCAGCAGCCTCGCCACTTGTGGTGCGGCGGAGTTCATCTTGTGTTCCGCGAGCACCATCGCCGCCGCGATTTGCTCGTGAGGTCGTCCGCGTTCAACCGTGGCGAGAAGGGCATTGGCGTCCAGATCTCCGTAGAGCGCGCGCAGCTTGCCTCGGTCGTAGTGCTTTTCCCACAGGCGCTCCATGTCGCCCACCAGTGCGGCCACGCTCTTGTCCGCGTGGCACAAGGCGCATTCGAGCGGGCGGTCGCCCTCCACGCGTTCGCGATCGGTCGGCGATCCGATGCGGTGGTAGCGCGTGAGCGAGTAGTCGAGCGCCATGTTCTTGCGGGGCATGTGGCAGGCGATGCACGAGCCGGCGGGGCCGTTGGGCAAGTGGTGCGCATGGTCGGCGAAGCCCTCGGGACTGGAGAACGAGGTGTGGCAGGGCAGGCAGACGCGGTTACCCGCGGGGCTCGCGAGTTCGGCGAGGTGCTCGGGTTTGTCGAGGGCGTGGGGATCGTGGCACGCGGTACAGGCTAGGTTCCGCGCCGGACCGCCGAGCAAGAAATCCCTGGCCTCGCCCGACGTGCCCGAGCTGCCGCCCCGACTGGCGCCGTGGCGGAGCCCGCCCTCCCAGGTGAAGGGATAGCGCGAAAACAACACCTGGTGGCAGCGCGCGCAGGTCCGGTTGATGAGCAAGGCGCGCGACGGCGCCTGGCCGGACGCCGGTTCCACGTCGAGGAATTCGGCGCGAGGGGCGTACGAGGTGAGGATGCGCGGGTCGGCGGAATGTTCGCGACCGCCGCCGTGGCAGGACTCGCAGCCAATGCCCTCCTCGACGAGATGTCGGCCCTGAAATCGACTGGCGAGAGCTTGGATGCCGGCCCGCGCGGCACTCTGGTTATCCGGCGCCTGTTCTGCTATTGCGCCGTCAACGAATTCTTCCTCGTCTGCGACTGCCCTGCGGAAGGCTCCGGCACGGGTCACTCTGTACGTGAATTGTCGCGCAGGCGGCAGCAGTCGGTCGAGAACGACGCCCTGGTAGCCGGGAGGCGAAGGGCCAGCCAGCGCGCCGAGCAACGTATCGAACCAAGGAACGGTGTTGTGGCAGAAGATGCACGTCTGGTTCCACACGCCGCCCGCGAACAGGCCAGGACGCTCGTGGGTCATGACCGAATAGCCCTTGGGCCGATAACTTTGGGTTTGGAAATAGTAGGTGACGGGCAAGATCATTTCGGCGCTCGTGCCGCGCTCGACGCGATCCGCGGTGGAGGCGACCTCGACGCCGGCGAAATCTTCGCGGTAGTGGTTGCCGATCACGCGCGTGACGTGGAAGAGGTGTTCGCCTTCCTTGGGCGAAACCATGCGCACGAAGCGTGAGGTGCCTGCGCGGAACATGGTCGCTTGGTCGCCCTTGAAGCCGAAGGTTTCGCCGGCGAAGGGGGCGCGAATCTCGGCCTGCTCGGGGTCGCGGGTCATCTTGCGCATGGGCGAATCGTTCCACTTGGCGTACACGTCCGCGTGGCAGCGCGCGCAGGTGGCGGAGCCGACGTAGTCGCCGCGCAGGATGTTGCTGCGGGTTTCTCTTGTCGGGGGCACACCGGCGTTCACGCCAGTCGTTGGGCTCCGGCAGCCCATGCCGAGCATCACCGAAGCGACGGCGCTGGAAAGCCTCATTGCGCGAGCATAGCGCACCCTGGCGCTGGCACCGCAGGAAAGGCGGCGGCGACGGCCCGGCGGTGACTTTGTTGCGGACGCTGCTATTGCACTTCGTCGTTTAAAGGAATAAGCCTTGCCCACGATGTTCCCCCTTCTCCGTTGCAGGTTCGATGGCATCTCGACCGCAGGCCGTCTTTCTATTCTTGTCGCGCTCGCGGCCGTGGGCTGCTCAAGAGCCGAATCGAGCAGTGCACCTAAGGGGCGGCTTGCTCCCTCGGTGGTGGTCACCAAAGTCGTCGCGCGCGACGTTCCCGTCGAAGTCCAGGCTCCCGTGGATTTGCGCCCCCTCGAACAGGCTGACGTCGGCTCGAAAGTTCTCGGTTACGTGGACGCGATTTTCGTCGAGCGGGGCGATCGTGTGAAGAAGGGACAAATCATTGCTCTGGTGCGGCCCAGTGATTTGCCCGACCAGCTGGCCGCTGCTCGCAGCAGCATCGGGCAAATCAAGGCTCAGGCCGTACTTGCCCACACCAACTACGAACGCGCCGCCAAACTCGCTCCTTCTGGCGTGGTCAGCCAGCAGGAGCTGCAATCGGCCAGCGCCGCTCTGACCTCCGCCCAATCCGCAGAGGCCTCGGCGCAAGCGCAAATTTCAGGCTTGGCCATTCGACTCGGCGAAACTCGCATTACCTCGCCAATCACGGGATATGTGTCCGCGCGCCGGCTCGACCCAGGTGCGTTGGTCGGGCCGCCCGGCGGCGGCGCCATCGTGACCGTTGTGCGCATGGATCGGCTGCGCGTGTTCCTGACCCTCAATGAAACCGACGCGATGGGGATCTCGGTTGGCATGGATGCGCACGTGGAACTGGATGCACTGCCGGGGCGAAGTTTTCTGGGCAAAGTCGTGCGCGTGGCGCCGGCTTTCGATCCGCTAACCCGCACCTTGGAGGCCGAGGTTCAGTTGCCGAACGATGCGGGCGAGTTGCGGCCCGGCATGTACGGGCGCGGCGCCATCCGGCGCGAAATTCACCCTCATACGCCGGTCGTTACTGTCAATGCGGTACAGATCTCGTCTAGTCAGAAATATGTGTTCGTTCTCCACGACACCAAGGTCGAGCGTCGGACCATCGTGACTGGCGCCGAGCTTGACGATGGCACCGTGTTCGAGGTGCGTTCGGGGTTGGCGCCGGGGGAAGAAGTCGTCATCGCTGGCGCCGACGGCTTGGCCGATGGAGCCACGGTTCGAGTAACACGGGACGTGAATCCCTACTCCGGGGCTCCGACCGCCGCGGTGGCGCCAGCAGAGTCCAATGCTGGCAAAGCAGGTAAGGCAAGCAAAGCGGGCAAAGCGGGCAAAGCGGAATCGATCGCTGAGCAGACCGCGAAGCAAAACTAGGTCCGGACCGTGCCTCTCATTCTTGCGTGGTAATCCTCTATGTGGCTCACACGACTCGCGCTTCGCAATCCGGTTCTCATTTTGATGATGTCGCTCATGCTCATCGTGCTGGGCATCGTGTCGCTCACCCGGCTTTCGGTGGATCTCTTCCCCGACATCACCATTCCCGTCATCCGCATCGCGACCTTCTATACGGGCGCCGGGCCGGCCGACATCGAGAAGTCCATCACCCAGCCCATCGAGCGCGCCGTGAGCGCGTCGCCCGGCGTGGACCGGGTCGAAAGCTCGTCGAAGCAAGGGGTCTCGCTCATCAGCGTCTGGTTCAACTACGGAACCAATCTCGACAATGCGCAATTCGAGGTGTCCCAGCGGATCGCGCAGATCTTGAACACGCTGCCGCCGGGAATTCAGCAGCCCTTCGTGCTCAAGTTCGACATCACGAACATCCCCATTCTCGCCGTCGCCGTGTCGAGCGATTCGCTCGACGAGAAGCAGCTGTACGATCTCGCCTACAACACCATCGAGCCGCAACTCGAGCGCATCCAGGGCGTGGCCAGCGCGTCCGTGGGCGGCGGCAAGGTCCGCGAGATCGAGGTCATGGCCAACCGCAATGCCATGCGCGCGCGCGGGCTCGGCATCCTCGATCTCACCAATTCGGTGCGGACATCCAATTTGCTCCTGCCAAGCGGAAGCCTGCGCGCCGGGGATCGCGACTACAACGTGTTCACCAACACGCAGGTCCCCGACGTGGGGCCCTTGCGCAACGTGGTCGTTCGTTCGACCTCGGCGAATCCAGGCCAGGCGCAAGGCGTGGTGCGGATTTCAGACATCGCCAAGGTCGAGGACCTGACCGCCGATCAAACCGAAATCGTGCGCGTCAACGGCCAGCGCGGCGTCTACCTGCGCGTGCTGAAACAGCCGGGGGCCAACACCATTGCAACCGTCGACGCCGTTCGCGCCGCCATTCCCAAACTGCGCGCGGTGCCCGCCAATGTGAAGATGGATATCTCGTTCGACCAGTCGAGCTACATCCGATCGGCGGTTTCGGCCCTGCAACACGAGGCCGTGCAGGGCGGTCTTCTGGCCATCATCGTGATTCTGATCTTCCTCATGAACTTCCGCGCGACCGCCATCATCGGTGTCGCCATCCCACTTTCGATTGTTTCGACGTTCATGTTGCTCTACTTCACCAATCAGACCCTCAACGTGTTCACGCTGGGCGGTCTCGCCCTCGGCGTGGGGCGACTGGTCGACGATTCCATCGTCGAGCTGGAGAACATCCACCGTCACTTGGCCGCCGGTCAGAAACGGAAACAAGCCGTGCTCCTGGCCGCTCAGGAAGTGGCGATGCCCATCTTGGTGTCGACCATCACGACCATCGTGGTGTTCTTTCCGGTTCTTTTCATGGCCGGCATTGCCCGGTACCTGTTTCTGCCCTTGGCGCTGACCATCGCTTTCGCGCTCACCATGAGTTTCTGGGTGTCGCGAACCGTGACCCCGCTGCTTTGCTACTACTGGCTCAAGGAGGGCAAGGCCGACCACAAGCCCAATCGCATCGCGGCCAAGGTCATCGGGTTCTTCGACGCGCTGGACGCTGCCTACGCGGCGATCCTACGCTGGGTGCTCTCGCACCGGGCCATCACGATCGCGGCGATTCTGCTCTTTTTCGTGGGCAGTCTCTTCCTCAAACGATTCATCGGCAGCGAGTTCTTTCCCGACACCGACGAGTCGCAGTTCAGTCTCATCTACAAGACCCCCATCGGCACGCGTGTCGAGCGGACCGAGGAGGTCACGCAGAGGCTGGAGAAGATCGTTCAGGAGCAACTGGCGCCGCTGAAAGAGGGAAACAAGGAGTCCCCGCTCTACACCACCGTGCTCTCCGACACCGGCTTGCCCATCGGACGCACCGCAATTTTTAGCACGAATACCGGCACGCACTCCGCCAACTTGCAGGTGAACCTCGTGCCTCGCATGGAGCGTCCCATGTCGGACATCGTGGCCTCCGAGAAGGTGCGCAAAGCGCTCAAGGACGCGGTGCCGGGAACGCAGGTTTTCTTCTTCATCGGCGGCATCGTGAAGAGAATTCTCAATTTCGGTGCCGCGGCGCCAATCGATGTCGAGGTTCTTGGCTACGATCTCGAGACCGGCTCGGAATACTCCAAACAGCTCATGGCCAAGATGCGCATGCTGACCGACGCCAAGGGGCAGCCCATCGTCACGGACGTACAATCCTCGCGCGAGGAAAACAGCCCTGAATTCGACGTCACCGTGGATCGCGAGAAGGCCGGGCTGCTCAACGTTTCGGAACAAGACGTGGCGCAAACGATCTTGATCGGATTGCTCGGCAACACGCAGATTACGCCGGTTCCCTACACCGATCCCAAGACCGGCAACGAGTACTATATCAATGTGCGCATGGACGACGCCGACCGTGGTCACGTGGCGGATTTGAAGGATCTCTTCGTGCGGACGCCGGCCAATGGCATCGTTTCCGTCGATACGATGGCGCGCATCGAACGCCGCTCGGGGCCGGTGCTCATCGACCGAAAGTACCTTCAGCGCATTGTGCACATCACGGCCAATATCGCGCCCGACGCCGATCTCGGCGGCGCCAGCGAAGCCGTGCAACGCGTGGTCGACGAGACGCAGGTCCCGGATGGTTTCTCCGCCACGCTGGGCGGTCAGACCTTGGAGCAGAAAAAGGCGTTCCAAGGTCTGATTTTCGCCGCCATCATGGCGCTGGCCCTTGTCTACATGGTGCTCGCCAGCCAGTTCAAGTCGCTCATCGATCCGCTGGTCATCATGTTCAGCGTGCCGCTCGGCATCTCGGGCGTCTTCATCATGCTTTATCTCACGGGAACCAAGCTCAGCGTGAACAGCTTCATGGGCATCATCATGATGGTCGGCATCGTGGTGTCGAACGGCGTCCTCTTGGTCGATTTCGCCAATGTGCTAAGGCGGCGAGGCAAGGATCTCAGGGACGCCACCATCGAGGCTGGCCGTACCCGTCTGCGCCCCATTTTGATGACTACCATCGCGACGGTCATCGGCTTGGTGCCCATGGCGCTTGGTATTGGCGAGGGCAGCGAAACCAACCTGCCACTCGCTCGCGCGGTTATCGGCGGGCTCATGGTTTCCACCTTCTTCACCTTGTTCTTGGTTCCCGCTCTCTATACGCTTCTCGACCGCTTCGCCAAACGAACGGCCCCCGATGAAGACGACGTACCAGAGGACGTTGCCCATGCGTAGGAAGTCTGTGGTCCAGCGATCGGCGCTGGTCATTCTTGGTCTTCTTGGGGTCGGCGGGGCGGCTCGGTCCCAAGCGCAGGACAAACCCGCCATTCGTCCAATTCCCCAATTGGACGAGGTTTCCCCCGAAACCGGACAAGCCGCGGAGAAGATTTCCTTGACCGAGGCCGTGCGCCGCGCGCTCGCACGTAACCCGACCGCGGTGGTGGCGATGCAGGAGATCAGGCGCGCCGATGCGTTGCTGGTCGAGGCGCGTGCGGGTTCCATGCCGTCGCTGATGGCGAACGGCCTCTTGACTCGGCTCGATGGCGACAGATTGCTGCTTGCCAGTCCAGGACCACCGCCCTCGTACAAGAATATTTCTCCCAAGAATCAGCAGTCCGCCAACCTCCTTCTCAATGTTCCCTTGGTTGCACCTCGTTCCTGGATGCAATGGTCTGAGGCTTCCGCGAGTCTCGAATCGACCAGGGCGACGAGCGAAGATACCCGCCGCACGCTGGCGGTCACGACCGCGCGAGCCTACCTGGCGATCATCTCGCTCAAACGTCAGGTCGACATCAACGCGCGCTCCGTGGCCAATGATCGTTCGCACTATGACTACACGCACACTCGATTCGCGGGTGGCGTCGGCAATCGCGTCGACGAAGTTCGAGCCGCACAACAGCTTGCCTCCGATCAGGCGCAGTTCTCCGCCAGCTTCACCGCGCTGGCGCGTGCGCGTGAGGCGCTCGGCGTTCTGCTCGGCGAAGATAGACCAGTGGACACCTTCGACGATGTGAGCCTACCCGACGGCAACACGAATTTTGACGACGCCGCGGCTCGTCGCCAGGACGTCCAGGCTTCCAAGTCGCGCGCGCTGTTTGCCGAGAAGATTCGCAAAGACAGCTGGGCCGACTTCATGCCGGTCTTGAATGGACAGTTCCAGCCGTTCTTCCAGCACCCAGCAACTCTCACTGTGCCCGAAACCGGCTGGCAGGCGTTCTTGGTGCTCAGCTTTCCGCTCGTCGAGGGCGGTATTCGCGTGGGACAAAAGCGCGAACGCGATGCCCTACTGGCCGAGGCACGCGCGCAGTACGACGGCCTTTTGCGACAAACGCGCTCCGATATTCGCGTCGGCGTCGAGGAAATCCGCCGTGCCGACGAGGCCATGCGCTCTTCCAACGCCGCCGCCGAACTGGCCCACCAGGCGCTGGATTTGGCCAACCTCGCCTACCACGCCGGCGCGACCACCAATATCGAGGTCATCGATGCCGAGCGCCGCGCCCGCGATGCGGACAGCGCCGTCGTCATCGCGGAAGACAACGTTCGTCAGGCCCGCCTCGACTTGCTGGTCGCCGCCGGCCAGTTTCCGTAGCGGAACCGGATCCTGACCGCCGTGGCCGGCATCCAACCCGCAGGAGGGTTGCATGCCGAAAGGGGACGCAAATAGTCGTGTTTACATCGTGATGGCTCTGTTTGCGTGCGGCGCGACGGTGTTGTTTGCGGCGACCTCCCGCGGAAAGGAAAAGCGGACCATGGCAGACCAAGATTCGACCGGGGAAAAAAGCGTTCGCGGCAAGCAGCTTTCATCCATGCAGTACCACGTCACCCAGGAATGCGGCACCGAACCGCCGTTTCAAAATGAGTATTGGGACAACCATCGCGCCGGCATCTACGTCGACGTCGTGTCTGGCGAACCTCTGTTTCTGTCGGCCGATAAGTTCGACTCGGGAACCGGTTGGCCCAGCTTCACGCGGCCCATCGCCGCCGAGAATCTGGTGACCAAAACTGACAGCTCGCTCTTTGATACCCGTGTCGAAGTCCGTTCGAAGCGCGCGGATTCCCACCTGGGGCACGTGTTCGACGATGGCCCAGGACCGACCCACCAGCGCTACTGCATCAACTCGGCTGCGCTGCGCTTCGTCCCCGTGGAGCAGATGGCGGCAGCGGGGTACGGCCAGTATCTGCCGCGCCTAGGTGTCTCCGCAGCCAGTGCGGCGGGCAAAGAGACGCGCACGAAGGAAGTCGCCACCTTGGCCGGCGGGTGTTTTTGGGGTGTTCAGGAACTGATTCGCAAGTTGCCCGGCGTATTGGAAAGCGTCGTCGGTTACACGGGCGGAACCACCGACAAGCCGGAGTACGAACAAGTTCACACTGGGGCCACCGGCCACGCCGAGGCCGTGCAGATCGTCTTCGATCCCAAGGTGATCTCGTACGAGCAGATCCTGCGCTACTTTTTCCGCCTGCACGATCCAACGACACCCAATCGCCAGGGCAACGACCGTGGAACCCAGTACCGGTCAGCGATCTTCTATCAGAGCGAAGACCAACGGATAGTTGCCGAACGGGTGAAGGCCGAGGTCGACAAGTCGGGCAAGTGGCCGGCCAAGGTCGTCACCCAGATCGTGCCAGCGTCGACCTTCTACCCTGCCGAGGGCTATCACCAGGACTACCTGCAAAAGCACCCGGACGGCTACACCTGCCACTATCTGCGCGACTGATTCAGCGCTGGCGCTTGAGCGCCGAGCCCAGCGCCGCTATGACGACAATGGCGGAGGAGCCGACGAGCAATCCGGTGTAGGCGTCGTTCACGGCCGCAGGCACCGAGGGGAGCAGGCCGCTTTTCGCCGTCAGGTACCAAGCGGCGAAACCGAGGCCAAGTCCGACCAAGCCCACGCGCCAGAACAGCGTCACGCCTCCAGGTTTTGGGTTGCCGCGGGCCAGAAGGCCGAAGAGGGTGATGAGCACGACCGCTCCGGGAAGGGTCATCGCAAGAATCGTCGTCATGGTTCTTTCAGTTAGCCTTTGGTCGCCACGCGCTTCTCGCGGTAGTCGGCCAGGTGGTGCAGTTCGGCCAGGGCGTTGCCGGTTTCGGCTTCGAGCTGTTCGACCGAATCGACGCCCAAGACCAGGCCATCGAGTTCGCTGGCCAGCTCTTCGTGGCTGCCGATGGCCACGATGTGCGACTTGAGGTAGCCAAGCGCCTTCTCTAGGGTTTCCATCTGGACCGCGAGCGCCTTGGCTGAATTGGCGATCTGTTCGTGCTGGCGCAGGCGCTTTTCCGCGAGGGACAGGGCCTGTTTGAGGCTAGCTTGCACGCGCGGATCCTGCTCGCGGCGCAGGTCGGAAGTGCACTCCGCCAGATCGGCCTTGATCTCGCCGACGGGATTTTCGGTCAAGAAATGGGCCAGGCGCTGATGGGCGCGCGCCATGCGCAGGAAGGAAAACAAGACCTGGCCAATCTTCTGCAGCTCGTCTTCCACCAGCCGTGTTTCGAGGGACTGGTTTTCCTTGGACAGGGAAAGCACCTCGTCGGCCACCTGCTGAAGTTCAACAAAGCGCTGGGCGTAGCTGGGATCGAGGTGCTGAAGGATGGTCTCTGTCTCGCGTTTGATGCGTTCTTGGCTTTCTCGCGTCTGCTGCATGCCGACCCAGCGCCGAAAGAAGCTGCTGTCCGGCACGAAGGTCATCCACAGAACTTCCAGGCCCGCGCCTACCGCTAGCGGTAGCCAGGAAA